>FTAH01000187.1_pt1 | contig 16639 bp, 11 predicted proteins | sample 1639051 | NCBI WGS metagenome assembly FTAH01 (sample SAMEA3914812, study PRJEB12502) | metagenome | biome: forest; material: soil | place: Canada | collected 2011-07-07 | depth 0.1 m | reverse complement strand
GAAGGTGATAGAACGAAAGCCAAATTTCAGCGACAAGTGCCCGTTTAAGGTGACGAACATGGCCGCCTACATGGCCGGAGAGGCCGACAATATCTGTCTGGCCAAGGTCAACCCCAGCACGGAGAGAGACCACAAAAACGACGGCCAAGATGACACGCCGAAAGAAATTCCAGAGGACGAGTCACGAACCGAAAACCCGCAAGAACAAGCAGTGGACAACTTGATTGTCCTCGACGACGATGCCAACGAGTGCGAAGATTACACCGAAGATCACACGTTCGAATACGGGATGTTCAGGGAGAAGTCAGAGGACGAATTACGGACCGAAAACCAGCAAGACGAAGCAGTGGAAGACCTGATCGTCCTCGATGATGACATCCCCGACGAGACTAGTCTTTCTCAGACAGCAACACAGGATCATGAACCAGTCGACACATTTGAGGAAATTGGCGTTGAGTCCGACAGCTTCGAAAACCTGATAAAGCGGTTTATGCAAACTGGATGCTGGAAAATAGTCGAGGGGCGGATTCAGTCGATTATTAAGACGATCCTGACCGACGTATGCAACCAGCAGTCGGAGATGGCAAACGAGCAGTCTAAGATGGCGAAGACATTGAGCGACCTGGTGAAAGAGGTGAGACGGGGGCCCGACGGAAAACCCGAGGGAACAAATCCCCAAGTATCGGCAACACCAGACATGCCCAAGCCCGGAAAACCCGAGGAGCCAAGGCGCCCAGTCTCGGCAACAGACAAGCCCCAGACGAAACCGAGCAAACCGATGGCTCCGAACAAGCCAGCAACGCCGGTCAAGCCGATAATCACAACCAATACAACCGAGCAGCTTCCAGTAGGTTTCAAAAAGACTTCGACCATGACCCCAGCCCCCAAGAGTAACCGCAAAACACCTCAAACCCCTGCCCCCAAGAAAACGACAACTACACAGGACACCTGTGGATCGATGAGCGCAGCAAGCTCCCGGGCTTGGAGAAAGTTTGAAATACTGGCCATATATGGCGACACGATAGAATTCATCGACGAGAAGGATACACAACACTCGGGGACGGGGGTCAGAGTTTCGGGACATGTATTGCTTGCGAACATGGTGCTCGATGGGAAAGAACGACGCGTACCGGTGATAGATCTCCGAAACTACGACATCCATGAGCTGTCGACGTTCAATATCAAGAAGAGAGAGGATGAGTACTTCTTGGTGGATTGAAACACGGGTCAGACCTGGAAACATGTGTAGAATAGCAGCATTGGCGAGGGCGCTGGGCATGCGGGCAGAGCGGAGGTTGTCACATGACCACGTCGTATGATCGTACAAACCTCCTTCATAGGTGTTTAGCCCGAGCTTGAGCTTCGATCTAGACGGAGGGCTTGCTTATCAGATCAGAAGGAAGCTAGTGGCATTCCTGCTAGCGGCGTGCAAGAGGCTTCTAAACACGTTGATTTATCACGACCTGTTGTCCATTATCTTCTTGTGCCGGCCATGGCTGCTGTAGAGTTGGGGACATGCCGGGTATGGAGCATCGGTCGTCGTCTTAACGACCATGCCTTTAGTCCAACCGCGACCGATTCTTTGCTTGGCATTGGGTTTTCCGGGCTGATGGCAATTGAACAGTGAGTTATGTAACTGAACTTGACATGCAGGTTTTCTGGCGTCCGGTGCCGCACCATTTCTCTTTATTACGAGCCATAACTCTGGCAGAGAGCATTGATTTCAGCATTAACCTCACCTTTGAGCTAGCTTTCTTGAAGTGTCTCTTGAGTATGACAGTCAGAGCAGGTTCGGCCTTCCCTGCTCCTTACTCGCATCTCCAGCTTAGTTCGATGGCGTCCGTTCCTTGTCCAGCATTTAAAACACGCTATGGATATGTGAGTCCCAGTCCAGTCTTTGGTGGAGTGTCGCATAAATTGTAGCCCGTCTTTTTGTGTTCTCTGTCACTCTGGGATTGCACACTTACTCCGATACGGGTTATCCTTGACACCTCGGTGACGAGGCCACGTATGATTCAGGCTATACCTGGAGAAGTCCGGCAGGTCTTTTTCGGCTCGTAGCTGACGGTTCAGCGCAAAGCTGCACTCGGGGTGATGAGCGTCATGTATGCCGTGGAGATAAAGGTCGAGAAATGTCATTATCAGCCCCTCCGCGGCATGCACCAAGATCCGTATGGACGATCCTTCTGACTCGTCTATGTCCTGGGTTGTCTAGGTCAGTTACAGGATATCTCCAGATCCCGAGAACACGAAAGGTTTGCCCATTGGTAAAACGGTGTATCCTTTACCCGAGAAGCACCAGGTCAGTTGATCTGGGTATAGTTTATGATGGTGGTTTTTGATGGGGGGTTTGTTTTGGTGGTGGTTTTGATGGTGATTTTGATGGCTGTTTTGATGGTGGTTGTAATGGTTGGTGGTGATCCTGTGGTGGTTCTGTGGTGGTGGTTGCAATGGTAGTTGGTGGTGATTCTATGTTGGTGATTCTGTGGCGTTGATTCTGTGGTGGTGGCTGTAGGATCTGATCTCCTCCACCACTTTGCCAGGAAGAGAGAGACTTAATGGCTGACCACCTATCGAATTTCGGGATTTGGAATCGCTACTGTTCGCCGTCTGGGATCCACTCAGAGATCGAGTCAGTCGCTGGTTGTTGGGATATGTCAATGGGGGAACTAGAATGCCTGGAGAGAGCGGCCCAAGTGTACCGGAGCCTCTTGATGCTGCCACCGTAATACAACTTGTTTCACTCCGGACTTTTAATATTACATAGAACTGCAGCAAGATGAAAGGTCCTGGATGCGCCTCTGTTCTGTGACAATAACCTGACGAGTTGTTAGAAGCCAACTAGAGCCGTTGAGGCTAGCATCGATCAGCTTATTCTGGTGGAGCTTGGGAAGCCACCAGTCTATTTGTAGGGGCTGCAAGGTCCGATCTTGTACTAAATTACCTTACATAAGAACCACCTTAGGGCTGTGACGTTAGGTAGATGGCTACCTTAGCGAGCTTACCTTAGGTACGGTAGTTAACTAGTTTGCCCCTTGGCTAGAGCGCTTCTCTCCCCGACGATCGATGACATTCCCAATTCACGTCGCGTATACATCTGGCCAGAGTATGCGCCCATGGATCACTCAAGCCCGTCGCAGGCAATAAACACCCTTGCGGTAAGCACTCATAATAGGCCGCGATATAAATGGCACAATAATGCTGATCCTGGGGGCGCGTGCTGATTGACTTTTTCATAGTGCGATAACTGTCGCGTCAAGAAGTTGAAGGTGTGTACAGTGTTGAACCTTCGCATTTTTTTCTTACCTTATATTCGATCCCTTGTTTCTAAGACCATGGGTGTATTCAGTGCTCCCGAGATAGACCGAGCTGCGCGGCATGCTTGCAGGGTCGAAAGATCTGTCACTACAGCGGCAGGACCATCCGGTCGCCTTTGACTCGAGCGTAAGTTGTCCAGATTGCTTCAGGCGACCACGCTCCTAAGCTTGTCGTTAATTTAGAGTCAACGAGCCATGAACTGATTCTTGGTGATCAAATAGATATCTTACAAGTGTTGAGCGGCGGCTTCATGCGCTGGAAAAGTACATCTCACAGAGATTTCCAGACCTGAACATCGACGGGGCTTTGGCAGCAGCATCCGGTGACGGGCCAGCCACCCCCCTCGTCCGCACATCATCTAATGATCTTGGCCCGCGATCGCCCAGCCCGGATCGGGCTGAGCCTGTATCCGAAGCGGTGCCCAATGAGGCCGATGGCTACGATTGGCAGGAGGAGGCCGCGTCGTTTGACATAGCCGACGGCATGGCTGCGTTGACGATTGATCCGACAGGAACTGGCTATCTAGGGTCAACGGCTGGGGTATTCTTTCTGCGCTCCTTGCTCCTCTGGCTGGGGAATCCAAAATCCCCGACCCAACCGCAGGCGCATGCTTCGCCGCACGAGGCAGATCCATCTCTCAGCTCCTGGCGGCTCACGCAGTCTATGCTCCCGCATCAGGTGGTTTCGAAACTGATAGATACCTACTTCAACAGCTATCATCTGACGTATCCCTTTGTGCACGAAGCCACGTTCCGGGCTCAGTACCATGAAATAATCCCGCGTCCATCGCGGCGCGCATGGCAGATGCTGCTGAATTCCGTACTCGCCCTGGGGGCCTGGTGTTCGAATAACAACGAGGCGGATCTCGAGGACCATCTCTACTACTGCGCGGTATCCTTTAGCGAAGACGAGACCATGTTCGAAAGAGCGAATCTCACATATGTGCAGGCGCTAGTTCTCCTCAGCAATCTGAGTCAAAAGCGAAACAAACCGAACACGGGCTGGAACGTTCTTGGGTTGGCCACGCGGATGGCGATCAGTCTAGGGCTCCACCGGGAGCTTCCCGAGTGGAAAATTAGTCTGCTGCAGCGGCAGATGCGTCGTCGTGTCTGGTGGGGTCTGTATTTGATGGACAGCGGCGCAGCGACGACATTTGGAAGACCAATCCTTCTGCCCGGCCGAGAAGCGATGGATGTCGAATATGTTCTGAACATAGCGGATGAGGTGAGTTCTTGGATATGACCACGGTTTCACTCGGCACCATTTCGGTTACTGACATCCCCAACCATGGCACAGACATTGACACCAAAAACGCAATCACCGCTGCCGGAATCCTCTCAGCCTACTATTTACTCTGGTATGAAGGTGCAGAGTGATTTCCACGTCCATTCGAATCAAATTGCAAACCGCCTCCTGTCAACCCGCGGCGTGTCCTTCGATGAAGCGCTCTCTATGAACCAGGAACTCGAAGCGTGGTCTCTCACTTTGCCCTCATATTTCCAGCTCCAAGGAGAGGTGCCGTCAACTGAACAATGGTATCTATTTGCGCGATCGCGACTTTGGTGGCGGTTTTGGAATCTCAAGATTGTCTTGTTCCGCCAGATTCTACTCCGGCGCGCTGTGAACTCGAATGGACATACCCAGACGTTCCCGCTCAGCGCTGGAGACGATAAATGCAGAGACATCTGCATCGATGCAGCCCATTCAACCATCTTGTCTATCCACAGCTTTCTGGAACAGTGCGAGTTGACGAGGCTTGTGGGTTGGTATGCAATGTAAGTCTTAAGTTGCTTTGCTTCTCCCGGAAACGAGAAATGGACAAGTCAGATGCTGACCGGTTTGCCAAGGTTCTTCCTCTTCCACGCGTCTCTGGTTGCGGCGCTCGCGATACTTGGCGATTCCGAATCCTCCGAACTTCCTAACTGGCGTTACGACGTCGAGTTGTCAAAAAGCATCTTCAGGGGCGTCCTGAAGGATAATCCACTAGCAACACGCTGCGCCGATATCCTTGACCACATTCTTCCGATCGACGCAGCCGGCATCTCGAAAGCGGTCACGTTGGGCCAGTTCGATGCCAGCGCGATGGATCCATCCTTTTGGTCAAACGATCTCGCCAATATGGTCGGCTCCTTTGGCTGGTTGGATGCGCAGCAGCTTGAAGGACTGCAATGAATACAGGCTACCGGCTCAGGCAGCCAAGAAAAGGCAGAAGGAAGTCGGCATTTGTTTTATGCCAAATGGAGGGTGATATGATAATTATACCCAATGTAACCTGAATTTTATCCTTCTTTATAACTATTACAGAGAAATACACTGGATGCCCTCTCTCTATGACCCTATTTACAGCAACTCTTCTTGAGACCGCGTCACCCAGTCTAATGTATCTCAATACGTCGTCGCCCGCTGAATAGTGCAAGCAACAGTCGAGAAGGACAAAAATCGGTAGATTTCACGTCTGATAATGTAAACAAATTTGTTGTACCGTTACCTGTCGCTCTTGCCTATTTTGACGACTTGCGCTCCTGCCGCATCAAAGCTCGAAAAGAATGCCATATCCTCCCTCATACGTCTCCTGCGCACAATACAAGGCAGGAATGCCCTCGTTCGGTAGCATAATCATACCGCCTGTCATATCGACCGAAGTAACACTAAGGCAGTAACATCGACTCCTAAGAACAAAAGTCGATCAATACCGCGACTGATGAGCTCGCTCTGGGCAGCGACACAGACGCCTCCGATACCTATTATCCCGGTACCTGCGGGAGCGAAGATGAGGAATTTGACATCCTAGAGTAAGAACTGGACAGTCTGTTAGAGGAAAACAATCTGTCTAATATTTCTGGCGAACAATCTAGCAACGAGCAGGAGCTAGGGCCATCAAGCTGCCGGAAGAGTGCGGCGGTTCCAATGAAAGAGATTCAGGTCGAGCGAGGACGCTGCCGCCGTACAGCTTCCTCTACAGATTATACCTTTGTCATATAAACCATTCCTTGACGACATTAATCAGCGATACTCCGTCGCCGACGATGATCTACATTGCCAGAAGTTTGACCGAAATTTTAAGATCTTGTCAATAATATCGAGACTTGAGCTTTATCCGGGACCGAAGAAGAGAGGAAGGCACGATTATGTAAGAGGGAGATAGTTTTATCGCGTATATTCCACGGCTCTTGTTTGATATCAAGACTAACTCGCAAAGGCAAATTAGACAGCATACATCTCACGTCAAGACCTTCTCGATCTCCCTGAATGTGCCGAGCACACTCTCCATAGGCTAACATGCCTGCGAGTGTTGACAACATTTCGGCCGGATCAGGCCATCAAGGCTCCGCACCCTGATTTCATCTGGACCCGAGGAAGCTCGAGCTCGAAGTTTGACGGTGTCAAAACGCCTATCCCAGGTCTTTGGCCCTAGGAGTGCAGCCGAGTTCAAGGCCTTTCTGAGTTCTTCCCTCGTGACTGATGGATGGAGGTCGAGAGTAAGGAGGGTAGTTTAGCCCCAAAACCATCATAGATATGATTAATCTTTCCTCCTTTTTACAACCTGACCTTGACGTTTGACGCTATCAATCCAGCCACAGATATTTGTTTCAGGGGAAAATACCCATCTCTTTCCAGTGACGTAGTTGACTAAGGTGTCCTGCTTTTTCGTCCCTCACTTGGCCTGGCTATCGTGGACCTGACGAACGTATGGTAGTCGGCCTGCCCGCTTATATCCTCCAACATGGACAATGAAAGGTGCAGTACAATTCTGGGAATATAACCTGACTACGGAGGTGAAATATTATTGAAACGAGCTAGACCTCACTTGATTTTGACCAATATGACAATGCCCTGCGAACGCTCACGGTATATACGTGTATATCATAGCTCTCGTCGACGAGCAGTGATATTCAACGGCAGGATTACAAGTCACTCCTCGCATCCTCTCCAGCCCAGGCCCGACGGATCAGCTCTCGAACAGCGGTCCGCTCAATCTCGCGCGGATTCCAGTACGGGTTCGACACCGCAATGTCCGCTGCCTTGTCTATATCGCTTTCCTTCATGCCGAACGCCTCGAGTCCCCGCTGGACCTTCAGCTTTGCCAGGAGTACATTCAAGCCGTGCACAGCGTCCCCGTTACTCTCGGGAAGAGCTTCTGCCAACCTCCGCAACGCCTCGGGTACCTTTGGCGCATTGTACGACAAGGCGTGGGGCAGAACGATAGTGTGCGTTTCCGCGTGCGGCAGATTGAAGCTGCCGCCTAGCACGTGGCACAGCTTGTGGTGCAGAGACATGCCTACGTTTCCCAGGCAGGTGCCGCAGAGCCAAGCACCGTAGAGGGCGGTAGAACGCGCGCGCTGCGATTTCGGGTCGTTCATGAGCTCGGGCAACGAGGTGGCCAGGGATCTTGTTCCCTCCTGCGCCAACAGGCTGATGATGGGGTTGCTGTTCTGCGCGTAGAGGGCCTCGACGGCGTGGGCGATGGCGTTCACGCCGCTCGTGGCGGTCAGGCCTACCGGCAGCGTCAGCGTGTAGTCGACGTCGTAGATGACAGTTCCCGGCCGAATTTTGGGATCGGATCGCGTTTCCTTGCGGCCGCCGGCGGTCTCGCCGAGGATGGGGGTCACCTCGCTGCCCGCGTAGGTGGTCGGCACGGCAATGTGGTAGAGCCCGGTCCGGATGCTGATGGCTTTCCCCAGGCCGATGGTGCTGCCTCCGCCGATGGATACGATGGAGTCGGCGTTCGACGACCGTGCAAACTCAACCGCGCGCTCGGTCACGTCGGTAGGCGTGTGCATGGTGGCCTGGCCGAAGACTCCGGCTACTTTGCCGTGGAGGACATCATTCTTGACCTGCTCTGCGTGGCTCGTCTGCTCCGGTGTGGAGAGCAACAGAGGATGCGAGAGATTCAGTCGGGAGAGCTCCCCCGGCAGTTTCTTGATGGTTCCGCTGCCGAAAATGATTCGCGCGGGGTGTGCTGTGTACTCAAAGCCGTCCATGGGGAAGGAAATAGCCTCAAAATTGATCGGAGGTGCACAGGAGAAGTGAATTGGCACGTACAACAAGAAACTCTATCTTTTTTTCTACACAAGGGGAAATGAAATTGTGACATTCTAGGTCGAGGTGAGGAACGGAGGCCCGGAAGCTTTTCTGGGCCCCGAATTGACAGAGACGACGCAATTGATCCTCTTACCCCGACACCTACCGACCTAGAGAGGAGAGTCTCAGCCGGCAGACGTTAGTCCCGCGGGGAAACTCGAAGACCCACGGCAGTCCCAACCTTCAGTTTGTCATAACCTGAATATTTTATTCGGTCATTGGTCCAGCAAGGAAAGCTTAGAGAAGATATGTCGAGTGCGTGATGCGCAGAGACTCGTTATCGAAGAGATACCTTACACATCGTAAAATCCAAGTTGTATTGGCCAGAGATCACAATCGACGATTTCTTCTCCAGTACAGATTCCAAGCTTCTTGTTGCTTTCTTTCTAACTGTATTGCCATTATTCCGGTGAGAGATATTGTGAAAATAGCTATGACAGTCGTCTTGCCCATTCTACCCTATAAAGAGTTATTTTACTGATAAACTGCGCGAGCAACAGTCGAGCATGACAGAAATACATAAATTCCCAGCCGCTTCTATACTTCTAATGAAACAAACAACGGTTTCCTTCCTCTAAGTCTAATTAAAAGGGCTCAGGAATGGCAGTCTATGAGAAACTCTCGCTGTTCGGGATTCTCACGTCGGGTTTGAATGATCTCTCCCGAATGAGATTTCCATTGGGGAGATCGTTGGCTTCGACGCGAGCAAGCGCCAGCTCTTGAGTCGACTCGATTCCGGCAAGTAAATGCCTTTGCACGAGACGATCCCTTGCAGTATCAGGATCTATGTCGACAAACCACCTATTCATTGGATGAATTAGTACCAGCGGCCAAGTCATTTGATCTGGGTTCGCAGAAGTCACCTTTCGTCTACCAGATCTGAAATTTCCCTCCAAGGCTCGGCATCCAGAAGTGTATAGTTCCCTTCCACGATGATGAGCCGAGTCCGTGACGATATTGCCAGATCATCAAGGACAGGGTCCTTGAGGGCATGGTCGAAGCTTGGCGCATGGATGATAATTTCTGGCTCTTCGGGAGTTGTCACAGGTGTCTCTCTGAGCAACCGGACGAGGTTGACGACGCCGGCCGCATCAAACGTGAAAGGCGCACCGCGCCTGCGAAAGGCCAGATCCGGGTCGGGGAGTGTCGAAAGGACCTCTTGTGAGTAGTGAAAGCCATCCTATCCTCTCACTTAGCAAAAAAAAGAACGTATCCCTTCGGTGGCAGAGACCATCCAGCGTGGACAACGCACCATGGGTGTAACCATAACGCGATTAACCCCCCGAGAACGCAGCCGTTCCATGACCGCTGATGAGACAGTCGTCTTGCCCGAGCCGGGAACGCCGGCTAGCGCGATGAGTACGCGCTCCCGTGGATACGCTGCATGTCGAGCAAGAAGCTTCTGAACTCGATCGCACAGAGTATTGATGGTCTTGTCCAGCTCGGTCAGTGCCATGGAGAGCTGCGTCGAGAGCGACAGGAATGATGTCCGACCGGGTTTGGGAATATTTTGGTCCTCTATCATCAAATATCGGTTAAGATGTCTTCATAAGAATGACCTGTGGTACCTCCCGGCGAGTTGTCCGGAGTGGGTCCAAATCTACCCCTGGACCGGCACTCATCGACCCGCCGTCGGACGACTGTGGTCCGAAGCGCGGGGAAGCGTCTCGGTAGGCAGAGCAGCACAAGAAATTTCCGGAGCTGCAAACGAGCTGGCTCCCGACAAAGGTTCCAGAAGGGATCGGCATGAAAGATGGTGCTAGCTCGATATGTACTGATCAGATGCAAAACTGAGGCCACGCGACAATTTTATAGTTGTACTTATACTTGATTTCCCGGATCAGCACAACGTCCGCTTGAGACTCTGATCTGGTAATCTGAATGGAGACAGCAAACAGTTGACAGCTTCTGACAAACCTGGCTGTTCTCCGAGCTCTTCATGCTCATTGCTCAAATGTGCACATGTGCCTATTTCGTCTCAATGTCATACAAACCGCTCTACCACCTGGATGGTCGCTCATAGCTCGTTCCACAACTGGGCGCAAAAAAAATTAAAAAAAAATAAACCCCATCTGGAAAGGGACGTCGACGGATACCCTAGCTTGCCTAGCAAGCCTACCTAGTCACGTAGTAAGCTGGGGCTGGTTACAACCCCATCAACACTTTTTCATTACACAGCCAGACAACCAAACAGCTTCGTCGGCACCTTACCCGCTCACTTATTAGTGGCGCGAAAGCTCCATGTTGGCGCAAAAAGATATGTAAATATGTGGCCACTGACCATGACATCAAGGCGGGGGACTGGCCCACTTGCGCCTTGATTTTGGTCAACAAACTTGCGACTGACTCGTCGACTCGTGAGGGCGAACGAAAAGGGGGGGAGACTAGGCCAGGGACTACAGTGACAGAAGAAAATGTGGGTTCGGACCACTGTCGTCCGGATCTGCAGTGAGAATATCGTCGAACACCAAAATGCACCCTGGCCAACTTCCCCGACCGTACATTCCCCGTGGGGTCAGAAGGGAAAGCTGGAGGAAGAAAAGGGTGATATAAATACAACCAGACGCCACCCGAAGAGCAGTTCTGTTGATCATTCACAACATCGACGGCTTCGCCTGGGTCCCTTCAGAGACATCTCAGACCTTCTTTCATCTACGCTGCTGCAGAATACTGATTGGCGAAAATGGCTAGCCAAGAGCTCAGCCAAGGGCCTCAAAAGGGTGCCATGCGCATTCTCATGGACAATCCGTACCTCTTTGGCCTTTGTTCGGTTCGTCTCGCACCCAACTAACATCTACTTGTTGTATCCATGTCTAACAAGAGCCCTTATTAGTTCGCTTCCCTTGGCGGTTTCCTCTTCGGTTACGACCAAGGAGTCGTCTCTGGAGTCCTGACCATGGAGTCCTTTGGCGCTCGCTTTCCTCGAGTGTATCTTGACAGTAACTTCAAAGGCTGGTTTGTCTCGAGTCTGCTGCTCCTTGCATGGTTTGGCTCCTTGGTCAACGGCGTCATTGCAGACCGATTCGGCAGAAGAGGATCAATGTTGATCGCCGTCGTGGTATTCGTTATCGGATCAGCAATCCAGGCTGGGGCAGTCAGCGTTGGGATGCTCTTCGCAGGTCAGTGGACTGCACCTCTCTTTGATTTCTAACCATACAACTAACTCGGCATAGGCCGCTGTATCGCCGGATTGGCCATCGGCTCGCTGACCATGGTTATTCCCCTCTACATCAGCGAGGTCTCGGCTCCGCAGATCCGAGGAACTCTCGTAGTGCTCCAGCAGCGTAAGTCCTTTGACGCTTCTGAGTGCAAGCTGATAATGAGCTAATAAAAATTCAAGTCAACATCACTCTGGGAATCTTGATCAGCTACTGGCTAGAATACGGAACTCAGTACATCGGTGGTACAAGATGCGCACCGAATATCCCATATTCCGGTGGCACGTCCGCCAAACCGACTTTCGACCCTCTCCAAGACGTAGGCCCGAATGGCTGCACTGGCCAGAGTGAGGCCTCGTGGAGGTTTCCCTTCGCGATGCAGATTCTTCCTGCCCTAATCCTCGGAATCGGCATGATATTCTTCCCTGAATCTCCTCGGTTCTTTCTCATGCACCACGAAGAGGAAAGGGCACTGAAGGCTCTGGCCACCTTACGGCGCGTCCACCCTGATTCCGATATTCTTCGGACGGAATACCTAGCCATCAAGGCCGAAGTGCTCTTCGACGAGTCATATGTCCGAGACACGTTCCCGAACAAGAGTGGTGTAAACTTGTATTTTAGCCAAATGGTCGCTTTGGTTGGGACTTGGGCGTCTTTCAAGCGACTCTCCATTGGCTGCTGCGTCATGTAAGTCCCCGTCATGCCATGCGAGCTCGATTCTTTTCTGTCTCAGAAACTAATTCTTTCTCTCAGGTTTCTTCAGCAATTTGTGAGCATCCCCTGACGCAATAATTTCCTAATCTGGATTTCAACATTGGTGGCTTCAAAGCCCTCGAGATTCAGACTCCCTCCCCTCCACACCCTTCTCCCATAGAAAAAAAAAGGAAATTGAATTGCTAACTTATTACTCTAGATGTAAGATTTTTCTAATACTTGGTTTTCCCTTGCGTAGGCATTGTTTGTGCCGTGAATCCGCGACAGCTTCCGATTCGGGCCAACTTCGGCAACCTTCCATCCTCCACACCCCCTTTTCCCATGATACAAGACAATGGCTGACGATTCCTAGGGGATGCAATGCTTTAATCTACTATGCCCCGACGATTTTCGGCCAACTCGGATTGTCTGGAAATACCACTTCCCTTTTAGCGACCGGAATCTACGGTGTGGTCAACACCCTATCCACTCTGCCGGCCGTCTTCCTCATCGACAAGGTGGGCCGCCGGCCGCTGCTCATGTGCGGCGCCCTCGGCACCTTTATCTCCCTGACCATCGTCGGCGGCATCATCGGTGCCTACGGTTCTTCGCTGGCGTCACACCCTGCCGCGGGCTGGGCCGGAATTGCGTTTATCTATATCTACGACATCAACTTCTCCTACTCCTTCGCGCCGATCGGCTGGGTCCTCCCCTCCGAGATCTTCAACCTCGGCAACCGTTCCAAGGCCATCTCGATAACCACCTCTTGCACGTGGTTTAGCAACTTCATTATTGGCTTGATCACTCCTGACATGCTTACCACGCTCAAATGGGGCACGTACATCTTCTTCGCTGTCTTCTGTCTCATCGCGTTCGGGTTTACCTACTTCTTCGTGCCCGAGACCCGCGGGAAGAGCCTCGAGGATATGGATATCGTGTTCGGCGACATGGCGGCACACGAGGAGAAGACGCGTCTGTTCAACATCGCGGCCTCTCTGGGGTTGACCGAGCCCATCCGGGCGGAGAAGCTGGAGGCCGAGGGCGATGTGGAGCACGTGTAATTGGGTCTGAAGGGGAATGGAGGCGTTGGAACGATACCCCGGGTGTGATCCAGCGCCAAGATACATTCAGGTCTCCTAGCGAGTGTAGCTCTTCTAAAAGTTGTCTCATAGCAATCAATATTGATACCGGGGAAATGTCATTAAGTAGTGCCGAGTAACGATGGCTCTAGAAAATGTGAAGACTTATGGGATCGAGGAGAGAGGCTCTACCGGTCCCAGGCAGATAGGAAAGCCTCTCAACTGACAAACGTGTTGACGAGGGTAGGTTTTTCACTGTCGACGGGTTACGCTCATCATGGCGGACTACGGACATTCCCTTCACTGCCAACTCGGATTCTCGTATCAGGGCCAGTTGGCTGGGCATCTTACCTAACTCACAGTAGAGCCCTTGTATTTCCAATGTCCATGATAGTGATGGTAATAACCATGCCTATTCCCAGAGCGATACTGGAGGTCAGGTGAAGTATCACTACTTCCATCTTAGCATGTATTTCACAGAATCGTAACAAGACATCTGCAACCTAAATTAACTTGCATATTGGCACTTCCTGGAACCAATATGTTGTACCCTTTGATTTGGGCAATTGTAGCTTCTGGATCTATGTATTGGCTTCAACTGCCTCCGTTAGGTCAACAGTTCAACCACATTCAATCTTCTCTTCTACGTACTATGGAATCTTACATCCAATAAACCAACTCTCGACAATGTCCAACGTCGACGACACTCGATGTACCAATGATATACCAACGCGGACACGGGCATATAATGTTTTGATTACGTTATCGGTTGGGACAAGCTGCTGGGACAAACGGCAGCGCAGTTTCAACCCCGCTCAGCAGTTGGGGTTCGTTCGCCTCAAGGCATTGTTTGTCTAAGCGGCATCTCGAAACCCAGATTCTAAAGACTAATTTATTCAGCACTAGACTTTCATACAGGATACTTCAATAATCCAATCGTGTATAGTTAGGTATCGCCAAATCTGCCCAACATGCCAAGCGAGGACTCATCCCAACCTTCCCGCGGCTACGACCACGGCCCGCCCTTCGACTCGGGATATCTGCGTGTAAGCGAGCTTCACAGCCTGTACTACGAGCAGTATGGGAACCGCAACGGCAAGCCCGGTTAGGCTTCTCTTTCCTCTTCTCTCCTCGAATCCCACTCATCTTCGTAAATCCCCCCCAATGAGAGAGCAGTATCAAGGGACGAACGAGCCGTGCTAACAGCCGGGGAACTTGGCCCCGGGGGGATATCTAGCAGTTTTCCTCCACGGCGGGCCCGGCGGCCATACCTCGCGCGGCAACACGGCGTACTTCGACCCGGCCGTGTACCGCGTGGTCTTGTTCGATCAGCGCGGGGCCGGCAAGTCAACGCCCAACGCCGAGATCCGCGAGAACACATCACACCACCTCGTCGCCGACATCGAGACCCTCCGCGCGCACCTGGGCGTCGCGCGATGGCACGTGGTCCTCGGAGGGTCGTGGGGCTCGACGCTGGCGCTGCTCTACGCGCAGACGCACCCCGAGGCGGTGGGCTCGCTGGTGCTCCGCGGCGTGTCCACGGCGCGCCGGTCCGAGCTGGGCTGGAGCCGGGGCAGGGTCGGCGCGAGCAGCCTCTTCCCGGACGCCTACGAGCGGTTCCTCGGCCACCTCGCGCCCGGCGAGAGAGACGATCCGTACGCCGGGTACTACCGCCTGCTGACGTCTGAGGACCGCCGGGTGCAGCGCGAGGCCGCCAGGGAATGGAACCGGTGGGATCTGACCCGCGGCTCTGTGCACGTCGGGCCCGATGCGTTCGCTAGGTTGGACGACGAGAGCTGGTCCCTCGCGCATGCGAGACTGGAGACGCATTTCTATGTGCACGATGCCTGGCTCGAAGAAGGCCAGCTGCTGCGGAGGGAAAATCTGGATCGCATTCGGCACATACCAGGTTCGTGACGGGGCACATCCCGACGCCTAGAGGACGTCCATGGCTGATGCATTGGCTGATCATGTCGCCTTTGAGCTAGCAAGTATTGTGCAAGGTCGATACGACATCATCTGTGCTCCTCAGACGGCCTGGGAGCTACACAAGGCATGGCCGGAGACGGTTCTGCACTGGGTAGCTGGGGCTGGCCACGCGGCGTCCGTAAGTCATGGAGATTCAGTTGCCCTTCTATCTTCGCGGTGTGTGTGCGATGCGGCGTGAGTCCGCTCAGCATCGATACTAATCCAAGCCAAGGAGCCGGGTATCCGTGCCAAGTTGGTTGAGGTATGCGACGACCATGCGAAGAGATAGGATAGGGCTGCTTATTCTCGGCCACCACTAGTATTTTCTTGCGCGGATTCAGAGTGAAAAGCTTACAAGACATATAACTCTTAGTCTTTATTCATGTCTATCTCATTCCAGGCTCGTTTTGAACCTTGCATGACTGCTCACCTTCCGCAATAGGTTTGGAAAGCCAGAGAGACTGCATACCATTCCGTAGCATCTTTGCTCATACTTGTCCCATGTCCAGTAGAAACTATGTTCGGCACTTAGCTAGGATTAAGGTAGCTTAAACTGAGTGAACTTTCTAGAAGTATGAAAGAAAGAGGCTAGTTTTGAGCCAGGAACCAGGGCGACGCTTACTTACCCTTGGCATAAGCCAGAATCGAGGCGATTACCTTTTAAAGTTCCCCCTAGGCCAGCCAGATCCGCTGTGCCTCACACCGGCAAGACGATGATGCATTGGACACTAGTTTCTCTCGCTTCCGGATGCAGTACGCTCCTTTGGGCAAAGCAGTACTCAGTGTGCCCTCGAATGGATTCACGTGATCAGTCACATAGAAAAGATCGTCGATGCGTCCGACGAGGGTGGAAACTCGGATGGTCTTATACATGATGAATTTGGTAGGTATTTAGCCTCATGCTAGCTTTGCAGGTAGTTCTATTCACTGCCATGCTTTCTTCCCTTTCTTTCCCTTCTCATCTCTCTTTTGTCCTCAAAAAATGCGCCGCGCTTGAGCAGAAAGGACCCCAGAGGTTTTTCTAAAAAACAAAATCAAGACATCTATTTGAAAACGGTGAGAGTCTCGCTGACGGGCAGCTTGGCGGGAATCTCGGGGTGAGGCTGGGCCTTGTCGCCGAAGTTGAGGTTGGCCTTGAGCTTGTAGTCGTCGGGGATGTTGAGGAACTTGCGGACGGCGGTCTCGACGGGGGGGATGGCGCCCATGTGCTGGAGGTTGGCGCCGAGGCCCTCGATCTCGAGAGCGGTCCAGACGAGGATCTGGGCGATGCCGCTGGCGTGGTCGGCCCACTGCTCGAACATGTGGGCGGACGCCTTGTGGGTGTCCTGGGCGGACTTGATG
>FTAH01000180.1_pt1 | contig 17358 bp, 20 predicted proteins | sample 1639051 | NCBI WGS metagenome assembly FTAH01 (sample SAMEA3914812, study PRJEB12502) | metagenome | biome: forest; material: soil | place: Canada | collected 2011-07-07 | depth 0.1 m | reverse complement strand
GCCGTAGGCTGTTTGGCTTATTAGAAATAATGGAAGAACTGATCTAGTACCTCTGTAGCCAAAGATGAACAAGTACAGCCTGGCGCAGCGGGTCTGCTAGTCGAGGATTTGCGGCGTGGGAATTGGTACAGAACTCTAAATGTGGAGCAAGAGACAGCTTTCTTGATGTCCTACGGACCTTTTACAAAAGCTAAAATACATTCGGCATCCTCGAAATAGTAATACTGTGGCCATCTTTGTCGTGGATGCGCAACACACACTAACTCGATGTTGAGCCCTCCAAACTCATGGTGCGTGCCGCATATCAAGTTCAATCATTTTGATCAGTATTATCCATTTTTGTCTCACGCTTTTTGAAACGTAAAAAGGCTTGCCCACACCACTTCATTCACTCAGCAACCACAAATGTGTTCTCCATGCGCAAGCTCACCCTAGCAAATACCTCGTCCCCCCCCCCCCCCCCCCCCCCCCCCCCCTTCGGCGGCGGAGCTGTCCCTCGAGTCCATATTTGTCGTGCCGTTCTGTAACTACCAGTCGGTCCCGATCCTCGATACTTCTGTACGCATGATTATGGTCGAAGATTTGGTCTTCACAGGTCCTCGTGGCCGAGCTGATGGCCATGGCATACCTTATGTATAATCATTTGCTTAGATAGGGGAGAAGGCAGCGCAGGGAAAAACGAGTGGAGGAGGTCGAATATCCAGCCGACCAGCCGTGTAAGTGCGTTGCCTGGCAGCCGGCCTATGACCTCTTTCTCGTATGCAAGCCATACATTCCGTATAAAAGGGGTCTGTCCCGGGGTGATGTCGGCACCTAGAAGCACGCCAGCCGCAGCCCTGACTATGTCAAGGCGTTTGTTGGTGCGAATCACATCTACGTCGCTCAATTTTGCCCCACGGGCCTTCTTGATATCGATGTGTTGATATAGATCATGCATGATTCGATCTCGCGCCGATCGCACGTCCGTCGGAGGGGGGGCGGCTCTGATTAGGCCTAAGATGTCATGGAGGAGGGGACTGCAAGGCCAAGTTGCCGGGCGGTCTTTGCACGAGAAGCCTAGATTGGCAGACTCTTTAAGGATCTCGCAAAAGAAATGAACTTCGGCTGGCAGGCAACGTAAAAATATTAGTTGGGGGTTTCCAGCGACCGTGATAGATAATAAATGGACTTTCGAATTACCTGGCTGAGTCGGATGCAACGCGTAGGCAAAGCTTACCATACCACACAAGATGAGAAGAAGTCTTATAGAAAGACCCGATTGGTAAAACATGTTCGAACGCAGAGAGATTTGAAAATATTGAGATGCTTGTCAAATGTGGAAAGGAAAGAGGCCACAAGCGCAGAGCCACACAGTCAAAGCCTTCAGTCTCTGTTTCCGTTTGCACCGGAACGGCACATCTAAATCCCGCTCTTTCGTCATGCCTGTGTCTAGATACAATCAGGGGTGCATTTCCACTCACTTCTCTCAACTTTTACGAGCATGCCCGCCTTGTGCTTTTCTCCCAAACGAACCAACTCTGCAAACGTGGAATTTATCTTTTCTCCTGCTTTCCTACATCGACGATGGACGTTGGGATCATTCCTGCTCTCTTCGACATCTTTCTCGAGGCAGTGCGCGGCTTCCTTGGCGCCGCCCATGGATACCCTGTCATGCGGGCTGTCGCCTTGTTCTTTGCGATCGTTGTTTGCATCCTTCTCACATTTTTCATCATAATGGGACTTATTTGGCTGCTTATACACATGATACCTAATTTGATCGAGCTTCTCACCTCCAAGCTGACCCAAGCCGTTATCTCCTTCGTGACCGGTGTTTTCGGCGGTCTTACCCACGGTATCTCGGGGTTTCTCCATTCTACGGCTCACGAACTCTCGGAAACCTTTCTCAATGACGCTGTCTCCCGAGTTAGCGATGCTGTTATCGCGGGATTTACCATCTCAGCGTCCCTGTTGGCCACAATGTATGTTGGCCTGGTCGGGGTGAACCCACTCGACCGTGAGCCCGCCGTGCCGAGTCCATTTAGAGCTGCAAGCCCGCGCCATAAAAGAGGGAGGGGAAGTGATATTCCTGCCAGCAGAGATCGAGCTGTTTCGAAGCCTACCCAACCCGAACTCACCGAGAGCACTAACGATCGTGACCGAAACTTTTCCTTCGAAGCTCAGAAGCACCTTATCCTCTCAAGTGTATAGCATTCAAGCCATGCGCCAAAATATATTGGCGTAACTTGATCATCGAAATGCCAAGTCGAGTACAGAGGGACGGCGGTGGTCATGGTGGGGCTGGGCCGGGCCAGGGTTTGTGGTGGACGCGAAAAGGTTACAAAGCAAGTCGTCAACAATCTGGAAGAGGCTACGAAGAAATTCGCCGAGCTAAATCAAATACTCAAAGAGACGCGATCACGCACCGTACTAAATCACTTGGTGCACAAAGTCTGCGAGGCAGAGCTCACTGCTAGCGGCGCCGTGATGCGACAACTGTCCAAACAGGGTGGCGACATGGCTCGTGGAAGAATCAGCACAGTTCTTGGTCCAGCAGAGCGACTGCTAGTCAAGACGAACGAGGTTTGCGATATTGCTAGCGAGGATGTGGCTTAGTTACATAACATCGTGCAGCACCTGGACATGAGCACGTCAAGGTTAATCATGCTTCAGGACATAGTTAAGAAAGTAAAGGATACTCTGGACAACGGAGCATCCAAGGCGAAAGTTACTCAGGCGCTGCAGATGTTGGATGACGTTTTGAGCCAGTGGGAATCTGTGATCTTGTCTTGGTATACTTAGGGTATAACGTAGTAGGTAGCGAAGAGGAAGCTGGGAAATGGAGCTGACAATCCATGCTTGAGAAATACTATGGGCTAGACGGAGCGTCAACCTTGTTACTGTCTGGGGTTTTCTGTGGCCGTCATAGTCTCTAGTTTTCATCTATGGTGTGTTCCAGCACTTTTAATCATAATACCCTAGGGCAGCCCAATGATGTCTTTTCACGCACTGTCACACCGACTTGCCAAAATTCCCAGCACTATTGATTGTCCTTTGTGACATATCACGTGATTGTATCGAGGTCGTTTGTCTTTCAAACTACTCCTACATCAGTGCCGAATGCGTCCCATTCTCCCTTCTACATTCCAGCACGCATAAAGTATTACAATCAAGGTCCCTTGTTTAAATCATTGCAAACTTGGACTGGACTACCTCCTCAATTTTCGACAATTTTGAAGCTGGGTTATGGCTCCATTGCTGTACAATTCAGCTTCAAGCTCTCCCTCAGTCTGTAGCTCTCCCGGTACGGACGAAAACCCCGAGACTGAGGATGAGGCGTCACTCCTGGGTCATCAACTTGACCAGAGTCGCCAAGAATGTCTGCGGGCTGGGGCCAGTGATCATGGAGTGACCGAGTCTAACGGCAGGGCTTATCCGACAGCCCACTTGATTAACTATGATCATACCGGAAATAGCTATGATCTCTCCGAGAACGAGCCTTTCGATAGCAGCGCGCGTGCTATGGTACATGTCCCAGCCGTGAGGGGGGTCTTCGTCGTGACTTGCCTGTGGATGCTAGCGATGGCGTATCTGGCAGTACTCATTGGCGCCACATTCTATCGTGGCACGGACTCGCCACTTCCACTTCTCATCACAAAACAGAAGCTACCCATAGTCGACGAATTTATTCATATCGCTGAAACCCAAGCCAAAATCTCCATGGTTGTGGTCAGGGCTATTGGCCATGCACACGCCACTAATTTCACACTTGCTCGAAGCGCGGACTCCTTTAACAATGCTGTAGTAGATCTTGGTGCTCATCTGAGACTTCTTGAAAGGATGGCCCGGACCCAAGAGCACCGTTCTCGCTACGGAGAGGCGCCAGACTGTCTACATCCCCCGGAGAGCACTCCCAGCGTTGTTCTTCTTCGTCGCCTACATGAGGAAGCTTGGAATCTTAGCACGATTGACGTGGACAAATTGTTATCACGCTGCCGGAGAAGCACCAGTTACAACAAGATGTATGTGGGTGAGGCTCTGAAGTGGCTAGACTTCTATGCGGAGAGCAGCACTCAATCCGCGGGAGATGGCATAGATGATACCGAAGATGACGCAAGTGGACCGGCCTTTGAAGAAATTCGAGTAGCGAATGTGACGGCACCAGAGGTTCTTTGGGTGATGGACAGATACGTCGGTTTCATGCGTGACGACGCCAAAGGCGACATTGCTATTCTCAGAAAAGTTGTCGCTAGACTCAAAGCAGTGGAAGTCTATACCGAGTCGGTGATAGAACGTGACAAAAAATGCGTACTCCCGGCGACACAGTATATGCAATTTCATCTTGCCCGTCGGGACCGGACTTACTCAGAAGAGGTGACATTCCGCTCCAAGGCTCGACATCCGTACGATGACGCACTCTCCCTGCTCAACATTGGCCTGCTCCCGCATCTCGTCCGGTTCAAAGAGGCAGCCGAAGCTCTTGGCGAGCAGATTCGTCGCTGCGAAGGCAGTTCCGAGAGCATAGTGGCAAGGTACGATATTTTAAAATCTCGAACAAGCCTGTTCTTAGAGCCTTTGTGGTGGCAGCGCGCGCGTGGACAGCCGTGGGTGGACGCAGAACATGCCGTACACTGGTGGCTGCCAGGGCGGGAGGACGTATACGAAGATTTGGCTGTCTTGGAGAAGCATTTGGCGCTTGTCAAGGCAAAAGTGGAGCGCGCAGCGGTGGCAATTCACATGTCGAACATAGAGCGAGGGTATGACGACTCAGACCGGGAACGGCGGATGTGGAAGGACGATACACATAGTGGTAGCGACTTGATGGAAAAGCTCAGGGTTTTATGGGAGTTATCAAGTGGACTTGCCGGGCGTGGGCTAGACAAGCTGAAGAGGCTGGCAAGGGGAGACGATGCCGAGCAGGAAACGAGGCTATACGATATCCTGGATGTTCTTCCTAACGCCACCAATCAGGAAATAAAGAAAGCCTATAGGCTGCTGACTGTGCAGTACCATCCCGACAAGAACCCGGGCGACTCGGAGGCAGCTCTCAAGTATCAAGAGCTAGTCGATGCGTATCATATCTTGTCGGACTCGGAACAGCGAGCAGTATACGACCGATACGGGGACAAAGGCCTAAAGGGTGAGCTCTTGAGTCACGAGGGCAGCACTGACTGGGTGGCAGAATTCTTTAAAGTCTTTCCCGACTAGAAAGCTTATACGTGGACCGTACACTCTGTGTCTCAAGAGTTTGAAGTTGAGAATTGCCTCCTCCAGCCAGCTGCTTGCCCTTGCCCCTGACTCCGCGCAGTGCTGTCTTACGCTTCACATCCAAATCGGACCCAGAAAAGTAAGGCTATCGAAAGAGGAAAATTGCGCCGCACAGGAGTGTGGATGTGACATGGTCGGAGGTTGGCCAAATGGTTTTCTTGCATTTGCCGGATGAGGATTTCTCAAGTTTTATACCAGATTGACGAATACCTAAGTAGCAGAAGTTCTCGATAAATGTACCTACTTACTTTATGCTCGGCCGTATCTTGCTTTTCTCAGGAACACTGAACCAATTGCCTGGCTACCTGAACAAGCGGTCTTTAAAGCCTGCGTGGTGGCAGTTCGATCTGAGGGCCCGGTATGCCCAAAGGTACTGCGAGCAGGGTACCCATTAAATGTCTGATTGCTCCGACATCGTGGAAGCGCCTTGCTTGTGGATCAAAGCAATTTCTGGCTTCTGTCCTCTCTGCTCCACTCATCTTTGATCCTTCTCTCCTGGATGGCATGGCGGCTGCAGAGGGTGATGTTGGTTTTAACTTCGTGCTTCGGGGGAGTAGATTGTTTGGCTGGGAAGTTTCTTCCTTTTCAGGCAGCTGCCGCGATGCCTAAACATCATGACAAAGATCTATCTACGTATGCATTGGCACTTTCTTTCCGCAGCTCAGTGTCCAACTCCAAGGTACACTCCTATACCTGAGCCCCACTTGGGAATATCTGTCTAGCCCTGTCGTCGTAATGTATATATACTTGGGAGAGTGCCTTAAGATGAATAGTCTTGAAGGTGGATACCGTCCCCCGCTAAACTGGAGTTCTTCGCATGGTATGAATCACAATATTTCAATCTTACACAGCCAAAAACTAGAAATCCTGAGCGGTTTTGCATTCGTAGAGGAGCTGGTGACATCGCAAATTAGTGAAAGCTAAAGTAGACGCCGGTCATTCTTTCTTTGCGCCATTGATATACATAGCAGCTGGCGATATCTTAATGGAACCAAACTTCTTTAGAAAAGGTATGGTGGCTAGTTTGAAAAACAAGCCCATGATGTTCCTTTAATTATAGACCGGTGAAAATCTGTGCACTGGGGATTTGTGGGCCGTATTCCGACGGGATCTGGCCTATTTTGGTTTCGATAGATTGATCGGGGACGAAGCACTAATTTAGCAGCTGGCATCAGCGGAGGCGGGCATGTCGCCCAACTCAATCGCGTGTGCGTTTGCAGATTTGCCGCTAGTATGTCCCGGGGTCGGATATTGTTACCTGCGGACAGTATGTAGTATGCGAGAGTCATTTAATCGGATGCCCAACCCATGTATCTCAAAGGATAAACGCAGTGCAGTGTAATTATCACAGTTCTTATTATGCGAGCCAATCTCAAAGGCTAGGCTGATCAACGATGGCCTTTATTTTTATGCGTATATTCGCCGTCCTATAGACGAGCTACTGTAAGTACAATGCGCCCAGCGGGGTAATCATTCCGCACATAGCCCTCTTTTCAAGAGTCTCTCAAGCATTCCTGCCGCCCCGTCGGGTGTCAACTAAGGTTCTTCCGGTGAGCCGGGCCACTGCACTTCGTAAAGCCGCAGGCGAGTGCGCTTTACTCATGGTCCTCTGACGATCAATGCCTGCAAAATAACAAACGCTTTAACCTATCGGACAGTGTAGAAGGTCTTCCAGCTAGAAAGTAGCTTGGTCCCCTGCATGGACAGTCTTCCCGTCGGTAGGGCCTCCCAAATTTGGACACCGGTGTTGATGACAATTGCGTCGCACACCGTCATGTAACAATCTCTCTGTATCGGGGCAGAAAACTTGGTAAACTAATCGATCATTCCTATTGATATCTCTTTAGCCTCTTTCGGACTATCGGGCTTGTGCATTGCTTGCTTCACACCTCTATATGTAAGTACTAGCCGACGCTCAGAGTATATAGTGTATGATTTCGTACAGTCCATTGTGTTTGTTGGCCTCGTCAGCATCTTCCGCACGCTTTGCTTAAAAAAAACAACTGCAGTAACACAACAACGAAGGTCACGATGAAGGCTACCGCTCTCGCATTCGTTGCACTCCTTAGCGGTGTCTCATGCAGACCTCCATGGGAAAGAAGACAGCAGGTGATCTTGGGATCTCTTTGTCAAAAATTAACGAACTATAACTAATTCAAGGTCTCCATAAGGATGCCAGTGGAAACGGGCCTTTCGGGCCAGTTGTAAGTACGATCCTGAGCCTCTTTGTGGGCTGTTGATGGATAACAACGAGTAGAAATACACGACTGACGCCAGCCTGCCAAATCACACCATCTATATGCCCACTGGATCAACACCGAAAGATGCCAAATTTCCCGTTGTTGTCTGGGGAAACGGCGGCTGCAGTGGCGACGGCACGTCCAACGTGCAGTTGCTGCAGCAGATCGCATCTTATGGATACCTTGCTATTGCGTCAGGTGCCCCGCGAGGGCGGACAAGTACAACGGCCTCAATGATGACTGCGTCTATTGATTGGGCCGTAGCGAATGCTGGAAAAGGCAGTTACGTCAACGTCGATTCAACCAAGATCATGGCGGCCGGTTTTAGCTGCGGCGGCGTCGAGGCTATGGCTCAGGCGTGGGATTCCCGCGTAAAGTCTATCGGCATTTTTAGTTCTGGCCTGCTGACAAACTACACGGCGGCTTCGACGTTTACTAAGCCTATTATCTACTGCCTGGGAGGCTCAAGTGACATCGCGTATGCTAACGTGAGGCCCCTGAATCATTGGAGCTATTCCACTTCCTTGCCAGAGCATATCTTACTAACGCAAATTGGCACTATAGGGCGAGCGTGACTTCAAGGCCCTCCCAGCCGATACCCCTTCATGGAAAGGTAATATTCCTGTGGGCCATGGTGGCACGTTGTTTGACGCCAATGGTGGCAAGTTTGGCAAAGCCGGCTTGGCTTGGTTAGAGTACCTATTTAAAGGTAACACGACGGCTGGTCAGTACATTATCGGCAAAGCTTACGAGGTCGACAATTGGACCGTTGAGACACATGCGCTAGATAAGCTTACCCCTGCAACTTAATACACCAGGTCGTGACTCAATGTGTCATGGGCTCTGTCCGCAAAGACGTGTAACGTATAGTCCAACTGGCCGCGGCTAGCGAATGAAGCCAAATCATGTTTTAATTAGAGACGTTAAAAGTTTGAAACTAAAATTCAAGAACGTCTATATGGACAGATATCGACTTTCCGTCGCGTAAATAATCTCTGACTGTGGTACCGGCCATCTCTAAGTTAACGTTAGTTAAGATGCTCAAAGGTGGCTGCGCGATGGAATAACCTTAGGGGCAGCTATAGCTCTACCAAATAGATGGGAATTCTTAGCCCCTTATTATAGCAAGCTGCAGGAATCGAGGGCAAATATGGATGGAATACTAATGGCATTGATCGTGGGTTACCTAGGGCTGAAAGCAAGGAAGGCGCTGGCATCTGGTCTGACTCTATTCAGCCAGTCGATGGAAAACTTCCTTCCAAGTATCACCTATGGGGCTATTAAACGTTGAAAACTCGCTGGAATACTCTTAGCGGTACTGCATGTCTAGTCCAACATTTGCTGCTACGACCATTACACCATTATTGAATATTGAATATATCCTCGTGGTCCTCACCTAGATCACAGGCAATAGCGTTGCAGAAGTCTAGGGTCTAGGAGCTAAGAGGGAAATGGCTGAGAGAGAGGCGGGAGGCTGGCAGGACTAGGGCTTGAAGACAATGCAGAAGGAATCTACTAAGTAATACAATGTTTTCAAGAAATAATTAAAGGCTCTTTTTCCTCACTCTGTGGTGGGCTCCTAGAAGGAGTTTGACTTTAGGGCTCCAAGTGATGGAGCCAACGCAGAGGTGTCGGGAGATGATTTTCGGGGAATTTTGTGCATAGTGACATGCCTTGCCCACCTCCTCCCTTGTTGGGTCTCGTGCAAGACCGCGCGATAATCTATCCTCCTGAGCTAGACCTTTCCCCCTCCGACGGACCTTGACAAGACTCGGGGCACGCTTGTATGGACATGCTATTCATTATGGGCCGAGTTAGGGGACATAATCCACGTACGGGCCACAATCGAGTAAATTGCCGAATTTCAGCTGTTGTAGCTGTACAGTTCTTGGCGCTAAGGCCAGCTGATAGGCGATATATACGCTAAGCTGTCGTTAAGCCAGAGTCCAGCGACTCTGCTTGTACTTGGTGTATATCAGATATATCGCACGTCGGGTGCTTTGTGTTGTGCCCAGAGAACGAGTCAGAGGGACAAGAATCGCTGGCGTAGTCATAGAGTTCTGTAATTGTTTCATTTCCAGTGCAAGCGGCCAAGCCGCCTCGCCTCCTTTCAACCCTTCTCCAATAATGCCGCCCGACTGTCCTGAGATCACTGATACATCTCGGCTTCTCGAAGTCTTCAGCTGCCCCGATAGGCCAAATGGGAACAAAACAGAACTCATTCGGCGCACATCCTTTACACTTCTTCCATTCAGTCCACGCTAGGAATTTTCGGAGGGCCCGGATCATCGAAACGTCTCGAGCAAACGAATTTACCTCGCTATGTGCAAGTGACCAGAGTGTACTGCAAATAACGCGACTCACTTCTCGAACGGCACGTGCTGCCGTACTTTGACTCTGCCAGCCTTGCCAAGGGATGCCGTATTTTTGACATCGCTCAATTTCTGCGCTCTTGTCGCGGGTGCCATAGTCTATAAAGGGTCGCAGAGATCTCTCGGCCTCGACGCTAAAGCTTGCGGGCAACTGCGAGGATACTGAGATGAGATGGATAATTGTGTCGGAGTACCGCGCCACAATCATGTCTGCAGCGCTCTGCCAATCGACATTCATCGTAGGTATTGGTTCCTGGGAGAGAGCCATTTCTCGGACTGCTTGTCGGACTACTGGAATTATCGAGCTCTCGCTGTTAACCCTCGCTCGGCCGGCGTTGTCGAAATAAATCGCATCTGGATAAGCAAACAAGCTGACATGGTGCTCGTAGTCCAGTTTGATTCTGCCGCCACCGATGCCATCATGTCGCCTGGCGATGGCTTTAAAGTACGCGTGGCCATCCACGATCAAACCTGGTGGCGCAGCCATTGGCCGTGTTTGGGTGATGCGTACAGGGTCTAGGTCCTTAGCGAAATCGCAAAGAATTATTTCAAAGCCGGCCTCCATTCTCAGGAAGCCGTTGATCCGACCTTGCCATTCTGTGCTGGCCAACTCGCACATTTTAGCAGCTCGCTCGTGGTCTTCTTGGTGTTCAGGAGCGGCTGCTAGATGGCATATATCTAATGGGTTATGCTGCAGCAAGATGATATCTTGTAGATCTAGGGTGCCTCTGTCCGATTTTGCCGCGGAGGAACCATCGAGGTACAGTAGCCGAAGGTCGGATCTTGTTCTATATGTATGCAAATATCCATAAGACGGATCGCCAGTTCCATTTGTGACTGCGTCATCTCCAGCAGGTGCATACGAACGATCAGACTTCGGGCGAGGCACCTCTTGTCCATACAACTTGGTGTCCCTCCCGTCGCAGTGTTCACTCGGTCGCGGTACACGGTTGCTCCCGGGCCGTGCGAAGACAAGCGCATGCTCTGGTTCGAAAGCAAGCCAATCGAGCTTTTCAACTCGTGCTTTGGACCCTGATCCATGATAGAGTTCTAGGCCGATGGGTACTGTGGCGATGAAGAATGCCATACCATTGTGATTCAGCGACGAGCCAAATTGGCGGGCGGAGCTGACGATTTCGTTAAAAATATAATTAGCATACTTAATCTCCGGTTCTGTATGCGTCCCATATGCTAGTGTTAGCAGGCAGAAAATCGTGATAAAGATTGCCATTCTCATTTCTTTGTCTTTCTAAATTTCCTGCTTTGGAATCTGTTCTGGTGGCAGTAAACAATCGTAGGCGGCTTGCAAGAGTTCGCTTGTTGGGCGGGACAGTTGGTCCATTCCGACCTCCCACTTGCTGTAGCTCCACATCGGCGACTGGAGTCAAGGAAAGGTACCCCTCATGGATAGTAAAGGTACCTAGGTACCTGAGGTACGTGAGCTACCTAACACCTTGGGTGCCATGCTTTCCCTGCGACCAACGTACATGGCTGCCTGGATTGCTGTAATAGACGGATAAGCCCAAGCATGATCCAGCATCGTGATGAACGAATGAATATAATGGCAAATATATGAGTAAATTAGATGCACTAAGGACCACAATCACATTGGCGGTATTTTCCGCCCATATACTGATGGACAATCAAGCTGCTGTCTGTAGGACTGCCTTCAGATTCTCAAATGATACGACGTACCACATCTCTGGCAGGGCCATCTTAGCTTACAGAGGTGCGTTGATGTAATTGCATAGATACTTAGATAATTTACGCGGATTTGAGTTAAGTATATAATCCCGTCGTGGACTGGCAAGGGGTCCAAGTGAACCTCTGGTCTAATTCTGACAGGGTGATCTTCCTCTAGCAGCCACGGAAGTCTTGGGGGTCTTGGACTCTACTCTAGAAGGACAAATGAGCTAATCACAAAGCTGGAGGTCTCTTTACTCTCCGTACATGGTTGACTCGCAGCTAAGAGCAAGACGGCGATTCACTATAGCTCAATTTCGTGTATGAAACAACTACCGGACACATATACCAATCCCCTTTCTGCTCGCCTAGATCTTTCTCACAGGTAGTAGTACGTGTCGTCATGAGGGCCTTCAGGCGCGGCCTCTGCCTCCCGATCGCGCAGATAGTAGTACGTGTCGTCGTGGGGACCCTCTGGCGAAGCCTCTGCCTCCCGATCGCGCAGATAGTAGTACGTGTCGTCGTGGGGACCCTCTGGCGAAGCTTCTGCCTCTCGATCTCGCAGATAGTAGTACGTATCATCATGGGGACCGTCAGGCACAGCCTTTGCCTCTCGATCGCGCAGATAATAGTATGTATCATCATGCGGGCCGTCAGGCGAGGCCTCTGCCTCCCGCTCACGCAGATAGTAGTACGTATCATCATGGGGACCGTCAGGCACAGCATTTGCCTCTCGATCGCGCAGATAGTAGTACGTATCATCATGAGGGCCGTCAGGCACAGCCTTTGCCTCCCGTTCACGCAGGTAGTAGTATGTGTCATCATGCGGCTCTTCCAACGCCCTCTCCAATGCTAAAAGCTTAGCGATGAATATAAAACTTTGGAAAGTAGTCACTTACGTTGTGACGGTGCCCCCTGCACCGCAGCGGCGAGCAGAGGGAGAATATTCAACCATAACCCAGCCTTCATATTCACTAGATTTCATATATAATAGTGTAGAAAAGTTGCCAAGAAAAAACCTTCCTATAACCCAGAGGCGCCCCATGGCCTCATATACAAGAGTTTACACATCTCTGCCACCGGCGCGCAAGACTGCCTGTCTATCCCTTTCCCCGCACTGCTGTTACATATTAAGATACGCCCCTCCATAGGAGCAAATGTCCAACTCAGGCAGGAGCCTAAGTAACAGTAGAAAGTCATCTGTCAACTCCAGGGAAGAGAGCGGAGCGATGACGCACAGGGTTGCGGTCTATTCGTTGGGTGGAGTCGCTCTTATCCGTCTTCAGAAGGTCTTTAAAAGCCCCTGTAGATAATACACCCCCTTCCCTCTCTTGTGGTAGGTGAGTGACCGCCCCTTCCATTCCGTAATGACCTATCATAGGACGACTGGGAACATACGCCCATTCCCCTTTCCATCATCAACGGATAGGCCGGTTACTGGTTGTGCCACGGTTAATAGCTGTGCTCGGCTTCTACCAACAGAAATTGGTCAAACAAAGCCCGCGATCTTATTGAATTACACTTTTGGTTCTTGCCGACATGGCTGCTCTAGCACCAAAGTATGGTCCTCGAGAAGATACGGACGATGTTGGCTCCGGCGGACGACTTCTGGCGCGGTGCGAGACTGATGATACTATTCACTTGGGCCAATTTACCAAGCACAAACCGACACAACGCTGGCGCTTGGTGGTTATGCATGGCGCAGCAATTTTGTCTTACGGTATCATAACACTTCTTGTTATACGGTACTTGGACGCGAGACAATGCCATCGGCAATCGTTGATATACTGTAAGATAATTTAATCACTGCCATCTATCCCACTTTGTTGCTAATTCTGAAAAGCCCCAGCTGATGCGGCCATCGAGTACAAGACTCAAAAGTACAAACCGAATCTTCTAGGGGACCCAGACTACTTCGGCAAGCCAAGTCCACACATAGACGAGAAATGGAATCGGCTACTGGAGCGTATGTCTCAGTATAATGCTATCATAAATGCTACTACTAACTACTGTGGCACGCAGCATCGACAATTCATTTGACCGAGACCGAACGGCAACACTATGACCCTAAGACTCCTATTGTCCAGTTTCCTGACGGTACATATTTTGGCCAACTGATGGTATATGTAAGTAAGCTTCGATACGCTATGCAACCAAAGCACCCACTGATTAAAACTCAGCACGAACTCCACTGCCTGGTGTGTTGCAACAATTCTACAAACCATGCAGAGCGACCTTGGCTCACCAAGATGCAGAAACGATTATATCAGTATATCAATGCTGATTACTACTTTCCTAATCTCACGGATAGAGAAGCAGAGATGAATAGAAGGCATACGGGTAAGTCCTACCAGGGATTGTGAGATATTCTCGGCGAATACTAAGCGACCCTAGAACACTGCCTCGGAACTCTCCGCCAGGGTATCATGTGCCATGGCGACATCTCTGTCATGCCAATGATATGGGGGCAACACACGAGCGTTCCTCTGGGAGATTTCTCCAACCCGCACGAGTGTATTGATTTTGACCTTTTGCATGAATGGGCTCGAAAGCGGGCTGTGACCAACGCACTGGAGCCAGGCATCTTGATCCACCCAAAACTCGGTATACTAATCTTCCCCAGTTAAACAACATGACAGGATGATGCTAATGCGCCAGTGCGCATAGGTCCGTCCTTCCCCGACGGCCACGGGACTAAGATTGGATTTTCTGACGAAGACGTCGGGAAAGATGGTAACCTGATCGGATTCGGCAACGCGGGGACGTGACCTCTCAAGGCAGCCGATTGATAGAACCGGAACTAGTCCTCTAATCATAGTATACTCCGTGTGCTGCCCCACCTACTGAACGCACATTATCCAGCTGGGATGCTACCCAATCTATACTATATCATGTACGAAGTGCAAAAGTTCTAGTGCGGATAGTTGAGTATCCCCGGGTCTAAACTCCGATTCAGGGATTGAAATAGGAAGGTCCAGAGGTCCAGATAGAAAACAAAGTGTGCATTTCTGCGCTTATCGCGATTTTGGTACAGTATACAAGGCTTATACTATTGTGGGTGCAGGTATTGCGTTACAGCGGCGTGACCTGCTTTACGAAGAACATCTGAATCCTCTCGAATAGTTGGCCATCCGCGACCTGGTATAAATATCCACCCAAGCACCCTCCTGCCTCTTTGAGTACACCTTTATCTTGCTCGCCCCGCACTAGCAGAGCCAGAGCAAATATCTTTTTACGTTGAATGCAGCATGATGTAAAGATGTAGCCAAGTACAGCGGTTGATCAGCCAATGTGTTACGCAACTATCGACATAATCTCCCCCATGCGTGGATTCTACCAAACTCCCCGGCCGTATGTCCGAAGATATTTTTTCCGATAAGCCGACCCGAAGCAGATCCATCATCATTGACGAGAGTACCGGCTTCTTAGAATTAATCGCCAGGGTCTCCTCCGGCGCATGACAAGTTTACCTTCGGTGCCACCAAAAGCCTGTCCTCTAGCTCTCAATATTTCGAAAACAAAAATGTTTGATAGGCCGGTCGCCTTTTCGCGCCTGCCCACGGACGAACACGACGATACGAATGTGGGTGCGAAGGTGTCTCCAACAGCGCGACCTAGAAAATTGCTATATGCCCTAGCTTGCGGGACGATTCTTTTGATTGTTCTGCTTGCTTCGGTGGCTATACCGAGTTCACGACTGAAATCGTCGTCAACAAGATGGTCGTCATGCGGAGACAGTCTGGAAACCGCACAAGAAAGGGGCTGCTCCTTCGACCTGATTTCATTTGCTTGGCAGACACCGGAGTGCTATGACACCGAACTTGTCGCAGAATTTTCATCTTGGAGCAACTGGACGTTTTATGCCGACGATAAATTCACGATTCCTGTTTCCCAAGAAATCGCGCGTCAGGGCAATCGGACACCCTTATTTGTCAAATGGGACTACCACATCGTCCACTGCACCTTCATGTGGAGGCAGATGCACAGAGCATACGAGAGAGGTTGGATAGACAGTCACCTCGGCAACTACAACCACACACTGCACTGCCAGAGGATGATGCTTATGGACAAGTCGGCGGCGGAAAAAGCAATTACTGTGGCCAGAATTATTTACCCTCCATGTACTGAGGCCAGACGTATAACGCCTTGAGAACCCATTGACTGCGGGCGTATGGGAGATTTTATACCAATGAAGCTAAGGTGGCGGCAAAACAGCATCTCATATATAGTAAGAGCCCGGTTCTTCTGCCGAGGTAGCATTCTGGGGTTATTCCACCGTATGTATAGGTAAATTGGCTTTGGGCCATGCAAGGTGCCCTCTCAAAATATGTACATAAATCAGGCAACGAAGACACGAGACTCGACATGATCATGGCACGAACTTAATATCATATTGCTAGGGTAAATTAGGTGATAAATCTCGCATTGAACTTCATAAGATCACCACCGTGACCGAGTAGGCATTTACAGGTAAGAAGACGTGGACCCCAATGAAGGCTTAAGGATATTATCAATTCAACCAACTCGTACTATCTAGATCTTGTTACGGGAAATACCAGCGTTGACAGGTAGTTAGGCAACGCAATGGAGGCTTGTTTGTGAACCGTCGTTTCGCATTTCTGTCACCAGTCACACCGAGAATAGGTTCTATAATAGAACAGTCTTCGTGCTTCACACCGGATCGTTCAGTGACACTACATAATTCTGCCCCATCATTGAGCGACGGCCAGCGGGAAACTGCATGGCACTGTATTGGAGTGTCCGTCGATAAAGATATTCGTGCCCCAGGGATTTCTCACATGATTAACTAAAAGCGTCATCATTATAACACAACCTGACACGAAATTGCTGACGATATATCATATGTTTATGGAATCGCCGTATTCTATGCAATGGTACTATAATGCATGACCCAGTCAACTGTAAGATGAAATTAAAAGTTCATTTAGAACAGTCAGTTTCACACAAGTGGCCGGAGTTGAACGTCACATCTGCCAATGCGAGTGGATTATCTAGACTATGAAGCCTAATAGGCAATCTGAGAGCTTAAGCCGTCAAGCTCGCGTGCCCAATTTCGATGTTGGGCGATAGAGGCAAAAAACCTCTCAACAAACCCCTTCCCACCAACAGCAATATCCACAACCTTGGACAGGCTGCTTTCGTCGACAGCACCAAGTGTAACCACGCCGTACGATTCCACCGCTTGTGACGAGTCGGATGCCTCGATTTGGTCGAGCGCTAAGGAGGTTTTGATAAATGTCACGCCCTCGCCTGTGGCACCAATTGTCTTGAGGTGCCCGAATGCCTCACGTATCCAATGCACAGCGCGCCCATTCTTGCTGAGTGCGGCAGCACTTTCCTTTCCGCCTGGAACAAAGACGGCATCAACCATGGTGCTGCGAAATCCTTCCAAATGGTGATCAGGCACGACGGCTTGACCGAGAGCGGGTGAAATTCGCGACCGTCTCGTCCCGATTACAAGCGGAGTAGCCTTCGCCGCTGTGAGCACCGCTTTCATCGCACCGAATGCCATGAGGTCAAATCCATCGGCGATTATGATTGCCACACGCCGAGAAACAACGGTCGGTTTCCATGGAAGATCAAATTGCGAAAGATTTGGTGCTTTTCGGCCTTGGTTTTTGGCTTCCTGCTCGGGCTTCTTCGCACCTACATTGCCAGCCACAGCTTGTGCCAGGCCAAGATCAATATCGGCAAGGCGCTGTGAAATTCGCTCGTATACGACTGGATCGTCGCAGTGGTCGAGCTCGAATGAGAATGCGCTAATGGCATGAGTTTTCTCTATTGGGGACAGACTATTG
>FTAH01000144.1_pt1 | contig 19253 bp, 16 predicted proteins | sample 1639051 | NCBI WGS metagenome assembly FTAH01 (sample SAMEA3914812, study PRJEB12502) | metagenome | biome: forest; material: soil | place: Canada | collected 2011-07-07 | depth 0.1 m | reverse complement strand
ACGGGCCCGAGGACAAGACGGTCCACTTCATTGGCTCCTGAGGCTGGGCTTTGAGATACTCTATGCGTACTCAGCTGGGTGGTCCTGCACCAGAGTAGAAGAGGACTTTACTTACGAACAACCTTTCCCTTGCCGTCTACAAACGGCACGCGGACCTTCGGATCAAATCCGCCGTTCTTCGAAACGTAGGGCAGGCCGCTATAGATGAAGTGCTTCACCCCCGCCCACACCGCATGTTCGTAGATTCTAATTCCCCAGTAGATCTCCTTGGACTCGCCTGTAGCAAACCCGTTCGTGTTGACAAAGACATAGTCGACACCCTTGAACGACCGGGCCAAATCATCCTCATCATATGTCGAGCCTTCGAGAAGCTTGACGCCGGAGAGGGCAGCTACCTCGAGAGCTTGAGGCGCTGTAACTGAGCGTGTCAGTACTAAAATGGAGTAACTGTTTGTTGCCGAGAATTCCTTGACGATAGCAGTGTTCTGTGCTCCGGCTCCGCCTAGGAACAGGAGAACGGGTTTGGGTGAGTCGGACATCGTAGTTAGCTCAGAATAAACGTGACTGTCGCAGATGGCGGAAAGGAGAAGTAGAGCCGGAGTGTGGAGCAGTGAAGAAGAGCCTTCTATATTTATATTCTCGGGGTAGGTCTATTGGAATAGGACCACCGGCTCGTGCTCTGCGGCTACCCGGCGTCGTTATAACCTCTAAAATATGTCTTGAATCCAACCAAGTACCGCTAATACGTCTACAGCAGTAGATGCGCGTAGACCGTCTCTGCTGCAGATACCCCTCAAAACCAAGGACAACTCTCTGTTTCATGCCGAAACTAGCCTGTAGACAGGATTGGACACTTCCACCTTCCTCCGTTGTGACCAACGCCGCGGCGGTCATGCCCTTACCGGAACGCGTAGATTTGAAATCAAGCCTCGCTAGATTAGAGTAATCAAATAATAAATAAACCTGGCTTGGAGTCCTAGTCGACGTACAGTACCATTCTTGCGCCCAATAGCTTGAGGTCAGAAAAAAGATTACAAATCACGTTCAAAGCCCAGATTGACTAAGACACGAATATTTCCTGCAGGAAAGCATAGGTCCCCCTCGCGCGGACAGAGCCCAAAGGTGAAGGACAGTGGCCTCCAGTGCATAAAGGCCAAGGAAAATCTCAAAAAACTGGAAAGTAACCCAGCAGCGTAAACTCATAAGAGCCAACCAGAATTTCACCTGAGTACATGATTGGAACTGGTACGAAAATAAGTCCACACAGGGTCGCCGCGACTGGCCTTCATCTGCAGCAGAACGCGATCCCAGTCACCGCTGCAAAATGGAAACAACCAAGCTCGGGTCTTTGGCCCTAAATACAGCCATTACTCACTATGGCGAATGGGATGAAGATTCCCGCAAAGTGCCTGCTCTCAACTTCTTCGAGAAATACGACAATATCGTCATGAGCTGCGACTTCTCGGGATCCTCTCTCGACTGGTTCGCGCCAAGTGCTCAGTTCTACTTCAACAATGGAACTACTCTCCACAGCGGTGAAGAGATCTGGGAGGTGATGAAGAGCCCTTCTCTGTTTGGAAATTACGGGAAACTGGAAGCCAAGAATAGGATATCAACGGTAATACTCGGCGGCCATGAAATGGGCGACCGCTTGATCCATCAGCAGGATATGGTATTTTTTCCGAAAGAGGGTAGGCTCAAGGACGCTGGAATCTCTGTCAGGAGAACGATAGAGTTTGTGTGCGGTACAAGCGAAGTAGAAGGGCAAGGGACCGATGGCCTCCAATTCTATGTTGGCAAGACCTTCTGGGATACTTCTGTGCTGACAAGAGCGCTTGTAAATCAAGCTGACAAGTAGATTCCGAATTTATCTGCTGCTAGTCTTTGGAGATCTATCTATGAGTCTGCTCTATAGAGCGCAAACATATGCGTACTTGGATAGAATCTGCACCGGAGCATGAGTACTGGCCATATAAGACTGGAGGAATTCTATACGGAACCAGCCAGCGTACTGTCAAAAAAAACCAAACGTTCGCACATGGACTCGAATACAAATGAGCAGAGATGGGACAATCCCAGTTCCCAATTTGAGCTCTTTGTGATACTAACAAAAGCTCGCTGGGAAGCAGATAGCATGATCGGGACAGCTCTCGGCCGATTCCAAGCCACATTTTCAGATCGATTGCAACGGAAGAGACAGGAAGCTCCATTCAACAGTCATGCTCCTCCTATCCACCAATTCTGTCAAGAACAGTTAGAGGTCCAAGTCTCCAAAAACTTCTTCTACCGTCGTTTTCACGTCTTTGAACTCGATTCCCAGAAGCTCATTTCCGTCAAGAGTTCCGGGAGCACCAATTGGTGAGTCTCGGTCTCTGAAGACGTAGGACTGTAGCATTCTGGGCCAGCCATTGTAGCCCGACTGTATCATTCGCCACGCTGTTGCATACGAGGTAATCCCCTGTCGGCGGGCAACACTCCAGTTGGCTCCCGTCTTGCTCTCTAGCTCTTGTAAGACCTCGTTCTGGGTGCTCTTATGGGAGGCGATTGTGATGTATTCGTTCGCGGTCTCCGCCGGACGTTGCAGGACGCCGACAACAGCAAGGCCGATCGTAGCCATATCACAGGAATAGAAAGGCTGGTTGCCGGAGTCTACGATTTCGGCGGATCTGGTGTACAAGTCGAAGCCAAGCAGTCCGTATTTGAGACCCTGCCATTTTTAGTGAGTCAGATGACTTGGTGGAATCGACCTCTTGATCTTTCACGCGTTCTTAAGCACCCAATGAAAACTACGAAATGTTGAAGAGTTGCAAACTCACCCAATCGAACCATAAGCCTGTGAAAATGCCGGTATAGGAGAGTTGTGGAATTTCCTTTACGGTGTCGATCATCTTCTCTCGAAAGCGGAGCCTCCCCTGGATCATTTTCACGATCTCTGGGTGGCCCTTGATGTCAAGGTTAGGCATGCCAAACTCGCTTGGTATAAACCGCTGGATGCCATCGCTAGAGTCCGAGCTCCAGCTCGCCGCGACTGATTCGAGCAGCTTCGTCTGGGCATTTTGCTCTGCTCCCCAGCCCAAGGCCGAGACAACGGCATCTTGGCCTACGAGAGCAGAGTCGAGCGATGCTGCGGAGTAGTCTGTTGGTATGATACGGACAGGTTTCTCAAGTTGAGGGCTGAAGACAGATGAGGAACGAGAGAGAATGCTGACGTTGAAGTTGGCAGCAAGCAGAGCGTCAACGATACTGGGGCCCAGGTTGCCGGAACCCTAAATTACATGAGGCATCATGTTAGAATTAGGAGAGCAATAAACGCAAACGAAGAGGCTGTCACTCACTCCAGCAACCACGACATTCTTGATCAAGCGCATATTGACGGTCTCATAAACCTTTCGAACGTTGACACTAAGGTTGTGGTTCCGGGGAACTGTTCTCGCTGCAGAGATACGGATGTGGCTGTACAAAGCATATAGTATGTCCGCAGCTCTTATTACTTATTGGCCACACCTGTAGTTGGCAACCGGCTACTGATTGTCAATTCGCTAGATATTTGACCCGGTGATATTGCATATTCCACGAGCCACATGTGGCATCTGCTACATTCTCCATCTAGAGCAGTGCGATGTTGACATTATTTGACTAATCATCTAAACAAGAATTATCTGTACACTATCCCTTAGTTGGCAGAGATTACAAACCACAGTGGTCAGAATATAGTGTATGCAGTGCGGCGATCACAATGCTCGCAGTACTGAATCATTCGTACACCAAGAGCGAAAATGTGGGAGCTGCAAATCATTTCTTTGCGTTCAACAGCTTGTTGTATCCAGACTCGAGACCCTGAATGTAATCAGGAAGATGGGAGAGATCGAATGAGGATCTATCAAACCGGCATATTTACAAGACGGAGACTTTTGGTCTTCTATGCCGTACATACGTGTCTATGATGTGCAACACGGTGCATCCCTTGAAACTGAACGGGCATGTAAACAATGCAGAAAATTTAGCCCTGAGAGGGAGAACTCGGCGAGCGAGAAACACCACACTTTCCTCCGCGTACGTATTCTACCTGACGATACAATTCTTGAAAAAATTTAGGGTCTCCTCACTACATTCAAATCTCTTCTTGGCAGGGCTAATTGACAGTTTTTCTTCTCCTCTCTGCAGCCTCCAAAAATTAGATTCATCCAGCACCTCGTCCGTCATGAGCCACCACCATTTCTTTGCGAAGTCCACGTGCACCTCCCATCCCCTCTTGTCCCACGGCGTGATCCCCCAGACAGAAAACCCTCCCATGGCAAGATCCAACCAAATTTCGTCGCGATCGATGCTCTGACTCGACTTCAGAAGCTGATCCCTCATGGAAGGAAAAGGGATCAGATCAACATATGGGAAATGCGGCAGACGGGACTGGAGCTCTGTGGGTGATAGAGTAGCCGGCGTCTCACTGGATGACGATATTCGGACTCCCAGCTCGTAGGGTGGCCCGCACCGTATCTGCAAAATGTTGGCGTTGGCGACCAGGGCAGAAAGAGTCTGCATTCCCTGGACAATCACGTGGGTATCTCTGGGAGGCGGGAGAAGAATACTGTCATTATATTGCAAGTATCCCAGTTCCTGCGAACCGCCGGTACCTGCTGGCAAGGCAGCAGGCTCAGACAGCCCTGTAGGTGTATGGTGCTGGTCGTCATTGTCGTTTTCTGTCAGTGCGTCGTGTGTATTGTCTTCTAGAATGGGATCCGGCAGCAACTTCGGCGCACGCAACAAGAGCTGGGTGTGGGCTGGTATATGCACTCTACTCGCAGGAGTAGTCAGCGCAGACGGAGCGCCGCCTCCGCCTTGGGGGGCGTTAACTTGTCCTCGTGCTTCGACGAGAGTGTTTTGGATAGCACGAGGCTCTGATGAACTAGAAATCGCAGCTGGTAAACTATTTGACTCCTTTCGCGTAGTAGACTTGGTAGATTTGCGTCCATATTTCATCCCTACAGATGCTGTAAGCAGGTGAGCGAAACAACTCGTTTACGGTATAAGAGAACTTACGATGCGCCCTTTGGGCAAGCCTATTCTGAACGCGTTTTCTTGCCTTAGAGTCCGAGATACCGGTCCAGTCATCTTCCTTGGCGGATTTCATGAACTGTGCCCAGACCTCCTCCATTATAGCGCATGTGATGGACGTGCTGGCGACAGGCGAGATGATTACTCCTACCACGTAGATCTTCACAGACAGCCAAAGTAACAAACAACGGATGTTTGCCGGGTATCTAATTGATCCAGCGCTATATTCTGACCACTCTGCTTTATAACATGTCAATTTATTCCGGGAGGTGATTGATTACTCGATTAATGTTGAGTAATCGATTAACTAATACTTTGAGGAGCCTAAGCGTTATCGCCAATAATGCTCAGAGATCAACGGGGCTGCACCAATAGCATCCGACGTTTGCGGATCGTTAGCTTGATCCCTAGACTACAGAGAAGCTTCAATACTCCATTTACACGTTTCGGCGCAGTTCAGCGAAGCCGTTTCTTCTCGCTACGCCCGTGGTAGCCCTGTAATCCGTCCGGCAACGAACGAGTTGTTGGTCGGCAAGAGATGGTGATTGGACGACTGAATCGTCAAAAGATCGGAATTTGGACTGGATGAGGTTCTTTTGATGCCCTATCTCTCTGAACGACTCATCTGCAAAGGCGTCCTTCCAAAACCATACGTGCTCGGTCTCAGTGAAGGTGGCGAGAACGAAGGTATCTCCTGTACTGCCCCCCCGTAAAACTCAGAAAATATGCTGGCGGCTATCACCCTCGGCTTCGGCATGTTGCCCATCAGTCCCTCGACTATAAGTATCGGGTTCGAGGTCTCAAGTAGTCGTATCGCTAGCTCTTGCATCTTTGCTTTGGATATCATATCCTCTCTGTGGGGTTCCGTTTCCGAATTCTCAATGCCGCAAGTGATCGCATGGACAGCGGACTTCGCAATTTGGAGAATCACTAGATACCCTTTGTTGAAAGACTCGATGTCATAGCCTTCGCGTTGGAGTCGCTGGAGAGTCCGTGAACAAGACTCCATGAGCAGCAGGCTCAACGCAGTGTGACGGTCGGACGAATCTCTCAGTACATCGGTGACGAGTATGAGGGCGGCGAAGAGTACAAGTCGTAAGGAATGCCTAGTATACGAGTTTAGCTGGGGTTTAATGCCTAGGGACACAAAGGCTTACCACAAATCCAGGAGTGATGGGAACTCAATGTGCTCCAGCATGCTGAGCATAGCTCTGGCTGCGTCGATGCTCGGTCTCGAAGGAATTCCCGCCAAATCCTGGGAAGATCGTGTTGGTACGGCAGACTCGCCCGTCATTGATAGCAAGCTGAGTCTCTGATCGATGAGGCAAGCCGAATAGTAGAAGTCAAGATGCAGTGTGGCGAGTGGGAACGAGATAGAGCCATTGATTTTTCTCTCCCAGTTGGGGCGAATACTGCTTGGCAATTTGATCCTCCAGGCCTCTAGCTCGTCGCGTAGTTGAGACACTCTCAAGGCAAGTTGCCCGCACGTTGCCGACGCATCGGTGATGTCCAGTCGGCATATCTTTGCTTTGATGAGAGAAAGATCCACCATAAGGCGGAACGTATTAACAGGAGGATCCAGAGAGTCCGTGGGCCGTTCCGCTTCGTCAAGCTGTCTCTCTTGGGGAAGTGGGATTCCAGGCAGGTCCGTAATATTCGGTGGCAATCCCGAGCGTAGGCTCAAATCCACGTCGAGCATGTATGCTATCCAAAATACATGCCGTCGTTGCTCCACCTCGGTGTCGTCTGGTTCACAATCAAGCTCAGAGTCAATACCAAGAATACGTATCATCCGAATGGCAGCCGATACAAGCATGGATGTGGTTCTAGTATCGACCGTGCTCGATAGGAAGATCGCCATCTGGAGGATAGCCTGAACACTCAAGATACTGCCCTCCGTACTTATAATTTCATCAAACACCGCGTATGCGTTTTTAAAATAGGGCCACGCGAGCTCGGAAATGGTCTGGAAAGCAGAATTGACTGCTCTTCGCTGCATAGCGACGGCCACCATAGCGTTTAGGCAGGCCCACCAAGCAGCTTCTTCCGAGTCCCTGTTTGCTGGGAACTTTTGCTCGTACATGCGTAAAACTTGCTTCTTTTCAAAGAGTGGAGGCAGCGAGCTAGTTTCGTCAAGAAAAGCCTCGATAAGATTCAGAGCTTCCGCTTGAGGGATTATAGGAGCGTACAGTCGCCGCCTTGGGGAGTCCCGCCTTGTTGCTGCTCTCAATTTCTCCGCTGTGGCTCCGATGCGACTCATAAACTGTAGTCTGGGTGGCAGGGCCCGTATTGGAGGCTGTATGTCCGTCTCATTAGACTCAGGGGGCACAGGGGGCACCGGCTCGGCTTGCGCCCCGGCGAAGCCTTGTTGCGCCGCATTGTAGGTTGAATCCCCCGGATGCTGTACAACGTCTTCGAGAGTTCCAGATTCATTGCTGGAATGAGTTGTAGGCGTTCGGTGCTGCTGACTTTCGGGTTCTTCAGCAGACTGCTCGCTGTCCGGCTCTGTGGCCTCAACGCCACGAGAGGACGAGCTTGTGAGCAAAGACTCCATCTTTTCCAGCCTCTGCTCCAGAGCTTTTATATGACCATGACTGCAGCCGTGAAAATCAGCTACGGTACAGTAATGGGGGGAAACCTGAAAGGTAAAAATTGTGGTGCGAATGCGTACGTCTTGCCTTTTCCTCTCCTCCTCAGCACGTCGTATCTGCATTCAACGTTGTGCTTCATGCAGGACGAACATGTTGGCAATGTACCCGAACATGCCCGCTTCTTTTCTCTGCAAAACCTACAAGCCTAATGGCTGGTTAGTATTCAATTTGCCAATGCCAGTCGAGGAGTCACCTTACATGTGCTGAACGTTGCACTTGCTTTGACAGCAGGCCTGCCCGTTTAGGCGATTCCATCCTAGAAACAGCCAATCCGGCCCTGTAAGGCTTGGTCTAGGCGGAAGTTGAACGATTTTCGTGTTAAACCGAGGTCAAGATAATAATAAGGGAGATTTAGATTCTCAATAATTGATCTGAAGTACACAAGAAATTCTGCGCCTCTCACTTCATTAGTGATGAATGGAAAGAGCGGCTCATGCATAGGACCTTAAGCAATTGTAGGGGTTGTTAGGCTTGGGTTCCGCTGGCTTAGTCAATAAATATGCAGCAAGTGGATATAGCATTTCATTTGTCAGCCCCTTAACCGTGTCTCGGAAGCAAATTGCTTCCGACGTGGTAAAGACACCGCCGGCTTATCAAGATCTCTTAAGAACAAAACCATCGCACTACTACTCGAGAGCCAATCGCGCCTTATTTGTACAGCGCAGCAACCTTCGCTTCCAGATCCGCATCACTGAGGGTCCCCAATCCGAGACTCGCGTTGTCCACGGAACTGTACGCTCCGGCGAACTTGCCTCCCAGGAGAGCGGCGCCGAGCAAGCGATAGGTAGCATGCAAGCTAGGCTCCTCTTTACTCAACGCCTCCCGAGCTTCCTGATACTCAGCCTCGCCGTCCACGCGAGTCTCGGTCCATCCTTCCGGCGCGTATTTCTTAGCAAGTGCTACCAATTTATACTGCGAAACGACCCCATCGTGGACAAAGAGGACGCGGTTCTTGCTTGCTTCGGGGGTTTTCAGAGCACTGGCAACGGCTTTGCCGATAGTGACAATGCTCGAGGTACTGAACGGGTGCTTTCCGTCGTCGTGATACCTGACAGTACGCTTCGCCAAATCCGCGGCGAACGGCATGGTCAAGATTAGCTCGAGGAACGCACCGGTTGCAAACGCCGTGTACTCCAGAGCTCCTTCTTTAGCCTTCTCCTGGAGATAGTTCCGGATTTCCGTCACCGAGGCCATCAATGGCATGGCCGCCTGGGCCGCCGGATCGTTGGTGAAGGATCCAAAGTCAGACGGGACGTAGCGCTTGACTCCCGCTGCGATGGCTGCGTCGATGATAGGGCGCTGGTTCGTGATGGCGGTGGTACCCAAAGTGCAAACGGCTGCATCCTGGCCACGAAGCGCCGCGGTAAGGCTTTCGATGGATGTGTAGTCCACATCAACAGCTTTAACACCGTCAGGAAGCCCCGTCAGTGCCTTGCTGTCGCGGGTCAGGACAGTCACAGCAAACCCTGCATTGGCCAGCTGCTCAACGACGGCTGATCCGAGTAGTCCTTTCTTCGACGAGTTAGCTAGAATTCTCTTATCTTGCATACGTTTACATACCCCAAGGACAGTGACTTTAGTATAAGCTGCCATTGTACATAAATGAAAGGGGCAACGGGGTGGTTGTAAGAAAACGTTTGGATTAGTTTTGCTGGGCTGAAGCGGTGGAAAGTTCACGACGTCTAATGGTTTGGTGCAGCTGAGGATGTCAAGCAGCGAGACTTAGTTTCTTGATTTTCTTATATAGAAGAAAAGGTCTCATTGTCGTGGCCTTATTTCACCCCTGAGCATCAAAATTGTAAAAGTTCCGAATTATTCAGCTTAGGAATTCGGTCCATCTTTGTCACCTCCGCCGCCTCAAACGAGGCATGCGTTAGTGGAACCAAACTAGGCGGGTACAATTTGCATCCGAGGACAGAGGTGCTCGGTTCAATTATGACATTTGAGGTCAACGCATCCGGCTCGGATCGGGCTCGTGACAAAGTAAGTCGCCGGGGTCGCTGGGGGCCTCGGGGTTACGGGGACTTTGCTAGTACCGGAAGCAAATTGAATCCGAGATGCTGAACTATCTGATTCGTTCAGCATAACCCTTCCCAAAGAGCACGGCCAGCGGCAGACGATTGTCCGTAGGTAATAGTTGAACACGATGATATCTGACAGCGGAAGTACTCTGCTTTCTTACCCGGCCGACATTTAATCCCGAATTTTATATATTTTACTTCCGATCATTTACAAGTAAACTTGATCATGTGACAAATGTTTCTTCAAATTTTATATCAATGCTGTGGAATCTATTCCAATGCGTTTTGCCAGAGTATATAGCATGTCCACAGTCCCGGCTTATGTATCGTTTCTACTTCTTGTCTGCATGCTATCTTCCCTCAGTCTCCCTCTCCTTTGTTTAGGCTTTCCTTTTCTTTCGTATCGAGTTTCTACATCTGCACATTTCTTCGGCATCTCCTCCGCAATCTTCTACATCGTCGTCAACATCTCGGCCTCGACATGCCCAGCCGCTTCTCCGGTGCCTCACAAAAGAGGTACAAACGATCCTATTAGTGCGCGCACCAAAAAGATCCTCAACACTATACGCACCTCCAACGGGGCTAACCAACAGGCGGTATGCCCTCGTCGAGTAACGTGGCAATGGCGAGTGGCATAGAGTAGTCAACAATGAGCCGTCAGGCAACAGGTACGTGCAGCAGGAAATATTGAGATTGGCATACTGAACTACAAAAAAAAACCAATTTCGAACACCCCTACCCTACAGTTCGGTTTCTCTTGATTTTCCTCCAGCTACCGGCCATAAACATTTCCACAGCCGATAAAACTAATTTAGGCCCTCTACGAGCGCTTGTCAACCTCCTGGAGCAGCGTCTTGGCAGCAAGCTTGCCCAAGTTGTTCGATGCCAATGGCGAATCTCCAGTCAAGACCAGCCTGTCCCGGTGCGTCGCGCCAGTGATGTCTTTGTTGAGCGGCGTGACGCCAAGCTTGCGAAGTCGTTCACCCACAAACCAAGCCATTTTGCCCGGGATGTAGCCGATGTCGACGTTGGCCCCTTGATCTAGAGAATCTGGGAATACATCGATTTGGTATCCATCGTAGATGAACTTGCTACCAGCAGGCTTGTCGATGTCCGCCGCAAGCATGCTCGCCGGACCGTGGCACAGAGTGATGAAGAATCGCTCATTGTCATGCGCCCACCTCAGAACCTTGCCGACGGTCGGTGAAAATGGGATGCCATTCAGAACGCCATGGCCGCCTGGAATGAACACAGCAAGGTAAGGGGTGTCCTTTGTGAAGCCCCGGCCCCACACATCGTGGAGGTTGAGCGGGCTGCGGAGCTTCTCCTTGTACTTGTCGAAAATCTGCTTGACCGCAGTATCCTTTTGCGGGAAAGCCCACATTTCAAATTTGACGGGATCACCCGAGAGCGTGGCGATGTCTATGTCGAATCCCGCAGCGTCCAGGTGAACCATGGGCAAGAGCATTTCCACGGGGTGATTGCCCGTCGAGAAGAACTCGCCGCCAGCCATTTTGAGATAACGCTCTTGCGTAGCAATGAGAAGAACCTTCCATTTACCACCTTTGTAAGCATTTGGATAATCTGCGCCGTCAAAATCGGTCTTGTCCGCAGTATATTTGGTCAAGGAGAAGGGTGAAGGGAACCAAGCATCCGACTCGGCTTGGTCCTGCACTGGTTTGTGATCCGATGTGTTAGGCATTGTGAGTTATAGAGATCTTTTCTTTTTCTTATGCAATTGACCGACAGAACTTGGGAAACAGGAGCTTTTGTGACGGGGAAGAACAGGCTGTTTATATAATGAAAAATACGGAGGAGCTTAACTGAGAAGGTGACATATGCACAAAGCTCAATGAGCGAGTGCTTCGGCTGCCTCAACACAGATTCGCTGTATAAGTGTTACTGTATGTTCACGTCATAGCGCAGCAGCAGCTTTGCGGGGCAGATCGAAGTTTGTAGTAGGGCGCCGAATCAACCTTTCCCAAAAGGCGGGGGGTATATACCCTACTCGAATTATAAATACCTCCGACGGAGATGACCCAGCTCTCCATTTGACCCTAAGCTTAATAAACGCTAGAATAATAAACCTCCGTCGGAACGTCTAGCTGAACCTCCGTGGGAACTTGTCGTTGCGGGCATGGCCACCCTTCCGAAACGCCAGAAAGTTTCGTCAGCCTGCGAAAGATGTCGCAGACGGAAACTTAGTGTATGTGTCGTCGCAAGTTTCTTGCCTCCTTCCATTCGCTGATATCGTTCCAGTGCGATGTGCAACGACCTTGTCACGCGTGCGCCCGGGCAAATGTAAATTGCATTCCCCGGGGACGTGCAAGATCGCAACTCCAGGTCTCGGAGCCTCCAGGGGTCGGCCAAGTAGAGAGTCATCAGTCAATGAACGAGAATGTGCTCCCGGAATCAAACATATTGGACTTGAGTAAAACGGTAAGACACCGGCTGCGTGGCTTTACCAAGGTAATCTACTAAGGTTGTAGATCTTTGCAAAGCAAACTCAATCCGGTCTAAATTTCAATACATCTGCCTTACCTGGTGGGAGCAGCTTTGGACAGCCTGCTTCAGCCAATGTGAGGGCATGGCGAAGCATTGTAGGGGTACAGTTGCCATCAGATATCGTACTTGACGATCTCGTCCGAAGCTTCTTTCACTCTGTCGATTGGTTCATGATGGTGAGAACCGCAGGCCAGTGAGACCATTCGCCTTGACTTCTAACATGGGTCTGCAGGTCTTTCATGAGGACTCATTCCGAAGCAGATATTCTGAAATGGTCGAATATGGACAAATCACGCGGCAGGACGATAATTTTGTGTGGCTGTGCGCCTTGGTTATTGCATTGGGGTCTCACTACCTAGCTCTGTCTCCGTTGGCAGGCGGACAAGTCACGTATTATCAGCAACTTTCTAAAGACCTGCTAGTCGCCATCGAACAACGCTTCTTGCAAATTGTGGGTTGCTCGACACTCGAGAGTGTTCAAATATGCGTGTTGCTCGGGAGCTTCCTCTTGTTCAATGGCCGCCCAAATGCGGGACTAGGCATTTCTGGCAGCGGCGTCAAGATCGCTCAAGTCATAGGGTTGCATCGTGAGAGCCTTTGGAAAAGTACTCATGAAACACTGCGAGAAGAGAAGCGGCGGACGTGGTGGACCTTGGAGGTTTTTGACAAGTAAGTTCTACTCGTCTTGCCTGTTTACCCGTAGCGCTTTGCGGCCTTGCTAATATGTTTTGTCGCAAGCCAGATACGCAGCCATTGCCTTTGGTCGACCGTGCATCATTGATGATTCCGACTGCGACGTCGGAATGGTTTCTGATGTCACGAAGGGCGATCGGACAACGGAAGAAAACGTACTACTCGTCTATCACCAGTGGAAATTCCGACTTTATAGAATTATGGGGCCGTTCCTTGCCAGACAACGACAGTCAAAGCGACTCGAATCCGTCCATATCATTCACCAACAATTGCTTCAATGGCAAAAGGACCTCCCCGAGATGCTTCGACTAGAAACATATCCTAAAGACTCAGAGCACACATCGCTGCTGCAGATGCAGGCTCTCAATCTGCAGTTAACGTATGACAACCTCCAAATTGTTCTGCATCGCACCATAGCTTTCCAGCATGGAATTGAGAGGCTTGGAGCTGGCCAAGCACACATCGACAACTCTATGCAACAGCTGTTAGCGTCGGCCATGAAGACGTCCGAGCTGTATCAAAATTTGTCTGTCTTGCATGCGTCCAGGCGAACGCATGCAGACATGCACATCGGAATCTCTCTATTCACCGCTGGTGTGGTGCTCTGCGCCATGTGTCTAGCTAATCCGATGACTGAGTTGAGCGCAAAAGCAAAGATGGGCATCATGCATATCATCGCCATGTGCCGCGACGCGACATCTACGAGCCCTCATCTTATCTCTAGCCAGAGTCTGAGCATCCTCGAGTCGCTAGTCAAAGCTATATTGCAACGAGAAGATGCTTTAATTACTGGAAGGGGGCAACCTGCCAGTCCAGCGCGACCTGAATCCGGCGAAGCCCGTACGCACCCAAGGGTTGAAACATCTGGCGGAACAGCCGCAGCTGAGCTGGAAAGACCCCTTCGTCCGGTGCAGGAAGGTAAGAAGCACGAACATATTAGACTGTTGGACATGAAGCTGACTGCATTGCTTTTGAACTTAGTCTTCGCATATCACACATCTCGTTCAACTTCTTGGCCTGATACAGGTGTTTCTGGGTCGATCCAGACAGAACAAGCAGCAGGTCCGTCAAGCCAATCGGCTGCGGAAGCGCCCATATTCGTCTGGGATGGAGACTCGTCGTTCTTGGTAGACTCAGGACTGGCTGAAGCTAGTCAACTATGGCTTTGGGCGGATGATCTGAGCTACGACTCGTTCAATGATCCAGCCTATGGTCGTACGTCACCAGCAGAGTGAGACTGCCATAGGCGCGGTACACAATTATCGAAAGAGAAGGCAACTAGTGCCGGAGCGTAACCGCCATCCCTCACTGTTGATACGGGGGGGTATCGCATCAGTGTGTTCATTAGAGCAAGAGTGCTGCTTACTTCTAAATAAGAGACAGTTCGCCCGGAAGTGATGAGCCGATCTCGGGTTGTCTCGCAATGCAGGACTTCGCTGTCAGCTGTGTAAAGAACGTCCTGACCCTATATGATGCTCAATTGAGACTGTGGCTTTGCCCCGGTCATTTGCTTCTCTTTCTGCCCATCATCATTACCTGGAATTATGCAGTGTTTCTAACACATGATTGCCGGTAGAAAACCCGCAGGTGGCTCTTCTCGGCGTCGCAACACCCCAACCACAGCAACAAGCTCACCAGAGGTACCAAAGGCAAGTCTATCTACATTGCCAGGCTTTATATCGTCAAGGCTATGGACATTTTATCCGCGTACCACGTCTTACATAGAAAGACTTGGATAGCGCCAATAAAAAGCCCCTTTGTCCGACGACTAGTTGTAATTGGCTAGCTACATCTCGAGAAAAAGCATGAGTCCTGCGGAGCTATGGAGAGTCACGCTGGTCCGATCACGTATTTATGGAATAATTTTAACCAAACTTTCCATTCGAACTAGTCCTTCGTACACTAATAGTTAAGGATTGGTTTATTCGGATTAGACATCTGCATTCCTTCGACTATTCCGTCCCCGTCCGCGGATAGGCCCGACAGCCCTGCAGCAGCCCGGGTGACAGCGCACCAGTCAATGCAATCCAAGCTCAAAAAGCGAGCAGGCCAGGTTACTACTTCCTATTTTAACATGGCTCCATTTTCCTTGAAGAGGGTAGCTGACACGGTACCGGTGATTCAACCCGGAGCTATCCTAGCTGCGTGTTACTGCTCCCACCGTGACATGGCGGGTTCCGCTCTGACCAGGATGCATGCAAATGAGTTCCCTCTGTGCATCCATATGCGCCTATGAGTCGCCCGCCGCGTGTTGCGCAGGCACATTTTTCCCGGCTTTTAGCAAGCAGGTTGAGCGCGAGAGGTGCGAGATCTGGCGATGTTTTCGGGTGGAGTTAAGATCCACTGCCTAGTCCCGACAGCCCATGGAGATAAGGTTCCTCGGCGGAAAATCGGTGCAAACACTTCGGCATCAAGGCGTCACCGAGTGCCTGTCCGCGTTCATATATAAGGAATATATAAGGAAGACGAGTAGTTCCAAGAATCAATAGATTTTCCAGCTTCACCTCGTGACTGCCAGGCAATTATCTCCCCTCTTCCTTCTTGTCAACACCAGTGAATCGTGATAGAATCCAAGCCAAAAATGGCAGCCCAACGAGAGTCAGCGGGTTGGATGGCCGTCATGAACTTTGTCACCAATCATCACGACACCTATCCTGCCATCGATCCTACCAAGGCCGACCTCAGCGGCAAGTCCGTTCTCATCACCGGTGCCTCCAAGGGGGTGGGACGGTGCGCGGCCGCTCGTTTCGCCGCGGCCGGCTGCTCGAAGATTGCGCTCGCCGCCCGATCCAGCGTGGCCGAGGTCGAGAAGGAGGTCAAGGCGGCGGCCAAGCAGGCGCAGCGACCGGAGCCTCTGGTTCTCGGGCTCGAGGTCGACGTCACGTCGGAAGCCTCGGTGGCCGCGGCCGCAGACAAGGTGGCGCAGGAGTTCGGCAGCTTGGACGTCCTCATCAACAACGCCGGCTACCTCGAGAACTGGGTGCCCGTCGGCGAGTCCAAGCCGACCGAGTGGTGGCGGTCGTGGGAGGTGAACGTCAAGGGCACGTACCTCTGCAGCCACTACTTCCTGCCGCTTGTCCTCAAGTCCGAGATGCGGACTGTGCTCAACCTGTCCAGCGCGGGCGGCCACAACACAAACTTTGGTGCCTCGGCGTACCAGACCGGCAAGTCTGCCATCTGCCGCTTCACGGAGTTCCTCGATCGCGAGTACGCCGACCAGGGCCTGACCGCCGTCGTGCTCCACCCCGGCGGCGTCAAGACGGAGCTGGCGCAGAACATGCCCGAGCAGATGCACGCCTGGCTCATCGACACGCCGGAGCTCCCGGCGGACGTATTCGTCTGGCTCGCCAAGGAGAAGCGCGACTGGCTGGCGGGTCGCTTCATCAGCGCGAACTGGGACGTGGATGAGCTGGAAGCGCGGAAGGACGAGATTCTGGCTAAGGATACTCTGAAGTTCAAGATGACTATTTGAGCAGCTTTTTCGATACCCGGAGCTGCTTTTTGGCTATTGTTCCGCAATCTCAGAAGAGGAAAAAAACAGACTTATAAAACATCACCGCCTCCTCTATCTCGACAGTGTATGTAGACTCGTCCTTTGACGTCGCTCTCATGTCCTGCAATGCTCCAATGAACCTGTAAACTGAAAAACTTGTTCTGACCTTTTTTTGGAAATACCGAAGATGGATAAAACCAGACTGTGACGGATATACCCTCTGTGAATCGTTGCAATGCCGATGTGCCCGGCTCTTACACGATATGGTTATATATATCTACGCTTACCTCTCTCTGCATCTTTGCACGAACCAGCGCAGGCCAGCGTCATCCCGTGACGCTGACCGGATTTGCTGTACTGTAATATCTGGGCTCCTATATGGTGGGTGAGATACCACAGGAATAGGAGGGACGTGGTACTCAGCGTCCTATACCGACCAACTCAATCTATAGCAAACAACCTCCTCTTTGGCCTCGGGTTAGTTTCGGAATCATATTTTCTTTTGTTTTCTTTTGTTTTCTTTTCTTTTTTTTAATTTTTTTTTTCTTACTTATCTCTTCAGCCTCGAATGTTTCCAATGGTGGCCTCGGGTTATCGGCAAATGAGCGGATTGGAAGCAATAACGTCAGGGTACTGTACTCTGTAGCTACCTTGCTACCGTACGTGGACGTACGGAACTGTGTGGATCTGAACAGTTGACCCGATGACGGCAACGAGGGATAAGCTCCCCATTACGAATCAAGTGAGCGGGATACAATCTCGATGAGCTCATCTAATGCAGTTAAAGAAACTGCGTCAATAACCAACGTCTACGTAGCATGAATATAACGCGCTTTCTCCGGGTACTGTAAAACGACCAGCGACACTCAACCTCCCCCGCGTCCCCTTAAAATAATCCCAGGGGTCTATTTACCTTGGAAACAAAGACCCTAACCCTCAAACAGATCCATTCTCGTCCTGGCAAAACTTGGGGGGGGGCAAGCAGGGGGTCGGGCAGGCTAGGGGGCTGGAAGCTGCCTTCATGTCAAGTCTGGCGTGTCTGTGCAAGCTGGAGTGGGCTTGGCGGGGGAGCTGTCGCTGTGGGTGTGACCTCTTTCGGCATCCCCCCCTTCGCCCCAGCAAGTCCCGTAATCGTTCGTCATCCATCAGAGTCACCAGTCCGAAATTCGTTTACTATCAGGACCTCGTGATGAGACGAGGGGTGCAGCCACAGAACGTCCTGTAAACGGACGAGTAAGCCGCATCGCGGTGGGTGTGGTATATGACCATCCACCAGGAATTTGTCCCGGTTCTTGTTTCATCCGCGCGTAACCTGGCGAGCCTGGATGGTCCATGAACCGGAGAGGAACGGGAGAGACACACTCCGCGCGAAACAATGAGACCCCCACACTCTCGCACTCGAAAGCGGGGGGTAGCGGCCTGGGACTTCGACCAGCTCACCGCAACCCTCTTGCGTGTTGCCTCCTCTGAAGGGGGAGAGAATCCCGTATTTCTGGCGGCATGAGCTTCTTCACGTGCTCACGCAATGCAAATCATCAGGTTGAACGGATACCACCCACCCTCTTGCCGCACCTTGGTTCTACGCGCTATGGTTTTAGGACATGTCTCTAGCAACTGGCGTTAGCGAATCCCGTCCCGCATCGGAGACACCAGACCTGATGGACGCCCACCTGGGAGTTGTATATAGCACTAAATGAATCAACTATGAATCAACTATGAATCAACTATGATGCTTTTGGTTCTCTCTGGGGTTAGATAGATAGGCAAGAGAGGTGGGCAACCCGAGATGGAGCGAAATAAGGTAGGTCGCGTAGTCGCGGCAGACAGTCTCTCGGTGCCGATGCAACCCCGCCGCGAGCGAGGTACCGACTATACTTCCTTTGTAAGTACCGTACCTTAGGTAGAGAAAGCACAGTAAGGTAGCGAGGCGGGCGAGGGTACTCCTAGGTCGTTTAGACTCTTAAGCACCTGTCCTACTGTAATCCCGCTCTTCAGCCCCGACGGTGAGCCGTCTGCCTGGAGATGTTCCAAAGAAACCCGGTCAGGAACGCCTCAGGGGGGGGCCAGCGCCTCATCGGTCAAGGGTAGGATGAACTGTCAGATCAGACACCGAGCATGGACGAGGAAGATTGGGGATGACAGATATCGTTACGAAAGGCTCTCCTACACCGATGGTAAATCAGTGGGAAGAGGTAAAAGGACAAAAAAAAATTAAAAGCATGTTTTCTAGTTTTGCGCAAGTCGAAAAAATTGGCCATTCTCCACTGGCTTGCTAAGTTTGGGGAAGAATCGCATCAAAGTTAGCTCTTGCCTTACTTGCTTCGTGTCCGTAGAAATTGAGGAAGGAGCGAGGAAACATTGCGAGAGATAAAGAGAAAGGCCTACCGGGAGAAGAAAAAAAAAAGAGAGAAAAACAGAAAAAGAAAAGAAAACAAAAATTACCATGAAGATGCTCGCAACAAGGCGCGATACTCGGTGGTTCAACAGCGCCGTCGAGCTGCCGTGGCTCTAGTTATCTCACCATGGGGCCGTGTGATAACCTTTTGACCGTGGCGCTATCCTGCGTGGGAGATATGTTACCTACCTTGTGTGTCCAGCAGTACACAATCCAGACAGTCAGGTACAGTAGCTCAATTCCTCTCTCTCGGCGGCGAGGCAGGCAGAGAGGGAGCAGAGTTAGTGCCTTTTCCCACCCCCCTGCGATATATCGATTCTTGCTTTAACCATTTCGAGCGCCTCGTCCTATCGGAGGGGTCAGGTCACTCTCTGACCAACCACCGCCACTTCCGTGCGCTGGGCGCTGGGCCTCTGCAGCTTCTCATAAAACTCCCCTCCCTT
>FTAH01000066.1_pt1 | contig 20781 bp, 20 predicted proteins | sample 1639051 | NCBI WGS metagenome assembly FTAH01 (sample SAMEA3914812, study PRJEB12502) | metagenome | biome: forest; material: soil | place: Canada | collected 2011-07-07 | depth 0.1 m | reverse complement strand
TGGAATACCCCACAAAAACCGTCCGCCCGGGCTGCTGATAGCACCCGAGACGGACCCTTACTGCGTAGCCCGTTCCTAGCTTAACCTTGGCTTTGGCCACACAGTACGAATTTCAGGGATTGTTTCTCGAGGCGATTCTTGGGGCGGGACGGACAGCGCAGACAACTGAAAGCAGACAATAACCAGACAATCCAGGTCCGTGGGACTGTACAAGTATTGTACATACAATACAATGGCACGATGGTCAGTGAAGGACCGGCGGACGCAACATTGGTGACTGCTGTTTACAGCTGAACGCAATGCGCTTATTGACAAGACACCACAGCTCGGCAGGTGCGATCGACCACTCACTCGGATCTGCAGCTGCCGAATTCGCACATTGAACTCTCAAACTTTCTGGATTCTGAGGTAGTTGAGGAAGAAATATCATCCAGCAGCTTTCCCGTCTCTTTTTTCTGGTTCTCTCGTCAATTCGCTCCAGCAAAAAGACCGTTCGGTATACCTGATTCTACAACAATCACGCGGCAGGCCTAGTGATGAAATCTCAGGTTTGGAGGCCTATGCTAGAATTTCTCCTTTTTTTCGCGCTTTCCCAGTTGTCACAGGCGCTTTATGGCACCGAGCACAACAAATTCAGCAGTCCCGGCAACGTCCCAGCTCCCCTCGGAATCTGCTACGGTACATGCCACCCACGAACGAGTACGAAGATAGCGAGCCGGGAGTGCGAAAAACAGTGCTGAAACACTGGTTGACTGGGTCGGCGGAAAGGGGGTGGCAGTCTTCTAGCGGTTTGCTTTCAGTAAAAGAGGCAGCTTGACGCGCTGATGTCGTGCTGATTTCGGTTGAGCAAATTCGCTGCAATTCGTCGGAAACCGCCTTTATTGGGCCAAATCATCCGGATTTCCAGCGGTCCCCTTTTCCGAATCCGGTCGCCTAGCAGGCATTATATCTCATTATCTCAATGACAGTTCCATACTCCTGCAGTACGAATCCGATACTGTACGGAGCCGTGGGAGCCAACGAGCACGCGGGGGGGTCGAGGAGGGAGAAGAAGTGGCCTGAAGCAAAGAGCCAAAGCTCACTGATAACTCAGTACTCTCGGGAACCATCTGTCGCTCACGATTCGGAAATCTCACTCAGTTAGAGTCGATACCGTACCAACCAAGAGAATTTTTTATTTTTTTTTACCCTTTCGCCTTCCCCCGCCGGTACGGAATGTGGTGGCGATTTTGCGACGGGAATACAGGTTGCGACTTGTTGCGCTGCTGCATTGGGCCACTAGCGAGCAATCCGCCACCCCCCGGTGCGTCTATCCGCAAACCCTCGTACTCGCACCAGTACGTGATACCCAACCAATTTTAGTCTGATCGAACTCTGAAATTCCACCCAGAATTTGCATACCCACGCATGCCACGCACGCCACACTGCCACGCTCCCTCGCAAGCCATGCAAGCCATGGAAGAAACACGGCACGCGATCGCTTTGCACGCTACCAAGCGAGCCAAGGTAAAGTCAACAACATCGTTGTCGAGCGCCACCGGCCCGAGAAGATGGTACTTGGAAAGGGAAACAAAAGTAAACTTTAAGAAGCCGTGGAAGCCAAGACACAAAAACAAGGTGCGAGTAAATGCCACACACTACATACCTGTGACTGTGCGATTATCCGTTATCAGTCAGTCCCCCCCTCCGCTGCCTCTCGCCTCTCGCCTCTCGCTCCCTGGTGCGAAAGTACATTGCAGGAACGGGACGAGGATCCGGCCTTCTGGTATCGGATCCTTTACTATCCAGTCGTTGCGAGTCCCTCCGGGACCCATCCGAGCTATAGCCAACCTTCTTCGATCGAGCTGATGGGGCTCGATGTCGTGAATGCGGCTGGAAACCGTAAAACACCAATAGAGACGCATCGATTTCCCGGATCTGAATGCTTCCGATGGGATGAGAAATTTGGTGGACCCCCGATATCCCGGGCGTTTGTTCCCCGCAACCTGGCGCCCATCAGCCCACCACCTGCGTGCACGTGCCTCCCCTCCATTCGGGGTCCAGCAACAACCCGATTGTCCGCCCCCGGGTATATAACGGAGGCTGTGGCCCACTCGGGGGTACGAGTACGAGAGCTGTTGTCCGGCAGCAGTCCGTCTCTCGCTGCAAACCCGTCAATCCACCGGTCGGCGCTCCCACGATCTTCGGTGGCCAGCGCAATCGGTTCCCACTGCCAAGCATAGCATGCCCCCAACGATCTGTCTTGGGTAGTTCATGCAAGGCAAAGTCATGACTGTCTGTCTCTGTCCGTTACAGTTCTCGGCGTCTACGACTATCCCGCCCACCATGAAAATGGCCTCCCACGGGCCTAGCTTTCCCCCCGCTACCGACCAACTCGACTCAGCACCAAACCCGCCATAAGCACCCATCTAAGGTAGGATATTTTTCATGTCTGGTCATCCGGTCGGCTCTGTCGGAGAATCAGATTTGTAGATCTGTAGAACCGTAATCCGTCTTACAAATGACCGCCGGGAGTTGGAGAGCATCGCAAACTAGAGACTCTTGGCAGTGTGTCTTGGCGCGGCACGCCGGCGGCCCCTGAATATTGCGCAAATGATCCCCACCCTATGAATTTACTTTGTAGATTTCCACGAGTCCTTCGTAGCGGCGCCACCATAACAGCTGTAAGTGCAACATGATATTGTAAGCAAAATATCTGATCTGCTGCTGCTGCAAGTGGCTTATAATTGCTATGAATTCAATCCCAGCTTTGCTTTCCGCCATGTCCTCCAAGACAGGTTGTGCCAGTCGTCACTCTTGAGGCGGTTAAGCCATGGTTCCGTCAAAGAAGGAACCCGAATACGACTCGGTGTCTCGGAGATGAGGATGCCATACCAAGAAACTCGCAGCGCCGTTATCTTCCTGCTCAGCTAGGGAGCACAGTATACGTCGCGAGCCGTCTTTCCTTCTCTCCTTCCAGGGGTGAGCTGGAAGGAGACGAGACCAGCCCGGCTTCCTAGCTATCCCCGAAGTGACAGGCAACACATAACTATCTTATGCTTGCATTATAGAGCTGAGGATTTGGGGAGGGTGATAAATGACTAGTCCTATGTCTTGGTGTCACATAAAGCCGTGTCGTCAAGACACCAATAGCCGATACATGTAAACCCAATAGTCTTGTAACTTTTGTCTAAGCTGAATGTATCTGACTTGTCTCTCAAGATAGTCTCCGTATCACTTGCACTAACTATAGACTGTATCGAGTAACGAGTGCCGGACCTTGAGGCAGCCGTTTACCAGGGGAACGACAGAGCCTTCTCGAATTCGGACTCTCGGTGTGTTCTCAACCTTAACTGTCCGGTATACCGAGCCCATCACATTGGACACGTTGACCGGCTCAGGGCGGCACGGGCGATCGAAATGAAGGCACTCCATTTCATCATGTGAAGGAGTCTCTGGCCCATACGAAAACGAGTTACCTCACTGCAAAGTACCCGCCAGTGAGACCCGTCTTGCCTAGAAGTCGCATCAATCCCATTTGCGAGATAGCATGGCGTAAGAAGTAATGGCCTATCACAGTCCGGTCAAGTACCAATCCTGCTCAGCGTCCCCCTGAGGAACCGATCAGTACCAATCGGGGCAAAATCACAGGCCAGGATACGACGCCTCTATCATTGGTCACGCGAAATCTATCTCGCCGAGGCTCTCTGCTTCAATTCTGCCCACAGTGCCCGGATGCCATCCACATTATCGTGATCCTCCCCACCGTACAGGATCCATCTCTCCTCTGCCAGCCCGACGTACTGCCTGGCACTATCCCACTCCGCGATCTCCATGTACGCCCTCGCGATCACCTCGTAGAACACGACCAGCTGGGGCCACAGCTGCTCTTCTTCGACGAGCCCGACCAGTTCCTCCGCCAGACTCGCAATCGCATCCTCGTCCAGCACGTATTCGCTCTCGCCCTCGTACGTCTCCGCCAGGCTAGCGTGGATATCCAAGACCCTCTCCCGACGCCCGTCGGAAGCCTGGACCTGCGCCGAGGACGCCGTGCACAGCCAGCAGGAACAATTGAAGCCCCACTGGCTCAGGGTTTGTTGGCGTTCTTTTCGCGTTCGGCCAAGGGCCACGTCTGCATGTTGGTCAGTCTATGTACAGCTCGTAGCGTGGGGGGGGATTGGCTCCGTCTGCGAGTCTGTACATGTATGTGTAATCTCTTCGCCGGGCATGATATCGCGTGTGGCCACCACCTCCATCGTCATCGTCTGCGGTGCGTACCGCCAGAAAACACTAGGGATCCAGGTAAGCAAACCCTCTTCGCGGTAGAAATCCAAGACGAGCAGATTTACTTTGGTATACAGTTGTGGTTGACTCTCTGCATAGCTCGTCAGCGAAAGGCCCTCCCCCCCTTTTTCGCAACGCGTCGCATCAGCAGGGTGCCGCTTGAAGAGACTCTTACCGATCCTAGAGGGAAGAGCCCCATGTACGATGCTCCGTCCAATTCGACCCCGAAGATGTTCGTCTGCAGGATGTCCTCGATCAACTCGCCCCCGGTGGCGTGAGCGAGCGCCAGGACGGCCTCTTGCTGCGCCCGAGGGAGCTGCTGGATCGCTCGTCCCAGGAGCGCCCGCCTCTGGTGCACGGTGAAGTATCTCTGGTAGTCCGTGGGCAGCATGAGGACCGGCCAGTCGACCACGACGGTGCCCCATCTTGCGATCCCTTTCCTCGCGACGACTCCCTTGCCCATGCCGGGCAGGTCGCGGATGTCGTATGGTAGCGTTGATCCGTTCCTGGGGTCCATAAAGCTCGACGGATGATGCTTGTGCTGGTCTGGAACCTGGGAATCGTCGAGCGAACCAACGATACTGGCGGCCAGGTCAGGGGTGGCGATGATACTGATGCCGTGACTCCCTCGGAATGTCACCGAAGTATACAGGCAGTACTCGGGCGCGTCGTCCCCGAGCTTTGCGGGTTTCACGCAGTACGGTGGGAACGACCAGGGAGACCACCGGTCGGTTTGCTGGCTCGAGAGAGCTGTATCTAGTGGCGTTGGGCATGTTCCAAAGCCGTCCTGCAACGGCGTGGGAGAACCATATTTGCTCCACGAGCATGCTCCCTGGTCCCGTGCCCGGAGGGAACGTGTTTGTATGGTGTCATGAACTAGGGCGAGTAGTATCAGGTATTTCGCCCAGTGAGTTCTGGCGTTGGACATGGTGTCAATGTAGAACTGCATTCGCAATCCCGAATGCAGTAAAGTTCAGGCTCAGCAAGTCATACATGAAATATATATAGAGTGTTAACGAAGTTGAGTCAAGTCGCAATGAAGAACCTTCAAAACAGTGCATGGCATAGCATCGATCTGGCCACATAGTTCCTGCTGAGGTAATTTATTATTAAACCAATTAAATATAGCTAGTTATTTTGATATTTAATGCTTTGGTCCTTCCTGATACCTGCGAACGGTTACTGGCGTTGAGTTGAGCCGGGCCGGTTAATAGTAGGCGACGGGCGCGGGGCCACACGAGCTCATCCCGCATGCTGCGATTTCGTTTCATCCCGATCTTGAATTCTGGGTCTCATCCAAAGGCGTACTGAGTCACCCTACCCTCGACGCAAAAGAGACTAGTTGGGTTCAAGAACAGGTAGGAACAATTCTTTATCTTCGCTCAACCACTTCGAGATACTTCCACGGTACTATTATGATATAACTTGCCTGTTTTCCCGCCATAACTGGCCATGGCAAACAGTTCTCATCTTCAATTCCCATTGTTCATGGCTGATTCAGATTCATACCGTCTTTTATCGCATACCGGAGAGAAAGCCTGGCTGCCACTGCCGGCTCCCAGCACAAGGTGAATAAAGGCTGGTCCGTGGCCGCGCCTTCAGACCAGGACAGAGGAAGTGCCAAGATCAAATGACCAGGCGTCTTGTTAAATCTAGATTTACACATGGCCAATGATGGAAGTCCTTAAAAGCGTCTAAATCAATATCTGTTCGGCTTAGAGCCAGGGTGCAATTAATCCGCACGCTGATATTGTGTAGCTCGATATTAACTTGCACATAACTCAGCAGAGTAATAACTTCGACCCCAGAAAATCACCAATTGCCGAGATGGTACACCTAGTTGGGTATAACTATGGAATTTGTCTCCCTTTCCTCCGGCGACGAGGGATGGAAACTCTCCTATCTCGAGTCACTCAGCGATTATTTGGGTCTTTCTGGCTTGTGTGAGTGCATTGACTATATTTTCTGCACCATGATTTCCTCCAGCATTGTTTTCCTGGCAGGAACTGCCCTCGCCTTAACAGACATCGAACACAAGCCGTTCATGCGCAAAAACATTGATCCGATTGTGTTTCCAGGCAAATATATATCTCACATGCACTCGTTCTATGGCTCCGACGCTGTGACCAAGGATCTACCAACGACGGAGGAGCTACAGAAAGGCTGCCCCTCAGGGGAAAACCCGAATGATTTGTCCGTATATTGTGGGTAACAGTACCTTTTAAGATGCAAATCCATGTCTTTTTCTTCTGTACTTATACCTGATATTCAGGGGCTCCCACGCTGTACTACGTCAACGGAAACAACTACACCGAGATCTATCCGGCGACCTTCAAGACCTACTACGAGCAGATTGATCACGCCGAGATCCCGTTCCCCAAGGACTTCCACGCCGTTGCAGGTAACGCCAGTGCCAAGAGCCAAGAGGATATCGACGAAAAGATCACGGCTATCACGTGGTGGTGTGACGGCGATGGCCCCGAGGATCGCAACAGCAGGCCCCGCGCCGCATTCCCTAGGTCTACCTGCAGTGCTCATATGCAAGCCATCCTGCGCTTCCCAGACTGCGTCAACCCGGACAAAGTCACCGAATATACCTATGCCGCTGCCCACGGCGGACGCTGTCCGGCCAATATGAAGCGTATGCCCTCCCTGCGGTTCTCTATTCGGTACAACACCCGCCGTGCGATCCCGCAAGGATGGAAAGGGATCCCACCGTTTAAGCTGGCGTGTGGTGAGGTGAGTGAGAATTTAGTCCTTCTCATTCCGCATAGTTATCATGACGTCAATGTACTGACCTCGGTGGAAAGATCGGCGAAGGATATTGCTTTCACGGGGACTTTATCAACGGTTGGTTCGACGACGCCGCCAAGACGATGCTTAGAGCTAAGGGCCAGAGCTTTATGAGAATCGACGGCACGCATGGGAACGGGAAACAGTTCAGTACATGCAAGGCCAGGGACGCGGACCCGGATAATGGCACGAGCGACTACCACAAGAGCTTGGGGATGATGCGCCAGAAATAAGAAGATTCCAAATGGCGCAGCATCCAGGACCATAGCTTGCTTATCGGGAAGCGTTAGCCCAAGAAGTGACAAGAGAGCACATGGTCAAGTTTCTATCTTGATCATTGAACATGTGCGATCTCACCATGGGCGTTGATGTGCTCATCTCCTAGGCTCAATTCAACTTTGATTAGCAATGGAAACGATCGAAGACGTAGGTTAATCTTGTTTCAAGCTATTCTGGCGATAGCATGTAGTGACACGTGAGAATATCGAGTTCGCCTAGGCGAGTAGAAACGCCTACGAGGCTTCTTCAATGAGGCTGGTCAGCTTCTTTGTTGTCTTGGTATGGTTTAGACGCCCAAAATCTGATCTGAGATAAGATGCACCAAAACGCACGAAGAAGGTTCAATTAGCGGATGGTGATGTTGAGCCGGCCGGTTCATCCGAAATAGAAGAGAGCCAAACTAACGAGAGCGTATAGTCCGCCAGATTGTAATATTTACCTACGAACTCAGACAAAATTGCCGGCCGACCACCTTGAAAAACTACTCGAGCTGATCGCTAATACGTTTACGAAGGATACGTTGTTTTTGATCACTTGCTCAAAACGTCGAGTGCCTTAACGGAATCGAGCCTTTATCAACCATCTGGGTCATAATTCTCTATAATCTCAAAATGTCCAAAGGCGCCGAGATTGACCTGGTGATGGGCGGGGGATCCTTTGGGTACTTTATTGCCGGACCCGAAGACGTGAAGAAATCGCTTGGTATCTTAAAGTCCGGGGGAGTTAATCTCATTGACACGGCACAAGCATACGGAGAGTCAGAAGCCCTTCTTGGCCAAGTCGAGGCTGGCAAGCTCGGCTTCCAAATCAGCACCAAAGATTCTGCCGCAATACAAGGCCGCTACAACGCGGCGAGCATGGAGGAGAATGCCGTGCAAAGCCTGGCCCGGTTGCGAGTACCGGAGATTGATATCTTCTTTCTCCACATGCCAGACTTGAAGACGCCACTGTCTGAATATATACCAACCTTGGATCGGCTGCACAAGAAAGGCGTATTCCGTCGCTTTGGAATCAGCAACTTCTCTCCGGGCCACGTTGAACAGCTTCACGCGTACTGCAAGGAGAATAATTTCGTACTCCCAACCGTGTACCAGGGAAATTACAATATTCTGTCTCGGCGCCAAGAGCACACGCTTTTCCCAGTCCTACGCAAACTCGGAATATCCTTCCAGGCCTACAGTACTCTCGCCGGGGGCTTTCTTACCAAGTCTAAGGAGGACATCGCCGCAGGCGCAGGGCGGTTCAACAAGGACTTCCCCTTCGGAGCCATTTATATGGCTATGTACGCACGGCCGCTGTTGCTCGACAGCCTCGGTGACTGGGAGAATATCGCAAAGGAGGAGGGTTGTTCCAAAGCCTTGCTAGCGTAAGTGTCTATGACCATCCTTGAGGTGAAACTTGGCGTCTCTCTGTCTTCGTGACATTAACCCAACCTACTAGATATCGATGGGTACGCTATCATAGCATACTGAAGCCAGAATACGGCGATACGATGATCATTGTGGGAGCAAGCATCTCCCAGCTGCAGGATACGCTTGACGGGATTCGACAAGGACCTCTAAGCAAGAAAACGGTTGATCGCTTGCAAAAGCTTTGGGAGACAGTGGAACCGGACGCTCCTCTGGATGCCTTTGAAGATTTTATACGGGACAACATGGCACCGAAATAAGTTTGTTATAACCGCACAGATTGGAACGGGAGATGAAATATCTCCCAGGGCTAAGCTCATGGGCTGGATTGCGTATGCCATGAGCATCCCATCTAGTGTCCACCATTTGTCAGCTTCCACTATCACTCTGCGCGAGCATGGTTGGACTGTATTAAAACTTTCGACCTTTTCTATGCTCCGATACTATATTTAGGACTTTTTCTTTTCATGTAAGCAGAAAGTAGCTAGTTAAAATCGTTGTAATTACCATTTATCTACTTGTAGTGAAAATAGGTAAAGAAACCCTATTTTTTTCATCCACACTTTATCCTCCACTGAGCTGCCTCGTTTCTAGACCATCAGGATCTAATCTAACAAAAGTTTTCACCCATGCATTTCAGATACTACCTGTGCTCTGCCCTGCTTTCTCACCTTTGGAAGAGAAGCTTACGACCATCATCCACCAACTCGTGTTTGTAGTGGAGTATAAAACAGGGTATAATCGGCGCCGGAAGAGGCCGGGCCGGATGCCTCCGTGTTCTCCTCTCAACCTAGCCGTCTACGAACATTGCGTAGCCAAGATGTGAAAAGACCTTCGCTCGACATCGTGTCGTGTGAAACTAGCGGTGAAATTCTGGAGGCTTGCTTGGTTGCCTCACGACACAGATACCAAACATCTTTTGCCCCCCTTATCCTCAAGACCTAGCTTTTGTGTGACAGCTCGCTGCTGTCCTTAGGCATCATGTCTGGCATTGACTATCCGAAAGCCCGGAGAGGCAGTCAAATTGACACGTACCGAAGCTTGACGAAGGGGAATGTTCAGATTGATGACCCATATCGCTGGCTCGAGGAGTCTTCAAGCTCCGAGACCACCAAGTTTGTTGATGAGCAGAGCCAAACTTTTGCTTCTTATATTGGTCGCTACCCACATCGAGAGGAAATGCGTCAAGTTATTTCAGGGGTCACTTCGACGCCTCAGCTTGGCTGTCCTCATCGGTCAGGGGGGTACTACTACTACAGCTACCGGGAAAACACACCGCAGCCTGTAGTGTTTCGAAAAACCGACCAAGATGGCACCAGTGACGAAGCCATTGCGTTCCTAGATGCTAATAAACTGTCGGCAGATGGCGCCTCGGCAGTTCAATTATATACGTTCTCCAGGAATGCCGGATTCTTCGCGTACGGTGTCAGTGACGCCGGTTCGGATTGGCTCACTCTTTATGTCAAGGCTCTAAAATCTTGTGACTTTGAGACACGGCCCGAGCCAGGGTTTTATGACGGCGTCCGTCTCGCTGACAAGGTCGAGAGTGTCAAATGGTCAGGCATTCACTGGAGCCAAAACGATGATGGATTCTTCTATCAAAGATTTCCTCGACCCACAAACCCAGACGAACCAGATAGAGACTCGGCTCTGTATTTCCATCGAGTTGGCACTTCGCAAGACGAGGATGTTCTTGTTTACCAAGAAAAAGAAGAGCCGTTCCAACAATATTTTCCAGAAGTCTCCGATGATGGAGAGTGGCTTGTTATCACCAAGACTATTCACGGCGCAACGTCCAATGATATTGTCCTTATGAGCATTGCCGACGGTAGCAAGAAGCACACCCGGCTGGGCAGTGATGGCATAAGCAATCCCAAGTTCATCGGAAATATTGGTGCCTCCTTCTACTTCTCCTGTACTTGGAACGCAAGTCGGGGCCGCGTGGTAGTCTACGACATGGCGGAAGACCGCTGGAGCGAGCACGTGGCGGAGGATAGCACCGCACTCCTGCGTGCTGCCTACGCATATGATGAGCGATACCTGCTCCTGGTCTACACCAAGGATGTGAAGGACGAGCTGTGGGTCTTTGACTTACGGACGGGAGAGAAGCTGAGGCAAGTCGGCAAGGACATCATTGGAAGCGTGCAGATTAAGGAGACTCTGGGAGGGCGCATCAACCAGCAGCTTTTTCTCAAATTCTCGTCATACTTGGCACCCGATTGCATCTACAGGATAACCGGCGAGTCCATTGTTTTGCACAGCCAGAGTCTAGCGCTGGATCCTCCTGGCACATATGTCACTCGCCAGGAGTTCTTCACTAGCAAAGACGGCACACGAGTCCCCATGTTTCTCACCCATCATCGGGACTACGTTAAGGGTGGCCCCGTGCTCCTGTATGGCTACGGCGGATTCAATATCTCGGTCGTACCCAAGTACAACCCGGCGTTCATGTCGTTTTTGCGCGGGTTCGGCGGTCTCGTGGCGTGTGCGAACCTTCGCGGAGGCGGCGAGTATGGGGAAGAGTGGCACAAGGCGGGCATGTTGGAAAAGAAACAAAATGTGCTCGATGACTTCCACGGCGCGGCCCAGTACCTGGTACGCGATGGCTATACGACCCCCGACAAACTCATCGCGATGGGCGGATCCAACGGAGGCCTAGTAGTGGCAGCATGCATGAATCAGCATCCAGAATTGTACGGCTGCGTGCTAGCAAAGGTCCCAGTACTGGATTGCCTGCGGTATACAACCTCTCCGGCGGGGAGCTTGGGCATTTCTGAGATTGGAGACCCGGCTGACCCGACGGCGTTCGATTACTTGTATGGATACTCGCCACTGCACAACGTGAATGCGGCCAAGCCGTATCCTCCGATACTACTCTTCACGGCGGACCACGACGATCGCGTGCCTCCGATGCACTCGCTGAAGTATGCGGCGACGCTGCAGTACGTGAAGCACGATAACATTGCGCCCATGATGGTCAGGGTTGACAAGCAGAGTGGACATGGACAAGGCAAGTCCCTGGTCAAGATGATCGATGAGTTATGCGACCAATGGGCATTTGTTTCTATTTCTACAAGTCTAAAATGGCGAGTCAAGCTGGGTCTGTAATCTCTACGTTTGCAATCGATCAATATCAAGTTATGCTGGTTTGCTAGTCTTGATCTAGCAAACCCCAGCCTGGTATCACAGAGAGTATTTGAGGATTCTAACATGCCGCAAGGCCTTATTTTGAGCAGGGTAAGTTAGCCGTTCGGAAGAGACAAAAGAATTAAAGATCATGAATTCTAGGGACTTTTCTCCTCGCCTGCGCAAACCCTACTTACCTACCTACTCCTCATGTCAAGTCGACCGCCGCTGCATTGACCAGTACACCGGCGCTCCTAGCAGCCTATTCTCTACGCGTTACATCAGCTTCGCACAATCATAACGTCAAGCTCTGAGACACTATAGCGGGAACCTGTGGACAAGCAATCGCAGTCTGGCGTTTCCGATGTAGTAATAGTGGTAATAGAGTAGTTATGGTTAAATAGCGTATACCCCAACATGCTTGAATTTTGATCAGATCGGAATCGGCTCGGCAAGTGGGCTCGGAACGTGGTAGACTTGCTGGGGAACCGGCTGGTAATATTAACGAGACTATATTCCATACGGCCCCAGGAACTGAGTAATACCGGGAACACTATATGCTACGTAGTATTCGTAGTATTGTCATCATCCCAGCAGGTCAACACCCCGCCTCCTATTCCACAGACTTTCGTTCGTCAGTTCATTCCGTGCCTTTTATGTATGGAAATATCCTCTGCCAACAGGGAGCTGGTTGTGAATATGAGTTCATTTATCCAGGGCCAGTCAAAGTGCGAAAGGCTGTTCTCCAACGGAGAGAGGTGATCTTATTAGCTCCGTATGTGGGTTTAAAAGGAGGACAATGAAGCTGAAAAGAAATCACCTTACGATCTAGACACTTACTCATCTTGGGCATATACGAGCTGCACAGTACTACAGTCATGAAGGTCATAGCTCCCGTGATCATCTTGCTGGCTTCTTCCTTCAGGGCTGCTTTCTCACATCCTGAAGGAAACAGTGCTGCGGACGTGGAACGTGCAATCAGCGAAAGATCTGCCCATCATGTCAAAGCTCAAAGATCTCTGGGCGACTGTGCGAATTCTCCCGAGGCACAAGCCTTGAGGGCTCGAGCTGCTGCGCGGCGTGCCGAGAAGACAATCCAGCTACGTCGAGAACGAGGCATTACTGAGAGTGAGTAGTTCTGGCCTGATTCTGACTAGACGCTTCCTAATCCTGTTTCCAGAGGTCATCAGCCATCCTAAGCGGGATCAAGTCTCGCTTACGAAATGGTCTCATATCTCGCATAATAGGTCTTCCACGGATTATTCGCTGCAGACAAGCGAGACCACGATCTTCACATCTAATGCTACCTGCGCTCTCGTCCCAGAGACCATCGTGGGGCCGTATTTCGTCACTGGTGAATTCATTCGCAGCAATGTCTCTGAGAATCAGCCGGGAATTCGAACACACCTGGACATTCAGTTCGTCGACGTACATACCTGCAAACCCCTCCCCAACATGATCATCGATCTCTGGCACGCTAATTCCACCGGCTTCTACTCTGGCGTGCTTGACTCGGGCGGCTTGAATACGACCTTCCACCGCGGAGTCCAGGTTAGTGACGCAGACGGCGTAGTTCAATTCAGTACCACCTTTCCAGGACACTATTTCGGGCGCGCCACCCATATCCACGTGGTTTCGCAGGTGAATGGTGTGATTCTTCCCAATGGCACGTACACTGGCGGGAAAGCACAGCATATAGGACAGCTGTACTTCGACGACAGCCTCGCACAAGCGGTTGAGAAACACTGGCCGTACACTACGAATACTATGCCATGGACCACCTCCACCCGGGACTTCTTGACGCAGGACGAGTCAACAGACAAGTACGATCCATACGTGGACTACGTGCAGCTGAGCCACGATTTGTCGGATGGTCTCATGACGTGGATCACCATTGCCGTTGACACGAAGGCAGACTATTCTGCGAATCTGCAGGCGGCTTCTCATTACTACCGGGAAGGCGGTGTTGCCGTACCCTTCAACTGCAGCGCTTTCCCACCAATGGGCTTCCCACCGTTCAATGGAACATTTCCTCCATTTAACGGGACTGGGTTTGGCTTTCCCCCTTTCAACGGGACTGGTCTTCCCCCTTTCAACATAACCGGATTCCCCCCATTCAATGGAACCGGCTTCCCCTTTCCATTCCCGTTTCCCTTCCCCTTGAACGGAACATTCCCAGGCTGTAATACGACGAGTTCGGCCACGACGACCACGACAAAGGCGCCAGCTGCGAGCCACACTCACTAAGGAGCTTGTTCGTTCTCTATATTACCAAGGTTTCACGTTTGTTTGCATGACTCACGAAGAGAGGAGATAATAAAAGACCACACAAAAGTTATCCGGAAGTCAATCTATGTGTAGATTTGAGACTACCACATGTATTTAAAACACCTTACATGTATGTTCGAAATCGCCGCTTATTGGTTTTGATCAAAGCTTGGCTTCATCTTTCTTCGTCAAGCTCGCGACGGTATCCGCGTATACATTGTATGCATGCGTTTCTGCATCAAATCCTAGAAGCCACTGTTCTCTCACCAGATGGAGCTTCTCTGGGTTCTTAGCCATCGCATCCCAATCGGCATGGTGCCACCTCTCTCGGGTCGAAACGCCAGTCGCCTGTGCTTTGTGAACGCGTCCGTATCTGATTGTTTCGTATGCCCGCGCCGCTTCGGTGACCTTGTCTTTTCCTGCAAGCTCAAGACAGACCGCCAGGGTCGTCCCATCTTCGATTGATTGACTCGCGCCTTGGATCGAGGTGGGCAGGAAGGGGTGAGCACCGTCGCCAATCAAAGCAATGCGGCCCTGAGGGGAAATAAAAGTTCGAAGAGGGTCCCGGAACACCAGCTTGTGGTCAATCAGTCGCCCCTTGGGTGTGGCTTTCACGATCTCGCGCACTACGGGATCCCACCCTTCCAAGAACGCTAGCGCCTCTTCTACGGTCCCTGGGAATTGCCAACTCTCTTCCTATGCTCGTATTAGCTTTCTGAATAAGACCAAGTTTAGAGTCTTCACAAACTTACAATGTCATAATTATCAATATGGGTAAAGGCCCAGTTCAACATTGTGCCTCCTTGCACAGAGGAACTGAGAAAATGTATGTCTCGGCCGATGTACACCACATGGCTATCGCCGTTCTCGTAGAGATGTTTTGTTATGGGGTTCTTCGCCAGCTCATCTGAAGGGAACCAGGCTCGGTAGACGGCGTAGCCAGAGGACTTGGGGTTGTCTTCGTATCCCAAGACAATCTTTCGTCCGCGAGACCTTACTCCCTCGGCCGGTATAACAATATCCGCCGAGACTCGCTTGTCGTTTACGATCACCCCTGCTTCTGTCTCGTTCTCGAAATAGTCTGAGACCCTATGTCCGAGTCGGATGTCGATGCCACGAGCCAGGGCATGCTCATAAATAATGTTGTGGAGCTCACCGCGATGACCGTTTATCCTGCATTATAGAGTAAGAACCCGAGATCTTCCTGGCTCAGGGATAGCCGGTATTGGACTTTGACTGACCTGCGGCCCCATTTCTTCTCCTCTACAAAGGATTGTCTCGTCTGGAAGCCTCCATTCCATTTGTAATAGTCAAGCCAGGTTGTGTGACGGATCACACGATTCATGGCATCGATGACGCCGGGCCACTGCTCAAAAATGCGAGAGCCATTGGGGTCAAAGCTGATAATGTCGCCGAATCGAGTGATCTCCTCAATATTGTCCACCTTCTCGAACAGGGTCACGCTGTGGCCCTTGCGATCGCATTCTATCGCTGCGGATAGGCCGGCGAAACCGGCGCCGACAATGATAACTCTGATGCCCGAAGGCGGCAGCTTGGGGAAGTCGGGCATTCTGCCGTGTTTCTTGGGTATTTAGAATCCCAATCTCTGTACTAGGCCAGTCAAGCAGATAAAAAGGAAGGATTAGAGAGGAGCAAAGTAGTTAGAGCTCGGTTTGCGACATATCCGAGGTCGTCAACTTTGCTCCTGGATCGTATGAGGGATCGGTCTCGAGCAGCCCCGCGACTCACCGCCGGGAATACTTTTACTTGCGATGTCGCCTTGCATGTGCTGTACGTCACATTTCCCGTCCCGATTTTACGTTCTCGCTCGGCGAGTCAAGGCTAATTAACAACCAACTGTGCCGTTACCCCGCTCAGTCCCCAAGAAATGGTCTCCGTGATATCGGCAGTCATACAGGGGACGTTCATGGTAGGCCATGCTACCATGTCGCAGTCATTGGCTGAACCTTTGGAGTCGCTATCGTTTGCGGTGCTATCCTTGCATTTGCTTTGGCGAACGAGGGGTCTTACACATCCGATGCATCAAGAAGTTCTGGTATGGACCCCGAACTTTCGTGGCTTATCGCTCTATTTCTCATGCGAAAATGGTATTTCTAGCGAGCGGCTGATCCCGGCGGTAACTTTCAATAACAGTCAGACGCAGTTGATATCTACCTTTTTCCATTTTGATGCATAGTTTCTCTGGTTTCTTGATAGGAATACGCCCAAGTGGAAGTTTAGGGCTCTTGAAGTATACGCGCCTCTCGATGATGCAGACCTCACTTGCTCAACTACGCACTGCCCCAGACATTTAGCCCAGACCCTATTCAAACCGCCAAAGTGGTTGCTCAACGGAGTTGTAGCAGATCTGATAACCCAGGATCAACCCCTGAACTAGGCGTTCGCCAACTCACCACTGCCACTCACAGGACTTGCACCACGTAGAGACTGGTCTGTAAGGCGTTATCTAATTTGTAGTTAAACTCAAATATTATCCAATTTTAAAACCTGGCTATATCACCGGCAACTTTGATGTGTACATAGAAAAACATACTCCAATGGTTACAGACATTGAATTTGCGGCACCCATTGTCTAAACTTGATAGTTTCCTTGGATCTCCCCACGATATCGGCACGCTGATCTTCTCTTTCTTCCCGGTATACCGATTAAGAGATTGATGAGTGGACCTGTAAAAGCCCTCTTGAGCTGATATGGTACGTTTTTACGGCTGAGGGGGGGAGATAGATGCTATACCTCTCCTGGAGCGGAAGCAATACCAGGTAGGTGAACTAACTCCGCCTTAACTAATCGTCCTACTGACTCCTTGCGCCGCTATTATATCTACAGCTTTCGGAGCCAAGACTTAACATGGACAATATACGTGGCTAAAGGAGATTAGGCGGAGTGTGTAGATGGCCACTGGCCTGGGCATGACTGTAGGCACAAAAAGGAAAGTTCAAGTAAAATTACCGGCAAATTGTTCTTTAACCCTTAGAAGCGCCCCAATAACGCTGACGGAGGGCCAGCTACGAGGGCATGCTTAATGCATCTATCACGATGCAAATTCCGCAGCTAGCTTCCGAACGACATAAAGTTGTCGAACCGCTGACCAGATACCTTTGCCCACCGCCTCTTGCTTTCAACATGTGCGGCCAGGATCCATGATACATATCTTTCTACTATCTAGGTAGATTCATTTCTCGGTGGTTGCTCAACCTTGTCGTCTGACGGTGTTGGTTTGTCGAAAGAGCCCAGACATGCCTGTACCGTCTGGGCTCGGACGCGCATGCGTCGTGGCCTTGGGTTTCGCTGCTACGGGCTCCCTCGTAGCAGCCGGGCCTTGCGATATCTACTCCTCCGGCGGTACCCCTTGCGTCGCCGCGCATAGTACCACTCGCGCTCTGTACAGCGCCTACACCGGTCCACTCTATCAGGTGCAACGCTCCGATGGCACCACAGCTAATATCATGCCCCTATCTGCCGGGGGAATCGCCAATGCCAGCGCCCAAGATTCTTTCTGTGACAGTAACGCGAACTGTGCTATCTCTATCATCTATGACCAGTCTGGTCGTGGTAATCACCTCACTCACGCTCCACCTGGTGGCTTCAAAGGCCCGGAGGCGAAGGGCTTCGACAGACTAGCCCGCGCCACTGCCGCTCCCGTCACGCTCAATGGAACAAAAGCCTACGGCGTTTTGATCATGCCCGGTAGTGGCTATCGGAACAATGCCGCTAATGGTACGGCTACGGGTGACGCGGCAGAGGGCATGTATGCCGTGCTCGACGGAACTCACCACAACGGGGGCTGTTGTTTCGACTACGGAAACGCGGAGACGAATAGCAAAGATACAGGCAGCGGCCATATGGAGGCGATCTACTTTGGGACTTGTACTAGCTGGGGCAGCGGTGCCGGCAGTGGCCCTTGGATCATGGCCGACCTCGAGAACGGCCTGTTCTCCGGTGCTAACCCTAAGAAAAACGTTAATACGCCTTCTATATCTCACCGATTCGTCACTGCGGTCCTCAAGGGGGGCCCGAACAAATGGGCACTCCGAGGCGGGAACGGAGCATCAGGGGCGCTCTCGACATACTACAACGGCGCGCGCCCTAATGCGAATGGTTATAACCCAATGAAGAAAGAAGGTGCCATCATCCTGGGCATCGGCGGTGACAATAGCATCGGCGCTCGGGGCACATTCTACGAAGGTGTTATGACCTCCGGCTATCCGACTGACACGGTCGAGGATGCTGTCCAAGCCGATATCGTGGCAGTCCAATATGCGACTGTCGAATGATATCGTGAGTATTGGAGCTTTTGCGAGTGTGTAAATTACATGTTAGGTGATAAGAAGGTGTCGAGATGCCGCAGTACTGTACGTTGTACCGGTTCTCTGCCGGCCATTGTGATACGTACTAAGCCATACGAAAGTGGAATAGAGAAGAGGTCATCTCATGTATTTACTTCGGAGTTGATGAATACTAGGCTGCTTTGGCATCAAAATCTCCCTCCAGCTTTATTCGTATCAGCTAGTATCATCCTACGGGAGCTGCAGTGGAAAGTACCTAAGCTCTGTGGCAGCGCATCACTTCTCTTGCGGAGTTGCCCCCAGATATCGTGGGTAGAAAATGAGAAAGGCGCCAGCCTACTTAGTCGGTGACCAACATCGCTGTGGCTGTCTACGAGCCTCCAAAGAAGTTAGAATAGTTCATGGTGCGCTCCGTTGAACCAACTGAGAGTTCGTCCTGCTGTGGCATGACGACAAAAGAATGGAGAGGTGTTGAACAAACGGGTATATTCGGACTTCCTCGATATATGTTACGTGAGGCTTAGGTATCGTAATCTTGCCCTGAAATATATTGTAATACAGTGGCTGTCACGCTGAACTTGGCTTAGGTAATTTTGTGGATCGTCCCCTTTGCTGCCTGCCTTGCCTAAATAAGTGGAACTATCGTGCGCTGAGCAATCCAATAAGGAGGAAGTCTAACCTAAGGAGCTGCCCTATTCGGCGGACAGCGTGTAACTGACGACGCACCTCTTGGATATCAACACTAAGTGCACCCAAGTTCGCTCTCTAACGTGCGATTACCCCACCACTTGCCCACGTACTATTTGTTTAGTTTTGTAATAAGATTTCCCTCCCCCTTACTCTTGGCGGTATTTTGTTCCGACTACGAGCAGGGCGAATGTCTATTTATTCCAGCCGTGCCTCTACCATTGACAGGCTCTTTCCAATCTACAGCAAAGGCAACTATCGCGTACCATCATCGTCTCTCAAAAGAACTAACAGCTCTGCACGCTTGCAGCAAATTACACCCATGTCGTCCTCACTTGAGACCAGTGGCTTGAGCCAGGAGGTTGCAAGCTGGGAAGCACAAGTCAAGGAGGCTCGGGCCAAGGGGGATCAGGTAGCGACTCTCCAGATCGCCAAGACCGCCGCAGATGCTATCGAGAAACTGGTCAACAAGAGCGCGGACTGGAACCAGGAAGAGATCGCGGCCCTGACGGCCGTCAAGCGCTTCACGTACAACACCGCAGCAGATGCTTGGCCGGGCTGGGAACTTGATGGACCGATCGTGGATAAGGCACACTTGAAAGAAGCACAGGCCTTGGCACAGCGCTCTGCGGATTGGTGCACGAAACTCCAGCTCGGCGCAATCCAGGAAGCCACTGGAATCTGGCTCGTTGGCGCCTTCGACTTGGCAATGGCACAATATGACGAGGCGGTCGGTCGCTTCTCAGCCTCCTCCGAGCAGTATCGAACGGCACCTGCGCCAGCCCTCAAGCTCCTATCGGACGGCTACACCGAAATAGCAAAGGGACTTCGGAGTCGAGATTCTCCCGAAGATATCACCACCAAATTGCAGGGCGTTTTCACCGAACTCGAGTCCGGCGGTTTCAAAAATCCCACTCAATGGATTGAGCAGCTCCGTACTGCTCTTGCTGTGTTCTCAGGGCACAAGGATCAGTGACGAATAGGCATAGGGAATCAGGTGTCACGAAGAACCCTAAGCGCCAGCTCTCGCTAGCCTATTTTAATGCTGTAGCTGCCTACGGTTCTGATCCCTAGACATTCTAGAAAAGTCTTCCTCTTGCCACGTAGGATCACGCCCAGAGGTCAGGATGCGACTAAGCCATAGGACCCCTAAGGGGTAGAAGTAAAAATCAAAAAACTTTTATATTGTTGTCTATGGCAATCTCGTCCTCTGTTTCAATATGTCCTTGAGCTAAGCCATCTCAATAGTCCCCCCAGTGCCGATACCTGGCGCATGGTCCCGTCAATTCCCCCACATCACAAGCACCCCTGCCCAAGCCGCCGCCGGTTTCTCCCTGGAACTTCATGACGACCCTAGCCCAAGTTGTTGGGCCCGTTCACTACCTGTCGCACACCAAGATCGATTCTCGCAGCAGAATCCACAGAACCCCCCAGCCTATGCGACATCAGTTCGGGGTAATGAAAGATCGAGAAATCTTCAGGCTGGTCTGGGTCGGTATGTGGCCAATCTTTGGTGTCGCACCAATACTTTAGTCGGATTCGCACAAAAGATACCGCCACAGTGGTATTATATTGCCGAATCCGAGAAATCCGATCTTCAGGCGAGTGCCAAGTCCTCGCCGTTTGGGGGGTGAAGGGAGGGTCGCCG
>FTAH01000156.1_pt1 | contig 21285 bp, 21 predicted proteins | sample 1639051 | NCBI WGS metagenome assembly FTAH01 (sample SAMEA3914812, study PRJEB12502) | metagenome | biome: forest; material: soil | place: Canada | collected 2011-07-07 | depth 0.1 m | reverse complement strand
GGCCTGGTGCCCGCAACGTCTAGAACTCCTCCGCTTATATAAGCTGTAAACATGCAAATGCGTCTATAAGATGATAATAAAGAAGATGAAAAGGATATGCGCGATGGTGTGGGGCGGACTAGCGACTCAACCGTGCAGGCCGAACGTCCGCTCGCGAATCACTTTACGTCGCCTCTGGTCTTCGGCTATCAATATGTTAGTTACTATTCGATCATTCATGGGGCTCGTCGAAAATGTTTACCTCTGTCCCAAGTGATAAACTCATGCAGGGCTGCTCCGCTGGGTACCATTGGCAGCACGTGAACTTTCCTGTCAGTGATCACCTCCAGCAGTGCCGGACCATCGCTGCTGATCAGCCATTCCAACCCGGGGACAACCTCGTCCGGCCGGGTGATCCGTCGACCCTGGATGCCCATAGCCTCAGCCAGCTTAACGAAATTAGGATTTCTCTGGTGGGTATGGGAAAAGCGGTCTCCATAGAAGAGGTTTTGCCACTGCGTCACCATGCCTTGCTCTTCGTTATTCAGGATAATAATCTTAACCCCAATATTAAATTGCGCCGCGGTAGATAGCTCGGTCAAGGTCATACTGAACGAAGCGTCACCGTCGATATCGATCACCAGGGCATTCGGCCGAGCCACCTTCGCGCCTATAGATGCAGGCAAGCCAAACCCCATGGTACCCAAGCCCCCTGATGTGATAATCGATCTTGGGTACCGCCAACGGAAGTGCTGAGCCGCCCACATCTGATGCTGGCCTACTCCGGTGGCAATAATGGTATCCTCTTTGCGCTCGGCCGTGAGAGTACTCAATTCTTCAATGACTGTCTGTGGTTTGATCATGTCGGCGCGTTCTGATCTTTCGTAGTCCGAAAGGGGCCATATCTCCTTCCATGCCTTGATCCGATCAAACCATTCTCTCCGGTCTGATATGGAGCGTTCCTCGACGAGAGGGAGGAGTCGAGCTAGATTCGGAGAGATATCGCCTTGTACCGCCACGGTAGCTTGTACCACTTTGTTGATATTCCTGGGCATAATCTCGAAGTGAATGATTCCTCCACGGCCTTCTGCCGCGGCAGCCCTTGCTCCCGGCGCGAATCCACTTACTGAGCTGGTGACACGATCGTCAAAACGCCCTCCTAGTGCAATAATAAGATCGGCCTCCTGCATCGCCATGTTGGCGTAGGCTGCCCCATGCATCCCAAGCATATGCAGCGACTTCTCGTCTAACTCGTCGAATGCACCGAGACCCTGGAGCGTGGTCGTCACAGGTATCGAGGCCTTGCTGGCAAGAGATCGCAGCAACTCTGGTCCGCCTTTGGAGCAGATAATACCATAGCCAGCATAGATAACAGGCTTCTTTGCGGTATTTATGAGAGAGGCAGCGTGCTTGATAGAGGTTGCCAGCTGCGCATTGTCCAAAGGTGCGGAGGTCCCCATTGTAATGTCATTCGCAATGGGATTCCGCTGGGCCGTGATTGGATAACACGATTCGATAGGTATACCTCTGTCGAGAACCCCGGACGTAATATCTTTGGGCAGATCAATAAGGACGGGGCCCGGTCGACCGCTCGTGGCGATTGCAAATGCCATGTTGATTAACCGTGGCAGGTCAGCGACATCCCTGACCATTGCATTCCATTTGGTGCATGATCGTGAGATGTTGAGAATATCAACCTCTTGAAATGCGTCGCTTCCTAGAACCAGGGTAGAGACTTGTCCTGTGAATACAACAAGTGGCGTTCCGTCGGCGAGCGCATTCGCCATCGGCGTGATCATATTTGTCGCACCGGGGCCGGACGTGACGAGGACCACACCGGGTTTCCCAGACGCTCTGGCATAGCCCTCCGCCATGTGCCCAGCGCCTTGTTCGTGGCTCGGAAGGATGAAGTCGAAGTATTGGGAATTGTAGATGGCATCGAAAACGGGGAGGATAGCGCCGCCAGGGTAACCGACTAATACGGAGTTAGTGATAGCTTGGCGAGGTTGGGGGACAAGAGGGGAGAGACACATATGTGTTTGACGTTGTGTCGGAGCATCATTTCGTGGAAGATCTCTCCTCCAGTTTTGCCCATAAGACTAAGGAATTTCTCCTTGTTAGCCATCTTGATGCTGGTCTCTGAAAGGTGGCAAATAGCGAACACACGATTTATCGGTTTCCTCCTCTGGGGCGTTGACATGGCATAAACCCCCATGGTCAATAGATGGTTGCGAAGCAAATAACGAGGCCGGGTTGAACCCTACATCTTCGCAAATCTGTACGCTGACAGTTGTAGACATTATCACAGGAGAGCTGCTATACAGCAAGAGAGTTGGTGTAGGCCTCAAAGGAACGTAGTTCAATGGATTCAGACACTGGGGGGTAAAGAGGTCTATTAAAGTTCCCAGCCGACTATCCACGTGTTAAGTGCACCGAGATCTAAAGATATCCCGGACGCGTCTCAGCAGTTCCCCGAGCCCGGGGACGCAGGCAGTACCGACGGAACGAAAGCATATGAACAGGGGCTCAAGGTTGTACTGATCGTGGCAAAACTCCCGGTTTGCCCTGCTCGTTCCGTGTTAATGCTGACGGCTTATCGGCGAGCTTAAAATCTATACCATAGAAAGCACGGTATACGGACTTAGAGGTTTATTTACGAACTATTCTTAACTGCTTTCCGCACTGTTGTGCCGTGTGCGGAGTGAAGCCCGCGATCAGACTTTAGCGGCCGCGCCCGGCTAGAATCCGTATGGCTATCCACTGGCGATCGGGTTAAGCTGCCTATCCACCTTCCGGTTATCTCTCTACTCACTAAACCCGCCAGTCACATCGACTAGAGGCTTTCAACGTTTCTCAATAGGGCTTTCCTCCGAGATGCCATGTAAGATATCAACGGGTGTCGGGTGATTGAGGTGGTACTCTTACAGGGATGTTATGGGGTTTTACACCACACGTAAGCAATAGTGTTGCGCCTAGACGCTGACCAGCAGTCTGTCTGACGGGTTCCAGAGCGCACGAAGGGTTAATAAGTATAGATAATCCCAGTGGGTTTATGTCTAGGGTATCGCGTAATCAACAGTCACATTATTCCGGCACTCACAGCACGCGAAATTCACTATATCCCTATAGGGACGCTCACTTAACTAGAGATTTACACAGTTTTATAGACAAAGTATTTCTCTTATTTTCCGATATAAACTTATAGATCTATGCTTTTACATCTATTGCTACATATCCGCAGTTGAAGCGTTATATCGGCCGTTTCTGGGCTGCAAGTTTGGATCGAGGAAGAACAATCAGAGACCATGTAACACCGTGGCTCTGCTGGCTGTCTGAGTGGAACGCCGATCTTATTGTATATCATGGTTAATTGTTGCGGTGACAGTTCTTGAACCATCTTGAATCTTGTACCTCACCGTTCGTCGATGTGTGACTGCCTCACAGAACATATATGTCGCTCAAGATATCTCCGCCCGTGGAATCAACCTTAAGCTAAACTCATCTAGCGATACATATATAAGAATGTTTCATGGCACCATGTTGATCCTGCTCGAACTCGAGGGGGGTTCGCAAGGAAGAAAACCCGCATGTCAACGAGGGCGATAATAACTGCCGCCTGAAGCATCACGGCTACGATAAGGCAGTCGCAATCATGTGATCGGTGGAGCAATTAAACACGAAGTTCAGATTAAGCCTGGAAACTGCTATGATATGGACTTACAGTTGAGAAAACCAGTGGTTGATTGCTCGAAGTATGGTTTGAAGTGGCGCACGCCCTGCGCTTGGGTCCGAGCGACACGCGAGGTGCTATCAACCTGGTTGTCTCGGGATAGTGAGAAAGCGTCAGCCGGAACTGGGCGGTGGATTCCTTGGGTCAGAGGTCACATTTTCACTCGAATCGCAGGGCAAAGGTCGAATGAGACACAAGTTTACAATCAGCACTACCACCCTCCTTCCTAGCATGGGGAAGGCGGGAAACGATGGTGTCGGATTAATACTACCTTGTCAGAATAATTATTTTGCGGTATGAGGAGCCCGACCTCAAAGTACCGCAGTCACCTTTCGCCTCTTCATCTTCCCCTGTATGTCTGTGTTTTTTTTTTTTTTTTTTTTTTTTTTTTTTAAAAAAAAAAAAAAAGGCGGAAATTCTAAAAGAAAAAGACAATGGGATCATATTTTTTTGCCACGAGGCATTCGCACCGAAGACAAGTATATGCACACCGCAACATACTCCCAATGAACTTCACCTCATGTGACGTACTGTAGTATGGCCTGAAGTCGCTGGTCGATCTTACGCGACACTGGTGGTTTCTCAAATCTCAGACCTCAATCCTGAATCATAGACTTCCATGTACTAGGTCACCGATATACTCTTGAAATTGTAGGTTAGACTGCAGTGCGTTTTGAGATTTCAAGTCTCCTCAAACGCCAAGGCGGCGGCGTGCAGCGACAAAACGGGACGGCGCGGGGCCGTCTGTGGCTTTGAGCGCCTCCAGCTTGGCGTGAAAGTCACCACCCTAGGGTGCGGCGAATTAAAAGCAGGGCTAGACGCCACTGCCATTCGCTAGCCAGGTGCTTTCAGAACTCGGAGATCGGGCTCGATCTGGGTGCAGCATGAGGGGTAAACCCCGGGGTCAGCATGCTCCCCTCTGGCCACTTAGCCTCTATAACACCCTTGAGACCCTCAGAGAATCCGACAAGAGAAGTCCGATCGCCCTGTACCGTGATCCGTACATTCAGTAGGCTGGGCTGGGTCGTCAGTCAACATTTGTATACTCTCAAGTTCGTCACAAAGTATGCCAGCGCCATCCCCGCAGCGATGCACTGAACAGCAATTTCCCCCATCGTGTCGGAAATGGACGCCAATTTGCCATAAACACGTGTCGACGCTCTCAGGTTTGACCTAAAGGAGCGTTCCAGCGTGCGACAATCTAGCCTCAAATGAGGCAAATGTGCCCGTTCTGGCGATAGTGGACCACGAAATCCCTTGCTTGCTCTTCGTGCAACTGACGTGCTAGGACGAATTCGACTCTGGCGCGATTACTAGAACCGCTGAACGGCTGTCAACGGCTCGCGGTTAGCAAGCGGCGAATGAGAGACCTGGCTAGCCCCTGGAGGAGGGAACGTAGGGGACCAGACTGGGGAATTTTTCGCAGAGAGTAGAGGGCGAAATTGGCAGGGAGAGGCAGCTGCCTGGCTTAAATGGCCTTTCAGCTGTGGTCGAATACCCCCTTTCCGCTGTCTGCCGCCAGAACTTCCCTTAATTGATTTGCACAATACGAGGTCACGTAGTAAAGCTAGGCCCATATTACCGTCGTAGTCGAAGCGGTTGCTCCGTCGCAAAGGCATGCCCAGACGTACGAGGCTGTCTCCGAGTTGCACGCGCTCCAAGCATAGCTCGGGACTAGAGTCGGCACCGCGGTCACCTGGCGCCGTTCTGCTTGCTTGTCGCGCTTAGCTTTTGCGACCACAGTGACTGAAACAGTGTCCGTCACAGTAACGGAGGCTGTTGATATGATAGCCTTAGTGGTAACCGTCTCGGTTATCGAGTCAGTAAAGAAATCTGTCTCAGTAGCCGTCTCCGTAATCGATACGGTCAGCTGTTCTGTTTGGACCACGGTATCAACAGGCGAAATGGTAGAAACAGCTGTGTCCGTCACTGTTGTTCCCATCCATTCAGTAGCCACCCCCGTAACCGTACTGATATATGGAACTGTCGTCGACACTGTTTGGGTCACAGTAGAAGTGCTACGCATTTGTCCCTGTAAGCTGACAACCTTCAAGTAAAAATTGGCTGTGAGGGGTGAGAATTTCCGCACCTTGTTGGTACCGTGACGGTGGTGAGAAGGAATGAGTTGCAATCAGCAAACCCATTGCGCGTTGAAGCCGTGGCACCAAGGACCGCTGGACTGTATAAGCTTTCTTGAGCACAAATCTGGATACCGTTCACGTACCTCGAAGGCAGTTGTTGTGATTACAATTGGTCGGCGTTGCGGTGTTAATCGAACTCGAGCTGGTGGTTTTCGAAGTGGAGCTGGTGATCGAAGTGGAGCTGATTGTGGACGTGGAACTGGTGCTCGAAACAGGGCAGGTACTCGAAACAGGACTGGAAGTCGAAGATGAGCTGCTGCTCGAGGCAGAGGTACTACTCGAGGGAGGACTGGTAGTCGAGGCAGATGTACTGCTTGAAGCAAGGCTGCTGGTAGAGGCAGAGGTGCTGCTCGGAGCAGGACTGGTAGTCGGGGCAGATGTACTGCTTGAAGCAAAGCTGCTGCTTGATGCAGGGCTGGTGGTGGAGGTAGAGATGCTGCTCAAGGCAGAGCTGGTACTCGAGGCAGGACTGGAGCTTGAAGTCGAGCTGCCGCTCTCGGTAGAGCTGGCGATCGAGGCAGGGCTAGTGGTCGAGGCAGGGCTAGTGGTCGAGGCAGAGGTGCTGCTCGAAGCAGAGGTGCCGCTCGAAGCAGGGCTGGTGGCGGAGGCAGAGCTGGTAGTCGAAGCAGAGCTGGTGCTTGAAGCAGGACTGGTAGTCGAGGCCAAACTGGTGGTCGAAACATTGGTGGTCGAAACAGAGCTAGTCGTCGAAGACAAACAACTGGTCGCGGATGAACTAGCGGCCGAGATTGAACTGCTCGTTGAGACGGAGCTGCTTGCCGAGACGGAGCTGCTCGTCGAGGCGGAACTACTGGTAGAACTGGAGCTGGTCACCAAGGTCGTGCTGCCCGTGGATGTCGGGCGATTGCAGCTGGCCGAAGCGGAAGCCAGGAGGCTTCCCAGTACAGCTACGACAGACACGCGCATTGTCTCGTCGGTACCTGGGACCCTTCGGCAACACAGCAACTCAGAGGTAGTCTGATGCGCACGACGCGGTCGGGCAACCAGCATCAACCCCTTTCTTATACCTCACGTACTTCCTCTGCTAACCTGACGAGACCCTCCCCCCACACCCCTCAAAATAGCCACTAGCTGACGACAACGTAATTTCCAGCATGCAGCAGGCGTGCAGAGCCGTGCCTAGGCTAGCTTAAACTGCATCGTACGTTCCCAGCAACCTGGGTCGCTCGGCCGGCTCTGAACTATGGCTATAGATAACAGAGCCAGGAACCGCATCAAGTTAATGCGAGCAGGGGGCCAATTATCGATTTTGACAGCTGAGCTTAACGCGTGGGGCAGGCTAACCTGCACCCAGTCCCCCTTGGAAGAAAATTAGCCCATTTCGCCCAGGTAAGGAATGCTGGACTCAGAAAATGGTGGTCCCTTGGACTACCATCACTACCGTGGTCACAACCATAGCCACCACAACCGACTATGTCACTGCAACATCGACACTGATCGGTGTCTCCACTGCCTCTGCAACGATAACCCAGACCGAGACGGACGTGGTGATCACCTCGGTGACCACAACTGTCTTGGACACGGTCTCCGTCTCGGAAACCGTCACACTTGATGTCACCACGACGACTGTTTTTGATCGCACCGCCACCACGTTTGAGACAGTCACGAATACTGCGACCAAAACGCGCTCCACCGACGTTTGCGCACCTGCCGCGACGGTATGGAATCTCCGGGTCTCGAGGGGGACGTACGATGGTCAGTACCTGACCGTCATGAGTGGCAACCCGGTCTCGACCCTGACATTCACCACCACGTCCCCCGCGACCTTCTCCATCGACTCGTCAAATCGTGTAAAGGTACCGAGCTTCGGACCGAGCGAGTTCTGGACGTGGGCCTCTTCTACGGAAAGTAGCGTCGTTGCCGTTGGAACAACGTCACAATTCTCATCCAATATGTACCCTCCTCCCAAGACCATCTGCTCGGTCTCAGCAAGTACGGGAGAGTTCACCTGTGCCGGCTTTCGTTTCGGTTGGGAGTCACCCCGTAACCTTTTAACAGTGACAGTCGGCACTCCTAGCCCTTCGGGGATGCGGCTATTTGCCGTTTGCAAGTGACGGACGGATTAATACGTGGATTGCGGAGGCAAGCATGTGCTGAGGTTGTAGGATAGTTGCCGGTTTTCTCTACTTCGTCCCACCCCTTTCTCGCTGATGCACCAAGCTATCGAAAGCCATCTTCATGCACCACACGTCGAAATGCTATTCTTTAAGATGTCGGCTCAGGCTGTTAATTAATATTTACTATATTTCTAGACTTGGCTCGGCATTGAAAGCGCAGAAATGCCTTCTTCCCAAGAATGTCGTAACAGTAACATGACCAAACGCCGTGGGTTCAAAGTATAGAGCGATCTAGCGTCGATTATGACGGCACCTCCGCATCTTAGGACCCGCAACCATTCCGTCGCTTTCCCCTTCCACCAGAAAAACTCCATCTGGGGCTTTTGGGCCCCTTCTCTCCGCCGGGAGGATATATCGTGCCATCCTCGGTCGCTGGTTTCGTGTTTTCGCAATTGAGCTGTCTATCGCCATCGATATGCCATGGCCAGAAGAAGGCGGTAGGCCGCCGCGTAGGATCCTGCCCAAGGAGCACGTCGTTGAACAGGCACCGAGCCATGACGGCACACCATGCTTCACGGCCTACAGCATAGATGCAGAGAACAAAGAACGTCCCTTGTTTTCCCTCAGGGTCTACGACACCCGGCCCGAGGCGGGCAACGCAGAAACAATCCGCACGCTCGCGCTCAAGATCCAGGAAGGCACCGAGGCCGAGCGCTGCGAGGCCCAGCCTGCGGTCGACCGCGATCGCATCGAGGTTGTCGGCCTTCCGCTCCCGCCAGACGCGTCAAATGAGCAGCGCTTTGCAGTCTGCCGAGCCCACCACCTCGTCGAGATAGCGGCAAGGAAGGCGGCACGCAAGGCGGATTTCTACATCCCGGCGACGCACGATAACTACGGCTACTGGCACGCTTTCGTTATCCTCGTCCACCTTGGCGAGGGCTGGGAATCCGAAGCGCTCAACAGATTGCCAATAGACTCGGAGCAGCTGTTCAAAGAAAATGGGCTAGAATGGTCAGAGGGTCTGACGAACTCGTATGGAGGGTTTCTGCAAGCCAAATGGGGCTTGACCGAGTTGGCCAAGCGCGAGTATGCAGAGGATCCCCAGCCGGATTTCTTTTTTGCCGCAAGGCCCATCTATAGGCTCGCGAGAGGCCTGGCAGAACTGAGGGATGGCATGAGCAGGTTCCGGTGTTTTGTCTTGGAAGGCAAGCTAGAGGAGGAATTAGAGTCGGGTTCCTCGTCATATGAGATAAACCCATAAAGTAGGCCAGCGAAATTCGTAGTTGTTCGAAGCGAGTCCATTCCTCTTGTCGTGGCACCTTTACTGAAGCGAAGCAAGGTTTAAGGCGACAGTCGGCAGGTCTTTGAGTACAGTCTAATAAATGTGATTAAGACTACGTGACAAATACAGAGAGGCCTTGCGGAGGCGTGGGGGACAAGGGCAGTACCCTCTCATGTCTTTCCTTTGGTAAGAGAGGCGTATCATGGATCCCAAACAGCCACATGGCCCCCACGCACAAGTCCCTCTAGCCTCTTGGATACATGACCAAGCTGGGTCAAGAACTAGCTTACAGCTCGGCTACTTACGAACTTCTCGCAGGGTTAAGCATTCTGGGTGTCTGAAACTTACACTCAACTCTTGATATGAAAATCGCCAAATTCAAACCGTCAAGGTCCGGATCCTTCAGCGACAATTCCCAACTGGACACGCTAGAATAGTTCAGGTAGACACTAGTGTAGAGCTTTTCGGGAGACGTCCTCCCGAGCCAGCGAGCCTGTCGGCACCTTACTAGCTTACTAGTGGAGAATTTGTAAGACTGCCATCACATCGCTTTAACGATCGGAGCTCTATCGGCTCACGGCATCCGACCCAATAGAGTGAGCCCTGTCGGCCTTGCCGCTATAAGTTCGCCCTGACTTTAGATAGTAAAGCGATTTACAAGACTACCTCCAGTAAACTACGATACTGTAGTTATACTTCAGATATATCGCATCTATTTTAGTAAGTTACTATCCGAGCTTACAGCCTCTTGTTCCCGGGGTTCAACCAGCATTTTCAGGCGATTAGTTAGTCATGAATCCATCGGTGAGTCGCCAAGCTTCTTTACGATTATCTAAGTACACTCTGTCACTGCCGGGCGAGGTGCATTTCCATCCCAAGTGGCTGAGACTGCAATGTTCCGCCGACGGACAGCTTTCTCGCCTTGACCGTCGACCACAACATGGGTGCAGCGATATGCAGTTGCATGCGCTCCGGAAGGACACTGGGGTAGGATGGTAGCGGACTCGAACTTCAGTGGGTCCGCCATCTACGGGGAACAACTCCCGGGCAATGTTCTGTACCTGGCTCACCCCGGTGCCGTTGTATCTCTTAAAGCGGCGTGTCCGGTTAATTGCCGGCCTAGCTCCTCTTCTAGGCCCGGCGCGAGGTACCGCGATCATAGGCACCTCTAAAGTCCGGTTTGTGGAGTTCATGATGCGGGTTAAATAAACACCACGACCCCGCATGAGGAGGTCCTCTTCCTGACGCGCAGTTGACTTACGCTCTCACTCAACCATCAAGGAGTGGTACGATCAGAAGAAAGTCCAAGCCCATTACTCGTCTCTATTCCCACCTAACGAAATCCAGCCATGTCTGCCAAGGCTCGTTTCACCACCTCGCTCGCCCTCGGCGAGCTCGATCGTCCGCGGCGGCCCCGTGTTATCGTCACCGGCGGCTCTGGCAAGCTCGGCCGCTCCACGGTGGCCTACCTGGCGAGCCCCGAGGGTGGCGACTGGGAGGTCATCTCGGTGGACATGAACCGGCCACCCGGGACCAGCGAAGATGGGAAGTCGAACCTGGGCGGCTCCTACAGGCTCGTCGAGATTGACCTAGAGGACATGGGCTCCGTCATGGAGACGTTTATAAGCACGGATATGGCGTACGGCGGCGGGGTCGATGCTGTTGTCCACCTCGCCGCGTTGCCCAGCCCGGGGCAGACGAGCAGCTCGCGCCAGTTCCGTGTCAACACCATGAGCACGTACAATGTGCTCGAGGCTTGCCGCAAGCTGGGCATCAAGAATGTGGTGCTGGCCAGCTCCGAGACGCTCATCGGGATCCCCCTAGCAGAGGACGGCGTGCACGACCCGTCGTCGCTGCCCATCACGGAGGAGCACGAGCGCCGGCCCGAGTCGGCGTATAGCTTGTCCAAGCTGGTCGGGGAGGTTCTGGCTGACCAGTACACCCAGTGGGATCCCGAAGCCAAGATTGTGTCGCTGCGCTTCAGCAACGTCATGTTGCCCACCGATTACGCGCAGTTCGAGAGCTGGCAGAGCGACCCACTCAAGCGGTCGTGGAATGCTTGGGGCTACATCGACGCGCGAGACGGCGGCCAGGCCATCGCGCGGAGCCTCAAGCTGGACAAGAAAGGACACCACCAGTATCTTATTGCTGCGCCGGACACGTGTATGCGCATGACGAATGACGAGCTGGTCAAGAAGGTGTTCCCCAATATCAAGTACACCCCTACGAAGGGTGACCACGACACCTTGCTGAGTATCGACAAGGCGAAGAAGGAGCTTGGCTTTGACCCGCAATACACTTGGGAGAAGCAGATAGCCGCACTGCCTAGTCGATCTTAGCGGTACAGCCATGCGTCGAGTAGGTAAATAGCTTTTAGGCGAGGAAAAAAGTAATAGAAGTCTGAGAACAAGCCGTCCAAGGTGATATTTGAGGAATTAAGACGTTGGCTGAGAAATGACGGATATTGGCCAATCCCATTCAGATTATGCTACTTACCCCGTTCACGCTTCGGAAAATACTTCGTATACCAATGTACGTTAGTTGTATTGGTTCTGTAAGTTGTGTGGCAGTATCGGCGTCCGATCACCTATGTGTTAGCCGGCCCCGCCATGTTCTGCTCAACCACGCAGTTGGGCCGGAACGTTACACGGCACGTTACAGGCGTTCTATGGATTGAAGCCAACCAACTGGCATGGATTTTTTACACTGTCGCATATGTCTACCTAACCGAGGCGCATGAAGCTTCAAGGGTAGATCGTCAACCATACGTAGCGGCAGATTCTAGGTGGCTATGTGATCAAACCGGTCAATTGTTGGTTGAGGTAGTCTGGGATAATCTACTTAGTTGGCCAAATTTTGGCTGTATACGTACATGTGTGTACATACTTTACCTTGACTGACCGCCCCTGAAGCATTATACGAGCGAATTAATGGTTGCAGTGTTATCTCTTGGCGAGGTATGCCAAGAGAGACTGGACTGGGGAGCTGTCCAGCGGTTGAAGTGAGAATACTTGGAGGTAGTACGGAGATAAGACCAATCTAATTAAATTGTACGGGGAAGCATCAAAATGCAGAGCCCAGAATTGTCTAGGCTGGCAATCGCCATCGTAGAGGCCGATAGAATGATAGGAAAATCACTCTTGGCGGCTTGGAGAGTTGGATGTATTTGGGTCCGGGTAAGTTCTATCAATTTGGCGGTTAGCTAAATTCAGGAGAATCTCTTGACTGTTTAGTGAGCCCGGCGTCAAATTAGTAGTGAACCCTTAAGTTGGGCCTTGGTACCAAGGAGCCAAGAGAGCGATGCTGCTGGGCAGAGCCGGACGACGCCCTCAATATGGAAGCTCCTTAATTACTTGGCAGTTTTCGGATTTCGCACGAGATACGAGAAGAGGGGAAGCTTGAACTGGCATCTTCTATATATGAAGAGAATGTTTGAGAAACGATACTTATCAAATTCTCAACCTTTTCGTGACAGAGTAAGTCCCGTGTTGAGACGAACTTGCGAAAAAGGGTGCCAAGTCCTCTACTGACAGCTTCCCTCTATCCAACACAATGACTACTGTAGCCGGTCAGTAAATTCGTTCATTTCCTGCTGTCTTCTCTTGAGCCGCGTCAAACTAACTGAATGGGCCTGGCCATTAGACACGCAAGGGACCCTGGGGACGCTCTCTGCCGGCGTGGGAGATGTTGGCCACGACCGCCGAGCGTCTTACGACGAAACTGTGGGACGTGCCATCGAGAAGGCCAATCTACCAGAGACCGGTCTTGAGAATGACGACGAATTTGCCGGTCGTGAGACTTTCCACGGCCTGATTGTCGCCACCGAGGAAGAAAAGCGCACGCTTCGCCGTGTAGCGGGTAAAATGCCTGCTTCTTGCTACTATCTCTGCGCTGTGGAGTTCGCTGAACGCGCCAGCTACTACGGATGCAATCAAGTCTATAAGCAATTCATCCGGTCACCGCTGCCGCCAGGATCGCTCACTGGAGCGACACCGCCTGGTACGAAATACAACCCCGGTGCACTTGGTCTGGGCTCATCTGTAGCGACCGCCATGTAGGTTACCCGTTCTCATGCTAGCAAATGATTTCACTAACCCTGAAACAGGACTGAGGCCTTCAAGTTTATCGCTTATGCGTTGCCCATATTCTTCGGTTGGCTGGCGGACACCAAGTATGGCCGATTCAAGATGATCTGCTGGGGTGTCGGCGTCTGTGGAGTTGCCCATGTCATAATGATCATCTCTACGATTCCTTCGGTCTTGTCGTCGGGCCACGCGATAGGGCCGTTCGCCCTATCACTATACATGCTTGCTATTGGAGCAGCTCAGGTAGGCTCACTATCGAAGCGTCCATTCTCACCGTTGCGCTAAACAACCTCTTTTTAGTTCAAACCGAACATTTCTCCGACCGTTATGGACCAGTCGCCACATAAGATTCCCCATGTTATCAAGGATAAGAACGGCGAGAAGGTTATTGTTGATCCCGAGGAGTCCCTCGCATCGGTTATGCTTTGGTTCTATCTCTTGATCAATATCGGTGCCTGCTTCGGTATTCCCACGAGCTATTTGGCTAAACTAGTTGGCTATTGGGCAGCCTACCGTAAGAGTTCACCTCAGCTTTATTTGTGGTTTCTTCGTTGCCAGCTAACTTGAAATCACAGTCATACCAACTATCGTTTACCTCATGCTCCCACCGTTGTTGTGGTACTTAAACGTATAGGGACCACCCGAGCCTAGGATAGGGGGACCGAAATGCTAACTTGCGTACAGCCACGTCTTGTCAAGCAGCCCCCTGGCGGCTCCGATCTTGGCAATGTCTTCCGTGTTCTGGCAGACATTTTCGCCAATGGTGGTATTAAGCACATCGGCCGGAAAGGCTTCTGGGAAATTGGCAAACCATCCGTGCGACGGGCAGCAGGATCAACCAAGAATTACCCCTATGACGATGCTTTTGTGAACGACGTCAGGCGAAGTTTCCAGGCATGCGGCATATTCCTCTTCCAAGTACGTTTTTCATGATTTAAGCCATCCTGGCCATGACAGCCCGAAGATAGGACGGTTTTACTAAAAGCTGCCACAGCCCATCATTCAGCTGAACGACGGAGGCATCGGTGCCGCTGCCAACACTATGACTGCGGGCATGTCAGCGCACGGCATGCCAAACGATTTACTCGACAACCTGAACCCAGTGTCCATTGTGGTGATGGTCCCCATCATGAATCACATCGGTGAGATGTGCCCGATCGATTCGTGATAGAAAAGCGGCTAATGCCATATTTCTAGTATACCCTGCTCTTCGTCGTGCCGGTATCCGTTTCGGCCCCATCTCGCGCATGACCTTTGGCTTTGCCATGTGCACTTTAGGCTCGATTGCCTATTCGGTCCTCTCACATCAAGTCTATCTGGTAAGCATACACACGTATCACATGGACAGGAGTGTGCTACTGACCTTTCACCTCTCCTCACGCAGACTTCTCCCTGCGGAGACCATGCGAGCACTTGTACCGACACCGAACTGGGCGACCAGGGATTCTCATCGGTCCATATTGGCCTCTATGCCATCCCGACCATCATCACAGCCATCTCCGAGATCTTCATCAATGTGACAGCCTATAGCATCGCCTATACACAGTCGCCTAAGAACATGAAGGGCTTGGTTGCCAGTATTAACCTGTTCATGTCGGCCATCGCTTCCATCATCTCCCTGGCTACCTCTGCGGCCATCGTCGACCCTTACCTACCATGGGTGTTTGCAGCCCCTACCATCGCCGGCGCCATCATCACTGTTGTATTTTGGTTCACCTTCAGGCATCTGGACAACCAAGATTTCGTCATCAACACCGACTTTGACGACATGAAGGCGGATTCGGATGACCTTGATTCCGAGAAAGGAGTTCAAATGTCACCTATTGTGCCGGCCGAGAAGAGTACCGAGAAGAGTACGTAGATTTCCCTGTCAGGGGCAGACTGAAAATTTGCGGCCGCAGCATCCATGACACAGGAGCTACGAGAGAGAGGAGGGCCTTCTCTTTTCTTGGAGGCGGTCTGCATATTTAATCCTGTCGTACAACCAGCAATCATATACATGGAAGGTGGTCAATGTGGTGGGCCGCTCCATATATACTGCAGATACTACTCATGCTGAGATGAAATCTTGACAGATTAGTTTCGAGTCCTGTCAATAGATGAATCTAGCAATGGAACTCAGTTTGCGCCTCTTTTCGTACGTGGTCTTGTTTAGCATGCATTCTACTTCTCAAGTAGAGCTCTTACTATTTCTAGGCGTTTTAGTCTTGGTAGGAGATATCATCCATGGCAATTACGTGCTGGGTAGTTCCTTTGGTGGGCGAGAACGGCGACCTGGCTTCGTGTTCTCGCTGAACTGCTACCCTTTGAAGGAGTATGAGGCTCTCAGCCATTTCTTCACCCTAAAGGCCACGGCACAGATTATACATTCCCCGAACCTTGATAAATGGACAAGGTACAAATGCCTAATACCTACAAGTATATTACACTCTTTTCAGAAATACCCAACCAACTTCTAAGCTAATTAAAGGCGAAACAACACTGATCGCATTCTAAGCTCGAGAACAAAAGAAATAGACCTTGCTCAGAGGACTAACATCACAGCCAAGACGCCAACAGGTATAAGCAAACCCCCAAGTCCACTTACAACTCTACTCTGAGCGCCATTTCCTGTCTTGCCTCCGCTTCCGCTCCCACTCCCAGTCCCGCCGGTGGTATTGGTGGTCGACGAATTAGTAGTCGAGTTGGCGAAAGCGAGGTAGGTATTGTCCACCATATCCCAGAACAAGCACCGTGAATAGTCTACGACACCTAAGCTCGAGCTATTGGCAATATTCACACCTTTGCTTGTGCTGTTATCCCACTGTGGCCACTGCCAGGCGCCTGGCACGCTTGGATTCCCAGTCGAGGCCATGGCGGTCCAAGCCGCTATCAGCTCCCCGCTAATAATGGTCTCTGCCGCGCTGAAGCTGCAGTTTCCGCCCTGCTGGTTGACGGCGTTGCCAAAGACATACGGAATCTCGGTGCTGTGCGTAGCGCCGGGTATAGGGAGTGGCACCGCTGGGCAGGAGGGAGTATGCGAGTTCAGGTAGGTATACACCGAGATGTTGTTGGATTCCGCTTTGAGCAGAGCTTGGTACACAGGGCAGTAGAACATTGCGTCTGTCATAACTGTAGCAATGGCTGCAAACTCTGGTTTGCCGGTGGAAGTAAAGGCCGGCAGAGTCAAAGGGTACTGTGCGGCAATGGCGGATGCTCCCGGGCCGAAGTTGGTGTCAAGGAATGAAGTGTAATTCGCCGCTGAAGGATCTGCTCCATACGTGGCGAGGGTGAAGATGCCACCTTCGAGGGAGTTAGATCCGATAATCATGGGGACCTTTGGCCCAACGGACCAGGGCTGGGCAGGGATCGTAACGCCGTCGACATATGCTTGGAACCCTAAACTGTCGGGGTTGAGATTGCTATAGATGATTGCAAATGTTTCCACCGGTGCCGCTTGTACTAGGGCGGCCGTCGATACGGACCTGAGGCAGGCTACCTGGCCGGATATTAGCAGAGTTCCATGGGCCAAGACTCGCTGAGAAGGAGACAGGACACCTACATCTGTGGCGCTGCAATTGAGTTTACCAGCGTAGGTCGTTCCAATAGTATTAACTACATTTGATGTAGCGATCTGCGGGCCATAAGCTGATTCGATAATGGCAGAGCTGATGAGAGAAGTAGCCTGAGGCAAGGTGCTTATGATGAAAATGTTCAAAGCTCCCGCCGACTGTCCGAATAGCAAAATCTTGTCCTATGGCGAACATAATCAGCGCCGTCCAAGAGGAGGGAACCAGTCTTCAGAAACATACTGTGTTTCCTCCAAACGCCGCAATGTGCGCGTGGACCCATTCGAGTCCGAGAAGGATATCTTGAATGCCGAAGTTTCCATCAATTCCGGCGCTGGCTAGGGTCAGAAACCCCAAGGGACCAAGCCGGTAGCTAATCGAGACGACGACGGCATCGTGGGCTGCGAGGTTGCAGCCATCGAAAATGGGATTCTGGGTTCCGCCACCTTGCTCGCCGCCTCCATGTATCCATACTTTCACGGGGAGATTTGAGGTGCTATTCGCATTTTCGGGGACCCAGACGTCAAGGTAGAGACTGTGATAGCTCGTCAATTTCGGTGCATGGCATGGAGGAGAGCGATACGTACCAATCCTCGGAGTCTGTTCCTGCCTCTGTAAACTCTACGCCGCCAAACTGAATACACAAGGCGCCCTTAGCAGTAGCATTGAGCCCATCGGACGGGAAAGTCTCGTTGTATGCTTGTGGAGATGTCCATCGGAGGTCTCCAACAGGTGGTTTAGCGAACGGAATCGAGAGGAAAGCGCTCGGTCCGCTTGGGCATGTGGTGCCAACAACTTTTCCTGCGGGTATTGTAACGCTTGGCGCAGCTCTGACGAGAGCCAGGCCAAGGGCAAGAAGGGACAGAGAGGGCCGTATGGAATACATTTGCGAGAAGGCAGAGGGGACTGACTTTCAGCAAGACTTCGGATGGACAAGATAGGAGGCAACCAGAGCATAACATATCTTTTTGTAGCAATCCAAACAGAGTAATTCTATAAAAATACTTGCTATAAGCAGCCAAGGGCCTGATTGGCTTAACAAACCTTGGTTAGTTATGAACTTTTTAGAGCGTTTAACGCAAAATCCATGGGGAAGCCGCACCCACATCGGGCCTAGTTTAGGGGGCGCATTCGCTGTGCCGTAGAGATCCCAGTGATCCCTAGGTGCGCAGAAGAGGTGGCTGAAAAGCGCGTGGGAGCCCGGGGTTACATCACACACTTGAAACGGGCCCGCTTCGATGCAACAGGACTTAATAGGATAGCCAACCTTGCCAACAACAACGCTCATTTCAGCCCTGGAACGAAACCTTGCAGTGAGGCTATAACTCTTCTCTACCGGTTCTAGCACTGTTATCACTCTCAAGCATATGGTGCCGAGCTTACAGCTTTTCTCCATATCATCGAGAGAAACATGTTCATGTTCAATGCTGTGTCTAGGAAGCAAGATCGCAAATTTATACAAAAGGGGGCATTTGTCACGAAACCTATAAATTATGCAAAGGTCCGTGCAGTAACTGCCTTAGTTTGCAACACCGCTGTGCCAAAGAAAGCCCGTGGCAACAGTACGGACTATAAGGTGCAGGGCAGAATGCTGGTCGCGTAACACTAGAGCTGCGCGGGACACGAACCATAGAGATCTGCGGACGAGCAGTCCCCACCAATGCGATCCGTATAGCCTGTACGTGCAACTGTCTCGATGCTCATCGCTAGATGGGATCATGCTCTTGTCCTAGGCGCGGCAAAGCGACTTCATTGGAAACAGGATACCGGACAACATGATTGCGGCAGAAGCGCGGCTGGAGGCGCTTGGTAACTTGGCAATCGCTAATTTGGGACCCTGGGACTGGTCAGAAGGAGCACTAGACGAACAAAACCGGAGGAGAAACAGTAGGGCACATGAAAGACTGTGTTGTCCTATAGTATTTATTATCCTATATACTAAACGACTATGTATCTAACTATATATAACAACCTATAAATATAATGACGAGTTACCTACTATATTGTATATTGTATTGTATTTTTTTGCGTATAATTATTGGAATCGTGACTTCAAGCTGAAGATACCTAATAGACGATTTAGCACAACATAGTGAACAACGTTTCCACCAAATACGAGATCAGAGATAGGTTGACTGGATCGCTGGATCAAGGAGTATGATGAGTCGTGACTATCGGCCCAAGCGCCGTCCTCCGTTGCGATATGATGCTTGCATTCCCAATAGACCTGGTTTTTCGCGAAGTGGAGAATTCGTCTAGACAACAATCTCTCCTGCAACACCCATCCGCGACTGTTGAGCTTCGCTCTCTCAACTTCTTCCTGAAAGTGATTTGGCCGCTGATTGGTGAAGTAAATATAGCCTCCTGTCAGTGTCCCACGGAAGCAGGGGATCTTGACGGATCGGGTTTTTTATCTTTAAAAAAGGCCGTTATAGAGCCGCTACCTAGTCGAGCCTGCTGTAGCCACGGGGTCTTGGACAGATACTTCTCCAGCGTCATGGTCTCCTGATGCCCCTTGGCTCGTTACTTGATTCATTTGACACGTCTGCCGTTCTAGCTATGGGAGCGCTCGCTACAACTAGGATACATGCTACCTGACCGAACGCGATGCAGGCAAAGCCCGATACTCTTGTTAAAAATGTCCAGACCCCAACAACGGTTTCTCCTGTATGCTGGCGTGGCATGCTTGTACTCATAGGTACATGGGGTACTTTTTCCTTAGGGATCGGATCAGGAATCCTCTCTGCTGACTCTAGTGCCTTGGAGACAGAGATACGGGGTAAATGTGCTTCCATCTACTCAACACCACAACCAAATCGACAGAAAGAGAGGATACAGTGTCATCTCGCTCGTCGCAGACAACAGCTCAGTTCTTTGTCGTGAGGATCTTCAACCACATGTCTTCTCGCTCTTCGTGCCTGCGCTTCGCGTTCTTAAGCTCTTCTTCCAGTTCTTCCCGCCTTCGCCGTTCGATCCTGCAGTTCTCCCGTTCCTCCAACACCACTTTGATGAGATCCTTCCTGGAACGACTTCTTAATTCGTCTTCCATTTCATGCTCCCTCTTGGGCGTTCGTGATGGAGGATGAAGCTGGCCTCCCTTGCCAGACTGCCCTGCATCTCCTGGTTGAACGCTATGAACATTGCGAACATGAACTTCAAAGTTGTCCTTCCTCGAGAAACCTTTCGTATTTCGATTGCATCCTGGTTCATGACAGAGAAAGGGCCTCTGCTTGTCATGAACGGCTAATCGATGTCTCTTTATCTCACTCTGCGACCTGAACTTTAATTCGCAGAGTGCACAAGAAAATTGTCGAGCTTTCTGTGCAAAAGCATTGGCCTCCTTGGGACTATTAAAGCATAAGCCAAGGTAATGTTTCGGTGCAAGACATGTAATACCTATCTGAGTTGAAAGCGAATGCATCGTCCTGCACCAGCGGTGATAGAGAAGCCATATTAGGGCCAGGTTGAGAGTCCGCGCCGATTGAAAAGTTCAAGTTTTCTTCAGCCAAATCGATAGAGGCGCAAAGGTGCTTCTCGTCCTCGATACTCCAAAGGTCTTCGGCGCCACCTAAAGAATCGTTAGTAACCACGCTGATGGAAAGGACATACCAAGGAGGTGCATACGGCTGACGCTTGCGCTACTGGCTTAGACGTTAGGTTGAATTACATCTTTGCTACCGCCTCCATTCTAACGACTCGATCACCGGCAGCGGGGCAGATGGAGGCGGCGGCAAAGGTGTAATTCAACCTAACGCCAGAGCGCAAGCGCAAATGCCAACAAGGGCAAAAGGCTCCCATCGCTGCCTGTATTTGTCATCTTACCAAGATGATCTTGGAAGGCAGTTTCGAATTGATCGACCCACTCCATTAGGGTTAGTTGTAAAATATTACAGAATACTGATAGCAGAATACTAGAAGGAAGTTAGGATAGGAGGGCTGGGGAAAAGCTTCGTCGCAAAATGGAGAGATTCGAGCAATTATAGGAGCTGTTTGTTAGGTGGTTGGTGGGTTGCCTGACCCGCCTCAAAATCCGCCTGACTCGCCTTGAGTCGGCGGGAGAGGCTGCCTCGCACGCCCTTGGCAGGCTACTTACCTCTTTTTCCCATGGTGCGGGGTTTGGGGGGGCTGAGCAAAATCCCGCAAGTGCGGGCGCATAGCCTCACGTCGAGCTCGTGGTCTCGAGGTGGAGGATTAGTCCATCAGGGGAGCATGATGGAACCATCGTCACCTGAACATACACGTGATGGATCTTAGACCCTCGCGGAAATCATCTGGCCATGCGGCATTTCCTCAACCCCGCAGAGCGGAAAGTCATGCTGAATGGGATTTCAAGATACCCGACGGTTTTTCCACAGAACGATCATGTTTTGGTTCATGGTGGACGCGATTTGAAATAACCGCGAGTGGTTGCCAAGGCGTGAAGAGATGGGGCTGACCCATTG
>FTAH01000174.1_pt1 | contig 21695 bp, 14 predicted proteins | sample 1639051 | NCBI WGS metagenome assembly FTAH01 (sample SAMEA3914812, study PRJEB12502) | metagenome | biome: forest; material: soil | place: Canada | collected 2011-07-07 | depth 0.1 m | reverse complement strand
AGAGACAGCCAACCAAACATCTGAATATCGAGAGGGAGTTGCCAAGGTTGTCCAGAATATGAAATGGTACTCTAGTCTCTCCAAGTTGCTTCTTGAACAGACATCCCAGAAAGACAATAAATTTGCGGAATCGCGCGGGATCCTAGCCGACCGTATCGTGGCTCTATACAAAACAATCCTCAGGTATATCATCCAGAGTATCTGCACCTGCTACCGGAAACCAGTACTCCAGTATCTGCGAAACACGGTCAAACGCGACGGCTGGGCCGAGAGCCTAGCGGAGGTGACGGAGGCTGAGGACCTTGTTAAGGCCGCAGCCGGTGCTTTTGGCATCCGACAAGCGAATTCTTACCTTGGACTGCTAGTCGATATGCATATCTCCACGGCACAAGATGGCATCATGCAGAAACTGTGCGAGACAGATATGTCCGCCGAGATCAAGTCGCTGCAGCAGCGGAAAGATGTGCTGCTCGAGGACTCATACAGGTGGATTCTTGACACTAAAGACTACCGAGACTTTACAGAGTGGGAAAAAGGCAACACGAAGAGGCTTCTTTGGATCAAAGGCGAGGCAGGTAAGGGAAAGACAATGCTCCTGATGGGCATTGTGACCTCCCTTGCGGCTGAGTTAGAAACCTATTTTGACCAGCCCTCCCTTTCCTATTTCTTCTGCCAGGCCACTAACAACCGGCTTAACACCGCGACTGCTGTTGTGAGAGGTCTTATATGGATGCTTCTATGCCAACGGAAGTCTCTAATACGCCACCTGGACAAGTTCAAAAACCTTGGATCCACGCTCTTTGAGGCGCACGCATCTTTCTACAGTCTAAAAGAAATTCTTCTCGATATGCTCCAGGACAAAGAGTTGGATAGAGTGTACCTTGCAGTGGACGCTCTGGACGAGTGCAGGAAGGAAGAGCCCGGTCTTGGCCAGCTCTTGGAGTTGATTTCCGAGGTAGCAGACAACAATAGCCATGTCAAGTGGCTGGTCACGAGTCGAAACCAGAGTCATATCGGAAGTCTCCTCGACAAATGTGACAGAGGAGCAAGACTTTCTCTAGAGTTGAATGCCGACTCTGTGGCCGGTGCCGTCAGCTCCTACATCGACCATAAGATGCTAGACCTCGCCGCAAGATTTGAGCACACCTACCGGGACTGCGATGAGAGCGTTCTCCAAGAGATTAAACAAGCCCAGGAGCAGATTGCCGAAGAGATTCGCCAAAATGCTGGCGGGACGTTTCTGTGGGTTGCGCTTGTTTTTCGCCAAATACGGGATGACACAGACTGCGGAGCTGACGAAGTCCTCAAACTGGTCCATGGCATCCCCCAGGGACTAGACGGCATGTACGACGATATGATGCAGAAGATTATTCAGCGGCAAGACGCATACTCTCAATATAGCAAGTTGATTCTGCTGGTCATGGTCAACGCGTATCGCCCGCTCCAGCTGTCTGAGCTAGCTACTCTGGCCAAGTTGCCGAAGCTAGCTGCTCATCGAAATATTGTCAGAATTTGCGGCCTCCTTACAATCAAAGAGGATGACCAGACGGTCTACTTTGTCCATCAGTCCGCCAAGGATTATCTTCTTCGAAGCCCAAGCTCAGCTCTCCTGTCCGAGATCTTTCCCAAAGGACCTGCTGTGGGCCACCACATGATTTTATCACAGTCCCTCGAGGCCATGGCGACAAAGCTACGAAAGAATTTATACAATCTAGATCGCCCAGGGTTAAATATCGCAGATGTTCCGGCCCGCCATCCTGACCCTCTGGCGTCGATTCGATACGCTTGCGTCTACTGGGTTGACCATCTCGCCGAGATGAAGAGAAGCCGTGACAAAGAAGGACCCTACGAGGAGTGTGTCTCTGACGGTGGAAGCGCGCACATATTCCTGCAAGAGTCGTTCCTTTGTTGGCTCGAGGCTTTAAGCCTACTGGGCAACGTACCCGATGGTGTTTTAGCCATTCGACAACTCGAGAACTTACTCACGGTTAGTCCATTAGCTTACTTCCATAGAGAAAAGCTACCTGCATGCATAGCTGACTTACGTGAGTTCAAGGAAACCCCCACTAATTCTCGATTCCGCGATTTTGTCCAGGATGCACACAGATTCATACAATATCACCAAACTTCCATTGAGAATAGCCCTCTTCAAGTATATTCTTCGGCACTTATATTTAGCCCAGCCCGCAGCATTATAAGGCAGCAATTTAGAAGGGACGAACCGGAATGGATTACCAGAAAACCGAAAATGGCTGAGAACTGGGATGCGTGCCTACGGACTCTCGAAGGCCACGGCTCGTCGGTCTACTCGGTGACCTGGTCGCACGATGCGACACGCCTTGCATCGGCAGCACGCGATGGGACAGTCAAGATATGGGACCCGGCGACTGGCGAGTGCTTGTTGACGCTCAAGGGTCTCTTTGTCTCTGGACCTGATCATCGCTGGATCAACTCCGTAGCTTGGTCACACAACTCTACACGCATCGCCTCGTCATTGGGGGGCAAGACAGTCAAGATTTTGGATCCCGCAACGGGCGAGTGCCTCTCGCTCCTGGAGGGCCACAGCAATCGGGTCTACTCCGTAGCTTGGTCACACGACTCAGCACGACTTGCTTCTGTATCCTACGACACGACAGTAAAGATATGGGATACAGCCAGTAGCCAATGCTTGATGACCCTCGAGGGCCACGATCGCTGGGTCGGAACAGCAGCAGCACTCCCATGTGAACCCAGACGCCTCACTCCGGAGTTAACAGATGAGCTGGCAGACAGTAGGGAGTCTACAGAGGCCAAACCGTCTTATCGCCGTACGAACCGATGGGTCAACTCTGTGGCCTGGTCACATGACTCGGCACGTCTCGCCTCCGCCTCGGACTTTAGTAATATCAAGATCTGGGATTCGGCAACAGGGCAATGCTTAAGAGAAATTCGAACCTACAGCTTTTCGATAGACTGGTCGCACGATTCAACACGGCTTGCAACAGCCGGGATGATTAGGATTTGGGATCCTGAAACTGGCCGGCGGGTATTGGAGATGGTGGACCCTTGGAAGCAGAGTAACTCGGTAGTCTGGTCACACGACTCGACACGCCTCGCATCGGCGTGCAAGGACAAGATGATTTATATCTGGGACTCTGCAACGGGTCAACGCCTATCGATGCTCAAGGGCCATGCCCGCTTGGTCAACGCGGCGGCCTGGTCGCACAACTCGACACGCCTCGCGTCCGCATCAGACGATGGAACCATAAAGATTTGGGACCCAGCAGCAAGCGGGTGCCGATCGACAGCCGAGGGTGTACCAATGGCCGAGGATCCACCAGCTTTCAAGGGTGCTCGCCATTGGATTAACTCTGTAGCTTGGTCACAAGATGCGACGCGAATTGCGTCTGGGTCGGAAGATGGGAAAATCAAGATCTGGGATGGAGCAACCGGGCAGTGTCTACTGACGATCGAGAACCAACGCGGCTCAGTCGAATCGGTGGCTTGGTCACACGACTCTACACGCCTTGCAGCGGCATCGATGTCAACATCATACAATCCCGTAAATATCTGGGATCCAACAACTGGCAAGCATCTTTTCTCTCTCGAAGGGAACCGGGATCTAGCCTCCACGCTCGAGGGATATGAGGTCGTGGATAATATCCAATATAGTTACCGTGGCCCGACTCCTCCGTTGAATGTGGCGGACTCTCGGCCTGAATCTCCTTCTCGTCCCGTTACGTCGCTGGCTACTTTATATAGCGTGAGCAGCGACAATGTCTGGATTACATATCGAGGAGAGAACTTGCTGTGGCTCCCGCCAGAGTATCGACCAACTCGTTTTGCTGTATCTGGAACATCTCTGGCACTCGGCTGCTCCTCTGGAAACGTATTGGGTCTGACATTCTTCGACGGCAAGCCGAGTCTGTAGGAAGAGCGGACATATCTCCCTTTGCAAAATTAAATTGACCATTTGTTTAATGTTTTTAAGCCAATCTCATCTATTGCTCTAGTCTTCCTGTGGCTCCAGCATTCCCATTGGTGCAGTGTAATTATTTAACGGCGAAAATCATGCGGTTACATACTTAAGCAGGGCTCGCATGATCCGCCTAGTAACATCTAGAAATCTATGGATGGTCTACAATGGTAAATAGGACAAGCAGTAGAAGGAATGAGTTTCCATTTGACGTCTGACTAGGAGCAGCGTTACTGGTCAAATTACATGGTGACTTGGGTGACGAGCCTTCTTGGTGTGGCACCGGCGCCTTGACTCGAAGCCAACTCCACCACATGTGCAAAACTTTACAGCAGGTACCCCACAGGTTTGGTAAAAAAAAAAAAAAAATCTGCAGGGTCCCTCGGTCTGCTTCTAAATACGTTCCAGTGACGAGCGAGGACTCAACCACTCAGCGCCCGGTTAGCTCAATCGGTAGAGCGTGAGACTCTTAATCTCAAGGTTGCGGGGTGAGTTGAGGCTCTTCGACATGACATCTTAAAGAGTTACACTAACCTTGATACCGCAGTTCGATCCCCGCATCGGGCTCAATTCCTGATGCGCCTTTGCAAAGAGGCACATTCGAACCATTTTTTTTCTTTTATTTTTCTTTTATTATTTTCTTTTTCTTTTCCTTTTGGCACTTTCTTCTGCATCTTTGCTTCGGAGTAGATGTGGTCGAGTTTGTGAGTATGTCTCTTACTGTGTTCTCCAGCATCCTGTAAATATCCTCTATATTGTGTTTACGCAATGATGCCCAATATGTGCCTCTCAGCTTTAGAAGTAAATTACTGGGCGTATCTAGGGAAGTATGACCATATCGCAGCCATGGCGAGATCGCGTGAGGCACCCATATAGAAATATCTCGTTACAGAAACATTACGTTTGTTGAACTAAGATGACCCGGGCTTTCGTGTAAGTTGATCCTGTCGTGCAACCTAATCGCGTGTTTTTATAAGCCCTCTAAGAAAGATCCCTGTTACTTGTACGACATTATTGCTCAGGGTTTAAAAGCAAACTACTACGGGCTACACAGTGATGTGCCTGCTGCGCTTCCTTGATCATGTCAACAGTGTAACACAGCTTACGACTCTAGGCTCCCGCCAAGTCGTTCAGGTCACAAGCTTCAAGTCGGTGGCCTAATCAGAACCAATTATTTTATCTCCTATCATACCCAGGCAGTCAATCCTTTCTCTAAAGCAAGCCTAGATCCTTCTCCTCATGGGGGCCACAGCCATTCACTCTGCACGCTGTGACTGGCGGAACCAAAGCACGTTGCGGTCGGTACTCCGCACTTATAGACTGAAGATAAGACCCAGATGGCCAGAAAGCCCTCAACCAACCCAAGATTCCAAGTCAACATCTTCGTCCGCGCGGGTCATGAATCATCAATCTTGAATTACATAAATATGCCGTCGTCAGCTAAAGAAACAATAGCTGCGCTAGAGAGTCTCGGCCGCGAGGACTTCGCAGGTGATGAGTCTGCCCACAGCCAGGCCATCTCCGCCGCCTGCAACCTGCTGTGCCGCTTGCAGACACCTACCGAGCGCTGTGAGAGCTTTCCTAAACAAATAGAAGCGATATAATGTATAGCTTTGTTCCTAGAATCGTCTAAAGAAGCGTGTTGCTAGATCGGAGGAGGGCATTTTGCTTTGAGGGTCTGGTCTTGAAACCTCTAGCTGGCGGAGGATTTGCGGAACGGTATAGTGAGAAGGCGGACTTCGAGGGGGGCATAGGGGTGCGATTCAGGGACGAAACTATCAACATCACTTGAGTACAGCCGAAGCTTGATCAGAACTGTCAATCATACTGCCGGATACACGAATGCCTGGCTCGTAGATATTACGTCTAAGCTAAACCGCCTAGCTTGCTATTATAAGACCGACCTTAAAATTCAAAGAGCTACTCTAGGCTCAAACCCGATACAGATCTGAACGATATCCACAATCAATGACAGCACTGCACCCGACAGGCGCTGGGTATGTAAGTTTGATCTACTAAGAGATTACGTCACTAAGCCCCAACAAGCGTCCCAGGGTAGCAGCCGAGACTCACGATGAATTCTGCTCGTGCCACACCCCACTTTATTTGAATTCGGTCTCGCCCTCACCACCTTTAGGTGTAGGTGGTGAGCGCTCTTGCGAGATCCAACAAAGTGGGGCTTGGGACGGGCAATGCAAGCTAGACGAGACGGCTCCTAACTCTATCAAAGGGAGATAAGTCTGTGATTAGCGGTCGACTCTGAAGTCCGGTATCCGACTCGCTTATATATTAGATATGAACCCCTTTCAAATAAAATATTTGCGGTTGAGAATGCTCTGGAACTTTATTTCGTCCTTTACTTAGTTATCCCTTCTGCAAATATTTTAAATCCTCTCTCATTAGCTAACCGAGCATTATGGTCGACGCAGTAGATGATAAGCCCTTACCTCTACGGATAATTGTGCTTGAGACTGACCAGCCGCGCCTTGACGCTAATGGGCACAGTTCAATGGCTGAACTTATCCAGCTGCATTTGTCTAAAGCTGGAGCAGCGCATCATCCTCCTCTCGAAGTCCACACAACCACAGTGTGTGTAATTCCAGAGTGGAAGGGCCGAATACCTAGTATGGATGAGTTTGACGGCTACGATGGCCTTTTGCTCACAGGAAGTCTTTACGATGCATTCGGTAATGATTCCTGGATATTGGACCTGCTAGCAGTATTAAAGGGTGGGTAAAAGCCTTTCGACACAACCACGTGTAATCATCCTTTTAGGGAACTGAGTCGAGCTAAATGCTGTGTCCTTGCTCCTCATAGACCTCTGGCTATCACGACCTAGATACTACTTCGCAGGAGTATGCTTTGGGCATCAACTTCTTGCACGAATGCTCGGCGGGACAGTCTCCCGAACGATGTCAGGAGCCTGGGAACTTGGACACACTCGCATCGAGATCAATAACACCGGACGCCGCATCTTTCGGACGCACTCGGATCACATCCACCTGCATGAAATGCACCGGGATCAAGTCACTTCTATGCCCAGCTTTCAAACTTCGCCACCTGGTATGCTTTCCAGGGACGTGCCACTTGAATGCTGGGGTAGCACCGACCACACGCCGATACAGGGCCTATTCATCCCGGATAGACTTTTCACTACACAGGCTCACATGGCGCTTGATGAAGATCTGGTCAAGCAGGAGATTCAGCTGCTGGTGAAGAAGGGCAGTATTCAAGACTTGGAGCACTCGAATCAGGCTATACAGACGGCGCACAGAGAACATGATGGAGTCGAGGCTGCAAAAGCTGTATTAAGACTATTTATGTACGACGATGATGGTATGGTTTTCGGAGATTTATAACGCGAAGGTAAGGAAGTAAAGGTACCTCACTAGAGTCTTACCTTGTCTAGGATTCAACTGGATCCCTTTGGTACCGATAGAGTTACTTGCCTTTAAAATGTAAAGATTGGGTATCGTATCTTTACAGAGCTGTTCACGGTACTTTGCATGCAGAATCACCGTCTTCTGGAATAGAGTGATGGGAGGTTACAACTACGCCGTAGTTTTTGCTAGCCACCTTGGCACGCCTCGATTAGGAGCAGTGTAGGTTGAAGGTAGGTTCCACCACAAACACGTGCTGAGCTCCTACAATAATTATTACAAGATAAAAGGCTGTAAATAGTATAAAATACTTAATAGCCTACAGAGACTATACAATCGAAGTGCAGCTAGGGGAAAAGTCGGCCGTGTAGGTCCTCTGGCTTATATAGAAGCACAAACGTAACTCTTAAAAGTAGTTATACAGCCAGACCTGATGCCAGCGCTATGGGGCTAAGCCTCTGGTCCTTCGTTCCAACTTTATACTCTAGCTTTAGATCTTAGACTCTAATATATCTCTGCTCACACCGGCTTCTCCCCGTACTTAATCTATTCGGGGCGGCTCGCCGGGCGACGTATTTGGCTGGCTTCCGCACGCTCAAGTGGCCTTTTCCGACTACCGAGATGGCAGCCATCACTGCGAAGCTGCAGAAATATGAACAGACGATATGCACAGCGCTTATGGCCGACATGGGGTAATACTTTCACCCTCACAATGACCAGAATCCCTCTCGGACTCTGTACAGAAAGCTGAAGCAGGATCTAGGCAAAAGTGCGAGCACTCCGCCATGGCTGCACCTACCCCTAGCAAGGGCATACTTTATAACGACTGTTTCATCTTACCCTTCGTACGGGACTCAAACTCTGTAGATCGACCCGAAATCCTGGGCTGGATGCGAGAGATGCGGGAGAGGAGTAGCAGTCCTATCGGACTAGTTGGCTGGGTCCATTTAGGGTAATCAGAGTCTTCTCTTGTTTTTTTTTTTAAACTTGAAATGCAAGAATACTGAAGATGGGGAGCAGAAAATCACATATCGCACTCGAGTTCGCCTACACTGTCCAACATGCCTCGCCAGGAACAAAGGTATTCTGGGTGTATACGAGCAACAATGCAAGATTCAGGGAGGGATACCATGCCAATCGCAGAGAACTTGCAGCTCCGTCGAAGAGACGGCCCAACTGTCGACGTGATCAAATTGGTCAACGATTGGCTACAGGACGAGGAGAACGGCCCATGGCTAATAGTCTTCGACGACGCCAACAACGTCGAGGTTTTCAATTCCCGAGCTGCTGGACAAGAGATCACAACGCAGTTAGCACTTCACGCAGCGAGCGGGAAAACCTCCATGGCGAGTCAAAATGTACTAACGCCGGTCCTACCAATGAGTCGCAACGGAACTGTGCTCATTACTTCTCGCCATATGTGTGTGGCTGAGAGGCTTTGCGGTAGCCAAGAGACCATCTTCACAGTATCAGCCATGGAACGTAGGAGAGTCTGCTGGGCGAAGTGGGACTCAAAGTGGCGAAGTATTGGCTGGACCCCCGCGGGTTTGAGATGCTGATAGAGGCCGAGCTCGCTCGAACATCGTTTCGTGCTACATATACTGCCGGGCAATATTTATACATGCAAGATTGCCAGGCTGGTCTACGAAATAGACCAGTAATTAGACTGTCGCATTGCGTCTCTAGTCGTGGCCATGCGTCGAAAACTGCATCATTCGGAAGCACGTCCGCTGGGATAAATCTTAACGCCATCAAACAATATTTCATGAAAGCTTCAAGCTGTTTTTACGCGTCTGGCAGCTCTTGGCGAGCTCCATGTGTGCTCTTCCTCCCTTGCTCCATACACACGCTGCGCCTAACGACACCCGACCCTAGCAAGGATTGGGAAATAGTCTTGTGTAAAAAGAAAAATAAGATCAGGAGGAAACAGGAGGAAAAGGAGAAGAAGAAAAACGAAGAGGTTATTCCATTGGCCGACGCTCGATCGGTCATAATATCAGGGGAAATCATCACCTCGCTAAATTGTGGCTTGGCTCCGTGACGTTGACCCCTCGACTCAAAAGGACCTATCTGCCTTGCCAATTTCCCACTCGCTGGGTTTTGGGTTTCTAGCATTGTTTATATATATACAAATATTTTTTGCCTCATTTCAATCTTGCAACAATTCAACTTACTTATTCGCAACGAATCTCTATCACTGTCTTCATGTCGTGGAAATTTATCAAAAGTATGTAATACTTCCTACTTGTCTTGACTGGCGCTTACTTCGTACTGCTTCAGGTCCATGACGGACGAGACCAAACGTCGATTTGCGGCTTAGCGGGTCTCCGCTCAAACCAAACATTTCGTTATCAAGCTAACAGCACTTTATAAATCCAGAAAATAAGAATGCACAGCCAGACTCGGTAGCGACCGTCTCTGAGTCGCCATCTCCCATCGCTCAACCTGAAATCTCTGGTTTAAATGGCGACGCCGTGACAAACGCCACGCTGACAAGCGTGGCCAGCAGTACGTTCGCGAGGTACATGGATTCTTGGGCATGACACCGCTTAGACTGACAACACTAGACGTACCTGGAGACTCTATTACTAACACCGCCAAGGGAGGCATCCTCGTGTTAACCCTCCATGAGGCGCGCGGTCTTTCCCTGCCCGAGGAACACCAAAATGTATTCTTGTCGCAATTGGCCACCGACAGGACTGGGCCCGGAAAGGAGCTCGAATTTGGGAATCTTGAATCTCCGAGCATGGCATCACAGCCAGCAACATCATCAACGCTTTCATCAAGCCGGTCACACACGGCCGTGGGAAGTGGGTTCAAGAGGATCCCCCGAGTCAATGGACGCGTACCAGCCAAGTACATGCCTTATGCCTTGGTAGACTTCGACAAGGTGCAGGTCTTTATCAACTCTGTAGGTGGCGACCCCGAGAACCCCTTCTGGGCTGGTCCGAACACACAGTACAAATTTGATGTTTCCCGGGTTGCCGAACTCACGGTGCAGCTCTTCATTCGAAATCCCCATTCCAAGCCAGGCTCCGGACGCAGCCAGGACATATTCCTCGGAGTCGCTCACCTCGATCCACGTCTCAAACCCGGGAAGCCAGCGAACATGACGGCATGTAGCGGCGAGACGGACCGCGAACAATACCCCGGCTTTGCCAGTACTCAGTGGGTTGACGTACAAAGCGGGACGGGGAAGTTTCGGTTAGGCGTTGAGATTGTGCAAAACCAGCCCGGCAAGCTGAGCATCGACAACTTCGAACTCCTGAAGCTCGTGGGCAGAGGCAGCTTTGGCAAGGTCATGCAGGTACGGAAAAAGGATACCAACCGCATCTACGCAATCAAGATCATCCGCAAAGCCAAGATCATATCGCTCTCCGAAGTCACGCATACCCTGGCGGAGCGGTCCATCCTCGCCCAGATCAACAACCCCTTTATTGTGCCGCTGAAGTTTGCGTTCCAGTCTCCGGAGAAGCTGTACTTCGTGCTCGCGTTTGTGAACGGGGGCGAGCTCTTCTACCATCTCTCCAACGAAGGTCGCTTTGATGTCAGCCGATCTCGCCTCTATATCGCCGAGATTCTCTGTGCCTTGGAATGCCTTCACGGTTTTAACGTTATTTATCGAGATCTCAAGCCCGAGAACATTCTGCTCGACTACCAGGGCCACATCGCTCTCTGCGACTTCGGCCTCTGCAAGCTCGAGATGAAAGACGAGGATCGAACCAATACATTTTGCGGAACACCCGAATACCTCGCTCCAGAGCTGCTGCTCGCCCAGGACTACAATAAGACCGTTGACTGGTGGACCCTCGGGGTGCTGCTCTACGAGATGCTGACTGGCTTGCCACCGTTCTACGACAAGGTGGTCAACGACATGTATCGCAAGATCCTGCACGAACCGCTCCACTTCCCAGACGAAGACGTGGTGCCGCCCGTGGCCAGAGATCTCCTGACGAAGCTGCTCAACCGGAACCCTGCCGAGAGGCTCGGCGCCAATGGTTCTGCCGAGATCAAGTCTCACCCGTTCTTCGACCCCATTGATTGGAGGAAGCTTCTGCAGCGCAAATACGACCCGGCATTCAAGCCGCATGTAGTACGTATCACCTCGCGGATGAGCTTCTCTTGTTTTCTCTCTAGCTGCCGAAATACGCTTTAGCAAGTGGATTTTGTGTGCATTTGATCGTACGTACTGATTAACTCACACATTAATTTATGGTACAGGTCGATGCCCTGGATACAACCCACTTTCCGCCCGATGTTACATCTGAAATCCCCCAAGAGTCGTTGGAATACGAAAACGTCCTCTCTCAGACGATGCAGGGCCCGTTCACCGGTTTCAGCTACAACAGTGCGCTGCCTGGGCTGCACGACGCGGCAGGCAGCATCACCGGCCCTTCTGTCATCAAATAGGTTCAGGTCCAAAGCACGGTCACTTGGCCAGCGGTGGGAGAGGCAGAGGCTGGATGCGTCAGCACTCTGGCCATCGGCTTGCTTTGTTTGCTTCCCTTGTGGCCCGTTAAAAGGCAGTGAGCAGGGCATTCATTGGGTGCGCGTCTTCGGAATGTATATTACAAACATGAGCACCATGGAGCATCAGGTCTCTCTAGTCTCTTATTACCTTGATTCCGTGACTTTAATGGAAAAGATACGGCTGGGGGCATCTAATTGTTGGCATCATTTCCGTACTTGGGTGTGTATATTCACCTTTTTATTGCGCCATGGAGTCGTAATTCACGAAGACCACTGGCTCAGCCCGGGTCATGAAATCAAGGAAATACCTAACCATGCCGGCAATTGATCAGTTTTAAAGATTACTGGGACATCACCAGGCAAGAAATGGGTGTCGGGGTGGGCAAGTTAGGATCAAGTTAGGAACGAACTGACCATTTGTGATTTGGGTTGAAGTGCCCGTGAAAGATCTCACCAGTTCCATCCGGACGTACTCGATCACCGGCTATGACATCGTCCGTCTCGAGGGTTCGGAAGTGGCAGAATGCCAAGGGCATGTCCGTGATCTTGGCGATAGCACTCCTCCAGGTACTGCTTACATGCGATAAAGTCAGCGGAAGGCCTTTTTGCACGAGAAGATCGGGGGGCTGCGTAGGACTTGCTTGACCAGTCGAAACCGGTAGCCCGGCTTCATGTAATGTTCCAAATTGTGTTCCTTCAACACGCGCTTGGTGGTGATGGGGCCGCTGACGAAAGTATAATCTTTGTATAACATAAAATGAGACTCTAGGACAGGCACGGTGGAAGTTGCTGGACCATATCGGTGTGTACGTCTGGAGATGTAAATAAGGTCAACACTCGACTCTGCAGCATATGTATCGATGTTGACAGGCGGTCAGAGCAATAATAGCGTCGTACCGGTTGCTACTTGTAGGTATTGTAGTGGATCTCCGAGATCAGGAGTATCCTGATTATACGGGATGTTCTTGCGAGACTAGGAAGTGCACACAGTTCTGAGCAGGATAAGGGGAGGCCTGTGTAGTGGAAACCTCACCCTGAACTCGTAGCAAACAACCTCTTCGGCATCGAGAAGTTTCTTCAGAACATGCTCGGTTTCGCATTGGTAGCCGTCAAGCTCCGCGGATGAAACTACGGGATACTCGGACTCGTGGCGGAAAAACTGAAAGCCGGAGGTCTGCAGTGTGAAGTCGCCAAGAGCCGGTCGAACATCGACAAAGTCGTCGAATTTCTCCTCATACTCTAGGTTGGTGATGGTGAATTTCTCAAGATCCACAGCCCCTCCAGGGATCGCAGCGACAAAGGGCTTCTCCGTCTCATACTTTGGGAGTCTCCGCACGTAGCGAATTCGCCCTTGGCCTGTAGGCATTTTGGCAGTAGTTGGGGGACGGCCAAGCATGCGACTATTCGGAAGGGTCCTTATTCGCGTATGAGGATTTATGAGGATTTATGAGGACTTAGGACGATTCCAGGAAATACAGCTCCGTCTGATCTCCTTGTAGCAGAACGACCTACATATCCCTTATTACAAAACGCCCGAGGGTCCTGGTGCTCCGTCTATGTGGAGAACACTTCAGAATCCTTCCCCCGATGCTCGATAATGGTGGATAGCTGATGTGGGGAAGACCCTGTAAACTGCGGCTCTGCTGTCCCCGCTCAACTCTCCAGGCAGGTGCGACTTTCCTGAATGAAGGTCAGCCCACACCACAGCGACTCTACCTTGTGACCGTCAAACCATCCTAAAACGAAAAGGCATGTCTGCAATTTTCGTGAGGCGCACAGGTGCTGCCCGATACGGTACGAATAGTACTGTGCCGCGCCCAAAGCCTGCCTTGGTTTGCATTCTCTGCAGTCAGTACGCATTGTGTGATTTAGGCGAACACAAAGGACCCCCACCTACTGCACTGTAGGTTACCTAAAGCAATCACAGATTCTGCCCAGAGTGATACTCGCAGCAGCAGCACCGAAACTGCCCATTTCGCAGCGAGACAATTCGGAAGTGCGGCGCAAGGGAGGCCGCATGAAGTGTTCAGGCGGGTGCAAGCACACGAAAGGGCGATACTACCTCGCGATTGGCGATTGGAGTAGTTATAGGGATTGCCCTATCTTTCAGGTGGGCAGGCACGGCAGGGGTAACTGCAACAACGTGGGTTGTCCCTGTTTCCTTCCCGCAAGACAGCCTACCTTAGTGCCTGACCCTAATGAGCTCTTTCCTTCTTAGACCCTTGTCAAGCTCTTCGTTTCCCACTCCTTCTTCTTCTGAGTCCTACTTCTTCTGAGCTAGAATCTCTATTTCTTGCGAATGAATCGCAACACCATCGGGCGAGCTTTTGTACTGGCCTGGCTCGCCGCTTTTCTGTTTTGTTACAGGGAAATGTTTTCGAGAGGTGAGCTGGGAACCCCACTCTCATGTACCCGCCGCATCGACTTGGAGAGCTCCCTGGTAACATTTTCTTTTCTAGTGACTCGGCCTTTCTTTTCTACCAAACCGACAATGCCTTTTGACGTCTTGACCGCAACAGCTTGTGACCTTCGCGTGCTCCTTGAGCAGCGTCAGGTTACCAGCGTCCAGCTTGTACAAGCATATCTACAGCAGATTCGCACCCATAACAAAGATGGCGCGTGCCTCAGAGCCGTCATAAGCGTCGTGCCGGAGAAGCAGCTTCTGGATACCGCAGCTCAGCTGGATCGAGAGCGCGAGAATGCGAAGACGAGAAGCCCGTATCATGGCATTCCGTTTCTGGCGAAGGTGAGTACATATCCGGGCAGGCAATTTGAAGCTATTCCGAAGCTAATGTGATGGTGTTTTCAGGACAATATGTGGTCAGCTGCATCATTCACTTTACCAACAACATGCGGGGCACACGCCCTGAAAGACGCAATTGCGAGGGAGAACGCCGATGTTGTTCAAGCAGTAGGTCATGCTCTGGTTTATGTCCTTCCTGGTTTTGTACCTTGACCCTTTCACCGAGCTTTGTCTATGTCTTTTGGTAGCCGTTTGCTTTTCTATAATTTTTTGTTCACAGCATGCTCCGACTTGCCAAGTTTTACCTTAATCCTTGTTCATGTTTTGTGGCGGCATGGCTAACATTGCTGGATAGCTGCTGGATGCCGGCTTGATTCTTCTTGGCAAGGCAAATCTCTCGGTACGTACAGCCCATTCACATGCAAGGAAGGCTAGACTGGTGGCTATCTCCTCTGGGACCGAATCTGACCGACATCGTCAGGAAATGGCCGGTTTCAAGGGGGATGGTGGAGATGCCGGATGGTCAACAGTTGGAGGGTGAGTTGGACGTGCAACTCTGCTAGTCGTGCCACATGTTGCACAAGACCTGTACTGAATGACCTTTTCTTCAGTCAAACTCAATCTCCCTATGTCTCCGACGGCATTGACCCCACGGACAGCTGGCTTGGACATAGCGTAAGAACTTCTCCAGCCATTGGCGTCCAATTCATCGCATACTAACTCACAGCAGACGCCGGCCGGTTCATCATCTGGATCGGCAGTTGCAGTTGCTGCTGGCATGGCGCCGGTTGCACTCGGTTCCGAGACAGACGGATCGATTACGCAACCCAGCGACCGCGCCAGTCTTTACTCCGTCAAACTCAGCGTTGGCAAGGCTTCTTTCGGGGGCATTCTTCCCGGCACTCCGTTGGCGGATACTGCCGGCCCTATGACGAAGTCCCCCGACGATGTTGCCGCACTTCTGGACATCCTGGCGCCTTTGAAGGAGGGTTCCCATCACGATTTCTTGACCAAGTCTTTCGCGGGTCTCCGAATTGGCTTTCTCGATGAGAAAGAATGCGTGTCTTCCCCCAATGCCGTTCGCCCGAACGACGCCTACAGCGAGCAATATGTAAGCTTACTACCTCCTTAAAGGAGGCACCCCTTGATTCATGAAAGCTGACTGGTGAAACCCACCTTATCTAGAACCACGACTTCAACATAGCCATCGATCTCGTCGAGAAAGCTGGGGCACATGTGAAACGCGACATTCCTCTCCGGAAGTTTAGCCCCGAGGATGACGACATGTTTGAAGCTATTGTGGGTAAGTCACCATGATACCCAATCCGGCCCCCTTCTTTTGATGCTCGATGTATTGACCTTGCACCCAAGCTATCGACACCCACAACTTGTTCCCGCAATTCATCAACGGACTCGACCATTCTCCTGTCAAGACGATGCAGGATCTCGTCGACTTCAATAAGAAGCATGCCGACGTTTGCTTGCAACCAGGTATGTTGCCTATAAGCAACGAGTTCCCGTGAAGGCCAGCTGCGACTAATCATCATCCACGCAGGGACGCCCAATCAGGTGCTCCTTGAGCGGGCTGCTTCGGCAGAGATGTCCAGAGAGATCTATGAGGAATATACTGCTGCTCTTCTCCGCCACAATCGGGAAGAGGGCATTGATGCCATGTTGCAAGAGAACGACGTCGACGTCCTCGTAGGCCCTCCCCGAGGACGCTTCAACACCATCGCCACAGCAGCCAACTACCCCATCGGTACCATCCCGCTCGGATATGCGACCAAGTTCAACGGTAGGGCGTTTGGCCTAGTTGTGGTTGCGCCAGAGAACAAAGAGTCGTTGATCTTGAAGGTGATGAGCGCCTGGGAGGCTATCATGCCTAAGCGGCAGCCCCCGCCCAAGCTTGCCAACTGGGATGGGACTACTCCTGAGAAGTAGGAATCTCCTGCCCATGAGCACCAAGTGTAGTCTCTGGCTTTGAGCGGACAGACACCAAGACCCATTCAGATTATGGGTAGAAAACTGTGTGGCGTAAGGGGTTCAATATGCCACTTGCTTTTTGCTACAATTCAACGATGGACGTCAAACTAAGTAGATTGGGGGGGAAATCTGAGTAGTCAAGATACCAGTGACCAGAAATCGCACCCAGTGCTTAAATTCCTCGTATTCAGTTCTCGTCGTGATGCACCCAGAGTGAGTGGCCGACGGTTTGTTCCACCTTTTAAGCTGCTTGTCTTGAATCTTGCATTGAGAGTTGGTAGTCTCGACTCGGAGCCTTATGTAGCAGTATCCTACGTCTCGGGCGATCCAACAGCCACTTTCGAAATCACCTGCAATGGACTGCCGCTGTCCATCACTCGGAATCTCTCTTGCGCACTGCAGCGCGTCAAGAAATACTTGTCGACACTGCGGGTGTGGGCTGACGGCATCTCTGTGGCAAGCGAGCATTGCCGAGCGCAACAAGCAGCTGGCCATGATGGGCGATATATATCGACATGCTCGGTCGGTGCTTTTTTGCATTGACGGCTCTGATCCAGGGCCGTCAGACGTCATGTCCCTGGTGCACGATGTAAACACCTTGATCGGAAAGCTCTCGGGACCAGGAGAGCCATGTACTCTCTCTTTCTGACGACGACCCGATACTGCTGGACCCGCGATGGAAGTCGGCGGCCATCTTCAAACAGCGTCCATGGTTTTCAAGAACTTGGGTGATACAAGAGGTCGCTATGGCGCGCGACCCGCGGATCCTATACGGCGACTGCGACATCAGCTTCCGAGACTGGGCCCTGCTGGAGATAGACATTGCAGTCATAGAAGCCAGAGAACTAGCCTAGGGAATGAGATACCAGTACAGGTTATACCAGTCGACAAGGTATGCACCGAGCTGTTTGACTTCGCCGGAGCCGCGGAACAAAGAGCAGCACGCACAAGCAAAATAGGCTCGGTGAATGACACGTCTCTGATTTGATGGATCTATTGCAGGTTTCGGCGGCCAGGCAGTTCAACCAAGGGTAGGGTTCTCTCTGGTTTACCACGTTCGCTAGCCCAATGGCAGCAATATCATTCCTTGATGAAGAGCATGGGCGTCGGACCAGTTGCGGGCTGAAACCTTTGCTTACCGTTTATCAAGCGTGAGTGAGGTGACTGAGGTCTGTGTTTCTTAGACCTCCTGAGCTCTCGCTCGGAGCGACGAGATGGATAGAACCCAGATTTCGACATAACTGCCATGCTTCCTCCGGGACAAGAATTGGAAAGGTTGGGGTCAATCAACTCCCAGACTCATGTCCTATAACCTATCTTCGTAGCCTCCAATGATGGACCGGCAAGTGAGAATGTCAAGAGACGGGCTCAGTTGCCCGATACTGGAGAAAACAGCATTGGGGCAACGTGGGCATCCAAGCGTGATAAGAAAGTTCAATCATCAATGGTTTAGCATTTCTCGGTCGAAGCACATGTACCACCGTTGATGGCATACCTTTCCTAGACAGAAACAGGATCATAATATTAGCTTACCAGATATTCCTGAATCGGTCGGCCAATATTTCTTATCGAATGGAGTACACCGGTCTCTTTTGGACAGGAGGATGGTTTTCTGTTCCGAGTACTGTACAGGTTCATCGGCTTTGTGACCTTCTGGCGCATGTAGTTCTCGATATTTGTCATCAAGCGCTCTCATCAGCGTTTGTCATGCAGCACGGAAGAACTTTTTTTTCCCAAAGAGAGGAGATAATAAATAAGTAGATAGATTCAATTGGCGGACATAAGGGGTGAGATAACTCCAGTAGACAACTCCAGTAGATAGCTCCAGTAAGCTTGAATAACAAAAATACCTAATTATTGCCTGCTTAAGTGAATGTATATGGTAGTTTGCCAAGCCAGGCTGAATAATAAGGTAGCTGAAGGCGGTGACCATTAAGCTATTAAACCCTAACTCCTAACTCCCCGTCTCTCTCCCAGATCGAGATCCAGGTAGAGCGTTTGAGTACGCGCATACGTTATGTAAGAATCAGTAAGATACTACTCAATAACTACCTCACTTATTGCACCTTATCATTTATGTACTCCGTACAACCGCAATACATGAGTCGCAGTAGTATACCTCAAAATATGTTAGACTCGTAGCTTGATTTAAATGTATGAACTACCTTACCTTACGTAAATTACCAATCCAAACTGATTCCCCGCTTCACTTCTCGTCTAATATCTTCATTTTTTTTTATAAAAAAAATTAAAATTCAAAAGTGAAAAAAGAAGAACGGCATCAAGATTTTACGTCACAAGCCCCAAGTCTGACCAGGTTTCGTGGAGTCAAGACTAAAGGTAAGGTATTTACTGACTGCTACGCGGTGCCGGAGGAAGGTGAAAGCCGCGATTAATCAGTCACTAAAGGGCAGTTACGGGTCGTATCAACGAAAATGGCAAGCAAGACCCTGGTGGCTCCACCCCAAACCCCCCGTCATGAGAAGCCAATGGAAGCTTTTTTTGGGGCGCCAGAAAGCTCTGAAGGCGCAACGTCACGAATATGTGTACCAGCGTTCGACCCGCCTCGACCCATAAACGAATGAGTCCGTTTATTCAGCAAAAATTGCCGGGCGAATAGCTGGTGGGCGACAGAGCGAGCTGACGAATTGACGCTCCCCAACTGACGCGCTCGGTCGCAGAGCCCCGGCTCGAAGCCACTAAGAATCTCTCTACCATACTCCATACCCAAGCTACTACTGTACGGACTAGCTGTTCCGACTGGGGTCGGAGAGACGGCGTCTATTGGTCGTCGCGAGTACCACATACAGTAGCTCCGGCGCCATTCGCGATCCTCTCTCTCGCATGCTCGAATGCTCAATGCGAAGTGCCCCTCCTCGTTTTGTCAGCGTATAAATACCGGACTATCGATGCTCATAGCTTTATCAGTCTCGTGTCATCGTCTTCAGATCATCCTCCTCTCCGCCATTAACACCATCTAAACAGAGCAGGAAGCCTTCAGCACAAGCTCCCATTCAATACATAATCCGTCGCGGTATTCTTTCTGCTCTCAGTCTCCCTCAGCTGGTTGCCTTTCGACGCACTTCTAAGCCTCGCTGGTTTCCTTTGAATAAGCCGAGAACGCAAAGAAGAAACATGTCTCCGAAGCTCGTCACCGTCGTCGGCGCCACCGGTGCCCAGGGTGGTGGCATCGTCGATATCCTCCTCAAGGATCCCAACTACTCGGTCCGCGCCATCACCCGCAACCCACAGAGCGAGGCCGGCAAGGCCCTGGCTGCCAAGGGAGCTGAGGTCGTCGCCGCCGACGCCGACAGCGTGCCGTCTCTCATCGCTGCCTTCCAGGGCTCCTACGCCATCTTCTCCGTGACCAACTTCTTCGAGCCATTCCACCGGTTCGACCTGAACCCGGACAAGGCTCTGGAGATCGAGGTCTCCCAGGGCATCAACCTCGCCAAGGCCGCCTCCGCCACGCCTACCCTGGAGCACTTCATCTGGTCCACGCTGCCCAGCAGCAAGAAGATCAGCGGCGGCAAGTACTTCGTCCCGCACTTCGAGGGCAAGGTCAAGATAGACGAGCACATCAAGTCGGACAAGGCCCTGTACGCCAAGACCACTTTCCTGTGGGTGACTTTCTACGCCTCCAACCTGGACTTCCCCATGTACCGCCCCTACTTCATCCCCACCAGCCAGAGCTACGTTCAGCTGCAGAGCACGCCCGCCGACGTCCCCATCTTCTCCATCGGTGACGTCCGCAAGAACCTCCCCCTCGTCTTCAAGGCCATCATCGAGCAGCCCGAGAAGACGCGCGGCCGGTACGTCGTCGCCTACAGCGAGAAGACCAGCTCGGGCGAGTACCTGCAGGACTGGGCCGCCGAGAACGGTCACAAGGCCGTCCACGTCCAGATCCCGCGCGACACCTTCAACAGCCTCTGGCCCGGCTGGTCCGAGGAGCTCGGCGTCATGATGGAGTTCTGGGACGAGTACCGCGACCTGAGCTGGTCCGGCGAGGAAGGACTGCTTACCCCGAAGGACCTTGGCGTCACTGGCTTCTCCAGCGTCAAGGAGGCCGTCAAGGGCTTGAAGTACTAGAAGACAGTGATGAGGGAAACAGAAAATCTTTCGTGTAGCACCAGATGAACGATGGCGGGCGGACGCTGATGGAGTGTCCTTCGTCGAGAAGGAGAGGATGGAAACGAGATGAACATATGACGATCCGATCAAGCGACATCTCCTCTCTCTATATATTGTTTTAATACCAAAAAAATATCATTCAAGATCGTAACGGAGAAGTTCACTCCTGGGTGTCAAAAATGAGCACTGTTCCTCCAGTGAATACAAGCTCTGTCGTCGTTCTCGGAAGTTGTCAAACCAAAGCCAAGCGATGGCGGCAGTTGGCTTCTTTTATACGCACGGTATAATTTGCCCAACTACAGCCTATATTTACACAAAAACAACGCAACCACCCAAAAGTCAGATGGCCGATCTCATATTACCCTGGTCATCCTGCCCTTCTCCCGTCTCCTCGTCCCTTCTCCTCGCTCGAATACTCTCCAGGAGACTGGTAAACTTGTCAATCTTGACCTCGTCCTCCGCCCCAGGCGTCCCATACCCCCGCAGCTCGTCTAGCGTGATGATGGTGTACTTCTCTGCCTTCTCCAGGTCTCCGACCGCATTGTACAGCTGTGCCGGTATCTCAAAGTAGTCTCCGTAGTGCGTCCGAAGCTCCTCCTCCGCCACGAGATCCAACAGCTTCTCGCTGAGCGGGACCGCGGCGGCAAAGTCCCCCCGGTTGATCGTGCGGATGACTTCGCTGCGCAGGCCACGGATCGCCATGCGCCGCTCGTCAGATGCCGCGCGCTCCTCCGGCGCGGCCGAGCAGAGCGCGCAGTGGCACTCGAATCCCCAGACGTCGCGGAGCGTTTTCTGCCGCTCGGGGTAGGTGAGGCCGAAGTCGGAGTCTGCGCAGGATCAGCCCCCTCTCTTTGGAACAGTTGGAGCTACAGTGAGGTGTAGTTTATATGTTCTCTGGTCGATCATTGGCTAGTGCTAGGGAGACATAAGGTGCCTTACAGCTAATGGTGATCTCCTGGCCAGGCTCAATGTCGCGTGACGACCACACCGTCATAGCCAGCGTCTTCTCGGAGAAGTGTATAAAGGCACTTTT
>FTAH01000183.1_pt1 | contig 24060 bp, 19 predicted proteins | sample 1639051 | NCBI WGS metagenome assembly FTAH01 (sample SAMEA3914812, study PRJEB12502) | metagenome | biome: forest; material: soil | place: Canada | collected 2011-07-07 | depth 0.1 m | reverse complement strand
TCTTTGACTGCTTCAGCGGCTGGGCCGTTGAAATTCTCGTCCGACGCCGATCTCGTCTGGTCCCCATCATTCTACTATGCCGTGTGGGCTGCTATTCAATATTTCGTCGTCGCGTCCCTTCTGGTTGTGACATTTTGGGGTGCTTACCACGGTCATTACGAAAAGGACGTCATACTAACCACCAGCCAGAGGACGTTAATGTTGCAGATGATCTTGTTCCTCTTGTACTTGCTTGTCGGTGCCTTGATATTTTCTGCCATCGAAGGCTGGGACTACTTCAACGCTCTGTATTGGGCGGATGTTACCCTCTTCACTGTTGGGTTCGGCGACTTTTATCCAACGACAACTTTGGGGCAGGCTTTGCTTATCCCCTATGCCTTATTTGGTATCATCAGCCTCGGTCTGATGATCGGTGCTATTCGCAGTCTGGTGCTTACCGGTGGCCGTCAGAGGATGAGTGCTCGAGTAGTCGAGCGGAAGAGGCGCAAGATCGTGCGGAAATTTACCGAACAAAGCGACGACCACAGCCTCCAGACGGTCGAAACTGCAGAAGAAGACCCATCCACCGTGACACCCGTCACAACGACGTTCGAGACACCGGGGTGGAGGGAGACAGAGTTCGACCTGGCCCGCAGGATCCAGCACGAAGCAAATCGGAGATGGAGATGGTACGCTCTAGCCATATCCATGACTACCTGGCTGGTCCTGTGGTGTGTCTCGGCAAAAGTGTTCAGAGACTTCGAGGAGTCTCAGCAAAACTGGACGTACTTTGACGCCTTTTATTTCTGCTTTATCAGCCTGACAACTATCGGCTATGGAAACCTCACGCCTCTTTCCAACGGTGGTAAATCCTTTTTTGTCTTCTGGTCGCTATTGGCCCTCCCCACGATGACAATCTTGATCTCCGATGCCGAGGTCACCGTTGTTCGAGCCATACGTGACGCCACGAATCACCTTGGCAGCATCACTATCCTGCCGGGCGAGCGAGGATTCAGGAGAGACATCAAAGAGACTCTCAATTTGCTATCCTGCGGATTACTATTTCATAAGGAAGCGAGAGAAGCTCGACCGGTATCTGATGGACAGAGCTGGCGATGCCGGACCCCAAGGGGAGTCAGCCAATCTTCGGGAGCCAGTGCCCGTGAGAAGATCCCCACCGCCAGTCAAGAAGTTGACGAGGACCCTCGAGATACCAGAACGCCGAAGACGTCTGAGGGTTCGATATCCAAGAACGAGATTACAGCCTCTGACCGCCAGAGGCTCGCTAGTACCTCCGAAATTGCCGGCCAAGCCGAGTGTCAAGGAGCATCGACGGCACAAAATGGAAATATTCCAGGCGATATCCCCATGGACAGGCCTCAACTTTGTGTCGCTTTAATCGAAGAGATTCGCCGCGCAGCTTTAGAGCTTGAAATGAACCAGCCAAGAAAATACACATTCCAAGAATGGGCATGGTACGTTAAACTCATTGGCCACGACGGGTCGAGGACGACGCATGCGGAGGGGGAACAGAGCCTGAGCCATAGCCAAAGTTGCGACGCTTGTGACAGGCACGAAGAGGCCGACGGCAGGTCTAATCTCCAGCATAAGCTCCAATGGAGTTGGCTGGGTGCGAAGAGTCCACTCATGGGATCTCAAGGAGAGACGAAGTGGATTCTTGACAATCTCATCCAGAAGCTCTCCTATGAACTTAAAGAGGCTGCTGAGCTTGCCAACAAAGCAACAAGAGAGGGTGGAAGCTGAGAGAGAGAGGGAGGGGGGGGTTCCGAGACATAGGCGCAGTCCATAGAGGTTCGACATACCCTCGAGTCCACTTGAGTCGAGACCTCTCACAGCTTAAGCGGATTCCTTGTGACCAATTATGTGTTATGATAGCGATTTCGATAATTTAGAGCCATATTACTAGTAGATTTTGATACGATGGAAGGTTAAACACTGCTAGTTGATCTTGGTTTGACCTTTGTGGCTGTATTAGTCTTATATAGCGTACGAACGAGCCTTTTGCTCAAGCTCACAGGCTACTTGATATTCCCTGCTATCCTCCCCTAAACATTTTCGCTCCACGGACACAGCTTGCTCGGCCCAGGCGACAGCTTCAGGCCACATGTCCAGATTTATGGCATGTTTCGCGGCCAAAGAGTACAGAAGCCCTGCAGTATCCGACTCCTGCATTGCCTCTTCTTCCATTATCCAAATTCCGTGTTGAATCGTCTTCAGAGATTTCTCATCATCCCTGCGGTTCACGATGCCACTTGTCTCCTGTTCCTTCTCCCAGCGATGTATCTTGGTCAACAGCTTTTCCAGAGTTTTCCTACGCAAGTCTGCGCTGTCATCGCCAGCATTGCAGAACGTGCACTGGCACGAGAACCCCCAGTTTTTCAGCAATTGACGCCGTGCCACGGTTGGGCGAGAAATGTCAATATACGACGTGAAGAGCTCCTCGTCTCTGTGAATATCCCGGAGGGCATGAACAGTCAGACGTTTGATGAGGGGGTTGAACCGATGGAAGACATTTGGAGCGCAGGAGTGATTCAAGCGAGCAGACTAAACGGCGAGCGAGCTTAGGATCTCGTATCTCGTAGAGAAGTGGAATTTTGCCTTACCATGGGAAATACTCCAAGCATTTTTGGCGTGCCGGGAATGTTAATAGTGAACCGATTCGTTTCGTATCTGGACCATGCCTGCTCATGGTCGTGGACAAACTTGTTGAAGTCATCCGACGTCCCTTCTGTGTGGCAGACCGAATCAGCGTTATGTAGAATGCCTATGCTAGGAGACGGTTCAGCGTTACCTTGATAGGATTTTCGAATGCTTTCAATATGTGATGTTTCCCCTTTCGGAATTGGCGACGCGGCCAGGCCCCAAAAGGCGTCTTGTTGCTTCTCCGGTAGGGCTTTCACGATCTTGTATAGTTCCACTTGATCGGCCTCGTTGGGAAGCAGGAAGAGGGCTTCTTCGCAGAAGAGACGTGTGCCGGAGGGGATGAAATTAGTCGCAAATGCTCCGATGCCGCTGTATACCGTCCTCCGTTCGTCGTACAGATCAGTCCGCGTGGCATACTGATTCCCGCTCATGCTCCGATCCATTACACTGAGATCTAACATAATAGAGTCTTTTATGCTGACAACAACTGTTTTGCTATTGTATTTACCGAGATACTTGGTGCTCCGTAATCGAACAAACCCAACTCAGTCCAAAAAAAATCTTGCAGGTTTCCTCCTCTGCCCCCGAATACCAGTCGGCGGTGAAGAGCAAACGAGTGAGATCAGAGCCAGGACAAGAATCGTAGGGTTTACAAATAACCTAGAAGCTCCGAAGTTAATATTTGCTTGATAAGAAACATAGTATATGTCAACATGGCAGGTTCCAGACCACTTGCCCAGCTGCTTGTAACTTACTAGATGCTAATTTTAGACAGCATCTTGTGAACCTAGACCGGGGAATCACTCTAGGACTACGCGTCGCATTTAGTAGCGAGGCTTGGCAGATGCGTGCTGGTTATTAAGCAAGACTTCGAATGAGACGCCGCCCCCTGTAATAAGAAATTGGAAAATTGATGTCTATACAATACGTTTTGGGTCGAGGTATAGTTACGCATTGGATTCGTTCTACCAAGTCATAGTGGAAATCTCTTCTCTCTCCAAACACTAAACTTGATTAGGTAAGGGGATGAAAGACAATCCCTTACTGAACTAAGTTGACTACGGTAAGTACCAGTTAGCCTTTTTTTTTTCCTGCCGTTGTGGACACATTATCCCAAGTCCGGCGGAAAACCTTTGTAGATTAATGGAATCCCTTCTTAGTCACTTCTTTACACAACATCCAGGGTTAGGGTCTACAGACGACGAACGCTCTCATTGGACCGGATTATTAACCCAACTACCGTGCTTTGAAATGAGAATCCCCGCGTTCTCGACTTTCTAGGAATCCCCGCGAATTTACTCAACGGTCTTCGGTTTGTAGAGCTCCCCTCTTTTTTTTTTTCTCAAATGCTTTTCATTTACGGAGTACTAATTCGTTATTTATTTTTTGTTAGCATCAACTATTTTTAGTCCCTAGCTATCCGTACTAACCACGATTTTTCTTTGTCAGGGGCAGATTTGGATCCACGGTCGAAATGGGATTTGGAGAGACCCGATTTTCCGTTTGCAGGTGCAGGTGCCACGGAGAGAGTTACCTACTCAGTAAAACCCCCTCTTGTGCTCCTCCTCCATCAGAGCCTAAGGATTAAGCTAACCTGAGCCAACGGCTCGCTTGCGATGGTGCATGAAGTATCTTGGAGCCTCGAAAAAAAAAAAAAAACCGCTGCAATTGGAAACACCGTATCTTCCTTGTGAGGAAGGCACCCGGCCAAGCAGGTGATTAAAAAAAAGAAGAAAAAAAAAGGTACGCTTGGCGCGACGCAGAGATGCGATACTGAGATTTGACAGCGATGATGGTGAATCCGAAATAGATTGATCCCCGTCTTGGTCACGGATATACGGTATGGACGGTGTACAGGTATTCAGGGGAGGGGGGATTTTAGCTCGCCCCATCTCTACAATTTACAACTTGGCTAATCGATGAATTGTGTCCAACTGCAAGGGCAAACGCAAACCCTCACAAAAAATAACTTAGCAGCCCATTTTACAGTGGAAGAATTGCCTTTTCAAGGCCGGCCAATGCCGGTCAAGGCTCAAAATCACCAGGTCAGGTCATAGCTTTCGCAGTTCAAAGGGTTGTAGCATCAAGTAAAATCTGCTCGCTTCTTCTGAAAACACGGCCCCCAATCTACCCTGTTTTCTCACGATCAAAATCACTATCCAAATCCACTGATTCAACGTATAGGCTTGACAGGTTATAGATCAGATCAGCCAGAGGCTCTGGGGGGTTGAATTGCCATACAAATTCGACCATTTTTATCTTCTGAACAGGTCACCGCCATCACAGACGACAGTTCCGTTGTAGAGAGTCAAAGCGTGTGAGGTACCACTTTGCAAAGAGGGCAACTGCCAGGCGATTTCCCACAGTTGAACTGGCCGAGGTAACTTGGCTGCGTACGAAAACGGGGGGTGGAAATCAAGCATGTGAGGCAAACACTGCAAGCAACATTGAATGCCGTACAATTTTATGTAGCTTGTGCAGCAATTGACGAATCTTGCCCTCAGATTGGATAATAACTCCTGCAAGCGGGTGAGCTAAAATCCACCCTGTCTGGGGCGTTAAGGGGTAAGTTGACTTGGGTGACAAACTGGCACACTGGCAAATTAGGAGAGACACCCCATGGACGAATGATCGTCCAAGAAGGGTAATATTGCCGCCCGTATGACGTACCCACGGCCTTCACATGCCCGCCAAACGAATGAAACCTTGAGTCGAAAAACCATGCGGCGGCCACATTACTGCCTTGCATTGTTTTGCCTGCACGTTTCAATCGCTGGGCGCGCGCAACCCGTCGCGATCAGTACAACATGATGGCGACCATTCGCGTCCCTCGGCGGGTTCTCTTATTAACCTGTCTCTCTATTATTTGCCTGGCGACATGGCATCTCGGAGCTTCCTTGCCGACCGATCCTCACGTGCTCCAACAACCTTTCGCATGGCCGTTCCGACACGGCAACGACCTCACTCCCGACTCCGTGGATTATGAAACCGCGCACAAGCTGCCTTCTTGCGATGCCTTTCTAGGCTACTTTGCCAAAGTGCTGGCACTCCCTGGCCTGTCGACTGACGAGGCTAAACAGTCGTGTACTTGGAGCGACTCCGAGCCCGTCGACTTTCAGTACGGGAAAGACGCGGAATGGATTCAGAAGCCTCGAACCCCCGAAGAGATTGCTGCTCGTCGCCTCGAGTGGCAGAATTTCATCCGCCACGAAACGATTCCCTACAGCAAAGTCAAAGATTCCTTCAAGGGCCGGGGGATCGTCGTTTTGACCGGAAATGGCGACTCGTTTCACAGGGCAAAAGTTATACTCCGGTCCCTGGCCAGATTGAAGTCGCGCATGCCGGTCGAGTTTCACTACCACGACGACGAACTAGACGACGCGCTGAAGGAACAGCTACGCAAGATCTACCCCAACTGCTTCTTCAACGACCTGGCGGGAGATCACAACATCCTCGCCACCAAGAAGGGCATTTTGGGCGTCAACTACCATTTCAAGACCGCTGCCATGCTTAATTCGCGTTTCGCAGAGCTGCTGCTTCTCGATAGCGACAACATTCCCGTCCTCGACCCTGCCACCCTGTACGAGTCCGCGACATACAAGGAATACGGGGCTGTCTTCTGGCCGGATATTGCACGAACACGGCCGGAGAATCCCGCGTGGGCCATCACCAACTCGCCGTGTCGCATGGATGAATACGAGCAGGAGAGCGGCCAGGTCCTCCTGGACAAGCGACGCTTGTGGTATCATCTCCAGCTGGCCACATGGATAAACAATAACAAGGGGACGTACTACAACCAGTTTCTACTGGGCGACAAAGACACGTTTCGATTCGCATGGCATGCGCTGAAGACCAAGTTCGGCAAGCCCAAGAAGTGGCTTACCAGCGTTGGGACCGTCAATGATGGGTACTATTGCGGGCACACGTTCGCCCAGCACCATCCCGACAACGAGAAGGTAGCCTTCTTGCACGGGGGCACGGCAAAGACCGTCTCGCTCGAGATCCTGAAATGGAACCGAGAAGAGCGCGGTGGCTACTTCAGGCAGTACAAGCGGTCACCCTACGACGAATATCCGCTGAACATTACAAAGCTTCTCCTGAAGTTCGATACGGCCGACTACAAGCCGGATCATGCACCAGACATGCGCACCGCGTGGTGCACCGATATGCCCGACGTCGAAGCACGGAACTTGGACGAGATACTGCCGGGCTACGAGTCGATATTCGAAGAAATAGGCGGATATTGGCAGTTGGATGGCGACGATTAAGCATGTTGATCTTGATGTAAAAACAAGCAAGTAATGATACCACGAGTCTTTCGATCCTCCACTAGACAAGCAAGAGCATCGCGCTTGATACCCAAATGTAAAAAAATAATTGGTAAGTACGAGGTAGCGCCTCGAGTTTTCTACGTAGACTCGGTCCATAACTGTAAGTAATCATGCTGTTGATGTTAATGGTCGAAGGTCAGTCTCTGATCTTGCGAGTGGTTAGCTTTATAACCAGAGACGCTATCTATCCGGGCTCGGGTTGGCACCTATGTGCCCTGCTACCGTCGTCAGTCGTCCACGGTATGTACTGACTGAGCTTCCCCCCCTGCCCAGAAGATGGATTTTTGCATCTCACTGATCGACTTTGCTCATTGCAGAGAAGAAGCCAGCTACATGGAGCAATGTGTTCTACGTAGATTGACCGCTTTGGCGACGGTAAACTTTGACTATTATTATATCTGTGCTAATATCTATTCCCGATGAGCATTCCTATTTCGGGACAGTGCCTTTGCAATTCTTCCATGTGCTCCGAATGCCACCTCTGGGGCTGATGATATCCCAAGGGTGTTTCGTAGTAGATGGTCTCGGAACAGAACCTGCCAGCAATGTCGTCGCTCGGGATGTTAGCCGTTCCCAGTTCTAGAAGCTTCGTGTAAAACCATTGGTCCTCGTATTGTAGAAACTCCCGTCCGCTCTTGAAATCATCCATGAAAGTAAAGCTATCGTTGGTCGTTATGTCCAACATTATCTTCGGGTTCCTGATCGACAAACCCCCGTTGAACCCTCTTCCATGCGCGCGATTGATTGGTGCGCCGACGAAATCGTACTGAAGAAATTCCTCGATGGTTCTCTCCGAGTTGGCGCAGATGATGCTGTCGGTCTGGAAGAGGAGGACGCGATAGGCGTCTTGGAACTGCTCCCATAACCAGGGACGGGTCAGAAACTCAGACACCGCGTTGTGCGTCGTGAAATTCGTGTCGCTTGGTAAGTACCGGACTTCGACGCGATGCTCGTCAATGGCCCTCCGAAACGGTATCGAGGCCGGCATACTCCACTCGGATTCCATCGTGAAAAAGACTATCCGCCAGGACGGCCCCAATACCGCCGAGAAGTGGAGGATCAGGGGTATCACGTTTGGGAGGATGCGCGTCTCGATCAAGAATGCGAATTTCTCCCCAAACGAATCCAGCGACGCATCCGAGCCGGCGAACTCAGTTGCCATTGCTTCTCCGTACCCTCCCTCCGACGTCGCCCCGTACTTGCCGGCTGCCTGGCCGTCGGTTTCCGCCGGTAGTATGTCGTCGTGTATTATGTTGGCGGTTGGAGAGTCATGAGATGTCTTGGAGAGATCGCTGACGAGGCCGCCCAGATGCCCGAGGAAAGCATTGCTTTTTCCGCCTTCGGTCTAGAAATAATACTTAGTTCAGTGCTCGGACGCTGGGGGCTCGGGTGGGAGGGAGCATTTACGGATGATACAAAATGACGAGACGGCGATAATATTATCAGAGTCATCATGATGTTGAGACACAACCAAAGCGCCAGGAAATTCCTCCTTGTTTTTGGATTTTCAAATAGGACAGACATATTCGTCGCTATTGCCATGGTGTAGAGGGTTCTCCCAGGGAAGCATTCGATTTGAGGGAAGAAACCCTGGTGAAAAAATAAGGACAAGAAGAGATCTGGGAGAGGGACCGACGAGCCCGCGGCGTGACGAGCTATCCGAGGAACGTCGTTTACTTAAAAGAGCCTTCCCCCCCGTGGTGACAGCCTGCGGATATAGGTTTCGATCCTTCCTCCCTCCATACCTGGCCTGTGGATCTCCTCGAAGATAGTTCTGGAAGTGTACCCATTTACGGGCTCGCGACTTTATCAAATGTCTCGGAAATCCTCGATTTTCCCCTTTATCATCTGTATCGCATGCCATGGGCCATGCGCATTCCTGCTCGTCCCAAAACACACAATACAAAGTACGTGCAGCTAGTTGCTAAATTCGGAGCGAAGGATCGTCCTGACGTGATTAGGGCCGACGGGGCCTTCGGTCACCACCACCCTTTGTGTCATAACACCAACCGGAAGAAACAGACCCAGCGCAAGAACTTAAATAAATAATAGTCGACTAGCCAGATTCTGATTACGATGGACTGACCTCATTTGTCTCAGATTTCGCCGTTCGCGGGTTGATATGGTTTGAATTTGTTGAACCTATTTTGACGTTTGCGGATGCCGCGTTGAGAATCGAGGCCCCTTCCTTCCCCTTCCCTCGCCCTTTTACTTAGTACGGTAATGTGAGACAGGCTACAATTTATGGCAGCCTAAAAGCTTCTATTCATTAGGTCCCTGGCAGGATTTCTACGGCTGCGATGGAGTTTGCTGAAAGGATGAGTTGAAGGCGACCACAGAAGCGATGTCGAGAAGGGCAACGAATGGCCAATCTCCACATGAAATTACATGTTAGCAGTTGGCGATAGTTATATCGTGACGATACTATGCACACATTCGCTTTTTTGCTCTGCTGCCGGTGCAATAATAATTGGGTGCCCTGGCCAATTGTCTGGCGGGAAAAACAGCAAAGAAACCTCATCGTGCAGTCGAGTAGTCGTATCATTCAGTAATTATTCACCAATAACCCTCTAACTACCGTGATTTCGGCTTCTGAGACAGGCTGTGAAAACAGGCTCAATTCTAGCGGCGCCAGTGTTAGCTACGGCTGTTCGTATACGTTGTTGATTTGAATTACTGTGTCAGGACCAGGTGTGCGTGACTGCGCATCCCAAGACATCTCTTGAAAAGTATTTCTCGTAAGAGCTACATCATTTCATGTCACTTTACTTTGTCATGGCATTTGTACCACGTAGTATCAGACTCTAGTCGTGGAAATTGGTCTTATTTTATCTGTCAACAATCGGGAGCGGATCTCCTATATCTCGCAGATTCCTCCGATGACATGATGCACAGTCTTCCTATTTCTTCACGTCAAATCGGTCCAGGTTCATGACCTTGGCCCACGCAGCGACAAAGTCAGTCACCATCTGGGTCTCGCCGCCGGCCTCCGCATAGACTTCACCGATGGCTCTCAGCTCGGCATGCGATCCAAAGACGAGATCGGCGCGCGTTGCCGTCCACGTGGTAGCTCCAGTCGTCCGATTCTTGCCGGTGTAGAACTCCCCGGTGGAGTCTGCAGTCCATACGGTATTGATGTCGAGCAGATTGGTGAAAAAGTCATTGGTCAGGACTCCGGGACGCGTGGTCAGGATGCCTTTGGTCGAGCCGTCGTAGTTGGTGTTGAGAGCGCGCATGCCGCCCACCAGAACCGTCAACTCGGGCGCCGTCAGCGTCAGCTGCTGGGCCTTGTCTACAAGGAGTTCTTCGGTGCGGGCCAGTGACCAGCCGGAGGTATTGCGATAGTTGCGGAAGCCGTCGCCTTGCGGATTGAGGAGTTCGAAGTTGGCGATGTCTGTGTCGTCTTGAGTCGCATCGACACGGCCGACTGTGAATGGCACCTGGACGTTGTTGCAACCTCCATCACTGGCGGCTTTCTCGACAGCGGCATTGCCGCCCAGGACAATGAGGTCAGCCAAGGACACCTGCTTGCTCTTGTTCGACTTGTTGAAGTTGGTCTTGATGGTGTTCAGCTAGATGTGAGTGTTAGTTTCGGTGGGCACATGACGAGACGGGTCGAAGCGAAAAGCAGGGACAAAGGACCACATACTGCGGATAAAACGGTCTGCAGCTGCTTGGGGTTGTTCACGGCCCACGAAGCTTGAGGCTGCAGGGCAATTCGCGCGCCATTCGCTCCGCCGCGCTTGTCGCCACCTCGGAAGGTCGAGGCAGAACCCCAAGCCACCGAGACGAGACTGGAAACAGTCAGCCCCTTAGCGGCGAGAATTTGGGCTTTGAGATTGGTCTGGTCAGCGGTCGAGATAGCGCCATAGCTCACGACCGGGAGGGGATCCTGGAAGCTGAAGCGCTGCTTGGGAATTTCCGGACCGAGATAGCGGGAAATTGGACCCATGTCACGATGCAACAGCTTGACTATATTTTGTAATCGTTAGCCAGGCCGAGACGCTTGGTGAAGCGAATGGGAGTGAGTGAGGTTCTAAGACTTACACCAAGCGGCAGCGAAGGCGTTGGTAAGAGCCGGAAAGTCGTTCACCCAGCTTTGCGCAATTTTACTGTAAATGGGATCCACGCGCAGAGCAAGGTCGCTTACGAGCATTGTAGCGTGACGGAAGGTCTTGTTGAAGGGGTCAGGATAGTCAACTGTGCCATTCAGAGCCTCAAATTGAACGGCGCCGGCCGGGCTCTTGACCAAGGTCCATGTGTTGTTGAACAAGCTGTGTAAATAGTCTGCAAACTGCCAGTCAGTTGCTGTGCACAACACCGGGAGTGGATGTGAAGCTACGCACCGTTACTCCAGGCAGTTGGAGTCTTGGACCAGATAACTTCGAGTCCACTGGTAATGGTATCATCGCCGTTTCCAGTGCCGAAGCTGTTAGCCCACCCGAGATCTTGCTGCTCGAGAGCGCCACCCTCTGGGGGAGGGCCAAGTGCTGTAAAGAACATGCATTAGTTCATGTTCTGCTAATCTCGTCGCAGGGGAAGCCGGTTTACTTACCAGTGGTCGATGCGCCATGGGTCTTGCCAAAGGCATGGCCACCCGCAATCAGTGCCACAGTCTCGGAGTCGTTCATACCCATACGACCGAAAGCCTCCCGAATGTCCAGCGCCGAAGTTTTAGGGTCGCCGTTGCCATTAGGACCTTGCGGATTCACATAGATGAGACCCATGTGGGTAGCGGCAAGCGGCTCTTCAAGCTGGCTGGCACGCGCGGCAAAGTCGGTGCTACCATTGTATCGGATATCATTGCCCTCGGGGACGAAGGTCGTTTCGGCACCCCAAAATACGCTCTCATCGGATTGCCAGGTGTCAGGACGACCGGCTCCAAAACCAAGGACTGGGAAACCAAAGTCCTCAAGAGCTGTGTTACCAGCCAGGAGAATCAAATCAGCCCATGAGATGGCTTTGCCATACTTTTGCTTGATAGGCCAAAGCAGACGGCGTGCCTTGTCGAGATTGGCGTTATCCGGCCAGCTATTGAGCGGAGCAAAGCGCTGCTGGCCCTGTAGGGAGAGAATTGGTATTAGCGCCGAATGAAAGGATAACGATTGAGGAGATAGAGAATTGAACAAGGTCATTCCAAGAAGAGGATCGTACCATTCCACCTCCACCACGACCATCCACAGCGCGGTAAGTACCCGCGCTGTGCCAAGCAGCACGAATAAGGAGACCTCCATAGTTGCCAAAGTCTGCTGGCCACCAAGGCTGCGACTGCGTCAACAGCGCCTTAAGATCGGCCTTCAAGCCCTTGTCTGGTTCATGCTAGGTCAACTCTCTGGGCAATACTTCCACAAGCCGGGTAAAACTTACAGTCTAATGTGGCAAACGCGGTCGCATAGTCAAAACTGGCTCCGAGCGGGTTTTGCTCGGGTGAAAACTGTCGAAGAACATCCAGCTTTAGCTGACACGGCCACCAGTCACGGCTTCGAGTACCAGCACCAGCAGCATCGCTCAGGACCGGGCATTTTCCAAAGGATGTTTCAAGGGTGGTGAGGGATGGCTCATCTCTGGCAACCAGGAGATCTCGCTTGTTGGCGCTGGCATAAGGGCAACCTTGGGCGGAGATGACTGGCAGGAACGCGACTAAGAGAGTCGCTATTGAAGGCGCCATAGCAATCAGATAAACCTTGACCAGGAACCGAGAGTGAAGCACGAAAAGCCGAGGGAGTTGTGGTCAGGATCAAGGGCCAATGAAGTCAGACCGGAAAGCGTGCTGCTCACTGCGAAGTTCAGGGTCTTTTATATGTAGCCACGTAGGACAGGCGGTGTGGAGCGTCTGAGCTGAGACATGGACGCCACCAGCGGTCTATTCTGTGTTGTGTACAGGATAAGCGCAGTATCCAGGTCTAGCCAGGGCTCGGGCTAGACAAGGGATGCTTGTAGGGAGAATCTGACGTGTGATTAACTGCACCTTGGCTGTAACTGCGGGAAATCAGAAGACCTTTTCATGATTCTTGGCGTCACCTTCAGCATTCTTTGTACACTGAAACGGTACCCACAAGGCAGCACAGCGGACATGTACCTTAATTGAGTATGCTCTCTGCAATTAACTAAGGCAGGAAACTCCGCTAATTTTTCTCGCATTTGTTGCCATGCACGGTTGGTAGTTGCCCATAGGAATGGTATCCCGGTATACAGATCCTCCTGGAGAGAACTCTTGTTAGGCGTCTTCTCCAGTTGTTCAGACTTGGTCAGTCAGTTCCCAATCAATGACCGACTGCTCTATGAGGCTAATCGATCTGCAGTTTGAACTCTGGGCCAAAGGTTACAGTAATTAGATATGTAAAACAAAAGGGCAGGGTTATGCATGTCGCTGACCGAACAATGGCGTAACTGACCTTATTTTAGTGCAGGGTCTCACTTGGCTGCGCTTGATCTGAACTAACCGCGGCTGTAACCGTTTCTGAGAAAGGGTCATCCCGTTTTCCTAGTTCAAGGTACCTAAGGTACTGTAGGGATCCATCTTCGTTGGCGGCATTTTACAATTCTACGCGCTCTTCAGCAGAGCCGGAGAGGTATTGTTTTCCAATGGTACCTCCACGTTGAAGAAGTCGAGCTAACGGTAGAAACTGTCGATGATACCAATTAATTGTGCCAGGATTAAACCTCTGCCAGTTATGCCGCGGCTGTCGTTCATTTGTTTTTCCTCCACCCGAGAATGTAACGACTCGGGGGCTTTGAACGTTGTATCTCTCACTTTAACTCCGGCGATTTCAGCGAATTTTTCATCCTTTTGCATTTTAGTACAATAAGAAATTCCACACTATTCCCTAACCGGAGTCGTTACCGGGGCCTATGCAATGGAGGTGACCCCCGAGGCATGACTTCGGCCGCCTCCAGTAATAATGTAGGGTAATCCTAACTGCGGGATAACAGACAGTACTAGGAACCCCTGCTGCCAGCAAGTCAGCGTCGCGGGGTTGGGGAGAAAAAAATATAGATGGTCGTGATTGGGCTGTTGCGAAATTCCACCTTGGTTCGGGTTAGCTTAGGTGCAGGTTCCTTGATGTGATATTACACCCGATTGGCTTGATGTCCCATAAAGGCATTAGCAGCCCTCTCCACGAGCCCCCAAAGCTAATCAGACTTTCCAATTCTGGGTCTGACGATGGACGGTTAGGGAAACGTGATATGTACCCAAGCGTAATGAAGTAAGGTATACATGCCTGAAAGTTCCTATTTGGCCCTAGCTCAGCAGTCCAGGGCAGGGAAGTATATGGTCGCCTGTGAGTGTTGTGCAGACGCGGCTGAAAACAACGGCAGGTAGTTCAATACGTGGCTGGCTGCCGGTGGAGATGGCCAGAGTTATACATGTCTCAGCTTTGCAACTTTATTAGAGAGCTAATGTGACTAAGGAGCCTCTTGCAGGTTGTTCGAATCACGACGAATACCTAATGCAGAGTTTTCGACGAATCAATATGGCCCGGGCCCCGCTCGTGATTCTTGAACACTTGGTAGTTGGCTGGTCACTTGACCATGTGGCGTGGGAAATCACAACAGCTGAAGCCGGGGTTGAGGGGTCTAGAATCACGCCGCGCGATCTTTTTCTTTTCTTTTCTTCTTCCTCTTTTCTTCCTCTTCCTTTTTTTTTTTGGCGTCACGCTAGCTGCGGCAGTTGAGATGAAGTACCGCACCTCTGTACTTCGGAGCACCGCAAGCGTTCAGCTTCCAGGTTGTACAACCCAGCCGCAGCCAGAAATCCGGACGTCAGAAGCCCTGGCAATCGAATGATTCTAGGTTTGCAGCGATTCAGCCTCACTTTAAACCCAAACCGGTCACAAGTTTTCGCTGGTGCTATTTCGAACTTTTGCAGCAAGCTCACGATGCCGAGTCACGTAACTAAGCTGTATACGTAGATATTTTAAAGAGGCTAACACTGTAGGTGCGCGCAATTATGCATTAGAAGTCTTTGTTGGCGTTAATCGACCACTCTCTGCGTGTATCTCTCCACAAGAATCCCCGTGACGTGTTTTTCGTAACGTGGCCTACCAGCGCGTGGCCAAGCTCAGGGCACGACGGAGCACAGCTGGGCATCTGTGCTTTGGGATCAGATCATATAGAGCTGTCACCCGTTCAACCCCGACTATGCAGCTAGTGTAGCAAGCAACCCAATTATATTGCATACAGCTTTTAGCGAAGTAAATTGCTGCAAGGGGAAAGCTCTAGCCCTTTTTTTACCGAGGTGTTACCAAGCTTCGGGGCTTTGTCTTGTGTATCTATGAGGAACGTACGACGGTTCAACTTCCAACGCAAGATGCTTTGTGTTATCTCGATAAGGACATGTCACACTGAAGCAATCAAGGCGTTTTACCACGTCATGCGCTATCCGGTGGAAAGGGCTCATTTCTATCTGGCGTGATGAAGGTACCCAAGGTAGGTTTCGTGTCTCGACTAAAAAATTGGGAGCCGCGGAACGAAGAAGCAATTAAGCAGAGAAATTGGCCAGGGAAACGAGGCGGTCAGAGTCTATAAAACTCAACCGTGGTCTCCCATTCTCAAATAGGCTTGGGGGTTCGGGGCTGTTCTTGACTTAGTACTATATTATCTACGCGAGCTGTTCTATCCTTATACTGGCTAGCTCAAGAACGATTGTACTAGTACACGTAGACAAAATTGGGATTTTCCTTGTCGGTCATATCTGTAAACGCCGTAGCGTTCAGAGCCGCAGAATCCTCGTCTCCGCCTTCACGCAGAGCCGCGCGCTGCTGCTCCTTGCGACGGTTCTCCCATTTGAAAGCAAATCGGAAAACGAAGAAGAGCGCGAATTCCGCACAGTTGGCGACGAGAAGGGAGCCGATCCCCAGATGATAGGTGGGCGCCTGGTCAGCTATGTAGAAGAAGGGCCCTGCGATGTTGCCAATGCAAGCACCGAACCAGATCATACCCGCAACGATCATCTTCTTGGACTGTCCGCCGGTGTTGGACGTGATGAGCGAAAGCGAGATAACAAAGGAGGCTTGATATGAGCCAGTCAGGTAACTAGGAGCAAAAGATTTGTCAACACCAGCCCTTTTTGTCTTGACAACTTGATCGTAGAATTCCACTTACAAGCAGATGAGTCTCCCCACATACGCGTCAGTGGGCGCGAGCAAGAAACCCAACGCCCCCGCGATAGTCGGCAACATAAAGAAGGCACAGACAAGTGTGCGACTATTGTGCGGCATGTATTTGTTCGCCAAAGCTCCGAGTCCGATCCAAATCACAACAAGTGCCCCTTGCGGGATGCCCAGCAACGCAGTCTGGAAAGTGTTGAATCCCAAGCCTTGGATAACCAGGGTGCTAAAGTTAGAGATCCCTCCGTTTGGTATGTTGGCGAGAAATCCGAGAAGAGCGAACAGCCAGGTCTTATAGTCAAGATATGCCTCCTTGATCTGACCCCAGTTAATTTGGTTCTGCTCGACGCCGGTCTGATTGCGTCGTAGCCGTGCGATCATGATTAATCTTTCCTCGTGAGTGAATCCCCAGTATGTCGTAGGGGAGTTTGGAAGCAAAAGGAACAATACAATTCCCCAAAAAGCGCAGAAAGCACCGACAATAATGAACTCGTATCGCCACGACTGAAGGGAGCTCTGGATATGACCGATACCGTATCCTGGAGTTTTCGTCAGACATCGGATTGCGCAGCTAATACGAAAAGACGGGTATGAAACTTACCAATGAGGCCGCCACCGGCAACTCCAATTCCATTCCATGCGTACCAGGCTGATATGCGCGACGGTTGCTCCTCACGAGTGTAGAACATCGAGGTAATGAGCATGAAGGCAGGATCCGCGATCGCCTCAAAGGCTCCGGACAGTATTCTCATGGAAGCAAGGCCAGCAAAATTCCGCGCGGCAGCTTGACACATGAGAAGGGCTCCCCACATAAAGATGTTGAATGCCAAGTAGTAGCCTGGAGGGCATCGTTGCATGATGAGGTTCGAGGGGATCGCCCAGACGAGCCACCCAAAGTAGAAGATACTCGACAGCCAGGAATACTCAGTTCCTTGAAGATGCAGGTCGGTCTTGATGCCGAAGATAGCGGCGTAGGAGAGCGTAGTCTTGTCAACATACTGCCGGGGCCAAATGAAGTCAGCGTTGGGTCTCCGGATGGGGCCTGATCAGTTCTCACTTACGTAGAAGAAGTAACATATACCAAGGAGCGGAAGAATGCGCATGTCTATCTTACGTCTGATTCTCCGCTCCGCTGCTTGATCAATGGATTCATCGTTAGGGTATCTCTCCAGCGCCTCTCGGTAGATCTCTGCGTGTTGTTGGCGGACAGCAGTGGCGGGTGGCGCCTTGAGGTCTCCCTCGTCGACGTGAGTAGTCTCGGTCTTGTCTGCAAATTCGGAGGCCATTTTGGTTGCCAATGGACCCAAGAAGCGGTATGACGATCGAGAGTTGCGATACAATAACTTCATATAATTTAGATCGTGAGGGCAGTTGCCTATCTCCGCCTCATCCCCGGATTCCCCCCGCATCGCCGAGACCGACCCCCCGCATCCTTTTACCCCGAAATGGTGGGGGTTCAATACGGTGAGCGAACCATTCCTCTGCTTACGATCCGACAGAGGAAAAGGTGGACGACCTAGCCTTTGAAGTGGATTGGATAATTCCACCAATTATCCTATTGCCGTGTCATTGTTAGTTAAGTTTTTGCGCCTTTGCCCAGGGGTTCCCGATCGCGGCGTTGGTTAGATCCCAAACCCAAGACCAACTAGCCAGAGCGCTTGGGCGTGAACCATGCACTTCAGGTTAATTCTCGAACTTCTGCGACCTATCAACAGTCGTCGTGATATCAAGCATCTTTAGTGCATGTATATGCTCATTCTAGCGTAGTAAAGACGAAGCGGGAGGGGTTGAACAGAAGAAGACTACAGATACAGGTGACCACGCTATTGTCATGGCAAAGGCACACCACAGAATGTGGGAAAATAAATTGCCGCGACCTCGAGCCGCGTCGTCCTCGAGCCGCGTCCAAGTTCATGATTGACTTTTCTCGTTCACCTAGCCCAGTCGCGACTGGGGCAACCAGTCCCAGAGCTCTAGTGCTAGTGCAATGCGCTCCTCTTGGCAACTGGTCACAGGATACGGCGTTCTAGACAATATCCCCCCCTCTCGGAAGACCTGAAGCAGTGAAAGACATACTGTCCAGCCAATCAATAGTCTGGGAGGTTCGTGACAATACAGTGGCACCGCGAGCATCCGTACACATCTGCAGAACCCTTGCGACATCGTGAGGGGTAGTATCTGCCACATGAACGGTAAATTCCGGCTGCAAACGATGCATCCTAATGCAATAAATGGAATCTGGATATCTGAAAGTAAGAGGTAGCTGCCGCTAAAAAAAGTGTTTGCTTTTATGCGTATGCCCTCTGTTGTGCGTTGCCAAATGGAGGTGGCAGACTGCAATCCGGCATGGTGAATTTTTATTTATGAGAAATACGGCCACAAAATCGGCCCGCGTAACGTCCGGACTCGTCTCGGAGTAGCCCTTCAGTGAATGTATACCACCCTCTTGGGTCACCAGGATTACACCAGGGGTAGCAGAGGTGCTATCGGTCTAATCAGGACACCGCTGCTGCACGCTTGCTGTCATGCTGCTCGGCCTCACAATAGGGTTAGAATTTCCACGCAGCTCTCCACTTTCCCAGTGGAGCTAATGCTTCACAGATTTGAACGCGTTCTGTGCGTGGTGTCATATGCAGTAGACATGCAGATGGGATGTTCCAGCCGATGATATGATCGTGCCAACTGAGGAATTCCGAGAGTGCCCTGTACGTGGACACTGATTGACTCGACAAGCGGAAGGCTGAAATGAAAGTAGACAGCGCAGTGTATGATATATTTCAACTCTTGGCAGACCTGCTCGTCTTCGGGAAGACCGAGACCACAGAAGGGATTCTCCAAGTCTCCACAGATTGCTGCATGTATCTGATCCAACCTGATGGCAGCACTGCCAAAATCTGATCTCTTGATGGAACCGTGACAAAATACTTAGATATTCGGTGTGGAGGTTCAGGTGATGCAATTTCGCGATTGCCGACTCCCCAGTTTGGCGGTACAGAGATATGGTTACAATGATGACCCCGGCTAGTATCAGCACTACGGGCTTAACGCCATAACAGCTTCTCAAGAATAAGCCGACGGGATAATCCTTAGGCATTCTTCCCACTGTAGTGTGGGTTACATCTGTCTGCAAGACCTCGCATTGCTAATTGTGCACTTGATGTGGAAACAAGGGGCGGCAGGCAGTCGTCTAAACACATGGATTAATCATCCCACCCATACCTTACCTACGGACCCATGTTGCTGCGGGTGATCATCCATGTAACGCTGTTCCTTGAATGCGACTCGCCCTTTCGCATTGATTTCCTTAGAAGGAAGCCATACTCTCCTGCATGTATTGAGCTCGGGGAGGGGCAACTCGTCTGGAAGAAACATGCCATTAATTAACCAAGCAGCTACAGTGCTGACGAGGAGTGGAACTAGGATTCGAACGCAAGGATTCAGGACTCCATTTACTACTCAATCATGACAAGCCGACTAGATAAATTAGTACAAGTATGATAATATAGGAACAGAGGTGAAACAGAACGAAGGCTGAAATTACCTGCGGCTATAGAGACCCGCATACCAAGTGCATGAGGATGATGCGGGGGAGTAAACCGTCTCTCGAACGCCCTTAGCAGCCACAAGTTGCCCTCATCCTTGCCATGGGCTGGGATTGTTCTCGATGTCCCAATACCATGGCAGCCGCTTGTCCAAAATTCGAATCATCACGAAAAGGAGGCTGTCTGTACCAACGATCACGGCTTTTTCTTTAAGTGCTACAAGCTCTATATGACTGGAATATTGATTAGCATGCTCCCAGAAGAACAGCTTGACAACTCTTGGACAGTAGCAACTAGCTCTGACAGAACTGCGTCCACGAAGCCGTTGATACCCGCGCTGCCCACCACGCCGACATGCATTTCCCCATCTCGCACGAACGAAACAGCTTTTACTGGATGAGCAGCCTCCCCGTGAGGATTCGAAATCTCGACCCTACAAGTTCCCCATGCGAACGGCATGGTATCGAAATCTTCGAAATCTTGGTGATGCACAATCGAATCGAAGAAAGTAGCCTCTGGGTCCCACTTTGCACACTGCTCGGCAATAGCACTAAAGCCTAGGAAGTCATGAGCAGCCGACTCTGCGACTTGTCGTTGAACGAAACGCAAAAGGGCCATTGCTGTCCATTGAGGCTGAAATTGGACCCGAATAGGACTGAGCTGATAGCAAGGACCAACCACATTCTCAACATTTATCAGGTCGAGACCCCGACCGGAGGTTACACTTCCAAATGTCACATCTCGGGTTTGGAGACGTCGAGCCAATAGCAATGCCCATGCTGCGGTGAGCAGATTCGCCGTCGTAATGCCATCTGGTGGTTGAAGGCTACCGACAGACTTTTCCTGAAATACTGCGGTGTCTCCGGGCATCCCTAATGGCTTTTCAAGAACGGACAGAGACGATCCATCCAGAAGACTACTCCAGTAATGGAGAGATTTGGCTTGAGAGCTTTTGTTATGAAGTCGCCACAGATATGAAGAGAACGGCTCAAATCCGGAGACTTGGTCTCCTGTATAGAGAGCTTCGAGGTCCCTCAACAGTCGAGGTAGCGATATACCGTCATATTGTGCATGAGAAAGTCGAATGATCAGGCAATCTTGTTGACTTTCGCCAACGACATGAAACATCTTGAGAAAGGGCGATCCTAAATTGAAATCCGATTCAATATCTTTCTCGCAAAAGTCGGTGGCAAAACGTTCAATATCCCTGTCGGCAACCTTTGTAGTTAACAGCCCATCTAGCTCGGCTATGACCACCTGCAGAAAGGACGATTCATGTTCGATGAATATCGTTCGCAAGATGTCGTGAGTATGAACCAGATCCCCGCAGGCTTGAGACAACTTATTTTGGTCGACCGCTTGGTTGAAATAAAGAATGGTATACTGCACCGAGGTTCGAGGTGACTTGATGGTGGCCCTGATATCAAGGGCCTGTGAATCGGTGACTGCGAATACGTCTTGGACAGACCAGCGGGGCTCAGAGAGCTTGGGTCGGATATTGTGTGATAAGAATAGCTGCATATCTGGATATTCGAGGGTAGAGAACGCCTGGTACGCTGGAGTAGTGTCTATCGATATCTCATCCACTTCAAGTACCTTGGCCGCATCACGAAGGCGCATGTGCTGGAAGACGTCGGCCACAGTCAGCCTGTATCCTTGTGCCCGAAGTGTCGATACAAGCTTCATTGCCAAGACGGAGTCGCCGCCTAACCGGAAGAAGTTGTCGTCAGCCTCAATTTCCCCCTCTTCTAATCCCAGGATCTTAGCCCAGGAGGACCGTAGGACGCTTTCTTTGGGAGTCAAAGTTGACTCTGCAGACTCTTGCTTCCATGATTCGGTAAGTGAATTGCGCAGTTGATCAAGGATATGACGAGGAATGTTTGAAGCGGCCCGATTGAGCAGATTGTGGTCCATTCTTAGTGCATTTGTTGGCAACCGATCTACCGGAATGTAGACCAGGGGGAGCATGTATGAAGGTAGGGAGTCCTGTATAAACTTGTGAAGCTTCTTCAAAGCCATAGAGAGACTTGTCGACATTGTACTGGGAATAGTAATTGTCAAGCCATCGGGGCTCGACTCGTCGAGGATCAAATTGTGACTCTCTGATAGGAGCTTGACACCTTCTTGCTCAGGATTGTGCTGCTCCACAAAGACAACGAGCTCATGCTCTTGTGCCTCATGTGAATTGCTAGGCTGATGATTAGAAAAAGCAGCCGCAGCAGGATATGATCTCGGGAGAAATCGATGGAAGTGATCTTGGAGATCGCTGACATTCATCGCATGACCTTGCATTGACACCACATCCTCCTTCCGGCCAATGAATAGAATACTACCATCCTCACGGAGTAGAGCCAGGTCGCCAGTAGATTGTACTTTGCCGTTGCGACCGGAATGACTTTGGCACCCAGTCAATAGCCATGAAGGGGAGTCAACTGTATTCCCTTGTAGGAACTCGCCTTCGAGCCAAAGCTCTCCGACGCAACCAATTGGCGATAGCAGGGATGGATTTCTTGGATCGCATACCCACCGAACCAATGCTGGGGGATAAACAGTATTTGGCTGAGTAGATTCCCTGGCCCGAAAGGTTTTTGAGTGTGCGTCCAATGCCAACGGTCGTGTCTGGTTCCAAGCCCATATCTGGCTCAGTTCCGTCTCAGGGATACATGAGATAGAAGACAGTTTTTTCGAAAGACCTCCCATTAATTGGATACATGCCTGTTCCAGTTGGGCGAGGATTCGTTCCATCTGAGCTGTTGAGATAAGCGTGCTGTCAAAACTTGCGCATGCCCTGAAGCCGCCTCCTTTCTGCAGACCACATGCGACCATGAGAGGATAAGGGTTGAAATGGAGTGCTTCGCGAACAACGTCTGTCTCTTCAAAGCCAAGCTCGGCCGCAACGTTCTCAGAGTCTGGTTGAATGACCAATCCGGTACCGGCTTCGCATGCGTATTGAGCATCGACGCTAACCTTTCTGATGTTCTGCATTCCAATATGCTGGTAAGGGGAGCGAGACAATATCCCTTGTTGTATTTTTGTCAGGTAAGATGCAACCGAATCGTTTCGGTCAATGCGGATGCGGACTGGCATAGTCGCGACCAGCGGCCCAAGAACGTTCTGAACGCCCGGCAGTGGAATGTCTCGGCCGGTAAAAGTTTCGCCAAACACCACATCATCACTTCCACTGTACTGGGAAGCTACAAGAGCCCAGGCACCGCGAATGAGAGTAGCGGGTGTAAAAGGTGTGATGGAACTTGTTTTAAGAGGAATATTTCGCTCGACCAACGAGTCCGGGGTTGGCAAAAAGTCTCGAGAAGGCAGGCGTGGGAATTGTGGCCCAACTGCACCCTCAAGCTCGTGGCGCCAGAATTCTTGCGTGGCAAGCTCATCCGTGTCTCTTAAAAATTTGACGAAATCTCTCATCTGGGTTTCCAACCCTGCCTCGATAGTCTGGCTGAGCAAGAAGGTGCGGAGCTTTTCAAGGATTATGGGTTCTGACCATCCATCATAGAGGACGTGGTGTATCGTCCACACCATGTACGTCTTGCCGTCAGTCGGGCTTTTGATGATGGCATATCGAGAGAGTCTATCTCCCATACCCATCTTCTCATTAAGATCACCTTGGAGATATAATTTGAGATCAGATGACTGCCTCCAGTGAACCCTTTCCTTTAGAACGACTTGCTGCAGTCCAGGGTCCTGCAATTGAACTAAACGAGTTCGCAGAATGGGGTTGGCGTTAACAACCTCCTCCCATGCTCTCTGCCAGGCATCAAGAGTTATGTGTGATGGTATGCATGCGATCCTCTGGGCGATGTAAGGTTGTGGTGATTTGATGGAGAAGGTGAATAGCGACTCCTGTGTAGGAGAGCAAGGATAGATATCCTCTATAGCTGTCGCTTCGGTTCCACAAATGTACGATGCCTCGGTGCGAGCGCTAGTAACATCTTGAGATATCATAGAGAATTCCGATATGTCCAACTTCGCCTGAATGTCGCAACTGGTGACGGTGGCTGCCATCTGTGAGAGAGTTGGGTTCCCAAAGGTGTCGCCAACTGTGAGGACCAGACCGCATTCTCTGCAGACAGAAACCAGCTTCATTGCTGCTAGCGAATCACCTCCCAGAGCAAAGAAGTTATCTCCCGGGCGAATGGCATTTGGATCAGCCCCCAACACCAGACTCCAGGCTTGCCGGAGTTGATCTTCGAGAGCAGTCAGCTCTTCCGAGACAGGCCCTGGTTCGAACTGATCCAGTTGCCGCAATTCAACAGTAGCACCAAATTGTCGGAGCTTCTTTCGATCAGTTTTACCCGAAATGAGAGTCGGAATATAGTTCACAGGTATGTAGGAAGTCGGAATCATATAACGTGGCAGTACAGTTGCCAGGTGAGCATCAACCTTGAGTAACTGTTCCTGCAACCCCGAAGAGAGCTGGAC
>FTAH01000209.1_pt1 | contig 24490 bp, 17 predicted proteins | sample 1639051 | NCBI WGS metagenome assembly FTAH01 (sample SAMEA3914812, study PRJEB12502) | metagenome | biome: forest; material: soil | place: Canada | collected 2011-07-07 | depth 0.1 m | reverse complement strand
GAATTTCCCACGCCGAGGCGGTCATAGTATATAATAGAGTATCCCTGGCTAACAGCCCAGTCCACAAAGCTGTATGATGTATCAAGCTTCGGGTTCCAGTACCTGTATCTAGTAAATATTGTATACAGCGAAACATGTGAGTCTCAAGAGAGAATACTACTTACGACCCATCAAAATTGAGACCATGAGTAGCGATGATAACCGTGCGGTTGTTTGCATTGCTGCTAGCGCCCTTGGGCGAGCAGACTGTAGCAGCTATGGTGTAGTTTGCAGTGACATTGTTTGTAGCAGAAAAGGGGGAAGCCGTGGGAGGTGTTCTGCTCGTAATCGCGTCAATCAGCGCAGCCACATCAAAATCGTCTTGAAATGTTGGAAGTGCGTAGGCCAATTCAGCTGAGTCTACAGTGATAGGAATATCGAATGACTGGCAACTCTTAGCGAGTGCGCTGCCGACAAGAACTCCAGCTGAGATAGCCAGGTACGAGCGAAGGTGGACCATATTTTCGGAAGCTCGGTGAGTGCGTGAGCAAAGCTGGCTGTTGTGTCAACACGATGGACGATGGGGAAAAGAACTTGAACGACACATTTCCTTGAGGTCCTGTGGTCTATTTGTATCTGCGGTATGACTTCGAGCATTCGTCCATCCTTTACTTGGACACCTTCTCGGCATAAATGCATGAGCGTAGGATTCCTAAACAAACCCCCCCTCTTGGTGAGGAGCGGTAATCTGGAGACGTTCTCTGGACCGAGGCTACTGTAGTATTTGTCATAGCCAGTGCTCCGTTTCACACCTTTCGTTCACTGAGCACCATAAACGCCATGGGGAGGCATCTGTTCATTTCAGCCACGAAATGTGGTCAGGTTTCGGACCTTCACAATTTGTCAAACCGCAGGTGTTCTTGTTCAGCTAGATCCGATACCGTTTTCGCACGATAATGCGCGGCAAGGCTAGATGGGACTAGGATACCTCGGTCCTCAAGCGAACTGACTGGTATTTGGAAGTGCCAGCGAGAAGTTGTCGGATCCTATTCGCTTAAGGCACTGGTAGCGGAGGCTAACCACGGGCGAATGCCCGCGCTGGACTAGTTAATTGTTAGCGCTAAATGTAAGCAAAGTTGCTATCTTACTACGCCTGAGTTATGACTTGGTCATCAACTATATGTACTACGTAAATGTCAGAGACTAATCCAATCGTGTATTGATCAAGTATTACCGATTTTGTAGCCTATTAGATGTTTGACAGATTAAGAGTCTTGATTGTCTCGAGTGCCATCCTAGAGAAAGGGTTAAACCCAATTGAGAAAGTGAACCGCGCTGCTTATTCATTAGGTCCTGGGTTCGATTCCCAGCATATGCCCATAAAAGCGGATTTGTATAAACCTGGAGATTGAAGATGTGCAGCTCGAGAGACCGCCACTCCCTTTATATAGCAGCTTACAAGAGAGCCAAATGTTATAAAATCTCCAGAAAATCTAGCACTACCAAAACAAGTTTGTCAGCGCTGAAGGTGTGTCTAATATTAATAAAATCGTACATGAAAAAGCACTACCAATTTATCGGCGTAGTAGATACTTGACAGATTAAGAGTCTCAGCGACCGATTTGAAGCTATTCAAACGAATCTAGATTAAGGTAAACAATACCCAGCCCATCAGAAGCGCCACCGATATTTCCCCCAGGGGATGTGTCGGTTGACTGTTGAGTCGTCATTGTACTTTGATCAAGATGCGTTTGAATAGCTTCAAACCGGTCGCTGAGACTCTTAATCTGTCAACTATCCACTAGGCCAAAAAATCAGTAGTACTCAGTCAACATATGGTTGGATTAATATCTGACAGTATGGCAGTTAGCTCCATGGCAAAGTCTTAGCTGACTGCGGATTAGCCGAGGCCCCACGAAGACCCCCAAATACCCTGACCCTTTGACTTTCCACGTCGCCCACAGTCGCCCACGTCGCCAGCTTCACCGTGCGTGTTGACATCCCCGCTCTAGCTTGGGTTCTGCATCCGTATGCAGAACAATTGACATACAACCATCTATGGTGCTCACGGAATGTTACACAGATTTACTTTTCCGGTTCCGGAAACCAAGATCTGCTCAGACAAGCAGACTGTGTGGTTGACTGCGAGAAGAGGCCGTCGTTGGGAATACGGACTAGATGTGTAGAGCCTGCAATGAATGTCTCCATCTATGGATCGTTGAGAAACCTTTTCAAACTGCGGCAGCTACTGGATTTGGAACGAAAGAGACATGGTAAAGCCTGGGAAGGAGTCAGATGGACGGTCCGAGGAACAGGGCAACCGGTATCATCAGCTCTATACAAAAAAAAAAAAAAAGATTACTTGATATCTAGCTACATAAGTTATCTGGCGATCCATATATTTACCTCGGCGCAGTCTAAATTACCTGGAAAGACCCATAAGTAGCCACGGCTGTCTTAATTCCAAATACCCATGGCTTTAGTGTGACAAGGAGCGTAGTAAAACTCCACAACAGAAACAACTCGGACACAGGGCGCTTGTCTAACAGCTACAGTCAGACGGAATCATCAATCTAGGTAGGAATCATATACTTGCGAGCCATGCATTATGGCACTCAGCTGTTAATCTGGCAGATGCTGCAACGATCCATCGCCCAGGGACAAAATTGGCTGACATTTGGCGTTTGAAGTATTGTCCGTATCAAACTTGTTCTGCTCACTCACGCAGGAATGGTAATAGTCTTTCTCAAGCGTTATCATTAATGCATAGCCTTGAGATGTACCGTATATAGGTGTAAATTTGTCTCAAGAGAGGTGAAGCTATGTCGGGAGAAGGGCTAACGCAACTATGTCTAGCTCGGGAGTACGTATGCCGATATGTACTAGCTTTAGATGTGCTTGCTACAAACCCTTAATTCGAAATGTTGCAGCAGGAACTATTCTACCTAAATCGCTATCATATGCTCGGCTGGAATGGAAAACAGTAACTGAATCAGCCAAATTTGAGGGTCGTCATCATCGTAAGGTCATTGTCGCCCGCACGCCTTTACTATTTAAATCTCCAACAGCGACGAAAAAATCATGTTTGCAGGTGACATCATCAAGGCCAGTTTCATACAATTCCCAATCGAAACGACGGGCAACAGTGGAAACTGTAAGATAAAGCTCTGCATAAGCAAGACTTTGGGGGCACGTTAGTAGGCCATCGGGATGAGTTCTGATAAAAGAGACATGGCCCGGAATGGTGCCACATGTGGATAAAGAAGCTCCAACTTACTTTATGCCTAGGCACTGACGAGTCCCTTTCCCAAACGCCACAAGATATCGGTCAAGTCTCTTGGTATCATCGCCCGATTCAAGCCATCTCTCTGGTCTAAATGTTTCAGGCTCAGGGAAGATAGAGGGATGCATTAGGACAAAGTATGGGGTCTCAGAGACTGGTGTCTGTCTAGGATGTCAATATCTTCGATGTGGTATCTCTTATGGGACAGAAGCATGACTAACACCGGCAGGAATGACGAAATCTTTGTAGCGAATATCTTCGTGGGCGATGCGTGGCAGCCGAGTCGTGACGCCATATGACAGCCGAATCCCCTCGCGGATAACAGCACTCTGCGGCACCGATTAGACTTGTAGAAATGAATGGAAAGCCGGGGGTCTTTACCAGGTAGGGAAGCTTCTGCAAGTCGCTCCAGGGAGGCACGACGGATGCATTTGGGATAGCTTGGTCGAGCTCTTCCCGAAGTTTGATGAGAGTTTCTGGTACGTGCTTCAAATAGAATAGAATACGCGTGGATGTTTGGGCTGTTGTCTCGGACCCTGCGCCTGTTAATATCTCGCCTTCGTCGCACAGGCGCTGGAGTGTCTTTTCATCATCAGGTAGGTTACTATCCCGCAGGGCGTGGAATATAGTTCGCGAAGATCCCTCTTTTGACGCATCGTCGTGTCCGTCCAATATTGGCCGCACTTGCTCTTTCACCCCAGCTTGCCACTGGAACAGATAACCAACGGCGGGATTTATGGCGGATACAACAGGGAGGGGAAGATTCTTCATGGCGGGAAGAACCCAGGGAAATTGACGCCCCAGAGCACCGCCCTCGAAAGCACCGATGATGGTCTGCTTCCACAGCAGTTTAAAGTCAGGTTCGTCCAGGTACTTGCGGTCCTTGGCAAATGCATAATCGCAGATGATGTCCATGGTGAGTGCCATAAACGCCGCATCGAGCCTCACTATCTCGCCGGTTTTGGCGATCTCTTGGAAGCGTGAAGATAGTTTCTCAACCTTGGACTTGATGACCGGCTCGAGCTGAGTCACGGAGCGGACCGAGAAGAAGGGATTGAGAGCGCCACGTCGAAGGCGGTGCAAGTCGTGGGGAACAGTGGAGAAACTGCTCCCATCGGCACCGGCGAGGTTGGTCCACCACCGATACTTGTCCAGCTTCCTGTTCGAAGCGTACAGTTCGTCGTAAAAATCAGGGTCGATAATGTGCAGCTCATAGGGGTTTATTCGAACAATGGGGCCTTCCCGTAGGTAGCAAGGATCAGCGTCGCTGCCGAGATGGCTCTGGGTGGGAATCAATGCGGGCTTACCATGCTTCTCATGCATGTCTTGGATCCTCCAGATGAACGTGCCGCGCTTTACTACATCCCAGTAAAATTCGTTCCACAACGTCAATGCAGCGAGTTTGGGGCCCGGAAAAATAGAGAGTGGGCTAAAGTACACCCTACGAATACCGCCAATAATAGCGTAGAGAAGGGCACCTACTCCCGCGCCGAGTAGGATCGTGCTCCAACCCATTGTTTCCTGGGCACTGGATCTGCGACCAACTCTGGATTGCCTTTGGGTTGCAACAAGTAGCATCCGTCGGTCGCCCAACAGAAGAACGTGGATCCCAGCTCATAAGATGAACTGCGGGGTTCGGAAAAACACCTTCATCCTATCTCCGAGACAGGGGTCACGATCCACCCGTGCGCTTCTGGGCCGACATTTGTTTTCCTGTCGCATGTCCAGCCGATCTGTCAGGAACAATAGCAGGTCACATTATATCGATCATCTCCCGGCCAGGACCACTTATTTTCGGTTTATAATATCAAGGAATAGCTTGTCCGCCGACTTTTGGGCCCCTCTCAACCCACCGTGGTCGCTGTCCAGCGTCAGACCGACGGCACCCCGCTCGTCTCTTGTGTCGCCAAAAAATGTGCGAAGACGACCAGGAACCGTCCAGACCCGCGGAAGGGACTGAGGCGCAGAGCCAAGCACATGTAGAAGTTGATGTAAGCCAAACAATTCAGATCCTTCGTCGTGTGGTTACCAATTGAGTTTCCCAGGACGAGGTGGGCGATGATGCGAGCTCGGACTATGCCAGCGTCGTATCCGCAACCACGAGCGTAACGTCCTCCATATTCAATTACAAGTACGAAAATGGTCGAACCTATCATGCATATCGCGCGGGTCAATACTTGTTGCCGAACGACGAGGTCGAGCAGGACCGGCTTGACATGACACATCACGTCTTCTTGCTGTCTCTGCGTGGGGCGCTTTGTGTCTCCGAGTTGGAGAATCCACAGCGGATTCTGGATATTGGAACGGGCACAGGAATCTGGGTGAGTGGTCCCTTCCGGTTTAATAGACCCCCATAACCGCAAGATATTGACAGAATCAAACAGGCCATAGAGATGGGTGACATGTACCCTGCAGCCGAGGTTACTGGGATAGATTTGAGCCCAATACAATCAGAATGGTCTGTAGCCCCTGTCATCGAGCGACTTCTTGTGGCTGTATCTCAGCTTCTCATACCCATCGTGTAGGATCCCACCGAACGTTCGGTTTGAGATAGACGATGCCACACTGACGTGGACGTTTCCCAAGGATCACTTCGACTTCATCCACGCACGGACACTGGCAGGCGCAATACAAGATTGGCCGGCTCTTCTTCATCAATGCTACGATCACTGCACGCCGGGAGGAAAAGTCGAGATTGCCGAGGGCCGGGCCAACTTCTTTTGTGACGACGATTCTCTCGAGGAGTCGTCATCTACATTCAAGTGGCTAACGGAGTTCCGTCGGCTTAGCACGCCACTTGGATTTGACATAGCACCTCAGCTCCCGAAACTGCTTGAAGAGGCAGGGTTTACAGAGGTACAATTGCTACAGAAAGTCGTACCCCTCGGAACCTGGCCAAAAAATGCAGCCTTGAAAGAACTTGGGAAGTGGTTCCAGGTCCAATTTCTGAAAATGGCCCTTGAGGCGTACACGCTCGCCCTCTTCACTCGATTTGGGGACTGGCAATACAACGAAGTGCAAGTCCTTCTGGCCACAGTGCGGAACGAGTTGGCATCGGGAAAGATACACTTGTATACATATACGTAAGTCGCTCGATTACTTTGGACCAGGTTTCAAGCTAACTTTGTTTAAGCGCATTTGCGACAGGGAAGAAGCCAGAAGTCACTACGTAAATTGATGGGTACTGGTAGCTTCGTATAGAATAAAATTCCTCGAGAGAACTTCTGCCACATGGTAGGAAATGTCCGGAATCCTTATCGCATTGCTTTCACGGTAAGCTTGATAAGGATGTGTATATGTGCATTAGGAATCCAGTTCACTCTGAGTGTCAAGTGTTTGGCTCCTAATAACTTTGGAGGACCGTACAGCCTATGTTGGTGCTCTCTGGACGTGTATGCAGCATCGCACATTACTTGATTTGCCCCAAAACTTTATTAAATGCCAGAGGAAATGGTACACCCCTCTAAAGATTATATACGTACAATTGTATATATTGTCACACAAAGAAATCACATTTATATACCCATCTAGTCCAATATGGAAAGTGGCGCTTCACTTCCGATCCTTTGGCCCAGTGATTTATTATCCGCGATGTGCCCCAATGATCTATGGAGTAACAGCTCGAGTAATGAACCACGGTTCAGTGCTAACGATGAGCGAGGATTGGAAATTGTGGGTCTCGAGTCAACGTAGCTCTGTCCGTATGGAGTCCATAAATTGAAGATCTTGTACCAAAGCTGTGGCGAAGTTAGGATCCGCCCTTTGGAAGGGAAAAAAAACGTAGAAGAATGGAGTGGCACAAAGCAGCGACTTGCGACTCGCCCACAGCGCCATGCTTTCAAAATCCCCTCAAACTAGCTAGACCATCATAGAGTCTCTCAAGCTGTTATTTCAGTGTCGCACTTCTTGGGGGATTTCTCCCATACACTAGGAGCATTAAATTATCGGCGTTTTGGGGCGTGGCTAGTAGGTTTATTTGAAGACTCATGCCAGGGGCTTGCTGCACCCGCTCGATTTCCCAAGGATCATTCGGAATGTAAAAAGAAAAGAAATCTACCTTGGCACGCTTAGCTATCCCTCTCGGCGGTCCTCCACCTTACCTTGCCTCCCTTATCACCTTAATCCTCCCTGTTGGTCGTCTCCCTCGTACATTTCCAAAAGTATCTTTATATTAACGCGGTTAGGGTACTTTGGGGGAAGGATCCATGAGCTATACGGTAGTGGCGGCGCGGCCAACACGAGCCGATGCACAATTGCTTGCCGAAAGGGGCAGTTTCAAGTCCCGATATGAACATAATATTCATTTCGAAACCAAAAATAAACCAAAAATGGGAGATGACTTTCGATACCACCCGCCCATGCCGGCCCAGCACTGGATTCCGTAACAATATATCTTAGCATTAAAAGATCGCCAAAATAACAACTAACCCTAATATTGTCTGAGAACGCGAAGACCGCTAGCACGATGTTGGCGTTGTTGTGGAAACAACTGCTCCCTGGAATTTGGTAGCTTGGCGGGGATGTCTTTCTTGTACGTAGTATTGGGCTGGAAGAAGAGTGGATGCGGCAGAAACCTGAATTTCTTGTACAAGAAATGGTGCCAATTGAACATTTGAGTCCACTTACTGCCATGTTAGGCTTGACCACTCTCACAGTAAAAGAAAAATTAGCATTTATTCATAGCGACACGTTGCAAGGGTTAAGTTTCGACCCCCACCAGGCGCTAGCCTCTCTCCTGAACTTACTCACTCGCGTACTTAATCATCGCTCCTCAATCGATCTCTGCTCAAAACCACGCGACCTGCTTGCCCTACAGTTCGCCGGTGCGACCAAGGCAGCTCGACTGGAGTGCCATCTTCCATTTCCGCTATGATCTTAAAGTCACATCCTGCTTATCTCTTGGCAGCGGTGTCGCTTGTAGCGGTATGGGTGCTCTACTTCGCGCGCGGAAATTCGTCGCTGTTTAATTACGGCCACGCACTTGTGTCCAACACCGCATCAAGCTTTGTCTCGCCTTGGCGTCAATCCTCGGAAGATCGTGACGAGTATCTAGCGATATGTCTGGCTGTCAAGGACCAGGGTCCTGACTTGGCGGAGTGGCTTCAACATCACTACTTCAACATGGGCATCAAACGCTTCTACATCTTAGACGACGGCTCTGAACCGCCCATGTCTACATTTGCGCACACCTTCAAGGTGCCCAGCGAAGCCCTCACCTTCGTCTACTACAATTACAATGCTTCCCAGCGCCAATTCGGGATGCAACACTTTGTATACAACGATTGCGCGCACGTCCATGGCGTGAACAACACCTGGCTAGCCTTCATCGATGCGGACGAGTTCTTTGACACGCCCGGGCCAGAAAGTCTCGAGCAAATACTGCGGCAGCTCGAGCCCCTCCGCCATATTGGTGCCTTGGGAGTCAATTGGCAGATGCACACCTCCAACGGGCGGCTCACGCGTGCTGACTCTGTGCGCAAGGCGTACACGGAATGCATTTATGACGATCCGGAGCACAATGGACAAAACACAGACAATCGGCACATCAAATCGATTGTGCGCACGGCGGCTTATGGTGCGCCCATGAATCCGCACAAGTTTAGCACGCTGGGCTCCATTACCGTGGGGGAATTTGGCGATCCTATCAACACGATTGCGTTTCGGACGCCCATTACGCGGGAGCGGATTTCTCTGCATCACTACGCCGTCAAGAGCCGTGAAGAGTACGAGGAGAAGATGGCTAGGAGCAATGGAATGGATGCTAGCAAGGATTGGGAGTTCTGGAATCATGTCGAGAATATGACTCATATCGATTGTAGCGAGATGGCCAGATGGGTGAGCTGAGGAGAACGATTGGCAAACCCGAGCATGATTTGGTGTAGAGTAGCATGGCAGCGTAATGGCCTCGCGAATGGCCCGATTGACGGACAAGCCAGGTTTCGGGAAGGAGGCAAACGAACAGGTGTAACAATAGCATTCCCCGGACGCTTATTATTTTTTGGTTTACATCATTTTCGCGGAATAATAGAAATAAATAATAGCAGGGGGCTCATTTCTTGGTCGCTGACCTCTATCTTGTACATATCCGAGTGACACATCCTGTTCCGGCACGATGAATTTCGCTGTCCCTGCGCCCCAGACCCGGCGATCAAGATACCTGGCGTCTCGTACTTCTTGACCACAACCTTGGTCTCTAAGCACGTATGTTCTATATCGGTTATACCTATTATTCAAAGACACGACGATCCGTGGCGTTCTAGTCGTTAAACTAAGCGGAATACCTCAGCATCCCGATCTTTGAATCCATCCCATGCCCGATTTAATCTAGCAATCAGATGGACAGACTTTAATTCTCCACTAGTTGAACGTGTAGATTCTGTCCGTATCTTGGAATCACAGCCTGAATATTTGGAACCTCAAGATGCCGGGACCGCTACTGGGATCCAAGTAGCTATTGCCCAGTAGCATGAGGTACGTCCACTCTTACGGCCACAATACTAGCTTCTTTGGCAGCTTTGCGTTTTTCCGCGTGGAAGTCCGGTGCAACACAACAAAAAAGGGTGCGCCCATCGGCTCCGCCGAGCATACATGCAAAGACACCCGAGCCCGTGGAAATCTCGTCGAGAATCTCGCCACCCTCCTGAACCCGAAGCACTCGTCCGCCGCGCGAGTCTGCCACCCACAATGCACCTTCAGCGTCCAAGCTTGCACCATCTGGCATGACCGCAAGTTGCTGGACAGCGAGTGCAACGTCATGACCAGGGAGATCGCCAAAACTAGCCCAGACGCGGCGATTCAGTAGCGAACCGGCGCCTCCGATATCGAAAGCTGTGACACGGTTCCCGAATGTTTCGTTGACCAGCAGTGTCTTCCCGTCTGGGGTGATGGCACTTCCATTAGGGAACCATAGATCCCGAGCAGCCACAGAAGTAGCTCCGTCCGGGGCGATGCGCACCAGCGAGGCAGTTTCAATCGGTGCTGTGCCACCCATGAGATCAAAGCCAAAGTTTCCTACATATGCATGCCCCACGCTGTCCACTACCATGTCATTCAAGAGTCCCCCAACGTAGGCACTCACGTCTGCGTGGGTAACGAGGCTCCCATCGGGCTCGCGTCGGAGTACCTTGGAGTCGCCCACTAAGTAGAGTCAGTCACGGTCTGTGTCATATAAGGATACTCCCGGAGCATGGGTTGCTCGCCGACAGATTGCACGCCAGAACATTGCTCAGCGAGACGGCACTGCATTCGCAGCGAGGGGCATTAATGGTGGTGGGGGCGCTTGCTTACTGGAGACAACCAGGAGTCGGCCGTCGGGAAGCCAGCCCAGGCCTGACGGTTGCTGGGGCACGGTAGCCTCGAGCCGTAGATCGCTGCCGTCCTCGGCGACGGATTGGACCTTATGGCTATAGAAGTCGACAAACCACAACCGCCCATCATGCCATCTAGGCCCTTCCGCGTAATGAAGATCACTGACGATTGTTTTAAACTCGCGAGTCGCCGCCATCATATTCTTAGACTTTTGGTTCTGTGCAAGAAGATAGCCGTCTGACTGTTTGAATCTGTGTTGACCTTTAGGTGAAATCTGCTGAGCGGTTCGAAGATGAGGTATAGGGACGAGAATGCGGGGTTCGGCTGTTATGATACATGCACCAGAGTAAAACAATAGTTAAACGACTATCGACAACCGACAACCGAGCTAGTTTCTCGCAAGCCTAGGGCTTCTGAAGTGGCCCACATGCCGAGCAAGAATAATATAGTGAATGCTACTATTAATGGTAAGGGTAATAAGTTGAGAGCAGGGATAGGTAGCCATTCGCAGGTATACGTCGCAGTCCATATCATACGACCGGGTAGATCTTTGGAGCTAATAAATAAGCGAAGAGAAAGGACCTGCGCGTCATTATACTTATACGTCGACAAGCCGCTACGTGCTTGGATACGAGACTGCTCCTCCGATTCGGATTCACTACGGCCGGCCCCGTGCTCGCCCGGGCTTCATGTGCATGTAGCATGCAGTTGGAAACGCATCACCAGTGTGCGATTTTAGCTCAGCGACTAACTGCGGGGGGTTCACTCTTACAACTTGCCTACAGCCGAGGATATAGTCATATAGATGAAGGTTTGCCGTGTCTTCCTGGCAGAATTCTGTGGCATGAATTGGGATCCATGGATCATTGCAACAAATTTCCTTCCACCTAATTCAGAGTCTCGGACCCCCCCTAATCTCAACCCTCTAGATCGCGCTCTAGAACGAGACCTGGGCCGGCAAGTTTAGGTGCCTCCCTCGTCGCGTTGCGGCACGCCGGACACGCTAGTGGAATGCGACCCACAGAACCATCCCGGTTTAGTGAGGCTTGCATGCAATGTAGCGCACTTCAGGAGTGTGATTGGCTGCAAACCTCCACCTCAGCTCGCCATCGACACTGCAAATCGAGGTATTCGTGATCAGATGGGAAAAGAGTTGCAGGCAAGCTGGCAGCTGAAAAGAAAAAGGTCGGTGGGAGAAATCTGTCTATAAATTGGGGACCTCTAGAAACCGACACGGATTTCACGACCTTCGCCGCTTAGGACAATTGGACACTCTACTGCTGCCGAACTCCCTCTCAGGGCTCAGGTAACGGGATTTTCAAACTGCAGCCATGTCGAACTCTCATCTACCAGCCGGGAGCCCCCCCAGAATCTCTCCCACCCCGCAAAGACTTGCCTCACTGATGGAGTCAAAGCTGGAACCCATCGTAACAACCACGGACACAACCGCGGAGGCAACCTTGGGGCATAAGCACGAAGACGGGGAGCCCTCCCCGACCGATTTATGGGGAAAGGCCCTGGGCGAAAACCTCCGCAGCTGCGATGACCCTCGCGTACGGGCCTTTCGCCTTGCCATTGGATTGCCGCACTTGACCAACTCCGAAGACCAGCCTGGAGGTCTCGAAGCGGCCTGCGGTACCATTCACTCGCTACCGCCGCTGAAGTATCGCCGGAAACACGCCGTGGGGCTATACCAGCTCGTGTTAAAATCGCAACGAAGAAAAGACCGACTTCACGGCGTTCTTGATCTGCTACTCTACGCTCTCTACGTGCTTCAAGTTGTTCTAGGAGCAACCTTGACCGCTCTTGGCCCCAGTTCCGCGGGGCACCCGATTGCCATCACACTTCTCGGCGCGGCTAACACCGTCATCGCTGCTCTGCTAGCCCTGATCAAGGGCCAGAGTCTTCCGGAGCGGTTCCGCAAAGACGAGATGGAGTTCCGAAAAGCCCGCGACTTTATCGAGGAGACCGAGGCGCTCGTAGTGGCTGGAATATGCGGAAAAGATCTGGCAGATGTCGGACGTTTAGTCGAATTGGCGTTCAAGATGTACAACACCGCCAAGATGAACGAGGAGAACAACCGTCCTGGGAGCTACGTGCGACAAGCCGCACCCGGAAGAGGGGGCAGCTCTGGCGTCTAAGTTGGCGAGATCCCCGCTCGTCGGAACACCGTCAAGAGCAGGTCGGTTATTAGTACCGTCCCAGTGAAACTGCCCAGACTGAATGCATGTACCATGAATGAATATCCAAGCACTTGATAGCTTCCTTAAATTAGATCACACACGAACCCCCCTTCCCGACTTTAGCCTCTGAGAAACAAGCTAGCAACCAATACACATTCGAATTTCCCTCTCCCGTTTCTACCGCCTGATCCGTAGAGCAATCGGTAGGGGAGATTAGTGCACACCTGTACTCGCGACGTGCCAAAATGTGGAGGCTCAATTGAAATGTGTAAATCGTCGCGGAATCCGGATGCACCCGATGCAAGATTGTGGGCGCTCCCGAACATTGCTCCGAATCTCTGGAGATAGATCGCAAGTTTCTCACTGGCGCTGGCGGTTAATTCAGCCTACGGCAGTCCGACGCCGTTGTATGGCTAGTGTGGACCCTACGCACGTCTATCTGTTCAGTGTACCAAGTTGGCCTAGGTACTGTATGTAGTGAGCTCAGTAGTGCATTCGGACGGAATTACGGCGCCTGTGGCACTCTTCGAGTTCCCCATAAACCCCACCAAGGGAAAATGCGTACCCGGTTGTGCAATGGGCCCCTCACCAAACGGTTATGCTCTAGCTTAATTCTAGGGAAGATTCTCGGTCTCTCAGGACTTGGCTTAGCCACTGAGCCGAATGGCCACAAAGTGGATTTTTGAAGACGCGCTTCTTGATAGTCGTACCCGACATTCTCGCCGTTCGAGCCGCACAACGCTGGAACCGGAACGCCCTAACTAACCAATTATGTGCTTGGTGATAAGGATCACTCCTCAACCACAGCATGTTCCTAGCTTCCTGCATCTCCATATAAGAGCTAGCTGCCGTGGAAATGTCTTGTCCAACTCCCCTCTATTTCCTCTTCATGGAAGATACTTCTTTGTACAATTCTGAGGCATTTGCGGCGAACAGACAAAGATCCCGAAATGGTGTCTCCCCGAATTACGGTTGTAGCCGGCATCGTGGCATTTGCGCAGCGCGCGAGTGCCATCGACAACGGGCTGGCTAGAACACCACAAATGGGCTGGGTTAGTCTTTTTCTTTGACAGACGAGGGGTTCCGCTTGGAGTATCGTGAGCCGAATCGCTAATGACGTCCGTCACCTTCAACAATAGAACAACTGGAACTCATTTGCTTGTGACGTCTCGGAGGAACTATTCCTCGAGACATCTCATCTTATTATCGACATGGGCTTGAAAGATCTAGGGTACAACTATGTTCTGTTAGACGACTGCTGGTCCGCCGGCCGTGGTGGCGACGGCTATCTTATCCCCGACACGAAGAAATTCCCTCGGGGGATGGCAGCGGTAGCAGATGCAATGCACGAGCAGGGCCTCTTGTTTGGAATGTATTCGAGCGCAGGAGAGTACACCTGTGCGAGATACCGTAAGTGACATTTTCCGTTTCGGTAAGCGCTGGAGCACGTCGCTGATGCTTTCCCTCGCCAGCCGGATCTCTCGACTTCGAGGTTCAAGATGCCGAGAGCTTCGCCTCATGGGGAGTTGATTATCTCAAGTACGACAACTGCTATCATATGGGACGGTTTGGAACGCCGTTGATCTCCTTCGATCGGTACAATGCCATGGCAAAGGCTCTAAAAGCTACCGGGAGGTCCATTCTCTACAGTCTCTGCAACTGGGGCGAGGACTATGTGTACACCGTACGATGCCCCACTCACCATAGTAATTCTTGTTGATTCGAGTAAAGGCTGACATTTCGCAGTGGGGTGCGTCCATTGCCAACTCGTGGCGCATATTCGGAGACATCTACGATTCTTTTGCTCGCCCGGACGATCTCTGCTCTTGCGTGGATCCTGCCGATCCTCTCTGCATTGCGCCTGGAACGCACTGCTCTGTGTTGGCTATCATCAACAGAGTGGCTCCCTACATCGACCGTGGCTTACCCGGTGGCTGGAACGATCTCGATATCCTCGAGGTCGGACGTGGAGGGCAGACAGACGACGAGGTTGGTCCAACTATGCACCGTGCATGTTAAGGATAACCAATGACTGATAAGATTCCGCGTTTCAGTATGTCGCCCACATATCTATGTGGGCAGCCCTCAAGTCTCCGCTGCTACTAGGCAATGACCTGCGGGATATGGACGCAAAGACATTGTCGATAATTAATAACCCAGCGATCATCGCCATCAACCAGGATCCTCGTGGACGCGCCGTCCAGCGGGTCGTGAGAAACTTTACCGTCCCCAAAGACCAGTTTGGCGTCGGCGAGACGCACATTTGGACAGGTCCGCTCGCGAATGGGGATCAAATCGTCGTATTTCTCAACGTTGCTGATGAGGAGGTGAACATGGCTGCCACCCTCGAGGAGGTATTCATCACAGACGGTGTAGGCGGCACTGCACCGCAGATCCAGCAAGACTGGTCCATATTTGATCTCTGGGGTAGCCGCATGAGTGAAACAGACGCCCAGAAAATCCTCGACTCCAAGACAAAGGAGGCACGCCACAAGATTCTTCACGGTCTGAACTGGTATAATGCGACCGAGACGCCGTACGCGAAGGGCCTGGAGGCTCGAGATGAGCGATTGTTCGGAAAGAAGATAGGATCCGTATCCGCCAATGGTAAGATTGAGGTCTCAGTTCCTCGTCACGCAGCCAAAGTCTTTAGGCTACAGAGCACTGGCGGCAAGGATACTGCCCGGAAAACCCTTCTCAAGGACGAGCTATAATCGTTCAGCATTTCTCGAATTTTGGAACGATACAAACCTGGGGACTGGAGGTAGTTCGTTGTTTTAGATTCACAGCATATTGGGCATACTTGTAAGGCGGGAATGGTATTACTTGTCGACAAAACCCATCAGTCCGGATGATCCTTATAAAGAGAATACCCGTCTAGATATGGGTTTCCTCCTCATTCTGAGCTATAACTTGACTTATTGCTCGTTGGAGATGACTCTTAAGGTATCCGTCATATATATTTACATTGCAGAGCTATATAGAAATCTCAGCTGCTCCCGTGGTGAAGATGGATCATTTTCTCTTCAAGATAACCCCCTCTCCCGGCGTCCCCGTTCTCTATAGCCATGCAAGATGGCGCAGACAGAATTTGACCTCGATGTTTGGTTGTTCTATCCAAGTCTTTCTACAGAAAGAAGCATGTATGCACAGGTGTGCAGACGTTGGTTTAGATTGCGTTTGAGGCAACGAGTATTCTGAGGGTATCCGGCGAAATCCAGTCCTCAGGAAAAATACAGAACTGTCAGTCCAGATGCCCCAGGTCAAGGAGTTTCTGGCTTAACAAGCTGCGCCCCCCAGCGACTCGACACATCACAAACAGCTACTTCAATGCCTATGTAACATAGCATGCCATCTTCTACGCCGGCTCCGTTGCATCCACTGACATGGCACGAGACAAAACAAGGACACTTCTTCTGGTTATTGTAAGAGTTGCCACCAAATGAAAATTCCCACATCTGGTAGTTCGAATATATTAGATTTTGACGCAGTGGCGCGTAGCCGGCACGCCTAGTCTTAACCTAGGCAACTAGGCTTCTTCTTGTAACATCTCGAGACACACGTTAATACGGGGCGCGGAGATGCAATAGGCCAAAGAGTGTTAAGCTTCTCACTGCTATACCACATGCCGGGCGGTCAGAAGCTGGGGATATGCTGCGAGGCTTCTAGGCATACCGTAGCTTGAGTAGCGGCCATGGTTTAGCAGAGCGTGTTCCGCAGCCCCCCCCTTCCCCCCTTTTCGAACCCCGCGCCTGGCTCCCAACTCTCCCCACACCGTTGGACGCTACCCCAACCGCTTTCGGCTTCCCCAGCGAGGGGCAAAGGAGGAGTGGTAGCCTAGCCTAGATTAGCGCTTGACCTCCTGGGGAGATTCTCGGGAGCATCACAGAGTCAGGACAGCTTGCGATGCGTCATTGCAGGTGTCCATGCACGGCTGCGAAGTATGGGTTTTATTGATGGCAAACAGTTTGATCAATGGAAGAAGACCGGTGACCTGAACTGATAGGAATGCTCGCAGGTGAACACCAAACTTGGACCGGTGTCAAATGGTGAAAACCGACGAAAAGGGGCCTTTCGCGCCAAAACAATGCGGAAGAGAAATAGATTGCATGACAGCTTGGAGGGTTACCCCTTTCCCACGATGTAGTTACCTATTCAATGGCTAGTCAAAACTAGGGCACGAAGTTTGAACCAATTCTGAGACTTCCCAGGCCCGGCATTCATGTCCTGAATCTGCATACTTTTACGGCATGGAAGTTGACAGTGCATAATACACGAGTTCATCGGCCAGGACTGCATTTAAAAGGAAAGTCACTTTCGAAATCACATAGTGCTGTCGATATTTGTTTCATAAGCTGAAAATACCGAGCGAAGCTGATATACTATCGTGGGAAGAGCCAAATGTCCCCCAACATTGAACTTGCCAGTCAGTAACAGAGAGATATGTCTTTTTTGGCCACGGAAAATAATAGCCGCGACCGCTTGCGGCTGGATGAAACCCAAGAAGAAAGAAAGGTTCAAGCTCTGGTGACCAAGACTACCCTCACCCCACTGCCCAGAAGCGATGCCTTGGGACCTTGACTCGAATCCCCCCCAGTACGACGCATGCTTTCTTGGTGCCTGGTAGTATCCCATCGAGTTATCGCTGAAATCATCGAAGATACGTAGCGGCCACTTGGTCGGTCTGTTCCTGGTCGAAGGCGTCCAGGTCGTAAGTGCTAAACTTGCGTGCAGGCACCTTCTTGGCAAACAGCAGATCAATCTCCTCGAATGTGCGATTCTTGGTCTCGGGAAGTCGGAAGTAGGCCCAAACAAAGGTGAGCAGAGCGGTTCCACCCCAGACAAATCCGACGTATCCCTTCAAGTTCCACTCGGTCGGGTTCATGAAATACGGCTGGAGCGTGCCGGCAATAACAGCGATGATGGCGTACGAGTTTCGAGCGAGACACACCGTCTTCTGTCGCAGCCTCGTGGAGCCCAGTTCCGCGGGTAATGCCCAACCAAGCTGCCCGACGGAGAGCTGGAAGATAAAAGTCCACACAAGAGTGAGCACAGCCTGAGCCATAGCCACCTGGTTATTGGACGTGCGAGTGTTCAAGATACCGATGATGAAGAGGACGATGGCCATTCCGAGCATGCCCCAGACATACGCGGTCCGGTTTCCGATGTTTGGCATGACGAACAGCCAGCAGAGAATGGTGGCGAAGAGTGCCATACCCGTTCCTCCCACGTTGAGCTGGTAGGTCTGCTCCGAGGTCAAACCGACCTGCTGGAAGAAATAGGTCGAGTTGTAGGCGAAGCAAAGACCGCAAGTTACCTGACCGGCCATGACCATGCAAGATATTTCTGTGCGGCGCAGCTCGAAGCCCTTGAAGCAGTCCCAGTAGGAAGTACCGACGGACAGCTGTTGTTCCAGATTGTTGGTATAGACGATGAGCCCCAGGGTATCCCGACGTTCCTCCTCGGATGCTCCCGGTCGAAGTCGGCGCAGGGACTTCTCCGCCTCAGCAATTCGTCCTTGGCGCACGTGGTGCCACGGAGTGTCTGGGGCGAAGAAGAGGATCGGAATCAGGATTGTAGGCCAGAACCATTGAATCGCGAATGGAACACGGTACGCCCATTGCGTGGTGTTGTCCACCAGGCCGGCGAGAATCCCTGAAGCGATCAACTGGCCAATGATGAAGCACATGTTGGTCCAACTCGTAAGGTAGACGCGGAGAGACATGGGCAAAACTTCGGAGGCGTAGGCTGGTGCGGCGGTGGCGAAGATACCCCAGGGCAAGCCGCAGAGCAGCTCACCGATGAGCAGGGCTTCCTTGCTAGGAGCGAAGAAGACGATAAAGATGAAAGCTGCCAGAGCGAATAGGGACACGATGATGACTCGAATATGGCCGAACTTGGAAACGAGGTATCCGTTTAGCAGAGTGCCGAAGAAAGAACCGACGCCGGAAGCGTTGCCCAGGCCGGCTTGCCACGGGGCTGACAGTTGATAGTTGTTGCTTCCGGGATTGAAGTCTCCGTATCGCTTGGCAAATTCGGGGTATGCGTAGAAGTTGCTCAAGAGGGCGGTATCGTATCCTTCCATGATGACGGTCAGAGAGATGACCAGACACCAGCAGACTGCCCTGGGATACTTCCTGGCAGCGGCCAAGATGGTCAGGCTGTGCTCGGCATCGTGGCCAAGCTTGGCCACCTCCTCGCCAGTGAGCTTCTCGGAGGGCGCCATCTCTGGATCGCGAATGTCGACGATCTCTGCCTCGGGTTTCTCCATCTTGAGTTCTCGGCACAGGCAACTTTCTGGTCTCTTCAAATATGCACAGAAAGGTTCGAGGCTTTCCTGACCTGGGCGGGGGTGATGTGTCACTTAATTAGCCAGCTCATCCTCGGTGCGACTGCAGGTTTATATAGGTAGATCCCCGGATTGAATCTTGGCCAGAACATGCAGCAGTTGCCTGGGGCAGCTGGGGAACATCCTTGTGTCCCATGGGGAAGAAAGAGGGGCTGCGACCCACCAATCGCGGGTGATTCCTCACCTAGATTCGAACGACCGAAAATCCCCCCGTGTCTTGCAATCAAGGTACGCCGGCGGAGCAGTGCCAAATGAGGAGAAGAAATGACCACTTGGACATGGCACTGGGCAGGAGAGGTAGCAAAATACAAAGTGCGCTACCAAAAAGGCAAATTCACACAACCTACCATCTGAAGCAAGTACCGTGCACCTTCGTTCGGGCGGTTTCCCGGCCAGATTATCGACTTTTTTCAGGTCTCACCTTGTGTTCGAGGCCACATTCCGGCAATTGTCTGCCTGGTCTCTTCGAAATCTGGTTAATCTGGTTTGGCGAAGGGGAAACCCTACTGTCACGGAGCAGCGTTGGCAGGCAAATTGAACAAACTGAGAAATTCCTAAGTGTTGAGCGATTTGTGCATGGTGCCCACCACGTCTGAGGGGCTCGAACTACGGGGACAGCCCAGCGTGCTTTGAGTGGAGTAAGTTCTTGTTTGACAGTCACGTGGAGGAATCCAGCCACGCGTGAGACAAAAGCTAGGATACAACTTAAGTTATCATTACTGGTTAAGAGATGTACAGATCAATTGATCTGGAACGAACCACTGGCTGGAGGGACAGGTGATGGGATCTGGTTACAGGGGCAAAGCTAGACGTCGTTGTATGCACGAGTCCAGCTCTCAGATACAGTCAATACTCCGCCGCAATGTAGTATTGGCGTTATACGCAAGCATAGGAGACAAAAGAAACCTCCCGGGATGATACAAAATCCTGATTAACTGGTTGAGGCGACAGATGGGGCGCTGAATGAAACCACACGGACAAACCCCTTACTCAATCTCCTGCGCTGTTCGTGTAGTCGAGCCGATAGGTCCATTGGCTAAGGCAGCAAAGCCTCACACGAGTTTAATATGGCTTGTAATATTTCTATCTAAAGAAATCCCTCCCCAAGGGCAGAGCCAGAGTTTCCCAAGAACCCTGTTTGCAGACGGCTAAGAAAAAAAGGGGGAGGGGGGGTTGCGCCGACATTGGGAGCGCTCCGCGGCGTACATGGTCTCGTTCTAGCCTCAATATTTCTCTTCGCCAACCCAATAGAGATACACAGAGTCTATATTCCCCGCGTAATAAAGCAGCTAACGAAGTGTATTGCATGAGCTTCGTCCCTGCGAGCCTTTGGAGTTGGGGAACCCCGGACCATCCTCGGCGGCGACTTGCATTACTTTGCACCTATCAAGGAGTCTAATAGGGCGTTAGGTCTTGATTTCGGTCGATCTTTGCGTATACTAAGTTGTAAACAGACTAGCTGTAAGCCTTGAGCAACTTGATGAATGAATTCTCGGCCGTCAGAGTTGGCCGGGGCCCTGCAAAATGCTTGTCGCGGCTCGCCGCCATGAAAGCTTTGGAGGCGACCGGGATAGTGAAGCTGTGCACAAGTTCCAAACTAAATACAGGAGAAAATCCTGATATGTTATGGAAGAGGCTAACCCTATCCCCCTCGGATTCGATGAATAGCGGAGCACTATACATTATCCACCACCTGAACATTTTGACTGGCGTGCTTCGTCGTCTGTCCACGAGGAAGATCAGACACTGATGGTGTGTAACTAACTGATACAGCGTGTTCTACTACCTTACTTATAGTGGCAGCTCAGCTTTGGAGTGTTATGAGTGGATACCTGTTGGGCCAGATGTCGAATGATTCGTGTAATGATGTGATGAAGTACTGATCACGAACCGGCCAGCGAATAAGATTGTTAAGCTATTCTCTTTTACTTCAAAATATACCCCAATACAATAATAGTACATGCTATTGTCTTATAAATAAAGTCATGAACCGAGTTATTGAGCGAATAGATCCTTCTCGGCCATCCTGCTTCTCTCTGCTGCGATTTCATAGGGCACTCTCCATATTTGTAAAGTTTTATGCACATCCCGCATCGCCCAATGTTTGGGGTACTTCCGTCCCAACACCCGGTGGCACTTTACCAGCAGCTGCAAGGCGGGTCCGTTCCTTCCTTGCGCCCTCCATATGTGGGACAACAGCGCCGTGCTGTGAAGTACAAAAGGGTGATCGGCGCCCAGTTTGCGCTTTATCATCTTCACGTTTGCCGTTGCCAGCTCTTCAGCCTCACCATAGCATCCCTTGTTCAGGAGAATGCGCGCCAGCTGCAGATTTGCGCTTGCCGTGCCTTCGTGCGCTGGCCCTAGCACTCGTTCGCGTGCTGCGACAACCTTTCTTTGGAGAGCCTCCGCAAAATCTAGGTTCCCATCCTTGAGGTCGAGCGCCGCTATTTTCTCCATCATGTCCGATGTTTCCACATGGTCCGGTCCTAGTGCCTCCTGATGAAGGCTTAATCCTTGGGCTCCGTAATGTTTCGCCTTTTGGAAGTCGGCCATGCCTATGTAAGCGCTGGTCAGAAACCGAAAGGTTCTTCGTAGAGCTTCCGGAGGGACGACGGAGTATCCCTGGCTAGTCGAGGTTTTTTCTATGGCTAGAACTTTTTGGCAGTATTTCTCTGCTCGTTTCAACAGCCCAAGAATGATACAGCAGTCGGCAAGCATGCACAAGCAACTGATCGTCAAGAAATTAGTCTCGCTGTAATCTCTCCTCAACATCTTGAGGGCAGGCGTCAGCATGTCCAGAGCCTCGCTGTGCCGTCCAAAGATGTGCATCGCGTTCGCTAGGTGCAGTCTGCACTCGATCAACAACGGTTCTTTGTCTTCCAGAGCCTCCAACGCAAGTTGGTAGGCAGAGTGGTACAATTCAAGGGCGGTGTCCTGCCTCTGATGGCAAAGAGTTCTGGCGAGCTCCAAAAGGGCTCGAATCGTACTGGAATGGCGTTCGCCATATGATGTGCGCGAAATAAGGAGCCATCGTCGCGCCAATTTCTCTGCCTCCCGGTAGCGACAGCTGTTGTGGGCCATCTGCTGAAGCTCTTCGAGCATCTCGAGCAGTGCGACGTGCTCAAGTCCATATCTCTGTTCCAGACGGTTCAGGTTGAGGGCGAGTCTCGTCTCTTCCGCCTTCGCTTTCAGGTCGAGTGTCGGATTGAGGGTTATTACTGAATTATTAATTTGTGGCTCTCGGATGGAGGAGGATAAGTTGACAGGGACTGCAGGACTCGTCTCTCGTTCGGGTGACCCGTGATTGGGCAACGCAGCAGGGGTCGTGCAACCCACTGGTGCTGGGCTTCCTATGAGCGATAATCTTTCTGATTCGGTCCGGTATGCCAAACCATCCGGTGTGTCTGGCGGCCTCTGGCGTTAACAGACTTCCAGGATTCGCACGTAGTTTCCGAGACGACGGCTTACCAGGAACAACCCCCTCCATGAAGTTTGTGCGAGCCTTCCATCGCTCGATATTTTTGGTGTCGACGACGGACCCTCGAAGTACAAATTGATAACTACGTTTGCCAGGCTCTTCTCTCTGCCGATATGCCTGTTTCTGGGCCATGAAATTGCTTTCGAAACCCTTCGTTTTCCTATCGAAACCCCAATTGGAGATCCGACGTCGATACTGCCGCTCTCTGCGCGAGTCTTGTCAGTGGAGTCGCCCGACTGGACGGGGCAATGTGCCCTTTATGGTAATGTCACAGACGTTGCGTCGAAGCCAGTTTCCTCCTGAATGACTCTTCTCAATTTCTTGATGGGGAGCCTTTCGCCGGAATGCAATTCGAGGATGCGCGCCTTGAGAGGCTCCCAGTGGTGATCTTTTGTAGTTGGGGCTTTACGCTTACGATTGCCCGCCTGCTTATTATCTGTATCTGGAATCGCGAAACCGTGCTCTGATGCCGCGGGCAGGCTTATCTTGTCGAGAAGTAGCTCGTCTGCAGTCGGCAGAGGTTCCAACCAATCCACTGCAGTCGACTCGCCTTGATCGTGGGCTTCCTGGCTCCATGGCAGTAAAAGCAAGCCGGGACTGGCTGGAGCACTGAGAGTTGACTGCCCAAGCGTAGTACCGTAAAGGAATGAGTCATGAGCGCCGGAAAAATCATGCAGCTGGGATTCCATGGTGACGCGCAAAGCGCCATTAAGGCGTTGGAAACTTGTGTTTTTTCTCCTGGGTGGACAACCATAAGTAAGACCTTGATGTTTTTGTAGAGCGCCGGAAGGCGGCAGTGAAAATGGATAAAATGGTCACTGGCAGGGAAGACAAGTCTGCGGAGGAGGGCGGTGCAGATAACCGCTGGCCATTTAGGGCCGCCAACGGACGGCTGAGGCCTTGCATATGTGGGGCTGTACAAAACTACCATCTTTCTTGCTGCTGGTCAATCGCTTGTCCAGGCAAAGGCCGTGAGGCAGCCGTGCAGGCAGTTGAGCTGATCCTGCAGGTTGCAAAACTACCAAAAAGTTCAGCACGGGCCACATAAATGCGCAAAGGTACATTCACTTCATAAGTCCCATTTTCCTCCATCCAAAATCCTATTCCGCAAATGGACCAACGGCCCCACTTTTTACGGAATTTTGTAACAAGACATCCAAGATGGACAAAACATCCAAATATCACTACCTATTCCTTCAATGTGACAATGGCTGGCCTGCCTTGGGATTTTTGCTCCGGACTGTGAGCGGGGATTCATGGCCTGTCTTGTTGCCAAAAACAAACTTGCAATGGAGATAATACGCCGCAAATGGACCAACTTAAAACTCCCATTTAATAGACATAAAAATACTGTTCCCAAATCCTAGAGATGCCTTGTCCAAGTAGTATTCATGGTCTCATTTCAGACATTTCACCCTCCACATTGCAGAATTAAAGCTCCAGACTGAGAGCATCCACTAGCATGTCTATTCCATCTACAGTTGCACAGGCTGGCTCATCCATCATGGCCAAGCGATGTGTTTGCACTACTTGTTGCGATCAAAGGTGAATCTCTCGGGCCAATAATCCACATATCCACATAGTCTTTCGTCAAGTCACTCACGCTTTAGTCTCCCAGCGCCTCAAGTACGTCCCATCTTCTCGTTCCGGACTACCGAGCACCCTTGAATCCTAACTCCTACGAACCCTACAGCCCTGGTTCAGCGAGTCAACGTCTTGTTGCAGACGGTGGGGCTTACACAACGGCCTCCGATACGCCAAAGTCACCAGCTACTGATCATGTGTCCCCCCTGATGAGTTGGCTTTCCGAACATCGTAGGACAGAGGTTCCCATGGCTGAACGCCTCCAACAGAAGATGGTGCCGAAGTGATGTTGACCTTGGATGGGGGGGGGGGGGGGGGGGGGGGGG
>FTAH01000172.1_pt1 | contig 26702 bp, 16 predicted proteins | sample 1639051 | NCBI WGS metagenome assembly FTAH01 (sample SAMEA3914812, study PRJEB12502) | metagenome | biome: forest; material: soil | place: Canada | collected 2011-07-07 | depth 0.1 m | reverse complement strand
TCGCCAACTTTTTGCCTGTCGGTTGTGCACAGCTGTTAATATGTACTCTAATCCCATGACAGAACAGTGTCTGCAAGAGAGCCATGTACTTACCAAAACACCCCCGCAAACCACCACCGAATATCAAAGATGGCAAGGAGTTGGGGTCAAACACTTCCTTCCCCTTCTCGTCTTTGGTCAACCACCGCCGCGGCTCGAAAACGTCAAGATCACGACCGCTCTCCCCTTCCAATCCGCCCCGCAGCCTCTTCTCCTGCGCCGCCTGGCTGCTTTTACTGCGAATGTCTTCCGGGACTTTTGGCAGCGGATGATGGAAACGAGTATTGAGGATGATGTTGGCGCCGGCAGGGACTCGTCGCCCTAACACCTCTGTGTCGGCCACTACTCGCCTCGCTATTACTCCCGCTGTTACTGAGAGGCGAACGACCTCTTCCACGAAGCCATCAAGGTAGGGTATATCAGCGTCTAAAATCTCAGCGGCTGAGGGTATTTTGTCTGCCAAGGAGGCTTGCAAAGCACGCCGTAAGGTTGCTTGTGCCGCCTGGTTGCTTGCAGCAAATTTAACAAACCATGACAGCGTATTGGCAGTTGACTCGAGACCCTGGGCTTTGTATAAGAACGAATTGCATCTGGTGAAGATTAGAGAGAGGTAGAGAAGACACACTCACCGCAAGAAGAAGCAGCAGAAGCTCCTGTAGCATGGCCGGATCGTTAGCCGGATCCGAAGGCGGACGTCCAGCCTTTTTGGCTGCAGCAACCTCCCGGCGCAAGACGAGGTCCATCGCACAGGTATCCAGCTCGTCGTCCCCCGTCTTCCCGTCAAGTGCACTGATACGTTCGAATCGTTCGCAAGCAGCTACCATCAGCCGACGGACCTCCGCATCAGCTGTTCTCTTGACACGACGGAACTCGGATTTGTTCTGGAGCCACCACATTGTGACCTCGGGCCAGATTGATGCCATCCCTTTCTCTACTGTCGCGTTAATATACTCTACGGCTTCTTGCAATACTTCTCCCGTCGCCGCTGCTTGGGCTTCGGCAGCGGTTCTCTGCTGGTTGTGACCCCGCAGCGAGTCTATCTCCCGGTTCACTATGCCCAGTTTGGAGCCGAGCACCGCGATCCAGACTGCATCGAGCGCGGCATGTCCGAAATCGTGAAGAACCTCGAACGGTTCTCCATCGCCTTGCGCGACTTTGAGCTTCCAGAGATCGACCAACTCCAAGCCCGAGTCGCGGATGTTGGGAGCGACGACGCGCCGAAGAAAGTCGGTATTCATGACGTCGCTCCAAAGTCGCTTCTGGGCTTTCAGCTCCGGCGTCGTGTACTGCGCAATGGTGCACTTGGGCAGCAAGACTTTGAAGAATTGTATGGTGAGCCCGGACCTGTCGAATTCTCGATTGCGACGGACCAGAATGTCCTCCGCTTCGCGGGGATCATCGACGAGGATGATGGGGTTCGAAAACGAGGTCAGGAGGAGCTGCGCGATGGGCGAGCCCAGGCGCTGGATGACCGAGAACAACGCGAGCGAATGCTCAGTAGAGGCTGATTTGATATCGACTCCATCGCCAAATATTCGTTTTGTTGATACAGGATTGAAGGGAATCCCCGGCGTCGGTACGGGAAAGAGGCGCCAGTAGAAGTAGCCCAGGGAGGCGACCAGAGTGACAGGTATCAGCACGTAGAAATTTGGGACAAGCCAAGAACTCGATATCGCCTCGCTCGCTGCCATGGTTGACGCTGGGGGCTCTGTTCACCCCGACTCGCCAAGGATAGCAAGATACAGTTACAAGCTGTCGTGGACGAGACCATCAGGTTTTGATTGGTATTTTGTTGAGGGCGGAGGGGATTTGGCTACTTTTGAAACGTGCCTGAAGGGCCGCGTGTTCCCCGTCTGTTCCCCGTCCTCCGGACCAGGTGCATGAATGAGTAAGGTAGGCAAGGTGTCTCCTGGATTCGCACTTTGTCTGCCCAAAAGAAGCATCAATTGGAACTCAATATGGGAAGATAAATCTTGTAGTTTCGAGATGAACTGTAAACTCGCTGCGGTGTTTTTTTTTTAGTTGAGTAGTTGACAAGATAACTGGCTGCGCGCGACTGTTGACGGGGTTGATCGTAGCTGTCGGAAAATTGCGGGGCCGGAAAGACGACATTAAGTACTCGGTACTTCGTTTAGGTAACTGTAAGTGAAGTATACGCTCCAAATCTGTTTGGCAGCCCATTTTGACCAACGATGGGCCCAGACCTTGTCCGTTCAGAGGAGAGACACTTGACACCTCCCTCAGATACCTCGGCAGAGCTAGGGAGGAAGGGTTTCGGACAAAGCGGTTGGTCTCAGCTATCAAAAGTGCAGAAAGCTGAATATAAGATATGCGAGAAGACACAGCTCAACGCCAACAACCAAGGAAGCATTGCAAACAGTATAAGGCACTCAGATCGAAACACTCCATATGGCTGCCCAATATTCTCTTTACTCCATAGGCCGAGCCCGTCAAGTTCCCTTATACAAAGCTCCTTCCTTGATATAGGGGGCTCGCGTATGTCTCGTCCATAGAGGCCCACAATGCATCGTGAGCTAGCTCTCCAATTGTAGCTCGCTGCTCAGGATCTACTATCAGTACCTTCCGGAGGATTCTTCCGAAAACTTCCAGGTCCCGTCTGGTAAATTCTAGTGTCTCGCTCGGGTAGCCGTCGACGTAGGCCCTCTGTACTTCCTCTTCGAGCGGGAGAAAATCACCTGTCGAGGCCGCTTTGGAACGGTTAGCGCAATGCACATCCCATGCCACAGAGGACGACAGACCATCGGGTTCTTGGTCGAGCACGCCATCAACAAGTGCCTGGGAAGTCCATTCTGAGGGTAGACTACCGAGAATCTGCTGGTACTGTGGTATGAGTTCCCGGCTGTCGAACCCAACCTCAAAAAGCGTACGCCCGACAACGAGCTGGTAGAACTGTTGAATAGATTAGCAACCTAGAAGTGACAGCCACTACAACTCTCCGTACCGTGCATCCAAGGTTCCAGATGTCAACCGCTTGTGTAAGCGGGCGCTGGAAGACTAACTCCGGAGGAGATAGCGAGAGGGGTGTGTGTATTGTCTTCGGTGGACTCGTAGTAAAGAATGCTGTGGCAAGCGTCATCATCAGTGCCCGAAACGAACCGTAGCTGATTAGCGAGATACTCACCGGAGCCGAAATCCACGAGCTGAATGCGGCCCTCGTAAAGGTCTAACCCAGTGATGTCGTACTCTAGTGGCTCTACGAGATACGCAGGCACGCCTTCCTCGAGGGGAGAGCCGTACTTCTTGGATACCTTTCCTATCTGGGGAGAGTCGACTGCGCGCAACCGCGGCACGCGCAAGAGAATGTTGCCCGGATGGATGTCTACAATGGACTAGGTCAGACACATGAACATACTCCACGCAGTGGGTTGCCCTCACCTCCATGTACGACGCCACAGCGGTGGAGATAGTCCACCGCCTCCAGGACCTGATCCGAGACACTTAGGGCAAGACTGGCCCTGAGACGATAGTTTTTGGACCTCTCTGCAACCCAAGATACACTAGGCCCGAATAACTCCATTACCACACAGAGATGTCGTCCGTTTGGGCCTTCGTGAAAGAATGAGTCGAAGACCTGCGCAACACAGCGGCGACCTGGGTGGTGGTGGAGGCGATCCGTCTGGAGGTGCTGTAGTATCTCCAGCTCGTGGTTCTCTTTTTCTAGCCCGCTGGCCACGACAATCTTGATGGATACATCACGCTTGGTGCTGGAGTCAAGAATGAGCAATGGCACTGGCCAGGGTGATAGAAAAGCTCACGAGTGGTCCGTTGCCAGCCAGACAGTTGAGAAGGAGCCGAAGCCAAGCTTGTTCCGTATCTCGTATCTTCCATCTTTGAGACGATCGTGAAGGCGGGTAGGATGATAGCCCCCGGCGCAGTATTGCCTAAAGTCCTCCGCTGCCACTCCCAAGTCGTATTGACTCGGATCAAGCATTGCAAAATGCGGAGACAGGCGAGAGTCGTAGGCGCGACAATCGTGGAAGGGGGCGTCGAATGCGATGAAAATAAAGTCTTAGGAAATAGCAGCAACTTTCGCATTCCCGCGTCATGTGTGGTGTTGGTATCAAGGAGAGGGAATAGAGGCGCGAAAGGACTTCAGCAGATAAAGAGTTGGGAGAAGATGGAAAAACTTATGCGATCTCGGCGCTACGCAGTCATACCCAGAGCTCTGACACTGTATCACCATGCCAAACTTCAAAATTAGTATCCAGCATTTTCCTCAGAATTAAATCAACCCATTTGCGATTTGTGACGAGCTCGTTATACTCACTTTGCAGCAAGTGGATTTACGCAGCTCATTTTGCTCAGCATCATCGCGGGTCTGTCGCCCAATGCAGTCGAACAATAGCAGTGCCGCCGATGCGATCGGCAAATGAAGAGAGACGATATTAGAAAATAAGCTTTAAAGCCGGTTATAGTGTATATTTCAATCGGGACCAATTCTTTGAAGTCCATACAGGTAATGCTGGCCATAACCGACCACATTACACGGGAGCTTTAGCCTGAGAAGTGAACTCATACTTGAGGAAACTGGTTTAATACCTTTGATCCCCCATCTGATCCAGCCTTGACTAATCTAGTCTGGATTTGCGAACTGTAAACCCAAAAAAAAGGGAAAGGAAGGAAAATGCGTTGCTCGAGCCTGGCCATCCTCGCGACGTTCGCGACAGGTTTTGTGGCTGCTGACGACGGTCTGAAGATCGAGGTGACGAAGGCAGTGGCTTGCGATCGGAAGACTAAAAACGGCGATGATATCGCGGTCAATTACAACGGCACCTTGACTAATGGGCAGTCTTTTGATTCCAGTAATGAGTCGTCCTCTCCTCGATCTGGGAATTTGTGCACTGACGCGAACAAGCTTACCATGGCGGCTCAGCTAGGCCGTTCAGCTTTACTATTGGAAATAACGACGTGATAAAAGGGTATGTATTGGGCCCAGTGCCGGTGGAGATAAAAGCTCATCTCACTATACTGACTTAACGCTGCTTCACAGATGGGAATTAGGCCTTCTTAACATGTGCATCGGAGAGCGGAGGTATTATGCCAGCCAACTTCTAACTATTCCAACTATACGGGGTCGTGTCTAAGCAGAGCACCGGAAATATCACTAATCCTGTAACAACAGGACTTTAACTCTCGCTCCTGAGTATGGATATGGAGCTCGGGCGGTTGGACCTATCCCGGCCAATTCGACGCTCAGTAAGTTGAGGAAGACGTAAACTTGCTAGAACTTTCTGCTGACTAGGTACCTCCGCAATAGTATTCTACACTGAACTCATCTCCATTGCGGGAGTTCCGAAGCCATCCTGAGACATTTACCTCGCATTTTCGTTAAGATAGGGGCTTCATTATTGGAACCCTGTGGAGAAAAGTGCCCAACGTTTTCCAGAACTCTTCTCGAGGATAGGAAAGTGAACGTCTTCAAACAGTTGCATTGTTTCTGCTTAATACCTGCTTAGTGAAGAGACTTGAGATTTCCAGAAGGGAAGAGATTAATTCCCTTGAACCATGAGTACGATATTATCGAGTATAACAGGATAGGCAATCGATAGTTAGTATCATACTCATGAATGGGAAAGCTCGGGGGCCAGTCATATATCCGTGAGAAACGTCCGTCTTTATTCTGTCTAAATGGTGAAAATAATATCTTGGAAACAACAAGGGAGAAATAGGAATCAGAACCGTGTGGCAAAAGTCCAATATCAGAAGAGATACTGATTCCATAACATAACCCCAATCCTTCAACTGCCAGATAAAAGAGTAATACAGAAGTAGTAACATGAAATATAATAAGAACGACAGATGAGAAGAAAAGCCAAGCTGAAAACTTGTGAAAATCGAGAAAAGGAAAGAAATCGGCAGGAGAAGGATCAGAAAAGACGCAATATAAGTCGCACTTGAGCCTAGTATGTGGTAGTCCGAAGAGCCAGAAATGTCTATTGTGGAAGAAAGGAAACCAGACCAATCTCTAAAACCGAAAGTTGCCGAGGAAAGAGGAAGATTTGTTGTGGATTAGGAATCGAAGATGGCACCGTAGGCCGGAACACCTCTGCACTCGAGCCCATAGACCACCTTTTTCGTGACCTTCATATTCGAGATGATCACCACAGCCTCGCACGGGCCAAGGGGGCGTCGCGCTGTCACATCTGCCCCTTTCACCTTGCCCAGCGCGAACTCGCGTGGACCCTCCCATTTGCTGCTCTCCCATACTCGATAGGCGATCTTGACCAGGTCCGGCCGGCCGGCCTTCTTGGTGTCAATAATGATGGCTCTTGGATCGGTCTTGTAGATCAGGTCGATGACGGCCTGGCCGTATGTCTTGACGGGATTCGGAGCAGACCATATGATGCGGGTCGGATGGTTTGGCTTCTCCACGAAGAACGAGAGGCAGGGACCGATGCCGGAGCCTGTCGCCATCACGATGCAGGGCTCAAAGAGACCAGCCACTCGAAGTACTCCGTACTGCGGTGTCCCACGCGTATAAATCTTCGTAGGTGGGTTGTGGATTATCTTGTTTGTCCAGTCGCCTGCATTAGACACCAGTACAGAAAAGCCCTTCTCGCCTGCGTGTGAGAATCCGACGGCCGTTTTACGGGTCGGTGATTGATCTGACGAGTTCACGATATGGTGTGGCGCGCTATTCGCAGAGAATTCTTTCTCCGACATCGCCAGAGTGCTGCTGGATGATTCAAGACTGACAGAGTCTCGTCGATGGGGTGGTGAATTGGCTGCGACCTGTGGCTCCGTTCCTGGCTCGCTTGCAGGCGCCGATGGATACGGAATAACGGCAAACGCGTGGGTTTCTTTGAGAGGAGCGTCGGTGAGCCGAATGGCCTGGCCGTAATGTACTTCGCGGTAGTCGAAGTTTAGCTTGACGCAGTGATCCGAGAGAACTTCAGCCTCGACATCCCGTAGACGGAGGCAAGTCCATGGATAGATCACGAGCCCGGTTATAATTATAAGCATCCAAAAAGAGGGAGAAAGAGCCAGAGCCATGGGGAATGGGATGTTGCGAATTGTCGCTGTGTCGGCGGCCAGAAGCATCGTCTGAGCCCAGAAGAGGGCCACTGAAGACCAGCCCATAAAGCGGTGGGTGGCTTCGAAGGTGTCGTGATACTTGACTCGCATGCTCGGGTGTGCAAACGCAAGAATGGCCACAAGCAAGAAGAGGATGCTAAAACTGACCGCAAGAATGAAACTGCGTATCACAGAAGGCTGCGAAGATTCGAAAAAGTCCCGAGAGAGAAGACCGAGAAACGCGACATACCAAAATGTCGCAGCAATTCCACCTCCGCTATGGATCCCACCATAAGAGTAAACCTTTGCAAACAACCTTCGGCACCAAAGAGGAAAGGACTTGGGCCAGGTTCCGAAGACAAGGAACATTGCGTTAACAATGTGCTCGTTTCGCACGAGCATGCAAGCCAAAAGATTGGCTGAAACGGCGGTGGCCGCTTGGGAATATGTCAGTGTGGACGATCCGACGAAGTCTCGAATAAGAAGAGTTGCGAGGGCGATAAAATTTCCGATAAAAACCAGAGAGAAGATGCGGCGATAAACCGAGCCAAAGTTCCAGCGCAGGTAGCGGTAGATTCGAGAGCCTCTCTTCTTGGGTAGCGGAGCTTCTCGCCCCAGAGCGCGGAGCGGATGACGGTCTGGGACTAAGGGCTTTTCATGTTGTACTGTCTCGGAGAAAAAGTATTTTGATAGTTTGCCCTCTTCGGCGTCTCTTGCGCGTATTGTTAGAAGTAGGCTGTTCCGGCATCCAAGAAAGAAGGCTCTAGTCGGCCTGGTGATTGATATATCTACGTCGAGGCTCTCTCCATCATTGGACTCGCAGTCAGACAGGTCCTCAACCTCAGGCAGAGGGAGAGTCGCTTCGCTGCTGCTCAAGGACGACGAGTAATATTGCGAGTAAACCATTGTGAAAGACGCCAGCCGATATATATGGGGTATCTTGAGAATAATAGCACAGGGAAAACTAAGTAGCAGGTTATGAGGTGGCCCGAACTCAGGAAGGTAATGCCAGGATCAGTACTTACGGAAAACACTATGTTGGGAGATCAAGAACGGAAGAAGGGAAAGGAACAAGAAAGAAAGAAAAAAACAGAAAGCACGATATATAACAAAAGTATTAGAAGAGACGCGATGGGTATAGAGAGAAATTGACGAAGAGAGGTGGGAAGGAGATCTAGAATCTTTTGAGACGCGCACGAAGGAAAGGGTCGAGAAGGAATAGGGACAGAGGCTTGCGTCGATGAGGGCCGCCTGTAAGAGGAAAGAAAACCCACACGCAAGCGAGAGGGCATCATCTTATAATTTTGTCCCGCCACTTATGCCTCTAGATAGTTTTCAGTCACCCTGGGACGGAAGCAGGCCATACGGGAAGACCCTTGAACTTTCAGGTTGGCATTGTTGATGCCGACTGCGTAAGAATAGAACGACCAGACAACACGGGATCCAAATATCTGCTTGTAAGCTTAAAACTGGAGCTCGCTTTGGGGTCCCTTGCTCCAAATATTGACATGGCCACTATCCATGATAGGTGAGCTCATTCACTGTAGAGCTCCCCGAGCCTTGTGAGCTGTGGGTGTAGTCCAGCCGTTGAGGGCTGTAAATAGAATTAAGCTTTTCCACGTATCCGTCATGAGCTAAAATGTATTCGTACCAGGTAATTGCTATGGAACCCTAATCTATTTGAAGAAGCGCGCCAGCATGTGGCTCGGGATAGGCTCACCTGCTCTATCTGAAAAGGGAGGGAGGGACACGGCTTAGACTCGACGCATAAGCCTTTGTATGGACAGTTGCTTAAATGTCGTACAAGTAAAGAAAAACATGAACGGCGAGCAAAAAGAATATACTGGTCGACGCAATACCATGGCACTTATGGGTACTTCCGCCGGACGGGAGAGAGTTCTTGTCCATTCAGGTCACGCACGGTTGGCGCAGTAGGCAAATGGCCGGTACAATTCACGGCACATTGATCCCCGCCTTGTGTTCTTTACGCTGCCCTACACTAAAACACCTTATTTTAGACATAGATACTGGACTTACATTAATAACTAAGCAAAGTGGCTTCAATGCCCATAGGATCTTTTACGTACGTTGATATTTAGAGCTTCCGTGCTTTTATCAAGCCAAGCACAGGCGGTCATATCTAAAGCTAGCAGGCAAACAACTAAGGAGGCAGCGCTGATCTTCATCGTCTTTCATAATCCAGCCCGCTGGGTTCTGTAGGAACTCTCGAGGATACCAATGCCAAGGGCCGGCCCTTGGCGGCCAGCAGGGCGGATGCCCACCTTGCTAGATATAATTAGTCACATAAATTATATTGCCAGCAGACTTGGGCACTTTTGGCCCCATGAAGTGGGAAGGCCCTGGGAATGCCTCCGACGCAACGGATGCAGATCCGGATGCCTGTTGGATCCAGATCTACAACCAGCATTGGTTGTAACAGTTCGCCCAGCCTTGCTGAAAACCCCTGCGTGGATTGCCGGATTCTTATTATTGATTAACCGGCTTGAAAGCTCCACAGCCCGATGAACTGACCCCGGAGTCTGGTGCGGCAACGTGGCGGGCACTTCACGCGATCGCTACCAGTGGGTGACTTGCGATCCGCAGAGCCTTGTTAGAAGTTTCGAGAAGTAGTGCTGGGACTTTCTCGTCTACTTCGTCGCCGACCATCAGAGGGCAAAATTGTGCATGTATTTTTCCCAACCCGTTGCACCCCGCACCTGCTCTATAGGCTGAATGGCCTCGCCGACGGGAGAGGTGGGCAAATTGGTTGTTATTCTTGGAAACTCTGTGTACGGGTAAAATGCAAGTGGGAGCTGGGGGACAGAACATGGAGAGGTTCTGGGCTAATTAGCTATCTTGACGGTAAAAGGCGCCTTATTGGACATGTTGGCATACCTCTTGCTTCCAAAAATAAAATGTCCCCGAATGGGTGGCCCGTCTCGATATTGCTTGGGTAGCGGTTTGACACGAAGCCCTACTAAGCTGGTCGACGCACAAGGCACAGCAGAGTAGAGCTACATATTTGTATACAGTACACGGTAGCACGAAGAAGACAGTCTTCATGAACCATTTGCTTGGCACCCGAAGCCTTCGTCGACATGATGTAAGCTCTGTCCTCCCCAACCGCGTGAGTCCTTTGCAGCGGGGGGTTCAACGTCGATTGGAGCCTCGAGGACAGCAAGGGCCGGTAGACAATTATTAAGCCCTCTCACAATTTATCGGGCGCTTCCTGCCGTGTTGCGCCTCACGGCATTCTATTGCGGTATTTCATATCTCGCTGCGCCGTTGTACCTCTCAGACTGCTGAAGCGCGTCTCCATGCTCCATGGCGTGAGATACCTAGAGATAACGGGATAGGGAGAAAAAAAGTGACGTCCTAGGTCCCTCTTCGTGGCCATGCCAACAGACATGGTCGGCGAACAATCTTCCTCAGCCTCAAGAGGCTCACGGTCCTTAGCATATGCAGTATCACTCTTGTAGTTTCATGATCCCTGCACGGAGATATTCCTGCCATCGTTGAACATCTTCTATTTACATTCACGCTCGATCCCCAGAATTACCATGTTGGATAGGAGTGACCCTCCCTGCGCCATGCTTTAGCAATCTAGAGCTGCGCTTGTGCCCCAGATGATGATATAGTTTCCTTGAATAGCTGGCTTCATCGTTTTGTGACCCCAAATACTTGCGTTATTTGCTGCACCATGTATGTTAGTTCAGAATGCCTGCTCGGAGTACAGGGTTGGAAACATGGAGACTGGCCGTGAGGCACAGCAGCAACATGCTGTGACATGCCACCGTACCCGTTGATTTGTTCATAATGGTGTTTCTGTGCTATTTTAATTATCTCAAATATCTCAACACTTAATTAATACCTTCAGCTCTTGTCACTGCACACCTACTCACTCGGTAGCCCCTACGACCTAGGCACGGCACGTTGAGCAATGTTCATCATCTCGGAAGGCACTTTTGTAAGCAAGTTTTTACTCTGGCACATTACTTGACTCGATTTTCGCGCTGTCTCGGCACTGTGAGCAGGCAGGGATTCTCTGTTACCGTAAATAAACCAGACTCTATAATTAAACTCTACAATCGCCAGGCGATCTTGTCTTTCCCTCCCACTACAATCTTGGACGTAAACGGAACGTTCAAAGTCTATTCCCTATGGTTACAGCAGCTCCACCGGCGCGTAGGGCTGCCACGGAGTATTTACAGCTTCCCGACAATTTATTTCGGCTCAGTTTGATTTGGGTTTGGTGGCGTTGCCGACACTCTTTGAGTCGTAAAACGCTTGTACCCACGACTTCATCTGTGCCAGCGAGGCCACCTGCGCTCTCTTGACATCGGCATTCACCTCTCCGCTTCTGGTAGACAGGTCGTTACAGTGCCTCGATCCCGGAATAAGAAACACAGGCGCCTCGGGCGTGCTTTTGAGCGGGCCGCCGGGTCGCAACTCGCTAGAGACCGACGCTGAGCGCCACGGATCCAGTTCGCTATTTGGGTGGTTAGCAACCTTTACAGACCAGAAGGGAGGTGTGCTTGATCGCAGAAGACCACATGCTTACCCGTTAACCCATAGTAGCCTCGTCGTGTTGGTCAGGAACCATCCGTTCGTCCACTTATTGAAGCCATCTTCTGTCTTGCCAGCGGCGGAACCGAACGTGTAGTTGCCTTGCGGAGGGAACATCAGACCGCACTGTCTCTGGTACCATTCTGCACTGACATATCGCGACAAGATGGTTGTTCTATCCTTGGGTGCGCCGCTGAAACCAATAGGTCCTGATTAGTTGAATGGTTTATGAGATCTTTCGCTTGTCCATGCATGACACCGGCGCTGGAATCTGCAGTTTGCTGCTGATCACTTACGTTTGCCAATAAAAGAAAGGCTCATTGCATGTCATCCACATCCACTGACGATTGACAGTGTTGTTGACAGTTAGATCGGAATACATTGGACTAGTAGCGTTGTAAGTGTTGAAGCATTCTACGGAAGTGGACGAGTTCCATTCAGAATAGGACAAATTTGCACAAGCTTGTTACTGAATTAGCCTCGCAGTCGAGAGGAGACTGGAAAGACTGGATGTATACTCACTATCCGGCAGTGATTCGTATTTGAACCACTTCGCGAAATTTGGCAGGGCTTTCTCGAGTCCAAGTCCATCTGCTGGAACCTTCACGTTGCTCGAGTTCCCATACGATGCTACCGGTATGGTCTTTGTACCATTCACGACGGGTCGCACACCCTCGACGCTGTCACACATCTGAAAGAACGTTGAATAGTTAGAGAACATCTGGATGCTCTGCCATTCGCCCAGAGCATTGCCAAAGGCCGCGGCAAAGTCCTCAGGGTGGCTGAGGCCTTCAAGTCCAAATGACTTCTGGAGTTCGTGGATCTCGGTCTTGTTCCCATGCTGAATCACTCCGTCAATGTGGTCAGAGATCCGTGTAAAATCTGCGCTGCAGTTTCTTCGCATGCCTTCTTGGATCGGTAAGAAGTATCCCCAGAAATCGTATATGGCCTGTACCGGTGCGCTGGTAGCATGATACGCCCAGAATGTCCCTGGGGCAAGCTTGGCTGTCCAAGCGGCCAGAGCGCCGCTGTAACTGCCCCCGACGTTGATCCAGGGTGCTTTCGGGGCATTGGTAGCACCGGTAGTGTCGAATGGTAGCCGGACCTGTCGAGCAAAGTAGACGAGATCTTGGACGGATTCTTCGAGTGTCAAATGCTGCAGAGCTTTTGTGTCCAGGACCTGGTAGGGAGAAGACTCGCCCCAGTATCTATGTTCGAGGAGGATGATGGCAGCTCCTAAACTCTGCGCATATTGGCCCAGCATGGTACGATTCGTGAGATAACCTCCATACGGACCTGCCTCAACCTCTCCGGGGGTGAATAGAACTACAGGAGACCCAGACCCCTTATAATACTCTGTGTTGTACCAGTATCTTTGGCTGAAGTTGCCAAGGGTAGGGTCCGCGTGACTGATGCGCTGCTGAAAGACACCGGCTGAGTTTGGCGTAACAGCGCCAAGCTTGGCTGGCATCGGCGGCAAAGGTCTGTGAAAAAGACGGCCATCGACACTAGACAGGATGTGTGCCGCCACTGACAGCAGCGATGTAGTCCATGATAGTCTCATCTTGATGACCTTTCGTAGCGTATCAACGAGAGAACGAACGGAGAATGTACGGCGTGGAGGACTAAAGATCTGAAGCTACCGAGAAAGGTGTCTTCAATCATGTGTATGGGTGATCTAACTTAAATAAAAACTCGAAGTTATACCAAAAAAAAAGTTTGGTGTCGTGAGGATCCAATCCCAAGTGCTGGTACGGCCTCAGTCGCAACTTCTGCTCGGAGAATTAGATGAAAATGGCGTAGAACACCTTCCTACGGCAAGGTACCTTAAGGATATTGCGTTAGGGTAGGACATAGGGGCACAGGCGCAGATATAACACGATGCAATCTGTCAAAACGAGCCTTCTGAGCAAAAGTCTTTATTATCTTTCCATAACCCAAGACAGATACACCGCGGCTAAGTCCGGAAGTCGTCGCCCGCATTCTTCTGTGGGACGCCGGATAAAGCTTGGCAAAGCAACCGGATATTGAGTAATTTTTGTCCCAGGGCAAGTCGGAACACTGAGAGCATGAGAGTATTGGGCAAGGCATACCTACCTTAAGGGACTCTTAGGCAGGCAGACTGCAAGAAGTACCTAACTACCGTGAGCATTGACTCTATACTGCTTACCTTACTGTTACACTGTTTTATCGCTAACAATTTCGGCCAAAGACGGAGCTGACATCAGGAAGGTAGGCGAATAACGGTAAACACATGTTATAGTTTGGACCGAACACCTATGTAAAACGTCGGCCTCAGGTGATGCTTTCCACAAAAGCTGAAATGTTCATCATAGATAAGGTACTGTAGGTAAGGTATTTTGCCGCGCAAAACCCCGTGTCAGTGAATTGGAGTGTGTACAAAGTACGGAGTAAATTTGACCTCAGCCCTTTTTCTTTCTGATTCGAAGTTGGAAGGGACTGTCCCCACTCCGGAGAGCGTGGGCCAGAATCCGCGCGCGGAGGGCACTCCACGTGACACGATGTGCACGGTCCATCTCGTAGTCGAAAGCTGCTTGAGCTTTCGAGGTCAACTTCACGACGCAACGAAGACCTTCCATTCCGCATACAATTGCAACCGTGCAGCACACGCGGCCCAATTGCATTTACCATGGCGTTGGGTGAATCTTCAGATACTCCGCGAGGTTGGTTTCATCTCACCTTCTCCCAATCGGCTTACGACTTACTGACCTGGTACAATCTAGAGGCGACTCGCGATGAGATGCGACAGGCGAAACTTCCCCTCGCATACCGAGACAGCTGCGCACACCTCTTGATCCCCCTCAATCGATGCCGATACGAAACATACTATCTTCCTTGGAAGTGTGAGGTAAGGATGTCCCCTGGCGGCCGGCTGTAAAACCTTTTGAGGCGGCCTTTGGCGACCAGTGCAGTGGCCAGGCTGCCGTATCTCGGAGACCAGTTGCTAACGACTGAGGCATCAGGACGAGAGACATACCTACGAGAAGTGCCAATATGTCGAATTCAAGAAGCGGGTAGCGAAATTGAACGAGCTCAAGGCGGCGAAGGAGAACTGAAAGGCGATTCAATATGGACAGCGGAGAAACGCCATGTACAATTTAGACGTCCACGGATCACTCGGGTCATAAGGCAAACCCCTGCGGACTAGAGAATAAAAACTATTTTCGGGCCTTTTGCGAATCTTGCCTCAGATTGTCAAGGCAGCTTATCCGAAGCTTCTTCGGTCCCGCTCCCTGCCTGCGTTGCGTCATTTCGACCCGGTCTCGATCCTGGGTGGTATACTCCATGGCTGCGATATGATCCCGGGGTTTCTGTTTGGATGCTATAGTTATACACTCGGTTTATGGCTACAGGGAGACAAAACTTAAAGAATTGACATATTCCTTCACTTCCCATCGACCGCTTTGGCCTCGCTATCGATCCCCCCCGCTCCCGAAAATACTCAGCTCTACACGGAATAGGAACCCTAAAGGCAGTGAGCTGGTCAATGGTCAACACGCCATTTATCAGAGGAGGACATTCAAAAACTAAGATGGCACAAAGGGATAAAGCAAACCGAACGAGGAAGACGGCCAACGCGGTTCAACCCATCGTTGTCCGAAGGGACTACTGCTTCCTTCACAGATCCTGGGTGGATATGCACCAGCTTCCTTGTCCCGTTCATATCAATGTTTACTGCCTGCCACTAGCATTGTTCAAACCGATGGCTGAGAGTCAGGAAGTACTTCCCCGCGACATACCATCCCTTAGTCGACATATTCCCACGCGGCCGCCTACGACAGGATCTTACCTTACATGCCTTGCCCTGTCAAACAGTTTCTACATGTTAGACCAAGCCTCAAGTACTTCAACAACTCCGAGATGAACTGACTAGTATGTTGCTGATAAGCTCTTGATTCAGGACTCGCATGCACCTTCCGACTTGCTGGCCCATAGAAGGGGGGCCGAAGGTCATGGGCAGCCATTTGGAGGGAACTAACTGATCCTCAAGAATGATTGAAACATCTTTTTGCTCGGCAGCGATATCGACGAAATCGGCCACCAGAATTATATTTTATGTCCAATTCCAGTAAACCGGCGTCCTTCCATTTGCGCCAGCCTGCTGTTTCTGGGTTAAAGACATCGTTGCCCGCCTCGGATTACCGAGGGCCTAGAAAAGGAACTTGAGTTATACAAATGCTTTGTTTTCTCGTATACAATACGCGCCGGCCGCGACTCCCCCAATACCGAATAATCTCATAAATATGCAATATAACAAACATAGCGAACTGCACGTGGGCACAGAAGCCATTCGGCCGCAGAAAGGTCTTGAGCGTTGAACAAGGTAGCCAAAACACATAGTAGAAATATACCTCAACTGCTTCCTTCCCGTCACGATTCTCTTCTATCAATTTCCACTCCATCATATCAAAGGTAAACTCATACACATCTGAACCTACACGGGTAATCACGAAGTAACCATGCCTCGCTCAGGATACGACGTCCGCTCGGGGAAGACGGATGGAAAGAGGAAGGCCGATGGCAAGAAGAAGAAGGCGGATAAAGAAACGGAGGAGGGCTCATCCTCGCAAGGCACGCAGACCGGGGACAATAATGAGTCCTCTTCGAAGGATGAATCCGCGAAAAATAAGAGTCTGCCGGCCTCCGCTCAAGTTGGAGATATGGTTGGAGTAAATGACCAAAAGGTGGGCGACACCATGGAGGGCGAGTAAGAGCCGTCATGACTTAGTGGTGGCTCTCGAGCCCTTGAATCTTAGTCACAGTCCTGCTATGATGAGCAGGAACTTGGAGATCCAGAGTTGTCGGTGCCGTGGAGCAGGTTTCGTTCATGTCTGGGTGTCTTGCCGGGCAGGTTGTCTGCCGATCCTCTCGGGTTCAGCTACCCCGGTTGCCGGATATCTGAAATCTGGAGGCATAGGTGATAGGCGCCGGAAGTCGGGTTATGTTTACCAGCCCATTTGCGGAGCAGCTATGCTGGATGGCAACAATTTAACAATGCCGTACTGGCCGAGTTCTTGTACAGCCTCTGCCACTGATCGTTAGTGTAGAATAACTTGTAATTCAGGTGTGTTCACAAATAAAAGGTAAGTGAGAAGCCTCCCTCAACACGTGTCGGTACAATCTAATATTATTGTGACTCTTCGTCAAATGTGTCAAATAAAGTCGGCCAGGATAACTATAATCCAATCCCATACTGTGTTTCAGGTGATAATGATGTACTAATAGATAGCATATGGCCCTCTGCATTTGCTTCTGGCTGTTGAAAGCCGAGACAACAGTTGATTAAATCTCAAGGTCTGGTCAGAGAGCAGCAGAACTTGGTCAAGGAGGGGGCAAGTTCTCTGGTACTGTTCAGCATCCCCGGCGCGGCAAAATACAGGCATTAGGCTGAGAATCGATCAGTGAAGCCTAAGTACAATAGTGCGAATTACTTCTCCCGTCCAAACGCGTCCGAGTCTGCATCGCCCATCTTATTGGTGCGGGATGAGCAGAAGTCCACCACCATTGTCGTTGGGTCACAAAGGCGTTGTTCAACACAAATGATCTGAACTGCAAGTTTCAAGGAACAAGATGGGGCCAATTGCAATAATAAGTGGCTGGGTCTACCAGGACTTAGTTGAAATGGCGCAGTCCTCCAAGTATTTGATGCCGAGTATCTTCTGCCTGGAGATTTAGATACAAGTAAGCATTTACCAGCAACATCTCGTGCTCGTAAAGCATCATAAAACAAACTCTTGGAGCCTTGAATATCCTAGATATGATACCAATGATGAATCTGTCGATTTTTATACCCGCAATCATATTCGCCTATCTAGGCCTCATAGTTCATGCCGCTACGGCTGCTTCGGCCGCAACAGCCCCGAACCCATTGGAACGCCAAGAGCATTATTTGGCAACACGACAATTCTGGTTCCATCATGGGCCGTATCCATACACATATTACTTGCCACCGTAAGTTACAGCCCTGCTAATAGTATAGAATTATCACAATCTGGTCTGGAAAGGGAAATTCTGATGTTAAGACAGGGGCGCCATCGCGGGTATTGTCATCGGTACCCTCATAGGCGTCGCTATTCTCGTTTACCTATTGTGCATGGTCTCTAGGATGGGGCGGCCAACGCGCCGGTATGGATGAGGAAGAGGTATGGCTGCCAGCCGAGAGGAGATGGTCCGGCTTGGATCTTGACATTTGTCCCGAGAGATCAAAGTGTGTGATTCTGCCTAGATCGCATCTTGGGAGTAGCTCTCTAAATCAAGGCTTCTTCTTTCTATGCTCTTTATACCTGGGCAGAAAAGCCCTACCATGGCTTTGTGCGCTGGATTTGATATTAGCGTCTGTGTTGTTCCGCTGTGCCTGTTGTATAGGGTATTGCCGACTGTCTAGATACAATGTCCACCTTGCACCTACTCAACAAATCCGTCGTCCATGCTGAGCCGCCGCCGCAGTCCCAAGGCTCGAATGCAATAGTGCTATTGACTTGAGAGATACTAAAATATCTCCATGGAACGTTGCTCGTGCCAAGCGTTGCTGTAGAAGGTTATTTGAGGCCACAACCAGAGTCGGAGTGGCTCGAAAGGCCCTTTTGAGAATGGCTTTTGAGGGCCAGGAAGATGATACAACATTGATAGAAAACTGTGTATCAATCTCAGGAGCATTGAATGACCCATTCATACAGAGGACCCAACTGTGTTGAAATTTGGGTCGTCTGATTGCGTAAGACTTTGTCGAGTAGGTCAAGCAGGCTTACAAGTTGACTATCTAGGCAGGCCCAAGTACTCATCCTGCTTCTTCCCTCTTTGCAATGTACATTCACCATAATTTTATCATATATCTCACGATTAACAGCCCAATGACCCGAGTGAAACGCGTCAGGGAAGTATGAGAAATGGAGAACGTTCTGTGATATTTCCGAAAAGGGCAAGTTTCTTTACCGCAGGTGTCGCCATACTCATGTTAAGCTCTGGGTGGAGGAACACGTAAATGACAATACAGAAATCACGAAAATGATCCTGAGACTTCTGGTATATAATGCTTTAAAATCCAAGGGACCAGCATACGAAGGTGCTTTTTGGCTGCCTCGTAATTGACAGCTCAATCTGTCGCTGCTTTGCAGCTTCACTGCCCCGTACTATTCGAGTTGAATCCACCAGGGCCGATAGCGCGCGTTGTCCAGGGACCCTTTGTAACTGCTCTGTTTCTTGGTTGTTAACGTAATGAGAGAGCGAGGCACAATTGCAGAGTCAGACTCGGGAAATCCGACCTTCCCGGTTTGGATGGTGACATACGGGAGCCGATCCCACCCACCCATCGTCTCAACTTCCTGCAGGGGGAACTCGACGTGTGCTAGGACCATAACCAAAATAAAAAAGGATCCGTAGAGATTCACATGACGGATACTAAACCAGCTTTCAGAGAACACTTTGGACCCCTCTTCATTCATCCTGGCAGATGCGATACGATGGCCTCGACGGAAGGGGCGAGATTCAGAACGCGATACGAAAGAGTGCTGTCACAACCCACACCATAACTACCTTGCGCCACCGAAAAGAAACAAAAGTATTACAGGGTTCTACTTGAGAGGATTTTTCCTTCGCTTCCAGCCACAGGTGCCTTATAAACTTGGCCACATAACGTGGGAGATGTAAGTCAATCCTCGGCGAAATATATTGAACATGTGGGGTGGCGTGGGTCAGCCAACGCGGAGACTTCCTTGGGCTTAAAACAACCACATATGGGCAGAGTGGTAGGCGATGCGTAGCATGTAGGCCCTATAGGGAAGGCGGTGTTACAGCCCACGGTCTTTAAGAGCACCTTCATAGTCAGCTGCTGAGCCATGTTCCAAGGAGTCAGAGTTGCAGATATCTGGCTCAGCGGCGGAGGAGACCTGGTACTGCTATTGTGTCTAGATTCACCGTAAACTTGGCATTTCAGGGGTTGCATTCCAGGCTTTCTGGGCCATGGCACCGCCTCTGGGCCCACGACAGTGTCTTACCCGAGTGACAAGTCGCGACCAGTCTAATAGACTACTGTGCACGTAACCTTGAGCGATTGTTGCATCCACGCCTCCGAGGCGGCATCGCCACTATTATATTAGAGACACAGCTGTGAAGAATGGTGTCTCCTCCAGCAGACCGCACTAGATCTGTCCACTTGATTCTTCTCAATTTTTGTTCGAATAAACTATTCAACTCTACACGTGAAGCAACATGGTCCAACTGCAAACGGCTGCTGCCGTTGTTCTTCACATTACCGCGTCGGCTGCTTACTCTCTTGTGCGGAACTACTCTGGCAGTAACTTTACTAACGGCTTCAATTTCAGAACGGTACGGATGGCGCTTCTAGTTCTGTTGAAATTCTCCGAGCTAACGACCTCGTCCCGAAGGCGGCCGATTACCCAGGCTCTGGAGATCCGACCGAGGGCTTCGTTAACTATCTTAGTAACTCCGATGCTCAGTCCCAAGGCCTGGTCAAGGTAGTCAATGAGCAGGTGTATCTTGGTGCGGATAGCACAAGCAAGATCTCAACTTCGGCCCAGGGCCGCGGCAGCATCCGGTTGGAGTCGAAAGAGAGCTTCACGAATGGCGTCCTCATCGCGGATATAGCGCACATGCCGGGGAATGCGTGCGGAATTTGGCCTGCATTGTAAGTACCTTAAATATGAAGCTGGCTCTCAATCCTGCCTCCGAGCTGACCCCAGAGCTGCGATAAAAGCTGGACGTACAACTTCGACGAAGACCCGTACGGTGAGATCGATATTATTGAAGGAATAAGCCTCCAGGCCAACGATATTGTCTCCCTGCATACCTGCGGAACGTGCTCGTTCAAGCTCTCTGGCACAGACCCCCGTGATGATTGCAACCTTGGGGGAGAGTCCGACGGCTGCTCTGATGCCGCTGCGACCAACGAGTGAGTTCGCGTTTCTGAGGAGAACTTCGGCCAAGCATGGTTCTAATTTACGTTCGCAGGGACGGTTGCGGGAATACAGCCCCGGGAGCTTCATATGGTGATGCTTTTAACAATGCAGGGGGTGGTGTCTACGCCACGCTGATCAACAGCAGTGGTGTTAAGATCTGGCAGTTCAACAAGGCTAATGTGCCTGCGGATATCACCAACGGGAATCCTAATCCTTCGAGCTGGCCATCGCCGTTCGTTTCCTTCGTCAGCGGATCCTCGTGCAATGTTTCCAAGTACTTTAAGAAGCAGACTATCGTACGTGTCCCTCGACGAGAAATCTGCCGTGACTGAGCGAGAGCGTGTGCACTAGCTGACCAAACCGGATAGATCATCAACATTGACTTCTGCGGCTCCAACATTGACCAAGATACGTGGGACGGCGACCAGACTTGCAAAGCGGCAGCGAAGAACTGCAAGACATATGTTGCGCAGAACCCGGGGGCATTCGCGAGCGCTTACTGGCTCTTCAACTCGATTAAGCTGTATCAGTGATTTGAAGTCCGAGACGTGCAAGAGGGGCGGGCAGTTGTGTCCGTTTCGCCGATTGGTCTTGTTGCATATTTTCCCATAATTAGATCTCTCTGATTGCTCTCGGTATGGTACTTACAAATGGAATACGTCCATAATCACGCTGTTTATCATGTAGTGTTCATCATATTCTACTGCAGCCTTTGGCATTTTGTACAGCCCGTTGCAATGCAAAGGCTCCGCCGAAAGATTCGCACTGCGTGGCCTGCGATATAATCTCTTCCACCCCTTGGATCGGCGGACGTATGGACTATTCACTCAACTATATTTGCCCAACTAAAGGTAAGGTAAGGTATCTTTACCTATAGTGTCTGGTAGCCTGCCCAAGGACAGAACATTAGTCTTCCAGGCCACTGGGGTATAGAGCCACAAAGGCCACTCGCTAAGGTACAGTATCACGAAGTACGCATCTTGATCTTGTAAATCTTGTCTCGTAGTGGCCCATTGCTGAAACAATGAAAGACACTTGACCCGGGCAGACGGGCTCGGCCAAATCTAGACCTGACTTCAGCATGCCTTACGTTTTAGTGGACCCATGACGCTAAGGATTAGGCGAAAGCTCACTAAACCTTTGCTATTTCTGATATCCTACCTACCAATACCAGCGTATCAAAAGCTTAAGTCTACCGGAAGAATAGAATAAGAGGATTAATCTAGACAGGGGCTTTAATCGGGACTTTAATCTTTATCGCATTTACTACCTATAAGGTATTTCTTAGGCAAGCAGCTATAGTAGCTTCGACTACATAAAGAAACAGCTAAAGTACTTTTATTTTAAAGCTAAATAAGTTATCAGAGTCTACTCGAAAAATATCAATAGAGTCTATCTCTTATCGTATAATCTGGCTTATATACCCTCATATAATTTTAACGGAGTGTATTATACTCTGTTACGGAACTATTGTTAGGGGTTCACTTGAGGCTCCGTCGCTGGCTCCACTTAATCTGCCTGATCACAGTACTGCCAACCTACCCAACTTATTTCTTCTCACAAGCGACGCCTCCCTCTGGATCAAACCAGGCAAGGACATTTGCAATGGCCCAGACCATAAAACGGTGGTTCACTCGGACACGAGAAAAAGCTCGGAGATCAGAAAAAGCCAGCGGCTTTAAAAGTTTGCACCTTGGTCGCGATGAGATTCGCATCTTTCTCCTTGAGCCCGCAGCCTCGTACTCGGCCGACCTCCGGGGCACATTCAAGCATATCGCGCTCGATGACGTGCAGCGGAAAGGCTACTCCTTCGCAGCCCTGTCGTATGTCTGGGGTGACAGATTGAGAAATTCCCCGATACACTGTGGTAGTGCAACCCATTTTGTCACAACTAACGGTGATTCGGCGCTACGATACCTCAGAAAGCCAAAGGAACGGGTCGCCCTTTGGGTGGACGCCATTTGCATCAACCAAGACGACATGATGGAAAGAAACCACCAGGTAAAGCTCATGGGGCGAGTCTATGGGCTAGCAAGCAGCGTCGTTATCTGGCTTGGCCAGGGAGTCGGTGACATCGCCGGCTTCTTCAACTGCGTGCGGAGAATTACGCCCCAGATGAAGGAGAACCGCGACGAATCTGCCCTAGCCGGTATTGTTAGACATGATATAGAACAGCTATTTGGTAGGTCTTGCATAGAGTCGTCCCTACTGCTTGATACGAGGGACCATGAACAGCCGCTAACTGTAATCAGATCTCCATTACGATATGTTAGAATATATCCTCTACCACCAGTGGCCATACAGACAATGGACGCTTCAAGAACTAGTACAGGCATCCGATCCCGTGGTTCAAATTGCGCAGTACCGGATATCCTGGCTAGACTTTGTCACCTTTTCGAGTTGCTTCGACCTGATCACTACCCTCTTGAGGGATCGGTATATCCGGCCGAAAGCCGAGAGCCAAACGATTTTGGCAGGAATGTCTAGTCCCGCATCTACGGAGCAGCCCTCGTCCACAGGATCTTCTATGATGGTTCGAGGAGAACAAGCAGGGGCAGGTCAGGTTGGGGCCGGGACACAAGATGTGGTGCCCGACTTGCAAAGGGTAGCCAGGGAGATGGAGCGTGTTGAGACGGAGGTGGAGCATATTAGGACGGAGGTGGAGCGTGTTAGGACGGAGATGGAGCATGCTAGGAAGGAGTTGGAGCATGCTAGGACGCAGATGGAGCATGCTAGGAAGCTCCAGGTACTGAGCGACATGAACCGAGACATGAAGTATCGCCGTCGCAGCCTGTTGCGTGACTTCATCAAGTTATCCATGAAGGTAAGCCACACAGCACCCGAGGACAGAGAAAGGTACATTGACCTGGTGGGGAGGATTTTGTCGCAGTTACTCGAGCTTTCCACGCGGCAACAGGCATCGGATTTACGGGATAAGATCTTTGGGACGTACGACATCCTGGAAAAACTTGTCCCCGGATTCCCAGATGTCGACTATAGCCAAGACCCGGAACTCATATACGAGGGTGTCAGCCGACATATCATCCGCAAGTCCAGGAGCCTCTCTATTGTCGTCCTCTCTAGCCGTATTGAGAAAAGGCAAGGCGTCGCAATGCCCTCATGGGTTCCCGACTGGGGGTATTTCGGATCGGATGGGATTATAAGCAAGCCCATGACCCAGCCCGTCGAGACACTGCGGACTAGCGTGCACGTACCGACATTGAATTCCTACGGGCAGGGAAAGCTTGCACTGAGAGGGAAACGCATGGCTTATTTGTCAAGCCGGACAAGTGCCATAACGAGCCAGCTAGAATGGCCCCATGTTTGCACAAACGGGCCTATGGTATCCGTCCTGCGGCATTGGTACCTTTCAGTGCGAAGTTCAACAAGTCTCCAGGGAACCACAGAGGATGGCATGACTGCGATTACTGAAGCACTGGGGTGTCAGACGAGAAGCTCCGGAGAGCAAAGCTCGCTAGATTTGCTCAAACTGGTGGTAAACAGCATCAAAGGCGGAAAATTAGATGCAAACACGACTTCGCAGCAAATTTGCAACCTGATCCACCCTGAACGTTCTAGGGGAACGGCGTCCCTTCGCTGGATGGACAGTTATATTCTGTTTCATACATCCTCTGGGAATATTGGCCTTTGCGTTGCCGATACGCAGCCGCACGATGTCATTGTGCTCTTGGCGGGAACTTCTTCGCCGGTGCTTCTACGTCCTGAGGAGGACTATTATCGTTATATCGGCCCAGTCTACATTCATGGCGTTACGGACGGGTCTGATTTGTGGGCAGAAGGGACAGATGTTGAGGCGCTGGAGACCTTTATTCTAGTCTAAGCGGCGCGGTATAACAGCTACGATGCAGGGAGGATAATATTAAAGCCGGCTTCTATGGAACTGGCCTTATAGTATTGGATCCCCAAGCCGTGTTATCTAAGTTGGATGCCCAAATACAGACCCCATCCCCCCCAGGGTCTTCTAGAGGGCTCCCCCCTTGGGAGTCTAAGACTCCATAAAATAACCGAAGCCACTAGCTAGATAGAGCTTATTAAACAGCGTATTTCTACCTATTAAAATGGCTCCCCTATATCAATATTATATATAGTGGATCAACCAGCTAAGGGAACTACGGCCATTATGTACCAGATGGTTCTACTATGTAAAGAGGTCGAGGGGCTATATGCGGCAAACGAGGCACTAAGTAAATGCCGGAGGGCTAAAAAATTCGTTTACGGCTTGGGAGCAGCCTTACGGTATAAGAAGCAGAGGATATCCTAGATTAAACGGTTATAGATGGGCAGTTGGTCGAGGAAAGCCGTCGGGCTACCCAGAAGCTAAGGGGGGGAAGCTAAGGTCCGGTGCTGTGGGTGGTGTGGAAAACCTCGTTATAATATATGTATGTGCCATGAAGGTATAGAGGATTTAGATACTTCGATTGAGGATCTAATTCAGGTTATAGAGTATATCCCATGTATTAACCTGCAACCAGGAAGTACTACTGTAGGAATAGTTAGAGGAAAGTAGTGTAGTAATGGCTAAAGTAGGGTCGGCCGTGCTATTGTAAGGTATTAAACCTTTGGCTAACCCGCTACGCAACTCACCTCGGCCGAAGTTCATGCAACAAAGAAGCGGAATTTGAACACATTTCCCAAATCCCAAATCTTAACATCGACTCCGGTGGCTATTTGAGATGTTAGGTGTTGTAGGCGGTCGTGCTGTACAATTTTTTTATCTACATGCCTCTTATTAGTCTCCTCCAGGCGATCTGAACCCGCGCTGAGATGAACTCGCTGCGTGACCCCTATTTTTTTTTTAACGAGTCACCTGAAATCCGCCTTATGCCGATCGCGTACGTCATTGCCCCTGTCTCACCAATCGCACCGAGTACAGCGAAAATCGTTGCTCACGGGGGCTTCTCCACCCGGTAACTCCCTTTAGTCGCCCTGGTACGCCGCCGTACTGCCGACAATCGGATTGACCACCGTTCCCTCGCGAAATCCAAGCCACGTTTCTTCCGAGAATACCTCCTCCGAGTTGTCTCCACGGACCTTCCTCTCTTTCTGCGATTCTGGCCGCGCGCGCTTTGCCCAGATCCGAGTACAATGGGCGACCGACCCTCCTTCTTGCGCTCGGATTCGAGCCGTACTGGCCAACCGCTCCTCTACGCACCGCTCGCAGACGAGGACCAAGATGATCGCGGCCGTACGGGCTACGGCGGCGGCAGCCGGCGGGCAAGCCCTCATGTATCAACCACAATGCAATCCCATCTCTACCCCCCTGGGACATCCAGATCGGCCGCCTCGACCCCGAATCGATCCACCTTCTCGCGCCGAAAGACGATGCGCTCGCGATCTCCCACGACGAATGCGCGACTCGCCGCGCGGAAGAAATACATGTACGCCAGCATATTCCTCGTCCTGAGCCTCGTGTCGTTCACCGTACAGACCGAGCTGGCGTCGTACATCCAGATCGAACTGGGCTGGGACAAGGCGTATTGCATGCTGTACCTGACGCACGGGTCGTGGACGCTGCTCTGGCCAACGCAGCTCCTCATCCTGAGGTTGCAGAAGCGCGACATGCCCTGGGGGACCTTTTGGCGGAGACATCTCTGGCTCCTGCGCACGACGGGGCAGATGGTCGAGAGACAGGATCTCGAACTGCCGCGGGGGCCCTACGCTCGCTCGCCCTTGCCTTACCTCCTCCGAACCACCGTCTTCATCACGCTCGCGCTGACCGTGGCCGGGCTCAGCTGGTACGTCGCGGTCAACAAGACGACGCCCAGCGACCTCACGGCCATCTATAACTGCAGCGCCTTTTTCGCCTACGCCTTCAGCGTGCCGCTCCTGAAGGAGCGCCTCCGGCTGGACAAGAGCGTCGCCGTGCTGGTGGCGATCGCGGGCGTCCTCGTGGTCGCCTACGGAGACACCAAGGATTCCTCCGCCAAGCCGCCGCCCGCGGGGACCCCCAGTCCGCCCCCGGGAACCTCTTCTTCGGCGCGCGGTCTAGACGGCAGCTCGATGGTCCCGCGCCAGGGCGACGAGCTGGACGCCGGCTCTCGTTTCCTCGGCAACATGATCATCGGCGCCGGCTCCGTGCTGTACGGCCTCTACGAGGTCCTGTAC
>FTAH01000260.1_pt1 | contig 27180 bp, 26 predicted proteins | sample 1639051 | NCBI WGS metagenome assembly FTAH01 (sample SAMEA3914812, study PRJEB12502) | metagenome | biome: forest; material: soil | place: Canada | collected 2011-07-07 | depth 0.1 m | reverse complement strand
TGTTCACCCAGTACAGACCAAGAATGGATATTTTGTTACCCCTCTAGAAGCGGGCTATAGTGTGGAATACAATCCGGGCGTGATAGAGAAATACCAGTATCCTTCGGGAAGCTTCTGGACAAGTAAACAGGGCATGTCCATTCGGAGCGGGCCAAAAGAATGATTTGGATCTCATAGATTGTAAGATACACATTGAATAGTACATACTTTGTATTTCTTACCTGTTTAGCTAGGCGGAAGGGAAAAGATTGAGAAAGCTAGGATAGTCCTCCAGCCAGTTCCCAAAATCCCACTCATCCGGATCCGTGGACGGAATACCTCCCTCTGGATCAGGGGCTGCTCCTACTCTTTCACTTGTCATAGCCTGCTCCTCGGTCAATTCCGGAAGCTGGTCTTGGTCAGGTGACGACGTGCCTCTTATACCGGGAAGTCGACTATCGTGACCTTCGTGCCCTGGATCGTGAATATCTGCCCTTGGCCCGTGGTCGCTACCAGTGTGGACCGCAGCCCGTCTTGTCCGATCATTGTATTTATCTCGACCAGACTGAGTGTTCTTTAGTTGCCTCCCCGGCACCCGGCTATTGAAGAATGCGGTAAGAGAATCCCCTTTGATGGCATCTGAGGTCGGGGTGTGCGCCGGTGGCTGGGCACCAGAGGCCGCAAGTTCGAAGAACTGGTAGTAGAAGTTGGCATGCCAATAAATATCTCCAAGCTGTTCCAGAAACGCCATGCAGCTGCGGAATCGAGTTGACTCCAATCCGTCCCCAGTAGCGGAACTTGGTAGCCGGAGGAGTAAGAGGTGGACAGTGAGTGGAGGGAGCACAGCTGTGACACTATCGAGAAATTAAATTAATGAAAACATTCCTGTACATAACACTGTAGCCAATATCTGATGCTGGTACTCACCAGATGGTCGGACAGAATTTTACGAGATCGCGCTCAATCAGTTCCGTGGCTAGAAGAGTAGAATCTTTGGCGTAAGATTGAGTTTCGGTCGAAGGTATTCGCGAATCGTAGCCACGCTCTTCCACCAAAGCTCGCTGAGACTGGAGAAGAGCCATGATTACAATACTTTATAAATTTGCGTCAGTGCTTGTCTCCTTCTCTGTCTTGGAACGGCGATGCTCACTTATAAGTTAGGTGCAGGACAGCCCTGTAGAGACCACAGGCACCCCCCTCTGCTTCGTCTGCCGTGATGCCTCCTCCATCTTGATGCCTGCGGGCAGCCGGTGCAAGATTCGATAGCCAGTGCCGGAGTGTAGTATAGCACAAATCTACCTGTTCTGATGACAAGGTAGTAGCGGTAGATTGGAGTGACAAGACGCCTTCCATGTAACGACAGAGCCTTACAAACTCGATGAAGATGGACTTGACGCGACGATCATCATTGCTGTCCTCTTCTTCTTCGAGATCCGATACACTGAGCATAGGAATGGTGCAATCAAGTCCGTTTATATGCATCGGTCTTCCCGTCCCCAGTGCGATCATTCGATCCCTCACGAGACAGGCCCACCATATTCGCGCCCAAAGTTTTCGCTGAGGTGCTGTGCCAGGGTCCTGGTGAAGCCCCGCGCCTTGCGCTAGGCCAATTGCTTGATGCACCCAGAACCACGTATGCTTTTGCTCAACCATGGAAGGGTAGTAATGGCTCATGAGAAGAAGAGCTTGGATGTTGGTAATCACGTCTGATTCGTAGTCAAAATCGTACAAATACTAGGTTGCTAGTGAGCCGTCGGCATATCAAGGGGGGAGATAGCGAGACGTCGAGGTACCCACCCGCACTCTTCGATGAAGGCAAGTCCTCGCCTGCTTTCTCGAAGAGAATCCTAACTCGCGTATGCTCTCGAAAGGGATGGCCTGATCAACTGTCAAATGCTATCTCTTGCACGATATCGGACATAGAATCTTACCGCGCTGGCTGCAAATATGATTGCTTGGAGAAGAAGCATGCTAGGACCTTTTCCATTCCGAATGGTCTCTTGGTCGCAGCCGTGGAAGCGTTGGAGGAAAGCGGCCCTGTCCACCACTGGGAAGAAAGAATGGAACAGTTGGAAATAAGTTGTCACACACTGATTCAAGATATTCTCGGGCGGGAGGTCTAGCGCGCCTTTGTGCCGTAGAAATTGGAAGTCTTCCAAGACTTTCTCCAAGTCAGCTCGGGAAGCATCTGACTGGTCTCGCGGCGAGACGGGCAACACGACTCCGTGATGTGTATCCTGGGCTTGTAGCCAAGGCTTGCCCTCGGGGTTGAAATTTCGAAAGAAGGGATAATGAGGGACTTGGTGCAGCATCATGTGCTCCGGAATCGACGAAGGGACCGTTGCATCTCCATTCCTCGCGCTGCCAACAGCTCTGGGTGAATTGGTGTCAATGTCGAGCCTCCGCCGCCGCTTCTTTCTCTCTTCCACGGTGCACTCAAATCCGTCGACCTGGCATCGTGTGCAAGGGAGACCATTCTTTAGTACGTCGCATTTTAATTTGCGAGCACGACAGCAAGTACAAGCTTTCGAAGCTCGGCGCTTCCTTTGTGTATTCATCGCGCGACAACGGGTAGGAGATGTCGTTGGAGGCTCGTGAGTCGTCTGCCTCGGGAGCAATTTACCGTGACTTGGACTTTCAGCGCCCCCCCTTCCCCATTTGGTCTGCCCCAACCCCACACTCAGAATTTCTCCACTCTTTCGACAGGGGATCTCGTCGACATTTTACGGGGTAGTTAGTGGCCACGGATTAAATATGGCTCCCTCCAGCACGGTCAAATAAAGAGAACGAGGGCCACGTTATTGTAGCAACCAGGTGATTTTGAACCTAATTTTTACTTACGCCGGATTTCAGGCCTGTCTGGAGGGTAATCGACCTTGACCAGAGTACCTGAGTCGTTCGGGAACGCCGTCAGCCAGTAGAAATAAAAAGAGGTTCTCGCCAACTTTTGTCTATTAGAGATATGTAAATAGTGCAGGCATCGGCCGTTAGAGCTAAGCGGGGATCCTTGATCGGTTCCGCTCAGCTACTATATGAGGCATGAGGGCATGTATATACATGAGTCTGCCCCTTGGTACGGCACATCTGTATTCCTCTAGAGCTTGATGGTCGCTGAGAAGATCCCCTGACCACCACCCACGTATATCACGTCCTTGTCCTTGTCTGTGCGTCCGAAGGCACACGAGGTCGAACCAGTCACAGACGCAACGACGGTCGGCTTCCCGACGGCTGGATCGACCTCGACGACCGAGTTCTTCCCGTTGGTCGCGACGTAGATCTTGCCGTTCGGCCCGAAGCACAGATCGTCACCCATCAGGTTGGTCCAGAGAGTGGTCACGGCGCCGGTGGCCTTGCCTGTCGCATCTACAGGCACCTTGTGGAAGCTGTTCTTGAAGATGTTGGTGTACCAGACCACGCCGTCCTTGTACTTGATGCCGTCGATTCCGAAGGGGATTCCGCCGCTAGGGGCCATGGTTGGATCGCTGAGAGCAACGGAATAGTCACCAGTGTTCATGTTGAACCGATAGACACTGCCCTTTCCGGCGTCGGCCACCAGAACGGTATCGTTACTGAAAGAGGCAAGACCGTTCAGGTTCGAAGCCTCCTTGATCTCCTTGACGAGCGTCGCTTTGATGGCACTGCCGGTGCAGTCGACCTTGTAGATGCCCTTTCCTCCAATGACCGCGAAGACGTCCGGGGTTATCTCGCCGATCCCGCTGAGGCCGCTTGCACCCGTAAGCACGACGCCGGTACTGGATTTCTTCTCGGCGGGGTCGACCAGGTACAGATTTGGGCTGTTCATGTTGGTGGCGAGGATCAGGCCATTTGGTCGGACAGCCAGATTTTCGATCGAGGCAATTCTCACTACCTGAGCTGCCGCAGCCTGCCTGGACTCGACAGCCGCGGTCGAGACGGGAGACAGGAGAGGGGCCAAGGCGCCCAGCAGAGTTGCGAGTCGGAACATCGCACACAAGGGTACCGTGAGGAGGGAATTGACGATCGTATAGAGTAAGCAGGCACGTCTGAAAGGTTCACGCCACTGAGAGGACTCGGATGCGAACAAAGGGGTAGACGGGAGTATAACGGGAAAGACAGCGCCCCAGGGACAAATACTCTGTCTCGCCGTCGCCTTCCCCGCAGATCATCAGGGTATTTGTCTTGGCAGTTTATCTTAGAGACATTGGGAGGCTCAATTGGCTAAATACTGGCTCGGGCAAATTCAGCAAGATGTTGACGGTCCCTGGACATTAATTGGCTAAATATTAGGATGCAATGAAAAGTCCCGACACGATTCCTACGGCCAGGACCAATTGAGCCTCTTGGGCCCGCCGAATTGGGCAACGGCGGATGATCGCGAATGTAATGTTTATCCCGAATAAATGGACCAGGTCTAGATTGCGCCGGGGCATTTGACGATTTCTGGTAACACAGATCTGTGTCCCGACCGCATCGCAGCGAGGCCCAAGTACCCGAGGAGACGTTCAATGTTGACGTTCTTGACATCTAGTAAATCCAAATAGGGAGTCGAAATGGCTGATACCCTTGGCCTGTTCATGAATCGGCTTACACACAGTGACATAAATGGTCGGCATCCTCATGTCGCGTATCAGAGCGTATTGCCGTGCCTCGACGGGTCAACTGGGAATATCTTCCAAGTCCCCTTGTATGAGGTGCACATGAATGCGGGTTGCGCAGAAGCATGATTTCTCATAATCTCATTAGACACCAGTTCCGTTATATTCTGGTACAGTCAGCCCTTTGGTAATGATTATAATTATGCAGCCCATTTTGATTGTTTCTTCCACCTCAAAAAGCTAAACAGGTTCGACGCGCCAGGTTTTCCACTCGGATATGAGTTGTTTTCATACTGTTCGCGTACGGGAAGTCGCTAAAGTGGTATTCATAAAAAAATCGTGACTTTCCGAGGTCTAGGTTTCATCACTAGGCAGGTGGTCACTTCGTAGGAAAGTTCATCAAGGCGAAATTTTTGGGGGTGGGCTTATGCTTCCGCGTGCGCTGTCGTGCTGGGACGCTCGGGCTTCCGGCCATACACCAGGTGACTTCATAGAAATACAGTTAGAATGGTGATTTCTTATATTGTAGTGGCACTGCGTCGTGACGGGGACGCGCGATGGGGATACTTACACGTCTGACACCGTCCTAAGTTTGGGATCACGGATGGCATTGCGCATGGTGGCGACAAGGACTTGGACTTCTTCGAACGACCACCGGAGAATCTGACCAATTGGGTACAGTGCGAAGCCGTCGAGACTCAAGTCCATGTACAGCCCGACGTATGTACCGATTTCCTTCATTCTCCGGTCCCTGGGCCACGGGCCGTAGGGAACCGTGTACTTTTTGTGTACAATGTCGGTGAAGCCGGCGCGTTCTGCATAACCGACCATGTTTTCCTCGCTGAAACGGAACGTCCGTCCAGTGTAGTCTCCAGCGTCGTAAAACAAGTCCTGCCATTTGTGGAAGATGCTGTCATAATTGTCAGTCGTTGCCGCTTTGTCGAGGCCAAGATGAGATGCCCCGACCCACGCTTTAGACGTACTGTTGATCGTCGATCTCGACCGCCGGATTGTCGCTACGCAGCCCGAGGTTAGGCTCCATGTGCTGGAACCAGCCTCCGGGCCGGAGGAATTGATAGACTTGGTTGTAGAATTTGTCCCAATCCCCGATAGCGGCATGCATGTAGCGAATATGGATGAAATCAAAAGACTCGGGCTCAAAGGTCCAGTCGCTCTCTGCGTCGTCAATCTGGAAGTGCAAATTCGCCGGCACCCAGGTGGGCTGTGTTGGGGATATGTCCGTGCCAATGACTTCGGCGGAAGGAAATTTGTCCGCGACATCGCTGCGTAGATGCACATAGTTGTCAGCAGGCCGTCGAGGGGGTTAAGACAATGGAACATTGCTGTCACAGCCTCCTACGCTTGACGTACATCGCCCAGATTCCCGATCCCGTGCCTATATCTAGTATGCGCTACTCATACGTTAGAGTACTGATATTGGGGACTTGGTCTGGACGAGAGACTAGAGGCTTGACATACCTGAGGATGATCGCCAATAGGCGCGAGGTATAATTGGTCGCCCATCATCATGGTCAACCACTGATGCCTACAAACCAGCGAAGAGTATTGGCATCTTTGCAAAGATAGATAATGTGTCCAAACAACGAGTATCATCCGATAGGAACTCACGCTACATCAAATGCCTCGACATGTTTTTCATCATTAGGAGCCCTATGAGCTCATGTCAATATCCGGGTTACGCGGTTTCCCAGTAAAACAATGCAATAGCAGGGGCAGCGAGCGGGTGGATCGCGCGCAGGAAACGTACCAATACTCGGCGGACTGTGAATTTGAAGATTGGTAAGTTCTACCATGTATGGTTCGATATTGATAGATGCTGGAGGTGATAGAGGCAGTGGATTCAAGGAGGCTAACACGTCTTGTCAGCAGTGAGTCTCGATCTCATGTACCGTACAGAAAAGAAATGGGAAGGAAACGGATCCATGCAGGTATCAGATAGCGGGAAACCTGCCTTTCTAGGTCAGCAACCGAATCAGTTGCATCAGTATCTTCATGCTCCGGGTCCTAAACAGCGGGCGGGCAACGGTCAGTCTGCTGCAGCGCGAGGTGGCATACTGATTCCCTCTGTACTCTGGACTAGCTATTTTGCGATACAAATCAAAGCTGAGAAGGGTAGCGGGTGGGCTCTCAGGCCGAAAGACGGTGAGGCGTGCTTAACAGGTAGGGTACCATAAGAAGTACTGACGTAATAAACCTGCTCCTGGTGATTCTCGTTTTGATTCGATTCGGCCGCCGACATTATAGTTAGGCCAGGGTCAAGCTTGCTACTCCCCTCAGGTCCCTGCTCACGGCGAGGAGCCGAAATCAGGATCAACCCTCGATTATGCGGTCTGTGGTTGGATATTCTTGGTGGTCAATTCGCCAAGCCGGATGACGAAAGACAGCTATGAGATGAGACACAACGGTGATCTGTTCAAGAATGCTATGATTACCATCTCCACCTTTTTAATGCAAGAAGAGGGTTTTATGCAAAGGGCCAAACTGAAAGCAATGGTCAAGTGGCCATTTCACCGAGTTCCTCACCTTACCCCTCTCACGTAATGAAAATCAGCGCGTTGCCTCGTCTTGGTTCGGCTCGCGATTGGTTACCTATCGCACTAAGTCGTCGCCAGCGCGCATTCCCTTTGTCAGCAGACTACCTTAGGTTAATGTTATCCTAGTCGAATTCTGTTCTTTTTTCTTTTGGTGATTGGAGGCGGAAGTTTACGGCTAGTTCCGGCTGGCTCCGTTGCGCTCTCATTTTCGTTTAACATATAGTTGGCAAGGTAGATAGGTAGGTACTTAGGTAGGTATGTACTCCATATAACGTAGAAAGCCTCGGGTCGGTTGCCGACAGGACTGGATAGAGAGGCAGGAGGCCGACGAAGAGTCGTTCATATGAACAAAATGATTTCCTCCCAAAGACGCAGCATCTGCCTGGCAGCGATAAGGTTCTCGGCTGAGAGGTTGGTGCTTGCGGACATCGTGATCCCGCGAGCCGTATCCAAAGTAACATCGTATGTTGAACCGCCTCGCAGCGATCTGTATGATGCGACAGGACATCTCTACACCGGGGATTTGTCAACTTTCTTCCTCATTTACGTTGCTTCTATGAGTCAGTACGAGTAGAACGTCTAGTTTCTTTAGGCCGCTGGTCTAAACGTACAGTACAGCGAAGCGAGTATTTCTTCATGAAATGGTCTTTGAGGCCAGATGGGGGCGTTCTCCAAGTGCCATCGAGGTGCCAGACTTATCATCCCTCTGCGAAGGAATAGCCCCGAGGGTTTTTGTTTTGGTAATCATCTTGCGCATAGTCCCCATCTGGCGCCATTTTTCTACTGGAACTCTATCGTGGGAGAATGGACTGGCCACAAGTAATGGGATTCCGAACAAGGACATACATGTACCCCAGAAAGAAAGGGGCGAATAGAGTTGTGTAACCTAGTCTTTACTTCTATAGGCCCTCAGAGAGAGAGAGCTGCGAGACTGTATCTGTAGCCCTTGACATGCAAAATTAAGTGGTAATAATACCTTAATTTTCATGCTTGAGAGCGACATTTACATGGTTCAACTTGACAGATTCAAGGAAACTGTTAATTCAACATGCAGTGAGTCTATAAGGTGCGCTTGGCCCGTATAAGCGACTTCTATATCTTCTTGAACCAATTACATTCCACCGTCAAGTAGCATTGAGTGAGCGGCATGGGGGTCGACTTTATAGGTCTTACGCCACGCACTCAACCTGCCTAAAAGGATCGCAGGGTCCCACAGGTCCCTTCGGACCCATTCACTCTATGCTCCAAGCTATAGGTGTTGGTTTCGCATCAAAATGAATGGTAAACCAGCGCTGTATATTCGTGATCGACACTAACTACTAACTTATGTTTAGCTTAGTTGAGTTAAGGTGGTGATATATTAGCTCCTCCCTCACGGTTAAGTATTTCAACTCTGGCAGAAGAGGTGCTCCTAAATCCGGCAGTATGGTGAAGCGGAAGCTGCCTCTGCAGGAGGATACGGTCATTCACGAATTCAGTGGCGGGGTGGAATTCAACGTCACTGACCGGTTCTCACAGCTCCCCACGAAGACTCGCTAGTCTACGGGCCGTTCCGCCAATATCTTTTATTGGATGACGAGGTCATGATATTGCCTTTCGCAGAGATCCATGGATAGACAGATTTACGAATTACAGTTAGCCATAGGACCACTGCAGTTCCTTTGTCGGAGATGGGTTTTGCATTTCAAGACTGCGGACTACTGCGTCGTCCCTTCTTTTGACTCTACGCACGAGTGCCCTGAGAGGTTAATGTGTGGAGGCAGGAGATTCCTCCGTACGTTCCTCGGATCATTCTTAAGGCAAAACAATCGCGATCTGCATATTAAGCTTTGGGACATCTCGACTGGTCAGGTATGGAATCAGGCTCTGGAAAAGACGATGAATAGGCTTAGATCTGGCGAGAGAGGAGCCATCGACAATCCATCATCCATCGACTTCATGAAGCATGTCACGATATCGCCAGAGCAGGGTGGGGGGAAGGGCAGGCTGAATTTGATCTGTTTCTGGCTCAAAGTTTGCTTTGCGCCAGGATCTATAGTATAAATTAAATTAGAGGGACAACCACAAACAAGAGAAAGAAAGACAAAATCTTGAGCTATCTCCGTAACGTGCTGTGGGCCCCTTTCGCCGTGGATCGTAAAGGAGATAACTCGCCAGCTGCGTTAATATATGCGACGGTTCTACTCATGTGGTCTTTCAAGTTTTCACTAGTAAGAAGTCGAGCACAGTCTTCTGTTTTATTCTTCTTGTATTTGCCCTCATCTTTCTATACCTTTTCTGATCCCCATAATTATATCTTCCCCGACGAACACTTACACCCTTCGCTGGGTAGAAAAACCATGTTGATCCCACACATATTCGGCCGCTCGGTGGTCTCCATTCTCCTCCTCAGCCCGAGCTTCACTTTTGCCCAGGTCTTGAAGAGCTACGAACCCAAGTTGACGGGTGACGAGGCTTATGGATGCAGAGCGGATGGCCGCGGCGTCATAAAGCAGAGCCTTTCATATGGTGCTTGTCGCCTTCGGCCCCGTCCCACATCTGTGGCTGTCACTCTTACCGAAAATGCTGCCGTGGTTACATGCATCGAATTCCCTGGCATGGACAAATGTTTTCTCCCGACACCCCCTAGCTCCAGCCACCCAGACGAGAGCCTAGAGTCTCTGGACACGACATATGTGTCGAGTACTGCTAAACCGAGCCAACGGTCCCGAGTCACGGTTTCTGCCTTGGCCACTTCCAAGCCAAGCACAACGTCCGAGGTGCTAGCCTCAAACACAGGTAAATCAAGCCCTCAATCCATTCATAATCAGCAGGCAGGCCAGCCCACCGGGGCTCGTCCATCTCGAGAAGGCCAGAATCGAGATGCTGCTCTTAGCGCACAACTGGCTAAGGACACCACCGGCGGTGTCGTGGACGGCAAGACAGACACAGGTGCACCGAACAGTCATGCTGGAAACAAGACTACGCCCGCTTCTGGCGCTACGACTACCGCGGATCTAGACCCTCAATTACTGGACATTATCCGTGGCCACATAAATGCAACCTATCAAAGGGGCGGCGCATCGACCGCAAAGACTCCTACGCAGCTTGGTCATCTCAGTCAAGCCTCAGCCAGTCCCGGGGCGAAAAACCAATCTGCCACAGCGCATCCTCCAGGAGAAGTCTATCGAGGCAACTTTACCTGGTCCAGGAGTGGCAAGTTTGGCAGCGGTGATGCCAGCGATTCTTCAAACGCTAGCAATGCCGGAGAAGACGACCTTGCCGAGATCGCTGGCGAGGGTCCAGAGAGCTTCGACGGGCTTGAGGACGACCGCGACATGGCTCAAGACATCGCTCATCACAGCAGCCACTCCGGGAACTATTCACTTGACGATCCACTTGGCGAGCTTGGGGGTCTAGCAGGGTTCGATCTCGGCGAGGGGAGCGACCCAGCAGATGAGCACGAGGGAAGCGGCAAGAACCCAGCTTCTGCTGAGAGCGGCGATCCGGCCGACTTCTACGGCCCTGCGGGCGGAGTACTAGGTGATGGTAGTATCTCCAAAGGGGATGACGCTGCTGATCCGAAAGGAAAGGGCAAGGCCAAGGATCCCAGCCAAATATCCCAGAATGAACCTCAACAACCCGAAGGACAAGTTCGCCGCCCTCAGGTGCAATTCCAAGATTTGCCTACGCCTGATCGGAAGGGCAAGGGCAAGGGCAAGAAACCCTCTAATTATCCCAAAGGTAGGCCAAAGGCCAAGGAGCCCGGCCAAGTATCCCAGAATGCACCTCAACAACCAGGAGAGTCAAGCCAACGGCCTCAGGAGCAAGTCCAAGATGTGCAGGCCAAGCCCGACCCCAAGCTTCACAAGCCCCAGCCTCAAGGGAGTCATGATACTGCATCTCGTCCTGGCAAGAATGGCAAGGAAATCGCAAAGATCTTGAACAACCTTCCAACAGACGCCATTTGGCGACCAGGCCGGTGGACACAGCAGTTGTCTCAGAGCTGGAGGTTTCAGGTAGTTACCATGGACTGGCTTGGAAGAATCGGCCAACTTCCAGGTGTCTACTATCCTCTCCGCTTCGCTGTCAACGAGTGGTTAAGGGGTATTCCTGTTCCAGAGCATGGATCCATCCCAATACCGCCCGGCGGTTGGGCTGTTCCCCCGGGGAAGGCTTGGCCGTTGAACCCCCCAGCCCAGCGCCCTGCACCTCCTACCTCCCCTGGCACTTCTTCTGGCACTTCTTCTGGTGGAGATCCAACGGAAGATATCCCGGAGGACCCAAGATGGCCTGGGGATGCGGATTTCCCGGACACCTACCGATGGAAGCAGCGTCCCGGCCAAAAGCCGCAGCCGAAGCTTAGCGACGTTCTCAAATGGAAGCAAGATAGGGACAAGGATGTTTGGAAAGACAAGAAGAAAGTCAAGTTCGGGGACACATTACAAATTTGGGCAGATACGCAGGAATGGCTCGATCGGATCCCCCTACCCGAAGGCTGGGACGGCCCCATTCCGAAGTACGAGGTGCCTAGGCCGCCGACTCCCCATCCCGACGAGATATCGGAACCCGCGGACCCCAGGTACGAAGCTTGGGTCAAGCCCGGCCCACCGCCCGGCCAACCTCGTATCATAGAGCCGGGGTACGTCGCACCGCCCGAAGGTCCAATCCCCGCCGCGGATGGACCAGGAGCGCCACGGCCGGAATTTTTGCCACAGGGTCCGATACCACCACCGGGGAAGCTGCCGCAGTTTATCGGCTGGCGATTCGTCCCCCCAAAGTGTATTTTTGCCCCGTACATGAGCGTACTCGGTATTACCATAGGACTAGGGGTTGGGTTGACAGTCCGCCAAATGAAAGACAATCCCCACGACTCCGAATTGCCTTACTCAGTCCTGCCCGATGCGCCAGTTGCGTTAACCTCCCAACCCAACGGGACGACCGCCGCTGCTGACGGATACACGGAGTCTTTGCTTTGGGCCGACCCGACCGCCGTGGCCGTGGTTACGGTCACCCCTTCGCCGTCGGATCCGCAGAGTGGTGTTTCAACATCGGTGGACATGGATATTGATCCTTTGGCACTATGGAAAACTTTCCTACCTTTATCTACTGTTCTGGCTGTCACATCGGGATCAATCTCCACCACCGAAGAACTTCGGCCGCTTCAGACTGAGGACTCCATTTATGGCGTCGTCTCCGGCGAGCCGGGACCCCAGGCGCTCGGAAGTATCCTACCTGTGCCCTCAAGCTGGTCCCCTATGACAGCAACAGCAGTAGCAGACGCTTCATTTACTACTCGTGGCTCAGCTTCGGTCCATTCCTTGGTATACGACTTTCCAACTGGGACGGGGTTGATGACGGCAGGTCCATCTGGCGGGCCACTGTCTTCGGCATATTTTGCACCGTCCGTCCCATTTTCGTCAGTAGTAGGTCCCATTCCCTCCATCTTTGCAGCCGAAGGTGGCAGTCCTTTGGCCACTCACAAAACACTGGCCTCCCTGTCAATGCCAGCCTCACCGCTGTCCTCCCTTGCCCCTGTTGCCCCCCTCCTTGCTCATTCTCCTGCATCCGTGTATACTCCATCAAGTTTCCTGTCTCTTCCAAGTGCGAAATCTTGGTCGACGGTCGCCAGGGCCTCAAGTGCCCCAATTGCCACAACAGCAACGAAGGGGTTCAAAAACACGACCAAGTCAGGAGCGATCAAGTTCTCCCCGTTGCCAATCAGCCCCCTTCCCATTGCCTCATACAAGGACTACCCAGCAGTGGGGAACGCAACATGGTCCTGGCCCGCGGCGAACTCTTCACTTGTACACTCAAGGAAGACTATGACCCCTTCGAGGCTTGGCTCGTTGGGAGATACAGCTGGAACAACAGAGACTGCCCCGGGACGCTCAACGGTATATTACGACCCGATGGTATACACACCTCCAGCTTTTGTCCCCATCGGGCCCCAGGAGCATCCAACTACCGCGACAGGAGAGAGCTACACTGTGATTACGGAAACCATCAAGGTGCTCAAGACGGTATGGTATGGTCTGCCTTCCTCCATCTCCAGCCAGAGGAACTCTTCGAGTCTGGCACCGGTCACGAAGACCGCGCCAGTTCCCCTCACGGCCTCTGAATTCTTCCTCGAAAAAATACGTGGACGACCGTTTACCACGACGCTGCAAATTCGGGCCCGCGACCTTCTAGCACGGTGCAATCCCGCCCAGTCATTACGCTCTCCGGGTGCAGAGAGGACAGCGAAACTAAGACGGTCGAACCAGAGACACCAGCCGCCAGCCCCAGTCCCAAAGGCTCGAAGGTGTTTTTCGATCCAACGTTGCTGCTAAACGTAACGCGCATGAACGTCGTACCCGCTGACGATGGCGAAGGCACGCTGATCGACACCAAGGTCATGGTCGTGGACATGCTCGCGGAGACAGACAGCCCGAACGTGTTGGCAACGGCTAGGAGCGGTCGCAGACTGGACAACTATATCGTTCTAGACTACGTGCCCGTCAACGCATCCTCTACGGCGCAATTTGGATTGACGGCTGTGCACAACTGGGTGATTATCATTGACGGTGGCGTGGTCAACGAGACCATCGTGGACAGCAAGGCCGGTCTGCACGGCAGCGAGATGTGGAACTACGTCATTGTCACGAACGGGAGGGATGACCAGGCGATCACTCCGCAGATTTCCGAGGATGGAGAGCTAGATGCGAAGGAGGTTCTCAGGTCCATTATGGGTTACGACGCCGAACAGCTTGGGGAGTTTTAGATTTGGTAGCTGAGTTGTTGAGCGCGCCGCAGCACCCAATTTCATAGAAAATTTGTAGCACTTTAGTTAGAAGGAATACACGACTTTTGCCGTCTTGTAAGCTCCTCCTTTTTCCCTTTGCCTTTCTTGTGATTGTCCACGCCATACCGCCTTCGCTCAGGCTAACCCGAGACTGAATTCAAGCTCCGCTTCCTTCAGTGACTGTATATCCCCCTGGGGCTACGAACCGTAGAACGTCGCGCAGGTAGAGATTCCAAGGATTAGGATAGAACTTGATACCCACGTTATCGGTGCGAGCATTGAAGACGCGTAAGAGAATATATGCGTGATTGGGATTGCCGTCGTAGCCTCGCATCTTTGTTGGAGTTAGCCCTGAGAACCCAATGCCTTGGTAAAGAACTTACCATTTTGACCTGATTCTGGCTGATGAACCACGGCTCATGACAATGCTCTAGGGTGGTCTTGACCTCCAAGTGGAAAATAGTCCGGCTTGACCACTCCGGGTTTATCTCCAGGGGGATCCCGCTGAGAAATGTCTTCATCTTTCCACTTTCATCCCGGTACGTGAAGTCTGAATAAGCTCCTTCGGCTTCCGTAAAGGACGCATGGCCAGCCAAAACCCGTAGCTTGCTGGTCCAGTTCTCGAATGACCAGTCATCGATATGCCTGGACAAGTAGTTGAAAACCTAGAACTCACTTGTTAGTCGAGTCACCAATTGGTCTGGGGATACCATACAAAATGCTCTCCGATAAATCCTATCTGCCTAGTGGTAGCATCTGGAACGGGGCCGTGTGCATTATCGACTGCTGTTGGAAGCGGCGACCGAGCACCCGGACCTGGAACCCCGAAGGATTGTCGAGGAGGCGTGCTAGGCAGATAGTCATAACTGCCGTGATGTGAAGGCGTGATTGATACGGATGATCGCGATGCTGTCTGAGATGCGGATGCTGAGGGGGGCGGGGTCTCCGGGCCAAGCCCGGCGTGAGGAAGTCTTGGAGTTGCTGGAACGATCGGCGCCTCAGGAAGCGGCGTGGCCGTGGTACCTATCCTAACATTGGAATTCCAGACTCCAGAAATGGGTCTTGCCACTCGAATGTCTGCTGCTTGGAGCTGGTCCGCACTCCAAGTGGTACTGAGATTCATATTATGGAATGCAGGAACCAGGTCTTCATGCGAGGCGTGACCCATAACACTGGAAGGTGGATTTGAAGATCGAAGCCCCTGAACTGAGTTCTCTTCATGGTGAGTCTCGGGTTCACTCTGGACATCGTCGATTTCGTCTAGAAACCGATTGTTGTTGGCTAGAATGCCTCCTAAATCTTCGATCGGGCAATTTAAGAAGAGCTCGAGAAGATTGCGATCGTCGGGTTTCACATCAAAACGACGAGAAAAATATTTGGAGAGTTCCGAATTGACCAGATAGGTCTTGCTTGCAGGTATTCCTTGTCTGTAGTAAATACTTACCGAAATGGCGGTATCTGTGATCATGAGATATTTGCTATCTTCATCGACCTCAACAGAGCCCAGTCGTCGAGTAATTTTGATGGAAGGGACAGACCAGGCCGTGATAAGTTCCGAATCATCAAGGGACCTGGCCTTGTCGGGGTCGCCAAGGCTGTTATCCCAGGTAAGCACATATTTTTATATGTCACGGAGACCTCACAAATCCACGAACCTGGCAATATACTTGAGTCGCCTTGTCATATCTCGTTCCATCTCCCAATATCTGGTCAGGACGCCACTTGTGGTCACACTCTCCTTGACGACTTTAGAAAGGAGCTTTGCATCGCACCCCAACTTTTCGAAAACAACGGCAAGGCTTTGCACGGATCTGACTGAGAAGCATAGAAGATTGACCTTGTTTCGGAAAGAGGACTCCAGAGTAATTACATCCGGGATGTACCAGTCAAGATCCACGAGGGAACAACGTTTGATGACCGGTGCGCCCGCTGGACGGGCGTATAGAACCGCAAAGATCTTGGCTTTTCTGATCATCTCCCGATGGAAATTATTAAGGCCTTCCTTTCTTATATATTTCTGCATTAGATTCAAAATATCCTCGCATCGACTTTCCGTCTCGGAGTAGCTCTCGCGGGCCAGGGAGAAAACCTCAGCCATGATGTTGGTCATCCCGGCATTTCGGACGCCGAGATATGTGAGAAAGAGTTTTTTGCAGTCACCGTATTCGTTTGAAAGTCTGATCGCCGTTTTTAGAGCATCTTCTGCAGTCCAGACGCATGCGTCATGAGTGGTCCATTTAGGGACTGGGGATGAGATTAGGACAAGGGGCTTTGTGAAAGCGGATCTGGAATAGTAGTCAGAATCTAAATATAGAGAAGAGAAATCGCGATTCCTACTCACCTGATTTCATCCGTATCGTACTCCGGGCTCGAACTAAGAGCGCGATATAGTTCATGAGCGGCATCCCTCTGCACTAATTTGGGGGGAAATTGGCTTAGAGCAGAAAGCTCTCTTAAGCACGCGGTTGTGCCTGGACGAACAATGGCACCAAATCTTTGGAGAAATTCCCAGTCTTCCGACTGGGGCAATTCGATGAACGGAAGGTGCGGACATACTTTCAGGAGTGCGTCTGTTGGGAGGGCAACATCGCAAAGTGGCCGCGCGATACCATCCAGGCAACGGACGGCTAATTTTCTAATCTCTTTCTGGTCCCGGATGGAAGAATGCGCAGTCTTCTTGAGAGCCAGCAACAGATCAAGGATGTTCGTATCGCGGAGGTAATGGAATTCCTGGGTTACCGCTTGACCGTGAAAGAGAACCGGGTATTTTAAAAAAGATCCTGTGCCCAATAGGAAAGTATAGAAATTACGTATGGTGGCGTCTTTTTTGGTTCCAAAGGTGAGATTATCGAGGTATCTGTGATCGAGAACCATGAAGGGGCTTCCAGCAGCGTCCTTATACTTGGCGATGATTGCAGGTTTCGCCTTTGGATTGCAAATGTAGATCCGATCTGATCGCCGATGGAGTGTATCTTGCTGCCTGGCCACGAACTGGAAGTAGCTGGGAGGGTTCTCCTCGTTCGGCAACCACCGATTCATATACAGGTAGACTCCATCATGAATTAGATCCTCGAACGATCGGCGAAGGATCTCTTCAGATCGATGTACCTGTAAGATTAGATCGCAAACCACTTTAGCACTGTATGCTTTGATACCTAGGTACTTATAAAACCGACGTCTTGAAGGATCCTTGGACGCATCTGAGTCGACCAATAAGACACTGGTACCATTCGGAACAACTTCCAGGCTGTTTTTAGAGGGAAAATATAGATGTTCGGTGTCCGGTCGAACCCAGGTGCCATCTCTGAGAGGGATTATGGGCAGAGTCCTCAGCCGATCGCGCGTTTCCATGTCATTGCAAAACACCTTTGCGACTTGCCTGTGCCATGCCTCAGGCATCTCATTGATCTTGGCGGTGCCTGTTTCCTGAAGCCACTCAACAAAATCCACGCTAAGATCTTTCAAGGTCATTTCTTTTACACCGATTAAGCACAGCCGCCGATGTACCTTATCGTACTTGAACGAGAGTTGAGATTGCCTGAGTAGCGGTGACTCAAATAGTGCTTCTCCAGAGAAGCGAAAAGTTTTGGGGAGATAACGGAGCTTCCCTGGCTTTCGAAAACCGATTGAGGGATCACGAGACTTAAGAACCTCCTGGGAGCATAGATCCGACAAGATTTGCTGCTGGAATTTGCCCCAAAAGTCGTTTGGAGAGTTGCCGTGTCCGTCCCTGCGCTTTAGGTATAACGGCCAAGTGTAGCACACGCTGCTGACACCATCTTCCTCTGGCTCAACCTTGAATCTCTCTATTGCCTTCATGAAAGCTTCTCGCAGCCCTTTTCTCAGTGCTAAGTTCCATGAGCGGTAATACTCAATACCCTCTCGGCTAGCCACGAGTAGAAAATCAGCGTGGATGAGAAACTATGTAAAAAGAAGACTTGGTGAGCTCGGGGACGGTGACTCTTCATCAGAGCAGCCTGACTAACCTTGAATCCGAAGTCATCCACCGGGAGAAAAGCAAACGTTTTTTGTGACCTAGGAATTTCTGTAAATGTATCCGCCGTAGGAAACGCGAGAACAACCTCAGACATGGAGATTCCCGGCCGTCGATTTTCTGCGGGTAAATTCATAACTGTGTGGCGAACAACATGATAGCTAGTTGTGACGGACTGATTATTCGAGTTGTTTCTTGAGGTAAGGTGTATGATATCCCTGGCTTCAGATGGTCCTTCTCTCCCGTTACTGACTTGATATGATATGTTGGAGGTCGGTGTCTTGACTGTGAGCTCGCGCAAGCGCCGAACGAACAGCAAGAGCTGAGGCTCGAGATGTCGTAGGTCTATCTTGATCCTCTCAAAATCTTCGGAACTCTTGAGCTGTAGGAGGAACTGCGTATGGTTCATCCGACGGTCGCTCATTGGGAAACAGGATTGTATCGGAAGGATCATGCCGAGCGGCTTCCTACGGTCAAGTGAAAACTCGTAGAAGCCACTGGCCACCTGGACTGTATCTGCCACCTTGAACACAGACTTAAATCCGATACCCTTTTCACCAATATACCCCTGTTGTCCGCTGGTATTTCCTTTCTTGGTGCTCTGTCCAACTCTGGTCAAAGCATTGAGCTGGTCGAAGGTAAACCCGACCTCGTTGCAGTCAGTGCGGAAATAGAAATTCCCGTCTCGCTTATGCAAAACCAGACTGAGACTTGGATCAATGCCCTGCGGGAAACTGTTGTCATCGGCATTCTGGATTAATTCGAGTAGGAAGTGTGAAGGTTTTTGATAAAGTTGGTCCGATAGACTGATAAATTGTCAGCTAGCTCCGAGGAAAGTATATCATCACTGGTATTAAGGTACTTGCATGTCGAGAGCATTATGCAGACTGGAGACCAGTGGGGATTCCTGGAGCTCTTGGCCAGAGACACCACGTTCCTGCCGCAGTTTCTCAATATCGGCGTCCGCATCCGCCTTCGAAGTCGCACTCTGAGTCATGATCTGAAATGGGCGTATATAATGCTTGTAGAAAATCGGGTTTCAGCTCAATGCAGACCGAGAAGAACAGCCGGTCTGCGATAAGAAAGGGTATATATTCTCCTCCCCATTTAAATCGGTCAAGAGATAGGTCGCATATCTGGTGGACAGGGCGACCATTAATGATACGGCTGAGCACAGGGGCAACCAACAACCAACATTGTTTCAACTGTTTCAAACTTTGTTACATTCGTATCTCTAATCGGCAAAGTCAGCAGGACGCATTGGGATAGCTCAGGGTACCTTCATGATCCACCTGCAGTTAGGTCTTCCATATCCATGGGTGCCATGCTAGACATGCAACCCTGAATTTGTGCCCCCCAGCGGTCCCCGTAAGCAGCCAGGGTACGATCTTCAGGGGCAATTTCTTCGCAGCGGTGGCAGTTGTTTCGAAAGAAACTTCGTCACTTTTATACGCAAGGCAAGCCTTTGGCCCGGAATTGCTCCATGTTTACGGCCGGCACGGGATGAATTCCGCCATACAATATTCCACAGAAACCAATAGGAAACTCCAGTAGCGCGCCAGTAGCGCCTGGTCGGTTCCTAAATTTACACACGGATGGGCCGAGCTACCTGGATGATCCTGTCAGAGTCAAGCTGCAGGTGGCTATCGTTACCGACAGGGCGGTGACCCCTAGTAGTGCATCCACTTGTCCAGTCAACGACTGATGAAGCTTTCAATCAACTCCTTGCTGAGTTTGAAGACAATTGGCTTTTAGAATAGAATATGCCGATCTATCCGGAGAGAGCTATCTATTTGGCTGATCTTTGCTGGATAGGTGTGTGTGCAAGTACGCCTTGGGCGACGGCGGCAGAACAACTCTGCTGCAAGAATGGTGATTCGCACAGAAATAAAGGCTAGTAGAGGTCCAAATTTACCAGATTCCTATAAGAAGTAGCGGTCTGCATCTTGGATCAGCTTGTCGTATGTTGATCGCTGCGACGGCATGATGCCGTTCTGTAGCATAGGAATGTGGAGGCTGCAGGCCCAGCTCCAATGATCCACGGCTATGGAGATGGTTTCGCGTACTAAGCCGTCTTCTAAACAGCATTTTCCTGGAGCAAACATCGCAAATTATACAAGATCAGCCTCACTGACAGAGCCCAGAATCAACACCTACGCCCCCACATGGCGACATATCCATGCCTTCTAGACTAGTTTATTTTCATCAGATGGGCTGAAAATTTCCTCCTTCGCGAAAAGGCAGCAGCCTTTTTGGCCATTTTTTCTACCCCCCCCCCTCCCTTCCGTTACTTTACAAGGAATCTAGTACCTGAGGGTATCTAGGAGTATATGCCCCTCGTACGAATTAGTCTCGTATTCACATAAATTGACCTGTGCGAAACTCAGCAGGCTCATGTGGTTGCCTAGACAGATTGGCTCATATGAAGTAAGACAAGTCGCTACTCCCCGAAGATTCCCAATGGCAGGGCGAGGACTGGCCCGACCATGGCCACTGGGACTTCTTGATGGCCATGAGCAGATGGCCAGGAATTGACCTTTGGACCGCCGGGCCACTCCTTTATAGGGACAGGCTTCCTTGCATTCTAGATAAGGCAAGCAAGCGAAGAATCTTCAAATATTATTACCACTAAGCTATTCGAGATAATTAAGCAATTCCTGTAAGACTTATAAGCGCCTGAACTTATAGTTGCATATACTTCCGGTTTCGTTGACTTACCCTATATCTGTTCTCCGTTACACCATCAGACTTCGGCCCCGACTGAGAGAGGGTCTCGTCAATCAGTCTCAGTTTGTCTTGTTGCACCCAACGAATGTACTAAGATACCCAGCTTAGCTCACCATGGTCGATCCACGAGAAGCTAGTCGCATTTGGAGGCTCACCTTTTCGATCGAGTCGTTCACAATATACCTGACTATTTTAACCGTCTGTTGCTGTCCTATGCGATGAACGCGATCAACTGCTTGGGCCTCTGCCATTGGATTCCAATGCGGTTCGACGATGTGGACGGTGTTTGCAGCTGTAAGGTCAATCCTAACCAAGAGGTTAGCTTGGCATGGCTCGGGGAAAAGCAGGTTCCTGAAGGTGGAAGAGGATCGAGCCGCATACCCTTCACCAGCCGCTCCAATACTAGCCAGCATAATGCTAAACTCTCCATCACTACTGAATGCCTCTAGAGCTTTCCTACGCTGGGGCATTGACGTCTGCCCATCGATTCGGTAAATTTTCAGCCCTTTGTCTCTGAGGGAGGCTTCGATGAGATTAAGCATTCTGACGTAGAGGCTGAATATTACACTAGTGACAGTGAGTCCACAAGGGGTTCGGATAACGCATAAGTGTTGTGCAAGCGCATACCTTTTAGTGGGATGAGCTTCGTCCGCTACTCTTTTCTCTTCCAAGATGTTCCGAAGCAGCGCCTCGATCTTAGCAGACGGAGGATGCTTCTGTTTTTCGGGAGCCTCTTGTTTGACTAAGGGTGGGGACGGACTGCTGCCACTTCTGGCTGAAGGTGACCCGAGTGCCGCTATTCCGCATTTAGGGCACTCTGGCTGGTTTGCAGAGCCTTGTTCACTCGTCAAACACGTTTCGCAAAACACATGGTCGCATTTGAAGCTCTCCGTAGCAGCTTCCGAAGTGTCGAGATCCTCCAGTGGCCGATCGCAGGAGTCACATCGCCTGGTGTTCGCTTCTAGCATCTCCCAAGTGAGTACCTTTTGGTCTCGATGTTTCCAAGCCGTAAGGGCAGACTCTGGAAGAAGAGCCTCTCCATGATCGCAGATAAGCCGAAGCATGGAAATGAGCACTAGTATGTTAGTGGCTGCCTTGGTCTTAGTTGTCTTGGCGGCAGCGACGCTCAGGTACGAGAATCGCTTGAAGAATTCATAGAGCCGTCGATCTTCGCTTCCCATCTCAACCCACTCTACTCGATCGTCCTTTACAGGTAGATCGAGCGTCTGTAAGTTGTCTGCTTTCGTCCTGCGCAGACAAGTCGCAGCCACGACTTTCCGGAGCAGCTGCATGCTACCATGCTCCCTCTTCTTCACCGGCTCTAAGATGTATCTGTCAAAGCCGTTCTGGTCCTCGAAAGGAGGAACCTTTATGAAAGCCAACAGCGCGCCAAAATCGTCGAGAGAGTTTTGGATCGGGGTCCCGGTGAGACACCATCGATACTCCGCCTTCATCTCGCATAAGAGCTTGAATATTTGGGACTCACGATTCCGAATCTTATGAGCTGCAAGAAGCTTTTAGCAATTCTGGAGAAGATAGCACGTAGAATCGCCTGCAGAAATGCGATGACGGGGGTCAGTTTGGGCCGGTACCTTCGTCGAGGATTATTCTACACCACTCCCGCCCAACCAGTGCGCTATTCTTTAGTCGGTCGGACCTAAGAGTGTCGTATGTTGTTAAGACAACATCGTAATGGCTGATGTTAAGTTCGACTTGCGGGCGGTTTGAGCCGTGGTACGTTGTCCACTGGATTTTGCCCGGTTTGACATGACTAGTCTCGCATCAATACAGATGTCTTCATAAGCAATGCTCTTTCTATATTTATGAGACAGTGGGCGGGGCAGCCAGCATAACCTACCCTGTGATTTGTTTCTCCCACGAATAGATAGCTGCTCGACGTTAGTAATCTGGGGAGTGACTTCTGGTGGCGAGAGGATACATACTAGACTTCGGTATTACAATGAGAGTAGCTCTTGGGAGACTCTTGCTCAATTCTATGTGTTCATCCAGCTTATCAAGCGAGTGACAGATCAGTGAAAGGCTTGAGAGCGTTTTCCCCAGGCCCATTTCCTATGATACAGGTTAGGTTATATAAATAGTTATGGTTGAGGTTTACACTTGAGGTACATCGGCAAGTATGCCACCATTCATTGGCGGAGGTCGGGTCGTCTTGAAGACCTCGGTTACAATGTTTTGATATCTGGTCAGAAGGTGCAAGTCAGAACCGTGGTTTGTGGAGGTAAGGCTCCGAGAGGGGGGAGGGGGGATTACAGAAGCTGTCCGGAAGGGCTTTTGGATGGGGCCCATATGCTGGGAAAACGAGCCTCGTCGTATATGCCAGCCTCCTTCTCCACCATCATAACCAATGCCTCTATTTGGTGCCTAGCACTCTAAAGTCAACGAACATTCTCCTAGTCGAATAAGGGGTTTAACAGGACGGTTCATACCTCTTCAGTTTAGTGACTAGTCTTGCGCTGGGTTGAATTATCGTCATTAATCCCTTGGACTCGTAGGTGGTGTTAAAGATTCTGAGAATTTGGCTCCTCTCAGACTCTCCAAGCCTGTCGCGCAGCGACCCTTGCTTCGCTCCTCTCCCCGTGCAGCATGTGTAGATAGGAAGCGTTTCAATCTCCGGCATTTCGGTTCCTGGTGGGAGAAAGTATTGAGGGTTCATATACTTGACTGATCTGTCGAACTCACTTGGATCTGGATGCTGGAGGAAAAGGTCTCCCCTTGAGAGGGCATCAGCAACTTCCTGCTTCTGCCGCAGAAAACCATAAACAATGATTCTTAGAGAGCAGCATTTTATAGTAAAACTCTCGTAGGAGTGCCGATGTCGGGCCTCTTCGGCATCAAACACCTTTTGCTTTTTACTGCATATACTTGCAGTCAATGAGACGGCGAATTCAGTGACGAGCCGAAAGAGTACCTCGGATGCTACTACAGCAATGCGCTTGTCTGAGTCGCGAAGGAAAACTCTGAGCAAGCCTCTGTCAAAGTTGATCGTCGCAGGCGTGCATTCCGCTGGCACATGGGCATCTGGGGTGCAAGTAGCCTTTACACAGAGCTTAGAAGGGTCAGTCCCACGGCGTGCGAATGTTGCCTCAACAGGAACTAACCTACCATCCCGAAGCAGGTATCATACGCTTCGACCGGCGTCGATGCTCTCAAGGTTGCAACAGACTTAGAGCTGGGCGTATCTCCGGTCAGGTCGATTACTGGTTCACCGGGCGGAGGTTCTTCAGCATCATCAATGGGTTGGATGATGCTAATTGAGGGCGGATGGCCTTGCGTATAAAAAGGCCCTGTCTCTATTGTTTGCTTGACTTGAACGTGTTGTTTGGGAGGCGAAGAAGAGTCGGGGGTCAACCCTTCTGATGAGGCTTCACTTAAATATGCGTCGGAGTGTTTCCCTCTCTTGCTCGCCGGCCCGTCCTCTCCCAGTGATTGTTGTCTTTTCGTAGCCATTCTAGGCGTGCCGATGATGGGTACAGAAGGCCGCCGGTCTTAACAATCCGCACCTAAATGGTTGGTGATAGCATGTTATATGTGTTGCCATCCTGGCTCCCTTGACAGCGGTTAAATGTGGCGCAGCTGAAACATGCGGTGGAGTGTGCGAAGCACGGTACGGGAAGAGCCTAGTGAGCACCCCAAAACATTGCAGGGATGGTGGGGTCTGGTGATCATTGGTCAACCCATTAGTTCAGCTGTCTGGTGAAACAGCTGTTGGTTGACCCTTGTTATTGCCAACAGTGCCACCCCCCTCCCCCCCAGGCGGAGAGTTATCCTGTCCATTCAATAAACCAGATGAGAGCACCATAAACCTGAGCCGATCAAAGTTCATTTTTGAGAGGAACTCATCACTCACTACTCACGCAAACAGAGTGCTACATTATCCGACGATATGGCAACAATCGATACAGCGCAGCGGATGCTCGAGGAGGCGCAGAAAGCGTTTCGCCAGAACCTCCGGGATCCATATTTATATGCCCAGATATTGACAGCCAAAACAGTCACCGTTGTTTACGACGCGATAGCAAAGCTGCAAGAGACAATGGCACCGAACGGGCTCTTGAGAGGCCTAGGCCGGCTTAAACCTCTTCTCGACCGCCTTTCAGAGTTCTCATTTAGCATTGAAGCTCTTCTCTCCCCAAGCTCTTCCCTGCTTGCCCTCATATGGGGCCCCATTAAGGCAATCCTTACACATTCGAGACGGGACATTCACGTTTTCAGCAAGAATATTGATATGCTGGCCATGATTGGAGATGCTCTACCACCCTTTGGCGAGGTATTTCAAAGATTCACAACTGACGGCGGGCTCAGGGAAATATTGGCCTTATTCTATCAGGAACTTCTTGAATTTTACCGCATTACTTTGGTCCTTCTCATGAAGAAATGTAAGCTCGGACCTTGGACCTTATGCGTAGCTTTGAGGTTGACAACTTATCTGACATGGGTATCATTTTTATTGCAGCCTCTGGAGTGGATTTCGATATTAATTGGCCAAGTCATGAGAAGAACATCGACATTGTAGTCAATAACCTTAGGAGGTATTCGAAATTAACAACGACGGAGGAGAATCTTGTGGGTATCGACAAAGCAAGAGAAGCCCGAAACCAATCATACAACCATTTCGCCCACGAGGCCCAACTTACACGCCAGAAATATCTGGCCTTGCAAGCACGCGTCTCTCCCGAGTTATATGATCGTCGATTGGGTTTTCTCCGCGATAGGTGTGTCCCTAAATGTGCCGAGTGGCTTTTACGCCACGAAACGTTTACCAACTGGCTTGACGTCCGGAACACAACCCTCCCTTCCCTGTGGCTGCAGGGTATACCGGGAGCAGGGAAGACATACCTTACAGCTACGGTCATTGACCACGTCCGAGAGAGGCACCGAACGCTCTTTGCTCTGGTGACTCACATGAATACGACCAGCTTAACCGCGCTCTCTGTCATCCAGTCTCTGCTCTTTCAAGCGGCAGAAGATGACAGGGAGCTCCAACTCATCTTAGTTGAGACGAAGGAACGTGAACTTCATGGAAATACAAAGTATGTGGCTGGCCTGCTGAAGAATTTCCTACTCACAGCTGGAGCCTACTATATAATCATTGATGGACTTGACGAGATGGAAGAGGTTGAGCGTGGAATTCTCTTGACCAACCTAGCCGAGGTCTCCAAGGACTGCGTATATTTACGACTCCTCATCTGTAGCCGAGCCGAAGACGACATATCCGAGAGGCTCGAACGGAAGACGAGTATCCGAGTCAATGAAAAAAATCACGGGAGCATCCAAATTTATATTGACCACCGAACTCGACGCCTGCTAGCCCGTCGTCAATTTGACTTGGACACCCAATCGGAGCTGTTCAGCCTCATATCACCACTGTCGGCCAAAGCGAATGGTAAGGTTCCTTGGTCAATCCAGCACTGGCAAGGTGGAGTCTCCTGATATACTCACAATTTTCTTTTATGATAGGCATGTTTTTGTATGCACGTATTATCCTAGACAACTTGGAACAAATGAGCAGCATTGACGAGATGCGAAACGAGCTCGAGGCACTCCCGAACGACTTAAAAGAAGCGTAAGATTAGGATTGGGCAGGTTTCGTCATTAGAATGAATGATTTCTGACCTTCATCTGCCAGGTACGGTCGCATTTTCCACAGAATCAACACGGCAAGCCGTGGAAGCAGAGACAGATGCCGAAGGATCCTGGGCTGGATGGGATGCGCCACAGCCCCGATGACCATCTTTGAGATGGAGCACGCCCTGGCCGTAGACGCAGACCCCGAAAAAGATCTTCATGAGCCGCCTCGTCCGCTGGAAAAGTTCAATTTTGTCAAAAACTGTGGCCCGATTATCGAGGAGGTGGACGAAAAGCTACAATTTGTTCATTTCACAGTTAAAGAGTAGGTCGCAAATAACTATCCGCATGGGGTGTAAGGTCAGTCTCGGGCTAATAAGCGTGTCTACGTCAGGTACATCTTCAGCACGGAGATCGTCGACTACATTGGCCGCGCAGACGCGATGGACGATCTATGCATGACGCTTCTAGCTTATCTCGGATCGGGCGTCTTAGATGTGGAACTCGATGATGAAGAAATTACTGATAACATAGTCGGCGGTAAATATCGTCTGCTTGAGTATGCAGTTTTCTACTGGCCCAAATTAATCTACGAGATGGATAGCGAAAGACGCGACTACGGGAAGCTGCTAGAGAGGCTGATTGAAAAGGGAGCAAACTTCGAATTTGAGAGCCCCGAAACCGCAAAACGACTCTATCGCAACGAACATCTCCGCAAAACTATCCCAGATGCTTATGACATGGTGTGCAAGACCTTCCAGATGCGCTCGGACGACAGGCGATGGGACTGGGAGTGGCATAACAGTACGTTCTTTATTTCTTGTCTTTGATCAGAATCCGCAGAATACTTAATAGTTGCTCAGGCGACAAATGGGTCAACTTCGATCCTCTCAATACCTCACAAATGTTAGTACGGATACAATGGGAGTTCGAGCGTTTGGTAAACAGCCCGGAACGTGTAGCATCGGTGCAGCGTCATTATGGCTCCGGCCTGTTCAGGTG
>FTAH01000132.1_pt1 | contig 27296 bp, 22 predicted proteins | sample 1639051 | NCBI WGS metagenome assembly FTAH01 (sample SAMEA3914812, study PRJEB12502) | metagenome | biome: forest; material: soil | place: Canada | collected 2011-07-07 | depth 0.1 m | reverse complement strand
CGGCACCGGCAGCGGCCACGACAGCTCCACCGGCGGCTTGCTCGGCGCGTTCAAGAAGTATTCGAATCTTTGAGCTATTTTCAGCTACGAGCATTGGACGAATTTTTTAAACTGTCGAATGGATACCGCTCCGCGGATTGGGTTGGACGGCCAGAGGCAACAATGTACAGAACCTAGGCGATGCTATTGTGTGGAAAAGGTAGAATCGGGTCCCCGAGCAGCGTGGTCCGATATTCCCATATGAATGTCCTTCTTCAATCTACCTCCTGATAATAGTGTAAACATTCTTGTGAGAATGCGCGCATCTCGTGTCGTCCGAACGCCGGGCTTCCTCCACCAGCAATTAGGACCGTGGTACCCTCCCTTGCTCAAGTATAGTATTTTAGCCTCCGACGCAATCCCTCCTCTCCATTCTCGATAATGTTCTACTCTCACGGCCCTAGCATCAGCAAAGATTGGTCGCGTGGCATGTTCATGCACTGACTGGCGTGCACGGAATCGATCTGGAGGTAGTCCCTCTCGGGATTCCAGTAGAGTCTCGATCTCACCGACGTCTCGATCCCTCATCGGCCGTTCTCCTCCTGGTCCGGCGCGCCGACTGCCGGCCAAGCGAGTTGTGCTCCGCGTACGGGTCCGGGCCCGATGGCCGGAAGGCGGCCGAGCGATCACGGAGATGTCATCATTCGTTAGCGAGAGTAGTGAACCGGCGAAAACCAATCGCATGCACTCGTTGGAAATGCTCCAGCGGACTAATAGTCTAGCACACTGTTTTGACTATTCGTATGCCTGGAGGAGGTCGGCGTTCCTAGAAGCCAAGACTCTCTACCTGAATGTTTCTTGTGCAAACTCAAAAACAGCAATAATTTGCCTAGAATTGACAGCCCCTCCAACTTGGCCCATCTTTTTTTTATTTACAAGAGACGAGTTTCACCCAGAACTGAGCCCGGGCCACGCGCGGGGATGAGAATATCTTCGTCCCGCGGGACTTACAGTTAGGTCCCGAGGCGGAGGATATACGTGCGGCGGATAGGACCTTTCGACCTGTGAGTTGTGGGAGAACACAAGTAACCGTCCAACTATGGTTCCATCTTACAGTGTTGCCGAGACCATCATTGCATCCACTGGCCGCCAAAAGGTAGATAGGCTAAACGATCCGGGAGACTACATCTGACGGGGCCAATGGAAGCCCCAAGCTGTCACTGCTTGCTATATCCAAGTCGGGGTCCTATAGTATGTAGTCTATAAGCTACAGCCTAGTCTATCTATTCCACAATATCCTCCCACTTTCGCAGAGGTCTTGGCCGGCAGAGCATTCGGATCGTCGAGATGTGGTGGGCGGGTAGATTTCCCCATGCACGGCAGGTTGGAGCAACCCATCCCGTGCTCAATCTGGGGTGCAGAATCGGGAGCGAAGCTCGAGATGCAGTTTTCCTATATCATGCGGGGGATCCGACGTTCCCCAACAGCAGGGAGGATCTTCCACGTCTAGGCAGGCATTTTCCAAGTGTTTTTTGTCTCAATGTCGACGGTTGAAGCGGGTTGACTCCATCCTTTTTCTCATCCTTTCTCTCGCTGCCGTCTCGTGTCGCCGGCCGTATAAGTTCACCGGCTGCACAAGGTGGACTCTATACTCAAACATGTGGAACCTCCTTCTAGGACTCGTCGCTGTCGGCTCGTTCAGTCTGCCCGTGGCCTCGGCTGGCCCACTCGGCGCAACGAAGCTTCAGGGAAAGCGAGTGAATCAGAACATAAATCTCAATGCAAAGGCTACTCACTATGCCCCTCTCAGAGCCCATGAGGAGACTGGTAACGGGGGTTTAAGGGCTAGACGGGCAGAGAGGCGCGCTGGACAGCCGGGGCCGTCGCCTAAGGCCGATCTGAGGAACGTCGACGACGTGTACTACATTATCGATCTCAAAATTGGCAACCAAACTGTCCCGGTTAGCGTAGATACAGGGTCAAGCGATACTTGGTTCATCCAAGACCCCCTCTTCTGCATCCCGTTTGACCCAGAGGTACGTGTTCGGAGAGCTTTTACTGGCTGCTTCATACTACTGCATGGAAAGGAATACTCGCCAGTGTCTCTAACTCCTGAGCCAGATCTCCTTCCCTCACTGCGGCTTTAGTCCAGGGTTCATGGGTAACTTCTCGGGTGGCTCGATCCCGAACCAGACCTTTGCTCGGGCGTACACGGACGGCACCTTCGTCACCGGGTGGTTCGGATATGAGGATGTCTACATTGGCAACATGAAGGTGAACCATCAGCAACTGGCTCTGGTCAACCAGGCTGCCTGGTTCGGCGATGGCTTCACCGCGGGGCTGCTGGGGCTCGCGTATCCCATGATGACCGGCCTGGACGACAACGTTCCGTCGTACGACCCGATCTTCACCACCATGTGGAAATCCAACCTGACGACGCCTCTGTTCTCGCTCGCGCTGTCGCGCCGCGTGCCCAGCGCGACGAGGCACCACAACAGCAGCATCATCGAGGCGGGGCACGAGAGCTATCTCGCGTTCGGCGGCGTGCCCCCGGTCAGCTACGACGACGCCAGCTGGGGGCGGACGCCGATCAAGGACATGCAAATCCTGGGGAATTGGCCTGAGGACCACTACGGCCACGGGCTCTATGTCATCGTGGTTGACTCGTACCAGTACGGCCGGGGGAAGAGCTCCAACGGGACGACGTACGCGGTGACCAAGAACGCGACGCAATTCCCTATCTCGGTCGACTGCGGCTCGACCTTGACTGTTCTTCCGAGAGGTACGTAGATACCATCTCCCCCGGCATAAGTCCATTTATGGCTGCCGTAATGCCCCGATAAAACCGAGATAGTATTAACTTCCTCTCTTGCAGGCATGGCCATGGAGGTGTACAGCATGTTCGATCCGCCAGCCACGCTACTCCCTTCCACGGGCCTCTTCTATGCCCCGTGCAATGCGACGGTCCCTTCGTTCGGCCTCCAGATCGGCGACAAAGTCTTCAACATGAGCCCCGACGACCTGCTCCGCCAGTCCACGACGCGCGAGTACCAGGGGCATACCATGTGCCGCGTGGGGGTGACAGATAGCTACGACGGGCCGTACGTGCTGGGCGTCACGTTCCTGTCCAACGTGGTGGCTGTGTTTGACGTGGGGAATAGCGAGATGCGGTTTGCGAGCCGGCACAAGTACTAGCTGGTTGACTTGGATGGGACGAGCGTAGAGAGCCCGGGAGTGGCGCCGCCGCCCAGAAGTACCCATGATGTACAGGATTATTGAAGATGGGGCGAGGAAAATAGGCACCGGACCCAGCGTTGACTGGCATACCATTTCATCCACTATTCCTCCTGCGAGATGATTACTCACGTGTTCTCCAGGGACGTGATACTAAGAGCGAGATAGATGGGTTTCATAAGGTGCAAATATTCGGCGCTGAGTATTCTGGTGACCCAAAGCGAATGTAAAATAAGCCAAGCAGAAAAAGAAAAACAGAGCTTGCAATTCGTATGAGCACCCAAGACAAATCTTGAAGCCTCAAGCTGCGAACTCGATTGGTGCTCTGGGCTGGGAAGTCAGGTAAAGTGATGGGAGCAACATGACTACCATCTTCTTGATCGTATCACGGCCGATGATACGGCTGAATATCTGGGATCTGCGTGCAACGTTTTGTTCTCATCTTTACGTCCCCTGATTATTTATAATTATAAGCGGACCACTCAAATAAATAAAATTCTAGTCATCGAGAGCCAGCACTGTGATCCAATCGCAAGTCCCTAGTGCCCCAAGTCGCAGATTACCGTCTATGTCAGCCTTCCCATCTATGCCAGCTCCCCGTCTATATAAACCTCCCCATCATTAGATACCATCCACCCCGGACCGTCAATCCCCAGCCCATCCAACCTTAGCCCAAGGATGTATCATCCCCGCCAGTAGCTCTATCAGTACCTCCTCTAAGCCTAGGCGTTCTGAAGCATTATTAGTACACAGTTATAGTCGGAGAGGGGGGTCTAGATTTACCATATTTAAAGCATCTCCCATACGCCACACTCTCTCCGGAGAAGGGGAGAGAGGAGGGGAAGGAGGGGGATGCGAAATGCTCCAGGGCATATGCCTCACGGCATCATACCAAGTACCCCGGACCTACGCCAGGCTTGTCGTCTCAACGCCAGTTGCAGCACCAGAGACGAGGCTATCTACGGCCGCTGCTTCGTCTTCGGCAATCGTCTGGTCGTCCCACCCTTCCCGCTCGTCTTTGGGCATTCTCACCCAAGCAAAATCCAGGATTAAGCCCACAACTGCGAGAGCGAATCCGAAGTACAGCGCGGCTCGGTATCCCGACACGGCGTCTCCGCCGGTATACTTGGACACCTCGGTCTCTATCGTCCCCGCTAGGCCCAGGCCCAACGCACTGCCGTAGAGATTCAGCGCCCCTACCAGACTCCCGGCAACTCCTTGCTGTCGCCGGCTGACGCTGTTGCTCGCGATGATCTGCGCCGCGACGTAGACGAAGTCCGGGCAGACGCCGCTGACGGCGATGGCCGGGAAAGTCTGGATCCAGTAGTTCTGCTGCTCGGGCATCGTGGCCAGGAGGATGTTGGTGATGAGGGTCGCGGCGACCCCGATCGCCATGATCCACTGCGCGGCCAGCCGCGGGACCAGCCAGGCAGCGAAGAGGACGGCGGCGGTCGAGCCGACCCCGAACGGAATCCAGCCTATCGTCAGCTCCAGCATGGTCCAGCCGCGGATCAGCTCCTGCCATGCTATCATGTACCAGAGCGAGATGCCGAAGGACATGTAGCTGAGCAGCACGACGAAGACGAGGGCGGTGAAGGTCGGGGCGCGGAAAATAGAGAGCGGCATGATCGGCTCGGGGGCCCGAGTTTCCCAAAAGAGAAAAGATCCGAATAACACCACCGATAGAATGAGACAGGAGATCTCAGAGGGGCTGGACCAGCCGGCCGAGGGGGCTTGGCTGAGTGGAACAAGTTAGTTGTCCATCGGCAGCGCGCATCTCGAGGATAGCTAAGGGAGACGTACTTCCAGACAAAGTTGAACAGAAACAGCCCGGTAAAGCCGAGAACGGCACCAATGTAATCGATCTTTCCATTCTTGTCCACCGGCTGCTCCTTGGGCAGGAGAATGAGCAATGAGGCAAAAATGGTAGCCGTGAGGGCAGCACTAGGAATGGTGTAAGAAACTCGAAGTTGAGGGGACGAACAAGGGTTGGTTCGGCATACTTGAAAAAGAAGAGATATTGCCAATTTGACAGCTGCACAAACAGACCAGAAAACAATGCACCCAGCCAGCCCCCGATGGGTGCGGAAGCTGCGAAAAATCCAATTGTGATGTTCCGGGTCCGGCCAGGCGGAAGCATCATCGTAACAATCGCAACCGCGTTTGGCGAGATTATGCCACCTCCCACGCCGGTGAGAGCTCGCATTGCGATGAAGGCATTGTAGTTAGTGCAAAAGCCATTGAGGAGGGAGAAGAGCGCCATGGTGAAACCACCAATGATAAGCAGCTTCTGGTGGCCGTAGACCGCACCCAGCCGGCCGCTGATCAGGACAAAGCCACTCTGCGTGAGGCTGGACAATATACAAGTTAACAACACAATGGAAGCTGTTAAATGTACGTGGGTTTACTGACGAATAGGCCGCAGCCATCCAATTGGCAGTTGCTGGGCTGGCATCGCGACCCAGAGCTTTGTTTAAGCTGAAACCCGAGGAAAAAGTCACGAAGTTGATGATAAACTGTGCCAGGTTCGCCGCAACGATTAGGCATATAATCAACAATCTGGATTTATGGCTGATGACTCCTGCTTGCGTAGCCTCAAACACTCTTCCTGGTCGAGGCGGTAATGGCGAGGACGGCGGTGTCACTTCTACTGCCCGTGGGGAGTCGGGGGACAGGTGAACCTCCTGAAGTTCTACGATTGTCGCAGTAGTTGTGGGAGACATATCGCTTGAAAATTAAGGCGGTTTTGCCCATGGAGCGGAGAAAAAGAAAATAAGGGCCATGCTCATGCCCACGTGGATTTATATCCTCAGCGAGAAGAGAGCGGACAGAGCGGACTGAAAAACTAGACGCTTCCGCTCGAGGAGCGAAGGTCGGACAGACCGTAATAGTCACGATACGCTTGCACTATTACGCTATTACTCCGTAGTCTACGACGGAGTAATAGTGCAAGAGCCCCTTTGCCCAACTAGAGCACTCCGAAATACAGTCTGTGGGAGCTCCGACTCCGCTGTTACTAATCCGCCCGTAGTCCGCTGCGGCCAGTTTCTTCGCATCACATGACGACCGCCGGAACCCACACTGGCGATACGAGATTTTTTAGGCGAGAAGGGGATGGTTGAGTTGGGCAGTGACAGCTGATAGTGAGGGACCCAAACGTTTTGGGTAATTCCGAAGGTACAGTAGCAGTAGGAAATACGGATTGGGTGATATCCCCCCTCTCTTTTGGTCTCTCTTTCCTGCGATCCTGTCTGATTTGAGCTCCACTGCACCCGAGGGTCTTTCTAGCCCTTCATGCGCCGCAGACAACCGTGAAGTTTCCGACAAGTAAATTAACGGCGAATCAGAGAAAATGATCAATGATCATTATACTATTATAGAGTTGGATCTAATCGTAACGGGATGAGACAAGCTGCAGGTCCAGGCAAAGATCCCTAGGATTAATGCCCACGAAGGTCTCGTGTCAAAAGGAAATCAAAGCTCAGTGTGGGAAAAGGGGCCAGATCAACAAAACCTTGGGGCCGGTCTGGAGACACTGTCGCGAGGATGAAGAGCAAAATCTCAGCGGAATATGTCCTCGAGATCCACGTACGGTTCCATACTTGACAGATGTCAGCACGGCAAGAGAGCTGATGATGGCTGTTGGTACAGTTGGAGTTCAAAAGCTTGCAACTGTTCCGATATCACTTTGAAGTTTTTTTGGGCAGTAACAGCTATCCATAGAAAGGATTGGCAGCTAATTAAGGCATAGCTTCTGAAGTTACAAGAGCCATCGCATCGACGAGCCTGAGCTCATATTGAAGATGACTCAACACCTGGGGGGTTGAAAGTACATCGGGGCGATGAGCAAGAGAAGTTGTCCGCTTTTGGTGGGAATAGTTCCACGCTTCATGATGACCGAAGGTACCATGTAATTATACCTACCTTATGGTTGAGCTGAGTAGAATGACAGCTGAAGGGTGGGATGGTGCTGATGAAGAAAAGAGAAGCCGTGGCGATTCATTTCCAGTCATACTATACGCACGGGGAATTGGACATAAAACACCCGATAGATACCTACCCAAACCGGTAGGAGTAGGCAGATAAGATAGCTTGGCAGAGGCTAGTTCAGGTACTTTAGTGGTCCCATCCTAAGCCTTTCCCCCCGCTTCCGATACTTGTAATTCTGGTTCAGAACATGCCATGTAATCCTCAGGGCGCCGCTAATCATTGACATGACATGGAATGACACACCTCGCGACAGGATATGTATATTGTTTTGTATAAATCTATCCACCCCTGCCCGCCTATACGTCTGTTATATCCTCTATATCGCGCCACCCCGCTAACAGCTGGCCACGTCGCGCACTATCTCTCGGCACAAGCATGGCACTGAAGCACGACTCCCGCATCGTTATCATCGGCGCGGGCGCCTTCGGGCTCAGTACTGCTCTGGAATTAGCCAGGAAGGGCTATACGTCCGTCACTGTTTTGGATCGATCCCTGCCTCCGGTCGCTGATGGTTCGAGCGTCGATATCTCTAGGATTGTTCGGTCGGATTATTCCGACGCAGACTATGCCGCCCTAGCACGGGAGGCGTATGAGCTGTGGCTCTCCTCTGAACTGTTCAGACCGGCGTTCCACCCTACACCCTTTTTGATAGCGACGCAGCTGGCCGATCGTGCCGGCCTCCCAGGAACCGACTACGTCAAAGCGATAAAGGACAACATTAACTCTCTAGGATTGGCCTGGAGGGATCTCAATTCTGCGGCGGATGCCCGCACAATCTTTCCCGTATTAAAGGGAGAGTTGGCCGCGCCAGGTTTCGCCGGCTACATCAGCGACCAGGCCGGTTGGGCAGATGCTGCGCACGGGATTTCCTTGTTGAGAGATGAATGCAGCCGACTAGGCGTATCGTTTATCGCCGGGGCTCATGGCACCGTCACCGGCCTTAACCAAGCAGAGCCAGGAGGGAGGGTCCAGTCCGTGAGCACAGCCTCTGGTCTCACTATACCGGCCGAACTCGTCGTTCTTGCTGCAGGAGCCTGGACTGCTAGTATTGCGCCTCTTGAGAAAGCCACCATATCGACGGGCCAAATCGTCGGTTACGTCCGTCTGTCGGACGAGCAGGCCGCAAGGCTTGCAGGTTTGCCGATCTATATGAATATGGCTACAGGAGTCTTCATGTTCCCACCGCACCCACAGACCAAGCAGCTCAAAGTGGCGTGCCATGGCTTTGGCTATACCAATACACAAAGTCCCGGGCCAGGCAACTTGGGTACGACCCTGACGGCTCCCCCGCCAAAAACTGTCCCTCGACGAACAACTTTTGTACCGGAAGAAGGTATCTCACGGCTCAGAGCCGGTATAGTTGAGGCGCTAGGCCAAGAATTTGAGGGTTGCGAGTTTGAAAAGACCGTCATATGCTGGTATACAGAAACCCCGACAGGGGACTTCATTGTTGATCGGCACCCCCTGCATAACAACCTGGTATTGGCTACGGGGGGCAATGGCCATGCTTACAAAATGCTGCCTGTCCTGGGGAAATATGTTGTGCAGGCTATTGAAGGAACGTTGAGTCCCAAGCTCAGGGAAAAGTGGAAGCTTGATGAAGAGCGGCTTCGGGGACAGGAATTTGGAGGCGATGGGAGTAGAGGAGGGCCACCAAGAAGGGAGTTCACAGACGAGGAGAAATTGAAGTTGTGATATCGGGGAGTAGGCGGCTGCAACAGCCAAGTACGATGCTGGTTGGACCGAAGGTGTCATTGGAGGCTTGAATCCAGATTATCGAGTCAATAGCAAATGCTTGAGAACCCGGCAATCAGTGTCGAATTCACGGGGCTTTAACCTCAACAGCCCATAATTTAGAGAGAGAAATAGAATTTTTATGGCTTATCCCAGTCACTTGTATTAGAGGAAAACCAGCGCCCAGGTACCTAGAGTTAAATGATCGGCTGGATAGAAAGAATGTTAAAACTGTCTACTAAGTGGCCCTGATTGGAGGTTAGGATTTCCGCTTGATCCGCAGCCACCTTCGGAGAGCTAACTCAAAAGCTACGCTATTAATTCAACCCCTCTTCATACTTCAGCATATAGGAACAATTCTTTTTTGGTCATCAACCGAGTCTCGTGACTGACCTTCAATCCCTTTGCAGATCGAAACCACGACTATTCCTTCTCATACGAGCGCAAAACTCGTCCTTTTCTACAATATGGCGAGGACGAAAGAAAGCCACGTCGAACGAACCGCCCACGAACCCCGAGATACTGTAATGACATGGCCCACTTGTTGATGAACGGTAGCTGACCTATGCTAATAAGCCTCATTAGTCCTTGCATCGTGTAATACTTCAGAGAATTGATCAGATAAACGGTACGGTACGGATACTTCGTCTCCAGATTCCGGACCAAGGTACCATCAAAGTAAGCCGGATGAGCTCCATTTGCCCTCCGCATCCTCTTCCTCCTCTATCGTCGGAGCCTTTGGCTTCTTCTCAAATTCTAATTTGTAATATAGTTTCTTCCTGGCCAATGGCTTGACGTATACGTTCCTACGGTGCCCAAGGCCGGTGGCTTTACCATAACCTCGCCTCCGTCCAGGGCCAAGCCCACGGCGGGTGCAGCTGGTTATCTCGAATTGGCAATTCAGAGATCGCCGGATAACCCACCAGCGGCTTGGTTATGGAAACCAGAATCCGAAATACTCAACGCAGAGTTGAACGTTCGCGTCGGGGGCAGCTTTATCTGGCCGCCCGCCGGAGTTCCGCTCGCTTCAATCCGAAAGCTCGTCTTGGTAGCCGGAGGTGTTGGTATCAACCCACTGATGAGCATCTTGAGCTCTGTCTCCGACGACCCGGTGCCTGGATGCGAAGTGCATATGTTATACTCGATCAAAGACCCCGGCCCGGAAAGAACCGCCGAGAAGCTGCTGTTCGTAGAGCGCATCGCAGCCATCTTTGCCCGGGAGAAGGTCAAGGGTAGCCTCAAGCTATATCTCACGGGAAGTGGGGGCCGCTCTGACGCCAGCGCCGACACTCGTGATGTTATCTCTTGCAACGAGATAGATGTGCCGTTTACTCGGAACCGAATCTCCGTGCGTGATGTCGAAGCTATCGTCGGCCAGGACACATCCTCCTCCGTGGTATACGTGTGCGGGCTTCCCACAATGACCGATGCATTTGTGCAAGAGCTCACCACAGCTGAGAAAATTGGAATGGACGCGAGCAGGGTCCTCTACGAGAAATGGTGGTAATCTAAAGGCAGATTTTAGTGCCAACAAGATACCTAAGCTGCAATATATCATCAACTGTTTCATTTTTGCCGTCTCTAGCAATGAATGGCCTTTACCGTCCAAAGCGAAAAGGACAACCAACACCTGCCGAGCCACCTTGACGGATGTATTCCTCCATTTCCTTTGCCTGCGCGCGTACGGGCTCCTTCGCCAACTTCTCAAACCCTGCGGGGCCCAGCTCTTCCGGGAGAAATCCACGACTTTGGAAATCCTCTCCTGGCGCTAGGCTACCACCCGACTTGAGCAGCATTCCTAGCCGGTTGACCCAAGTATTAGATACGTACCAAGGCTCGAATGCCACGTATTTCGCTTTGCGATAAAGTCGACCATCTGCGCCGGGCTTGGCAAGCGGATCAAGCTTCTGTCTGCGAGGAAGGAAAGCATACCGAATGATGAACCCGCGCAGACGGAAGAAAGAGTAGGTGAGATATGAGGCCCAGGCTGGCGGGTCGGGGAACCCTATGGCGTCCAGGACCTTCTTCTCATCGATGAAGGAAATAAAGAGCGCCGTCACGAAACCGTGAAGACTAGGCGGCACTTTCCTTAAAAACAGGTTTAGAGTTGCCTCTGTGACCATACGGTTCTCCTCGATGAAATACAAATGGGTCTTCTCGTAGTCGACTTTCCATTTCTCGAGCTCCTCCAATGTCGCTGGGATGCCGCCGAACCCCATCCTGTGGCCGATCTCGCGCCAGTAGATGAAATGGGCGACCTTCTCCAGCCTGGTCATCGGGCGCCATTCGTATTTATCGATCCATCTTTGCGGCTCGAGAACGAAGAGCGCCAATGTATGCACGTAATCCGTCTCAAGAATCTGGTAGCGGTTGTGCAGCCAGTTGAGCTTAGATATCGCCAGGCGCCCCCGTTCGCTGTCGATATCACCAATGAGAAATTCGCCGATGAAGACGGCAGTGTCCTCGGCCCGTTTCCCCACCTTGCTCGTGTCAACAAGCTGCCGCGTCTTCACGAGGAGCGGCGTGCCGCTGGCGATGCCGTAGCTCTTGATGAGAGCCCACTGGGTACCGAAGGCAAAGAGGAACGGCATGTCGTACAGCAGCGAGAGTTGCATGACCTCTTGCGCCTGCTTGTAGTTAAGACGGTACGGATCTTCAACGTATGCAGCAAACTTCTTCTCGACTCGGCGCAAGGCACGAAAGCGAAGGAGCTGCACAAGTCCCAGGTAGACTGTGGCCAGCGTGAGGATAAGGGTTCCCCATGATAGCCCGCCGAGGTGCCCGGCGAGGAGAGCCAAGGGCGATGAGATGTCGTTACCGTAACTCGACTCCTCCATCGGAAATTTGAAACAGGAAGTAATTTCAGAACGTTCCGCCGTTAGAGATCTGCAGTTGTCTAATTGAATGCTATAGATATGCTGACGCAGAAGCACCTAGAAGAGCGGGGGTGGCTCGTGGCTTGGAGAACTACGTTCCGAGAACGCTAGACCCTGGTGATCATCGGCCGCCCAGGGCGTGTCATCTTCATCACATGCGCAGCACAGTCGCAATCGCTGCGGAGTACGAGTACGCACTTTGTAAGTGGAATAGCCGTTACAAAACTGTTCATACTTACATGTTCATACTCATGGAGTAATATACTCGAGAAGTTCAAGCTATGGAAGAATTAAAAAAAAAAAAAGGTTGACTAGGAGATCTAACTAAGGTACTTTTAACTGCGAGAGGAGGGCGATATCTATAAATTAGGAAATTAGGTAAGATGTTGTTACATGTCTTTTCGCCGCCGGAACCAAGATAAGAAATCGGACTCTAAGCTCTAAGGGCGTCAGAACGACGGTTCAACTTTTTCTGAGCCGTCATGTTAGACGCGGCCAAGAAGGCCTTGGGGAGTGGTGACCTTGGCGAAGACGGCAAGGAAGCCACCGAACAGGGTCATCGCTCCGCTGAACATAGACACCTGGAAGAATCCCCCAAAATGAGAGACAAACACGCCGTTGACGGGAGGACCAATCAGGCCACCAAAAGCGGCCACAGACATGCCCATTCCCATGTAGGTGCCCATCTCTCGGGGGTCCTTGCTGCACATAGAAAATGCCGACGTGGCGCCGGATATAATGGTTCCCGATGCGAAGCCAATGGCGACAGAGTAGACGATCAATCCCGCGTTGGTTGTGGCAGAGTTCATGCAGAAGATGGCAATGCCACTGGTGATGCCTCCTAGTGCATATACGTTCAAGCGACCGTACTTGTCTGCAAGCACGCCGGGGATGATGCGGCCAAACGTCGAGGCGGCGTTTAGGATGGCGGATAAGTACCCGGCGAGGAGGGGGTCCATGCCTCTCGAGACCGCGTAAGTTGGGATAAAGAAGAATGGCGTGAACAATCCCATAAAGCTGAAGAACAGCGAGATGATTAGGAGAGCAAAGGTTGGGTCCCTATAGGCAGACGGAAGCCAGAATGCGGTTTTCTTGGGCGGAAGGCGAGCCGTAATGGTTAACAGGGCGATTGCCACGAAAGGCAACATCATGAAGCCGACAATTCGCACCGACCAACCGAATCCCAAAGAAGAGCCATTTAGCATTTTGGAAACGGCAATAGGGGTAATAATGCCGCCGATAGATGATCCTGAAACGACTACTCCCATGGCAGCAGCCCGTTTCTTGTCAAAGTATTGTAGTACCGCTCCCATCGCAGGGAACTGCAGAAGCCCCATAGAGATACCCATCAAGACGCCCTGGGTGAGCATGACTTGCCAGAACGTTTTGCAGAGACTCAGCATCATTATGGAAAAGATGTACGCGATCGCAGCCGGTCGGATGACCTGGTGCGTGAGATGTCAGCGGAGCCAATCTTGGTGTAAGACCAGGCCATTATTGTCGGAGGGATAGACCTACCTTTTCTCCATATCGATCGAAGAGAGGACCGGCGATCATCCCTACTGCAAACTGGAGGAAAGTAGAAACGGATCCAATCCATGCGATATTGTCGGGCGATTCATCGCGAAGTTGGTGCGTCAAGTAGTACTCCTCAAAGGCACCGAATGAATTTGCGAAGCCAAGGCAGCAGAAAAAGATGCTGAAACCTCCAGTGGCAACGAGCCATGCTTTCAGGCCACCATCGGGCGCCGGGCCGAACGTAGCAGGATGAGGCCCATCGACAGCGTTGGGTTCTTGGCCAGCTTCAAGCTCAGCATCGAGGGTTGACTTTGATTCTTCACTCTCTCCGGGTTTAATCTCGAGGGCCACCTCTGTCGAAACAGTCGAATCCGCTGACATGTTGTTATCGAGAGTTGAAGGTTCTTTCTGACCTCTTTGAGCAACGCGATTACTCAAAATAGTTTCCGTCTCGTCTCTCCAGTGATACGATAGGAACAGTGGTAGTGGACATTGTGCCAACTTGTATGATATGGCTCAGAAACTCATTTATAAGAATATATCAGAAGTTTAGCAGTCACCCAATTTCGGACATGAATCCACTCGGAGATACCATTCGGGATATTAAAACTACCTACTTGCGCTGTAAGTCTTGTATCGCGCAATCTTGGATCCAACTCGGTCGGTTACATCGTAGGCCCAGTCTCAGCTCCGACTCGGCCTCGGGAAATGGCGGGACTTAAAGACCAGAAGCGCAGTCCCCACCTTTTCTTCCCTCGAAGACGCTTCTAGCTCCGATGCCTTCATTGGCTGCATGCTCACCCTGCCGCACTAATATAGAAATCGGGGTCGGACTCGGGAAATTCAGAATCGTGACAATGTAAACGGATTCAACGCAATCGTTCCCTATGCCACCATTACGTCTCCTTCTGACTCAAACGGGACAGAACTACTAAATCCGATACCGCGAATAATTTTTACACCTGCAAAAACCTCGATCTGTTCCAAATACGGACACTAGGAAGACCAATGGCCGAACAACCGGAGCGTCGTCGGCGGAGGCCGGCCGTGTAGGTGGAGCCCCATCGGGCCAGACTTTCTGGATTATCTTGAAGGGTAAATATTGACCTTGCATTATAGATCGTGCGTGACCTGTAGAAAGCGAAAACTACGATGTGATCGACAAAATCCTTGCAGTAATTGTGTGCGGTCGAGGGATGCAATCTGCGTCTATGAAAATTCCGCTCCTCTGTCGCGGCGACTGCCGCTGAGCCAAGGCGAGGGAACACCGCTAGTAATGCGAGAAAGATTGGGAGATCTAGAACCTGTCGATTCGGTCTCCGATTCCAGTCGACAGTCAACGACCGCGGACCAAGTATCTACGTCGCGATCAGCCAGCGGGCCCGGTACTGCCACGCCGGCTACTCCGGCCACTCAAGTGTCTCTCCACGATGTCGCATCTATGAGGGACAAGATACGCCAGCTTGAAGAGCAGCTCTCTGCGTCGGCGCTCAAATCCGTTGAATCTCCTGCGTCCTATGCTGCTTCCAGCATAGTGACGGCGACGTCCCAGCTAGGCGGGACCTACTACTTCCACCGGGAAGCCAGCCCCTGTGGTTCATCCCATCCTGTAACACGGAGCGTCACGCACAAGTCACGATTCTTTGGGCAAAGCCATTGGATTAATGGAATTGCTATGGTAGGTGCCTTGCACCTGTTTATATTTTCACGCGCCGTACACGTACGTGCGCGGTGGAGCGGCTATCTGACTATCGCGGCAGGTCTATGAAACATGGCAACTCGCTGAGCCGCTTCTTACAAGGGGAGGTTCCAAAGCATTCACAGATATGGAAAAGTGTAAAAAGCTGGCCAGAGTTATCAAGTCGCGTCGCGCCCCTCCTTGGCCATGCCCACCAACAAGCGAGCTACCACCCAAAGAAACGACTGATGAGCTAGTCGACTGCTACCTTCGAACGACCGAGACTGTGTACCGAATTCTGCACATCCCTACATTCAAGAGAGACTATCAGTTGCTATGGCAGTCGGACAATAAACCCGATACTGCATTTCTGGTCCAACTTAAACTGGTGCTCGCTATTGGAGCAGTTACTTACGATGACAAATTCTCAGTTCGGTCCCTCGCTGTTAGATGGATCTACGAGGCTCAAACATGGATGGCCGAGCCTGAGTTCAAGGCAAGGCTAGGCATCCAATACATCCAGACCAGTCTCTTACTGATGCTCGCTGGCGAACTGGTCAATATCGGGGACTCGGCTTGGATTACCGGTGGCATGATAATCAGGAGAGCAGTCAGCATGGGGCTCCACCGAGATCCCATAAGTGTGCCAAAGAGGAGTGTATTTGTTACTGAGATGCGTCGGCGGCTATGGAATACGATCTTGGAGGTGGCATTGCAGGCTAGCCTTACGTCGGGAGGACCACCGCTCATCTCAACTGATGACTTTGACACCATCCCACCAGGAAACTTCGATGATGAGCAGATCACGACAGAGGATCCGGTGCCGAGGAGCGACGATAAGTTTACCCAGATGTCTATCGCTATCTCCCTCCGACAGACCTTTCCTATCCGCCTCGCAGTCGCCAAGTTTCTCAACGATCTCAAGTCTAGTGGTACCTACGAGGAGACACTACGCCTGGACAAAGAACTACGGGCCGCGTATAGAGCCTTCTGTCGCAAGATACAGGGATATAACTCCGGCTCTGGTCAGTTTCCTACCCACTTCGAAGTACGGTTTGCAGACTTCCTTGTGAATCGATTCCTCTGCTCACTCCATATACCGCGGTTCGGGCCCGCTCTGAGAGAAGCGACATACGCGTACTCGAGAAAAGTAGCCGTCGAGGCGGCACTTAAGATATGGTTCACAGCGTCTTCCAGTTCAGCCATCAACGCCACACCGTTCCACAGCGGTGAGGCTGCAGACGGCCCTGACTATCTAGAACGTTTGGCAACCTGCGGGTCCGGGGTCTACCGCAGTGTCGCCATGCAAGCGGCGCTGCTCATAGCACTGGAGCTTCGGACGCAGCTGCAAGAGCGAGAAGGTCTCTTTTCGGTTCCACTGCGGCCGGACTTTCTGGCCTGTTTCGAGGGCGCCAAAGCCTGGACTTTTCGCTCCATAGAGGCGGGAGAGACCAACATCAAGGGCTATGTTTTCCTCAGCGCAATCTCAGCGGAGATTACGGGCTTGACGCAGAATTTGGAGGTCCCGGAGCTGGCCAAGCTCATGATCAGCGCTATGGAAGAAGCAGAGTCGAAATGCTTGCCCGTCCTCGAGAGCATGGCCTCCGAGGACCCCGCCGCGGCCGGCGGCGGTGGTGCCGGGCAACAAAGCACTCCAGCTGCGTCGACCGGGTTCGCAGAAGATTGGGATTTCATGGTGAGTACTGGTTCGCTCGCTCTCTTCGACTCACTCTAACCAATTTGTGCAGATGTCAGACACGACATTTGACCCCAGAGGCGCAGACGCAATGAATTGGATATTTAATGACGACGTTGCGCCAGGCGATTTTCTTTGGTGATAAAGCAACATGAGAGCATCGCCCTGGCTTTGGTTCAGACTAAAGCGCCGGGCGCGTTTATTTCTCGTTGGCAAAGATACCCCGACGCCTCCGACCTGGTTTCACTCGATCTACCAAATACAAACCCGCCGAAGTTGTAGACGACTGGTCCCAGAGATTGAGGTCGTTTTCGGATTGCGGCCGCTCCGAATTACATTGGCGCGGTTCGCTCGACACTCGCTACTCCGCTGTGCAATGGAAGTGTCACGACTAGTACTCAGTCATGTCAAATCTTTCCTGTCATCGACCTCGGATGGTTCACAGACCCTGCACGGATAGTGAAGTGGCGGTTGGCGCATTTAAGCGCTGTTGGACGGCACGGGAAGCCAGCGTCCTCGACCTGGTCTGCTCGGGGCCAGATATTGTCCTAGAAGCCGGTGCGGCCACGGACGATCAGATCTCAAGCTCTTTACAAAGCAGCGCCTGAATCGTTTGGCACGCAAGCGCCATGTGCAAAATGGGAGTGGTTAGCGATCCGATGGCCGTTGTGGATTCGCAGGTTCGGCTGTTCGGCGCGGCCGGTCTCAGGGCGGTGGATGCAAGCACCTTCCCTTTCGCGATACCGCCAAATCCACAGGGGACATTGTATGCTATGTGCCGAGAGAAAAGATGGCATATAATATCTTACATGGCAATTATAAAAGCTTTGGTCCAGTTTTCTTGTTGACATAGAAAATAATTCTTGGTACAGTATCCAAAAATTAATATGTTGGTTAAGGGTAATTAAGTGCTGCTCCAACCTGGATATAAACAACTCCGAATCCTACACAACTTTTAATGCAAACTCCCTCGTGCTACTCGACGATCATGCTCGGATGCCACAAAACAATTGTGAGTAGAGTGTCCACCAGGCTGATTCGTTCCCGAAACTTGGGAGAGTTAATACGAACTCCAGTCCGAGCGTTTCGGCTGTGCCGCCCCTGACCAAAGGGGGTTTCCGTCGCCGAAGATGGGCCATGGACCGAATTGCGCATGAGAATGGGACGGGATGACTTGTTTTGCGCATCTCGACGATCCTGTCAATCCATCTTTAAAAAAAAAAATACCCGCAATCAAGGTGAATTTACTCTACTAGCGATGATGTGTGATAAGAATTGGATGGCTATCTAGCGCCGAAAAAAAAACACCCGTCAACAAGGCCGCATGTTGTTGACGTTGATCTCGCCAGGGGCAGGGAGCGTTTCTGTCTGAGCTACTCTAGGTAACCAAGCAAGCCAAGCAAGCCACGTAACCTACTGTGTGCACTTCGGCAGCAACCGAAGTCTCTTGCGTGCTAAGTAACCCCAAACTGTAGCGCGACATGTTAGGGGGCTGTGGTTGGAGGAGATTCACCGAATCCCCAACGTCATACGTAGTCTCAGGGGTGTAGACTTTCAAGGATTAGGAATTAGCAGGGCCACGCAAAAAAAAAAAAAAAACTTCAATACCCCAGAGTCTCAGGCGTAAATTGGACCCCGGACTCTGGACCCGGTACAGCTTCAGAGGGTGCCTCCGTATGGGGCTTGGCATTTACCACCTCCCTAATACGCCATCGCCGCAGCGCCACTGTTATGCGCAATGCTGCGCTCACCTATCGTGAGCCAACATGCGGTCGATGCACGACGTTTTTGGCACGAATTTCCCCCCCAGCCACATCTGTCGCTACCGGATACGGCTTGACAGCAAGATTATCGCAGTGGAAAAGAGCAGTTGAATCATGAACCTAGACCCCAGTAGGCCAGGGAGACCTGCCAGTTATGGGCCGAGGCAGTCAGCCTCACAAGAACCGTACGCTTGGGGCAGGATGATGCAACGTCTGTTTGTCAAGCTTGTAGGCATCCGAGATTATTCTCCGGATTAAAGCGAAACGCTCTATGATCTCAGGGATTGTAAATAGAGACTATGCCCACCCCGACATTATCGAACATGATCCTTTTTTGCCTTTTCCCTTTTCCCACGTTCTTGCAAGCTACCTAGAATATCTTTCGGCTCATTTGTGACCTGTCAGTCTCTAGCGCCCCACTACCGCGATCAAGCTCTCTACCTTACCCAGATGCTTGTGACGCCCAGACAATGAACAACTCCTCCGCTGGGAATCCGGCATCGACACATCGACCCCCACAGGGAGACGGCCATCATAGTCAGGGCTTGTTTCTCAACCTCGTCGTCGCTTCCGTCCTGTGCCCTGCTTTTGCGACGATTTTTGTCCTGCTGCGCTTCTATACATGCCGCGCCATCATCAAGCGAATTCACACGGACGATTGTAAGTTGCTACCTCGCTTGTTGTCACGTATTTCGAAACACTTAGAACAAGGAGGTTGTCTAACTAGCTTTGCCATCAGGGTTAATACTTACCGGTCTCGTATGCCATCGTCTTTTCCTCCCAGCTAGAGTGTAGTAGACGTCTAACATCGTTATTTAAGTTACTTTTTATCTGCTATGCAGTATTGCAGATTGTTGGTACGTAGTCACTGCCGATTACAAGATCTGTCGGTCAAGGACAGCACGAAGCGAACTTGCTAACCACGGCCATCAGAGTTGCGATTTGGCCTAGGTGGCCATTTGCTCTCGAGGACATCCGCTGCCTTCCAAACATTCGGCAAGGTAACACCAACCATCTTTCCTCAACGTGCATCTATCTCTCCTGTCCAGTAGTTAACCGAGTTTGCCCGCGGCAGCTCTCCGTGTCGAGCTCCGTCACCTATAATGTCGCCACGCTCTTCATCAAATCTTCCATCCTCACCTTCTATCTCCGCTTTACCACGTCACGCGTTCTGGGAGCCGTCATCTACGTGGTCATGGCCATTGCCATCGGGTACTCGCTCACGGGGGCCTTCGGGTTCCTTTACCTCTGCCAGCCGATTCAGGCGTACTGGGGTGGCAGCCCGGGGACTTGCCTCGACATCGACACGTGGTTCCTCGCATGCTCCGCGCTCAATGTTTTCACCGATGTTCTCATCTTGCTGCTTCCTATATGGATCTTGCGACCTCTGAAGATGGGGTTCATCCAAAAGGCCGCTGTCACGTGCATCCTCATGGCTGGTGGATTGTAAGTCAAGACTTTGCGTATCCCTCCGCACCGTGGCTCATCCCTGGGAAAGAATCCTGAGACTAACCTCGATTTGATCAACCCGTTTTTCAGTGTCTTGGGTATCAGCGTCATTCGCCTCCTTCTCATCATCAGCGGTGAACGGCAAGATTTTGATGTCCGTCTCGCGGTGAATGTCATATGGTGGTATGTTGCTCCTCTCTGTCCGCAAGATTGGTGGGTTACAAGCTGACATTTATACCACAGCCTTGTCGAGCTATCCGTCGGATTCATCTGCGCCTGCCTCCCCTATCTCAAAGCCCTGCTCACCAGGGCGTGGCCGCGGATCTTTGACATCGGCCCGTCGGAGCGGGAGCTCAAGCTCAACACCATCCGCATCAGCACCCGACCCGACCGGTACTCCATGGCCCCGGTCTTCAACCGGGAGGTCAAGTACAGCATCCTCCAAGAGAAGGACGAGACGGCGAGCCAGGTGCTCCTGCTGCGGCAGCCGTCCATGGCCACGTTCCGCACCGTGAAATATACCGATGCACCTTGCAGGTGGTGTGGCCGCTGCGAGGGCGATGAAGGGCCGCTCCCGGAGGGGTGGATTCGAGTATGATTGCAGCCAAATTTCAGGGCAGCGAGGCGTTTTGGGAACACAATAGGTTTTTTTCTGGGTTGGACTGGATTCCCCGAGATAAAAGTAGAGACTGGCTGGGCATGCGGGATACCGGGTTACGGGACCGGCACATAAAAATGGGACACGATAGCACATGGCGGCAGGGCCGGCTGGACGGGCAGGGCAGGCCGGCTGCAGCTAGGCCTTGGGAATATTGGAACTATGGGGTTAGAGACATGTAAAGATAGATGTCGAAAGCCGACATGATGTAAACTACGAATTTTATGAACATACGCTTCTATCGAGTCCGGTACATGCCACACTGTCTGTCGATAACCAAAAACTTCACCAGGCCCATTTGCCCGGTAATTATCACTTAAACTCTGACACCTAAAACAACGCTAAAAAGGTGTCTTATTTCAGGTACTGATTCAATGCCCATCGCCAAATCTCGAAATGGGCGGGTATTCTTAGGTCGAGCTAAATTCATTGATAGAAGTAGAATTTCCCTCAAACTGAACGGGGATGTTCGGGAACAAAGTCTGACTGAATAGAGTATCGAACTCCATATCCCAGTTCAACCCTTCATCGGTCCCAGCAGTAGAAGAGGGTTGATTACTGCTAGATGCCTCCCACTCGGACCAGTCAAAATTGTCAAAAGGCGAAACATCGAGGCTTGTGTGCGACGGGGCCGTTGCTGGTGTGGAAGACGCCTCTGCAGAGCTCAGAGTACGTGGCGAGGTCAAATCCGACTCGCTGGGCGCTGTCTCGGTAGATTTCTTGTAGAGTTGGAGAAGACGCGGCTGAAGGTTCAGAACGATCTCCGCGACCCTCGGCTTTACATGCTCCTCGATGTCCTGGAATTCGTCTCTGAATAGAGTCTCTAGTTCGCGGCGAACCAGCGAAGGCATCTCCCTTCGGACAAACAAGGCATAATCCTCAAACTCGGATAGAGGTGGAATCTCGTCGGGGGCTTCGGTCTCGTAGTCTATTTATTGCCTTGGTTAGATTGCCTGCACTTCCTTGGAATTTCACGAGCGGATACTCACAGGCCGAGGGTATCGTTTCTGGGTCGTCATCCGGAAACAGAATAGTATAAATCTCTCGCCACTTATCTTCATCTGTCATCTCCGCACTGGTCTTCTTCCGACTCCTAAGTTTCTTTTCCTGGTCCTTGGTGAAACCCTCAGCGAGCGTCTCGTTTGGACAAATGTTGCATGGAGGGTCTTGTTGAAGATGACCCGTCAGAAGCGCATCCGTCTTGAATGTAGTCCAGCATCGCGGACACTGGAGAGGCATCGTGTGGCGTCGGTAAAGATGTGTTCTACTATGTTTAGCATCTCCCCATGGCGAGTGAGTTTGCGACATGGTACTTACTTGACTCTGTGCACCTCATCCCATCCGGGACCGGGGCAGGATGTCCACTTCGAATACTTTCGTGAGTTTCTCTTGAAATATGGGCAAGCAAACTTCTTTCCTCCAGGGCTCCCCCTACTTCCTTGTCCACTGGCCATACCCAGAGCCGCGCGTTTGACTTTCTTGCGTCTGCCGTCCTGGTCATCTTCCTCTTGCAAACTTTCTCGTCTCACTTCCTTGTCCTGAGCTTGACCTAGCTCAGGTACCTCGTCGTATCCTTGTTGCGATCCATACAGTGGCAGGGATGCGCCTGGTGCACGCTGAGCGTCGTGTACCCCTGATCTGACTTCATCCGTCGATATTCTCCGCTGGCGTCGCGTTCCACTTACGTCTGGTGGAGAAGCACTTGAAAGCGGACTGCTTAACGCGGTGGTAGATTTTGTTTTATCATAGGATTCGTTCGATCCTTTAGCCTTCTTGCGGGACAACTCGCCGAAGCCTGATGCTGATCTTCCTTCATGTGCATATGCTCTTGGTGACGCGGGCGGAGGAGGAGGGGCGAGCGTAGGCGGTGCAATTGCTGCCGGTGGCAATGGCGGCGCCGGCACTGCGCTGTTGGGCCTGACTTCGACGCTTGCTCTCGAGGCCCGTGCTAGAGGAAGTTGCACCTCGGAGTCGATCCCGGGCATCGAAGAGGAGGGGGACTGTACTCCTCGTGCTCGGGAAAGGACTCTTGGTGCAGAAAGAGTTACAGGGGCTGCTGACTGAGCAGGTGCTAATAGTCCAGACTGCACTCTTGGTTCTAGGGCTGGCTGCTGTGAGAGTGCCCGCCGCGGTGCCGATCCAAACAGATTGCCTGCGAGCCGATTCGCTGACTGCCTTAGAGAACCGGGTGCAGAAGACTTCTTTTTCTTCTTCGCAGGTGGCGATTTATACAAAGCATTCGGTTTCAGAGACAGAGATTTCATCTCATCGGTCGGGACTCTGTCTCGTAGTACTTGGTCATGTGTTTGTCGGAGCAGTGCTATCTTCGAATCCATAGCAACGCACAGACTGCTCATGATTTTGTCAATGAATTCATTCTTTCGGCTACTTGCAGCGTCGGCCACGGAATCCTCAAAGTCATTTTCATCGCCGTCTTTGTCCCCCGTTCCTTCTGACACCTCAGACGTCGAATCAGGCTGTTCGTCATCCGAGAGAGGCGATGAACCGTCATCATCGCGTCCTGGGAAAGGGGGAATGGAGGCATCTCTGGTAGGCACAGCCATTCTGCCAGCGCCGAAGACGGAGAAATGCTTCAAGCTGTAGTATGCAATGGTTAGCATCACCTTCTTCTGCATGATTCCAAGGCGGGTGGCTAGGCAGGGTCGGGGGTATGTTGACCAAACGACTGTGAGGGCGTCGTGAGTCACTTACTCTACCTGACCTAATCCGTCGTCTGCGCTTGGTAATGAAGCTCTGTTATTGAGAGAATGCTCGTCTCCATGCTTCAAGTTGGTGTTGCTGGGCAAGCTCGGAGTCTTCACAGCATCGTCCCCAGGAGTTGGCGAGCGCCTGGGAGAGTAGCTAAGCTTGGCCATGCTTAGCTCTGAGCAGAGGAAACGGAATTGATTATCTAAGAGCACAAAAACGGTATAGTTTCAAGGGTTAGATATGAGGAGGGTCAACTTCCAATTGCAACTGTTGAACAAGAAGTTTTGGGGTTGGATCTCTGAGAGTAGGGTCAAACAGGTCAAACAGGACAACCAGGACGTTCCTGGCCGTCCCCGCCAGAGACTCTGCACATCTGGGCAAAACTTGGTAGGGCTGAGGAAAGAGCAGCTAGACCGTATTTGGCACTAAAGTCAGAACCATTATTGACAATCCTCTAGCAACTACCAACATTTGTTCTGATAGTATATAAAGATAACTGTTAGTGATTGTTAGTTCAGCTCCGCCTTTGGGGCCATGTGGGTCAAGCAATATAGTGTTAAAACTTCCCGTCGTTTTCCATCAACATGGAAAGGGACTGTCGTATAGCGGTTAGTACAACACGTTGTGGTCACGGTTATCCGTGTAAACCCCGGTTCGACTCCGGGCAGTCCCATGTTTTTGACTTTTTTTTTTTCTCATTACCATACTTATATATGTCTGCCCTCCTTAACTTTTTGCCGTACAAGGATTGTTTGAGCCCAAAACGATGCCATGAATTGCTTATATGTTCTATTCACGGAGATCATGTTTAACCTATTCCGAATCGAGACCCGTTTTTACTGCTACATATTTAGATACCAATGTCTCTGAGAGCGTGCGCTTGCAACTTGCAATAATTGGCACGTTGGACCAGAAGATTGGTGCGCCTGTGTAAGTCATCATGATCAACTCGTGGTAATGGGTCGTAGCCATCACATTTCTTGTTCATTAGAGCCTCGGCAGGGTGCTGGGGACATAACGCCTTGCAGTAGCCTCCGCCTCCGCAGATCTACGGCGCAGCCGACTGACCGAGCCGTAGTTGTCAATTACCCAAGTAGCCGGTGCAAGGGTTTAAACTTGGAATCCTTCTTTTTCTTGCTTTTCTTTCCCTGTTCAACTCTCTAAGAGCAACACATTGGCGGCTTTCTCTAGGTTAGTGACGGGATGCGTAAATTCGCCTGTCTCTGATTTGTCCTTGACAATGTTGCGTAGTAAGACACGATCACCTAATAAGAACTTTTGACTGAGCCAGGCTGTAGAGAGCACGGCAGGTTGGGTATTGGTAGATACGACCCTTAATTCTACAAATACGGCACAGACGATGAGCCACAGCCAAGAGTAAGCTCGATTATTACGGGGTACCTGGCGGCTGCCAAAGGGTTACATCTCGTATAATTATGTCAATGCAACTGGATATCCCCCAATAGTATCACTTCATGTACTTCGAATTGGGAAACTGGTCCTTTTGATCGAGATACTCGGTATTTCACTGGATTATAAGTAGCTTGCATCCAGGTCCTGCGGTTGACTCGCCCAGGAGCCGGAGCGCGCGTACAAAATACCTAAGGGTACTCTGCATTCCTACCACACAAAGAATAAGAGGCAGCGTTCCTACATCCCCGCAGAGTTCAAAACATCAACAAAGGAGACAAAATGAAGACGACACGATCCGCACTCGCCGCCTTTCTGGCCACTCTCTCCTTCAAGGGCGTGATCGCTGTGCCCAATGTGACGGTTGTTCGACTGGGAAGCCAAAACTGTGTGCAGTGGCCCGGATGGATCCCGACCCCCGACGCAGACACGACCGGGTCGCTCCAGTTTCAGGTCTATCAGTCCGACGACGTGGGAATTGAGGGCCTCTATAGTGATTTTCCGAGCTACGACTCCAGCAACGTGAGCAGCGTCAAGATCGATATCGATCTGCGAAAGTCTCTCCGCATTGCCAAGTCCTACTACCGCTGCAACAACGGGGTGATGCAACTCGGCTATGCCGACCAACCAGCAGTTAGCATTGCCAAAGACAAGAACAACGCTCTCCTTACCTTCGGCCCGGGGTACAAATTAGAGCCCTATGCTCATTACATTGATGGCGTCCAGCAACCGGGCGTGTTCCTCGGGACGCTGAACCAGACAACCTGGGGGTTCAACTACCTTGTGCCATCAACTTGTGGCCAAATTCCGTACTATCAGGCTGCTCTGCAAGGTCTCCCCGTCGATCCGGACACCGAGCCCACTGCTGGATATATTCCTGAGTTCTTTGGATTCATTCAAGCGGTACAATTTTAAAACATCCAGCTCGAATAACCCGTAAGATGGATTGGCATTACGCCATCGAGCCTGAGAGTCACAGCGTTGTATTATTAGTTCACATCCAAGAGGCTTCACTAGTATTCTGCGGTTGATCCCCAGCCTTATTATCAATTAGAAGTTCATCTCTCATATATTCAATGATATCATATAGTAGTCACATTCACGAACCTGTGATCTTGGCCGGCTTCCCGTCTGGTGAGTTAACAGTAACCCAAGGGCAACCGTGCCGTCCAGGCGTCCACTACTAGAAGGCTTGTAAGTAACCGACGGTACGTGGCTCAGCGTGCCTATTCGTCAATTACCGACGACTTAGGATTTACCGATAGGAAATATTCCGAACAACAAGAAGTGATTCTTCCCCGAACCTTTACCTCTCTGCTCGGTGTCTCTCCCTCCAGCATGGTAGACCTGTGGTCCTCCAACACGATAATTCTTGTCAACGTAAGGACTAGTCCAGGACGTGTTTACAGCTCACATGAGGCATCGTTTAAAATGCGCACTACACTTCTTTCGCTCGTGTGTGTGTATAGTTAAATAGAGAACTGGCGGACCAACTGGGTACCCCTGAGCCGTCGCTCTGCCAAATCCGGTAGCCGGGCAGCAAATCGCTCGCCTGAAGGGAGCTAAACCCGGCACTCTTATCTTGAAGTGGCATGACCGAACACAATCAGTGACGTCGGTGGTGCAAGTCGAACAAATAGGAAATTGAATCTAACCCTGGACGCCCGAGGCAGATGGAGGTTGGATTGGGGCTGATTTAGGGCGAGAAGAAGGCAATTTCATCAAAGTTCTTATCGAGGCGCTTGCCCCTGTCGATCTCCACAGCCCACATGGCATTGCGACATGATCACGCGAAGCCGAAGGGCGACCAAGGGGAATGAACAATCGGGGTGCCGATACTATCGACCGGGCGCTTAATCGTCTGGTTGATCAACCAGCAGCGTCAACCCATAGGAGCGCAGATCAGGGAGCTGTTGGTAGTGGTGCCGCGAACACGTCGTGCTACGCGCTGTGATTGGCCCGTTGGTCGGATTAGTCCTATCCAATCCGGCAAGGGAACCAGGGGGCGAGAAGGACAGTGTAGCGGTTCGATCCTTTTAACATGATAAATAAAACCAATTGGGACATGGACCGTTCTTCAGCAGAGCTGCTGCCGGGAGCAGTTGACGAATGTAGACGATGTCTCGCTTAGATTCTTCCGGCGGGTGTACGATTGACTCACGTTGTTGGTGCGGGAGTTAAGGTACGGTACATTGGCCATCGTTCTTGTGTATTGAGAAGAGGGGTTTTCCAGCCCAGGCTGACGCCGGACTTCACTGCTCTCTAATTTTTATTCCATTTTTAATTCGTGTGGCCCGGCCTCTGCTGAATCTTTTAGTAAAATCACCACGCTTCCTGCTCACGTTTCATCTGCGTTCCTGTTCTCCGCTTCCTCTGCTCATTTTTCGAAAGATTTGCTGCTTAGTACCTCTGTCAACAATGCGTTGCTGGCTTGTCTGGTTGCCAAGATGAATCCGGGGTATCAACTGGCGTGCTCCATGTGGGTGATGACGGCCCTCTCGCTCGCCTTGGTGATCCTCCGGCTGTACACCCGCATACACGTTATCAAGTTCGTCGGCGCCGAAGATCACATGTACGCCTGGACATTCGTCTTCCTCCTGTT
>FTAH01000272.1_pt1 | contig 28332 bp, 18 predicted proteins | sample 1639051 | NCBI WGS metagenome assembly FTAH01 (sample SAMEA3914812, study PRJEB12502) | metagenome | biome: forest; material: soil | place: Canada | collected 2011-07-07 | depth 0.1 m | reverse complement strand
GTCATGGGATTAGAGTACATATTAACAGCTGTGCACAACCGACAGGCAAAAAGTTGGCGATGCAGGAATTGCGCATCATTATAGTATTGCTAATCCTCAACTTTGATTTCAGGCCACTCCCCGGTGAGTTGGCCTCGATGGAAGGCGTTGAGAAGCTGTTCCGTCGGCCGCGATCGTCGCACGTCAACCTCGCGCCATTGTGAAGGCCAGGTGCAGTTGCGGTATTTTAACAGAGAATTCTCTACTTAGAATTCCCTCTAGTAGCAACAGCTTAAATCACAGACCGGGATTTTTACTCCTTTATGCTTTGACTGCACGGCCCGGAGTTCTAACTGAAGGCACCGATCTCGGCACGGAGGGCCTTGATAGTGACCTGATGTGTGCTTCCACTATTACACTTCCCTCATGCCTCGTGAGAATAGTTAAATAAATAACAGTGAGGTCAACTTTCATCGTGTTCGCTTCGAACCTCGCTGAACTAAACTTGCGCTTTTTTTCTGCGGGTCAAGTTGTCGATAGTGTCAAAAGCCCTTAACCTAATCTTAGCGATTCCCACAGGTTTCCAGTGATATCGCGTCAAAACAATGCAGGTTGGTCCTCAATTGCGGGTTTAGCTCAGTTGGGAGAGCGTCAGACTGAAGTCGAACTTCATCATCTATCTGAAGGTCGTGTGTTCGATCCACACAAACCGCAAGGACTTTATTTTTGCTACTTGTCTCTCTTTCATTTTTGCCGTTTTACTCAAGACCCAGCGCTGCATTCCACTTCAAGGACTTTTGCTGACAAGCAAAGTGGCTTCTAATTAAATCAAGAACAGAGGCTTGTTAAAGCTTAGCCAGCGTAGTTATCCTACGTCCAGACGGGGGGTCGTGAGATGAGTGGTGACTTGCGAATGCAACTTTAACCCTCTTCATGGAGTGATTCTACACCCCCTAACCCATCCATAAGCGGGCGATACGAGAGAATAGCATGATGAGTTTATGTTGCTTCTCCACTCTATAAGTTACATACATATCAAATCACAATGCCGCCTTCCCCTTGCTTCCGCAAGTCTATACTGAAAATGACATGCTCTCTTCCAGAGAGGCCATCAAGCGAGCCGCCTTTTTGGAAAGCTTCTTACACTCCTCGCCCGCCTCAGGGTCGTCCTGGATAGCCTCGAAGCTATCCCGCTAGAAACGCCATCTTTCGATAGACCGAGGTTCGATCGGAGGACCTGTATAGGTCTTCCCGAGCCGCCAATTTCCTTTCTCGCGTATGTCCTCCTCGAGGTAGTCGTATGTGATGAGCTTGAAAAGAGTTTGTCCGTACCAAAGTATCCACTGTGCAGCAGCCATAACATTGCAGTCATATTCCCAGAGTTCTTTTGGCTTTTTGGACTCAAATGCCTCGCGTAACATTTCCGGAGCCTTTCCAGGTGACGACCCCCAGATACCGGTTGCAAAAAGATTAGCCATAAAAGCATTCAGGTTTATCCACACATCAGGTCGGTCCATGTCTGGCCCTAGTTGTAGGAGTTAGTTATTACAACTGCAAGGAAAGATTAAAGGAAATGATATGTACCACTATAGCTGTCACTGAGAGATTCCCGTAGGAGCTGGAAACTCTGATACCGATCCTCGCGTGACTATGCGCATATCATTATGCTACTATCAACTTCTTCATCTAGTAGAGTTATAAACATAACAAATCTACATTCACGGAATATTTATAGGAAAACTTAGGAGACATAGAAAGAAAGCCAAGAAGCTGAACAAACTTGAGTTGAGAAGGGTGATGATAGGGAATTTGTTCTGCGAGTTCTACACAGATCCCTCCAAAGGAGCAGACTTCAGAATGTTCTGAAGCATTGCTGGGTATAAGAACAAGTAATAACGTCGCAGTTTCTTTAAGTGACATTTTCGTATTGTGCTGAAGAAAGTCTCGCAGGATAGTGGCAACTCTCGCTTCCGAGTAGTCGGTGCCACCGGCCCAAACATTTCGTGCGAGGGGCTTCTCAGAACTGAAGAGAGATGTGATTCGGCGGCGTGTCTTGCCCTTGTGCCTCGGTGTGCTGTTACCGGCATACGTTGCAGCATTATCAACGCTATCGATTGTGAGGTGAAGAGAAGACATCAGAGCGACAGACGTTCGGGACAAATGACTCTAAATCTGTGGAGATTCGTTCCGATAGAAGTTTTGGACTGGTTGTTGGTTGCTTTTCACTTTATCCAGTCACGCACACGACGCCCTGGGCGTTCAGAGCTAATGACTCATTGGAGCAGCGCGCACGCACGGTAATGCGTGCTTTTGGGCGGCGGGTTATATAGGTACAGCACCATACGTATAGATGAATGAATAAAACCCCCCCTTTTAAAAAATTAAATAAAATAAAAATAGTAATAGTAGTAAGAATTCATAAGCTTGTTACTTCTTATTCACTTGTTTCCCTTCTTCTCGGGATCCAATATGACCACGCCTCTAGCACAAAACTCACCACAGTATCTATCTAGAAAGCAAAAAGAGGACAACTGTGACCAAGACATAAAAAATATGGCAGCTTGCGGTTTGTGTGGATCGAACACACGACCTTCAGATAGATGATGAAGTTCGACTTCAGTCTGACGCTCTCCCAACTGAGCTAAACCCGCTGCGGTGGATGCTGGCAAAGATTCTCGCACTTATGATCTCCACTGCGCGGGTCACGATACCCCTGACTGAAGCAGGATGGCTCCATTGTCTGCAATGACTCGTGGGGAGAGATCGATGAGCTTCTGTAACTCTGCCGCCGCTCTGGGAGCCCGTGCCATCGGTGTCAATAGGTTCAAGGGAGACAGGGGCGCATCATCTTCAGAAGCGCAGCTCCGGCAGCGTCAACAAGACATTGGAGTTTGAGAAAAAGAGGGTTTTTTTCGTCAGCTTTTGTTGGCAACGGCTGATTTCATATATTTTGAGCGGTAGGAATCAGGTTTGTGATTGACCTCACTTGGATTCTCCGTTAGAATGGACAAAAAGTGAATTAGGAAGATGTACTATTTCTATAACGTGAGCAAAATTTGAGCTAGAGTGTACCACGAGTTGCCAGGCAGGCAGGTTTATTACAACAGAGGCTGAGACACCCAAATACAACCGCTTTCCTATTCTTTCCCAGTAATCCGGTTCTGGTCCCAACCCCATAACGCCGCAACCATGCATATGTATTGTAATTTGTTTGACACAGATCCGCTTCCTCCTATCCTTTCAGAGACAGCAAGGATAGCCGCCTGCGTCTCCATCGAAAAAGAGATGGCTGCGCGCACCTGCGTCATCTGCCAGCTGGAGGGAGCTGCCGCGATACCGTCCGCTAGGGTCCCTGAGCTGGGAAACCGTCGACGAGAAGGCGCTTCCGGTGATTCCAAAGAAGAACTGAGCACGCATCATGATTCCCAGATCCACGGCGCCTTGAAAGTCGAACGGCAATGCGTTCACGAGGGTTGTGGTCTCGGGATCGTCCTCGAGCAGCTTCCACTTGTGAGTCGCCTCCCACCCCCGCTCGGCAGCGGCTTTGACGAACCTCTGCGCTTGCGTCACATCGCCGCAGGCCACATACACCACAGGCTTAGACAGGCCGAACGAACCAAACTTGGCCCATGCTTTGTCGAGTCCATCCAAGTCCGTTGAGAGCTGGTGCTCGAAGGAGCTCCAGAAAGAATCCTTCTCCACGCGAAAGTGAACTCCATAGTACGCTCCCTGGAGCTTTAGCTTGTCCACAAGTCGATTGGCGATCTCGCGTGGTTCCTGCTTGTATCGAATGACAATTGCCAGGTCGTTCCAAATCCTCAGCTGCTGCCCGGTGGGGTCGTCCGTAATCCGGAAGAGCACAAACTTGGAGTCGACGTCGATGAGGGTTATGCCTGTTTTCTTGTTCTCCTCGGGTTTGAGGGACTGATTCCGCTGCAGCAATTCCAGCTGCTCTTGGAAAAAGAGGTCGTAAGGGTTGCCGACCCAAAAAAACGGCCCGTAGCCTGGAAAGCCGGTGGCCTGGGAACACAAAATTTCCCAGTGGTGCTTGACAGGAACGGATACGTCCAGCTCGTTCGGATGGACAATCTTCAACTTGGGACAAGTGCGGCCCATCACCTCGCGCAGGTGGTCGACATCGAACCACTGGTCGTATGTCATGTAGGCGTCCTTGTTTTCTATGTTGAACTGCTGCAGATCGGTAGAGTCCCGCAGCGGCATGGCCGGGAGCACAATGTGGGACCCAGTCTCAATCGCGATCTTTAGGCATACCTTGACCTGATTGACTATCGAGGTCATGCCGGCGGACATTCCCTGGCATTTGACATAGACATCGTCTCGCCAAGCGGTCCGGCCGCAGGCCTCCTGGAGCCCAGGATAGTCATAACGGCTCGGGGTCTCCCGCGAGAATGCCTGCTCAAAGTAGACGTCGACAACACTGGGCTGCACGCCGTTAGAGCCTGGCGGCGTGTTTCCCGGGCCAGAGAGCTGTGTTGACAAGGCTCCCTTGGCCGAATTCCAGGTGGCCCTGTAGTCCCATGGGCTGAGGAGGCGGACGGACCAGATCAGGAGGAGGACCGCGAAGAGACTAAACACGATAAGATTGCGACGGGATGGATTAATCATGGTCTCTGAGCGTGCTCTCGCGCCTGGGGGACAGGCGGCGCATCTGACGTCGGGAAAGAACTGCTCATGCGTGAAGCTGCGGGTCGTCACGTTGAATGCGATTGAGAAAACTAAATTCGGATCTTTTGCTGCCCCTTTTGCGCCTGAGTCTAGCGGAAAGAAGCAATGACGGATGCGGGGGGGCTAGTGCAGTGGGCCAACCAGCATCCAGATATCAAACTTGGCAGGCCCCACTCCTGAAAGGGGCGCCCGGACTGGTGTCGCTGCAAAAACAAGAAATTTTAAATAAACCTTCGCGAGACCAGCTTCGCCTTTGGAGGAATAATTAGAATAAAACTAAATACTTCATATATTATACTTTATGTAGCCCACTACGTCGCTACGTGATTTTGTGCATAGTATCTGAGTCGTAATTTATGGCCACGTGACATCGAGCGGCTGTGTCGCTGCCACTGACGCGTGAAAATGCACTAAATTCAGGTTCTTACTTGATGACTTTCATGGCGCGTGCGACTTTGATGAACCACGGCTTGCTGTAACTACGATCCTTACCTTACCTAAGGTATGCACATTGTTAAGAAGGGCGGCATACCTTGTATTCTTCGATCGGTACGTCACCTTATCGCGAATCTTCCGTTCCTGGCCTTTTAGGGCAGCGCCGCGTGAGTTCCGCTTTCAGCAACGGCCCCCAAGCTGTCGGTCACGACTCACGAGCGAGAACTGTTCAAGAGGGGCGAAAGGGAAACCAACAAAAAAAAAAAAAAAAAACCTGCGTCGCACTTATCTTTAGTCTCACTCACTGGCGCCTTGAGTGCTCTATCAGAACGAACACAGTCAAACGTCCGAGCTCTTAGCTGGCCATGCTATTATCTTACGTTATTAACCACTGCCAGTCAGTGACAGAAGTTCAGAACAGTAGTTTGTTTGCTTGGGACAGGGTTACGATAGGTACTAATCGAGGCAACAGTGCTTATTAGATACGACTCCAAGGCTCCGCACTTGACCACACTTCACTACCAGAAATCTGGTTGGAATACGAGCCCTGCGCCCCCCTTTCCCACTCTTTTTAGCCCGGGGGAGCCGTTGGTGGTACGTTTTGTAACAAAATGCACCCCCGTAATTTCGTTAACACATAGTTGCTGTCGCGGTACATTATCTGACTTCCATGCTCTAACGTCGCGTTTTCCTTTCCTTTCACTCCCTATCTCTCCCCGCAGCTTCTGCGTGTCGTTCTTTACCGTATCGGCGTACGAAAGATGCGCCTCCATTTCCTTTCTGTGATATCATGCGCGTCGCTGGGGCCTCTGGTGACGAACGCGCTGTCGCTGGATCTCGATAGTCCAGGTACGGGATGCAGGCCAAGACCAGACCAAGGCTGGGAATGGAGAGTCTAACCTTGTTCTGTCCACGCCGCTAACTCGTTGCAGACTCCATCAAGAGCGCCGCCAAAACGGTCGCCCAGGTCATTACCCAGCAGTATCAAAGCGGCGATGCCGGGCAACCCGTCGGCGTCTTCGGGTCTCCGTACTACTGGTGGTCGTCGGGAGAAGTATGGAACGGCATGGTAGACTACTGGTCCCTCACCGGCGACAGCACCTACAACAGCCTGGTCTCCACCGCACTGCTCGCGCAGATCGGCTCGTCGGACAACTACATGCCCGCCAACCAGACCGCGTCTGAAGGAAACGACGACCAGAGCACATGGGCCCTCGCTGCGCTCACGGCCGCCGAGCGCGGCTTTACCGCCGGCACCCCGTCCTGGCTTGAACTTGCCACCAACGTCTTCGATACCCAGGCCGCCCGGTGGGATGAGGGCACCTGCGACGGCGGGCTGCGGTGGATGATTGCCATGGTCAACGACGGATACAACTACAAAAACTCGATGGCGAACGGCAACTTTTTCCAGCTGGCGGCTCGCCTCGCCCTTCTCACCAATAACCAAACCTACGCCGACTGGGCGGAGAAGTCGTACTCGTGGTTGGTGTCAACGGGCTTCATCGACCCCTCGACTGGTTCGATATACGACGGCGCACCCACCATTACGAACTGCTCAGACATCAACGCCATTCAGTACACGGCGACTGCCGGGATAGTACTCTACGGCACCGCGGTCATGTACAACCATACCCAGGGGGGGAAAACTTGGGCCGACCGGCTCATGCTTCACGCCAGCCGAGCCACGTCCGTGTTCTTCACCAAAGGGGTCGCGACGGAGATCGTGTGCGAGCCGCAGAACGCATGCACAATCGACATGCACTTCTACAAGGGCATGTTCATGCGAGACCTCGCTCGAACTGCCCAAGCGGCACCCTCCACCGCCGATACCATCTTGCCTCTGCTGAAGAGCTCGGCCCAGGCTGTCGCTTCTGCAGCTTGCACCAACGCGAACGGGTCCTGCGGTTTCAGCTGGACTGGTGACCGTAAGGGCAACGTTCAGGATCTTGGTTCGCAGTATTCCGCTCTTCAGGCCATACAGATGAACCTCGCCCCGGGTTCTGGAAGTTCTGCGGCCACGACCAGCGGCAGCAATGGTACCGCATCGCCTTCCGGAGGGGCCTCGGGCACCAGCTCCGCCGGTGGACAATCAACTGGTAGTAGCACTCCTAAGAATGCTGGCGGTTCCTTGAAGGATGGCCTGGCCACCTGGCTCGGGTATGCTGGGTTATTGCTGATTGTTGAACTGATGGTGACGGACCGCCTCTTTTAATCAAGCTCCCGGTAGCAACAAGCCGAAGACAAGTACATAAGGCAACCACAGGTGTTTCTACTTACATAGTATAACTTGCTTCTGATGAATAGCGTATTTATAGCCACTATCGTTTATTAAGACTACCAAGTCGTAGCGAGAGTCCACCTGGCCAGCCCGTCTGGTCGAATGCGGTAACCATGACGAGAGTAGAAATCCAGAAGATGGTCTCCGAACCAAAAGTCCTGTGATCTGTTATGTAGCAATACCCCATACCCCTCTACCTGACAAGATCAACCTTATCTCCCCGATCGACCGGCTGCGACGCCCTCCGGGGTAGCGGATGCGGAGTTGGCGCTCGAAAAGGGCATGCCCGCCACGCTCTTCTCCGCATTTCAAATCCTCGGGTGTTGCGTTCGGATCGCTATCTTATATACGCCCAGTCCACATTTAAGCTTTCCAGATTTCTAGGCTAGGGTTTCCGAGATTCTTGAGAGACACCGCAGGTATTATTTGGTAATAACAGGGGCATTTAGGGAAGAAAGTACAGGATACGATGGGTCCATGGTCAACCGAACTGGTTGGTTGAGATAGCTTCGGCAGCAATAAGTCATCCGGAGCAGAGCTATAATCCATATCGGAACAATCCTCCCATGAAGTCTTTTCAAAGTAGTATTGTCATATTCGGATTTGAGACATCTGTAGAATGCTCCTTAAGCAGTCATTAAAACGGGGAAGCTACACCTGATTTTTATTGTATCGTATCCCTGCCTACCCTCGAGCTACTGTACAAACCCAAGTGGCATATTGATGCAGGTCGGCAGGCAAGCAGGCTCGCAGGCTAAGTGCTTGGGTGCCGGGACTGCTTGACAGCCACACAGAATGGCACGCGAATGAAAGTGCTACTGTGACATCACGAGATGCGCGCTCTAGTCGAGAGAGGAAGGGATCCACGTCACCAGCAGCATCGTCACTGAGGGGCTCGAGGGGGTCATCGTAAGGTGGGGAACCCGGCCCTGAAGGTGGCATGCAACAGCGACGGGTAGATAACTCGGCTCCAGTCATTGCTAGCTCGTGGAAAGCACTTATTTATGAATAAAAAGTCAGGTACTGTAGCTCCCGATGAACCTGCAGACCGGGATGCAGCCAAGACAATACATGAGCCTCAACATCGGTCCGAGCCTACCCAGCCCAAAAACTAACCAGCGAACACCGAAGTGTCAGGAACAAGCGTCGCCATTCGGAACGGGCACTCGCAACGGGCACCATGGCTCAAGTCATCGGAAACCCGGAGGAGAATTTGAATGAAGCGGAGGTGCAAGAGTTGGAGGAGATCTTGAACACGAAGATCTACCCCGGCACGGAGTACGTAGCTTATACAAGCTCGGAGCTATCCTCGGATGCATTCTCCATTTTTTGAAAAGCATTGCCATTGACAGATTTTGAACAGAATCATGAAAGATGTCGGCGGATTTCACTTCGTCAAGGCGGGCAATCAGAATGTCCTCGTCCCCCAGCCCTCGGACGAGATAGACGACCCTCTGAACTGGTCACCCTTCTGGAAGAACGCGGCCATTTTCTGCTCGACGATGCTCTCCTTCAGTCTCAACCTAGGACCGCTCGCACTCGCACCCATGTTTAACTTTTACATAGAGGAATGGGACCGCAGCCTCCCGGACGTTGTACAGTTTACCGGCGTTGCCATCCTCTGTCTCGGGTTTAGCAACTTCATCTGGGTCCCCGTCATGGTGTGCTTTGGTCGGCGTCCTGTGGCGATCTTCTCGACTCTCATCTGTGTGTGCAGTTCTATCTGGCGAGCGAGAGCGACGAGTTACAACTCGTTCATGGGCGCCTCGGTTCTCAATGGACTTGCCGCTGGGCCATGCGAGACGCTGATGCCGCAGGTCATCGCCGACATTATCTTCTTACACGACCGAGGGTTCTATCAGACACTCTACTTCTCCATGTATTTCATATCCCTGATGATTGGACCCATTATATCCGGCGCCATGGCAGAGCACACCGGTTGGAGAAGCTTCTGGTGGTTCAACACAGCTCTTCTTTTGTTTACTTTCAGCTGCAACGTCTTCCTGTTCCCCGAGACACGTTACAAGCGCTCGACCAAGCACACGGGTCTGCGCACCACGGCCGTGGCGAAGGGCGGAGACGATGTCAATGACACCCAGGGCGAGAACGTGCCGACTGGTATCAAAACCACAGAAGACGGTCATGCGAGCCACGAAGAAAAGACCGCCCTCGACAACGCGCCCAGCGACGAGGCCATCGCGGGGAGCAACCTCAAGGACAGCGAAGCAGGCCTCGACCGGCAAGAAACGCATGTCGACCCCAGCCTGGGGAAGGGGAAACCGGGCAAGTGGCAGTGGGCGCCTTTCCAGAAGTATGACGGAAACTTCTTCCGCGAGCTCTGGCTGCCTCTGTACATCCACATCTACCCCATCGCCGAGTTCGCCGCCTTTGTTGTGTCGTGGTCTGCCTCGGGCTATCTCCTCACCAACCTGTCGCAGACGCAGGCGTTCTCCGGTCCGCCGTACAACTACTCGAGCCAGACGATCGGCTTCTTCAGCTTCGCGCTGTTCGTCGGCGGTCTGATCGGCCTCTTCACCTGCGGCCCGCTCTCCGACTGGGTCGCGGCGCGGCTGACGGAGCGCAACGGCGGGGTGCGCGAGCCCGAGATGCGCCTGGTCGCCATGGTCCCCTACGTCCTCATCATGATTCTCGGCAGCGTGGTCACCGCGGTCGGGTACGATAATCACTGGCCCTGGCAGGCGATCGTGATCGTGGGCTACGGATGCCTGGGTCTGCAGGTCTCGGCGCTCCCGAGCATCGTGAGCACCTACGCCATCGACAGCTACAAACCGATCACGGGGAGCCTCTTTGTGACCATCACGATCAATAAGAATGTGTGGGGATACGGAATGAGGTACTGAACTAACTTCCCTGCTCTACGTCCTCTATGCCAATGCACTCTTGGGCACGAAGGCTAACGGTGCTGTAGTAAATTCCTGAACGTCTGGGCCGCCGAAGACGGATTTATACCGCCTATCATGGTCAACATGGCACTGACTACCATATTCTGTCTCTGCGGGGTGATATTCTGGTTTTACGGAAAGAAGTTTAGGGGAATCACTGCGCGGTCGTTTGTTCATAAGCTCTAAGTCCTGGTGACCGCATCGGAGCCTCAGGGCAGCGAATGGTCTGGCTATGATTGCGAGTAAAACGTTTTATGATAATAATTTAACCTATCACACGTAATCTGCGCTAGTAAGATATCAAGAATATAAATGTTTGATTTGAGACAACCACAGTCCCAAGGACCGCGAGTTCGGGTTTCCTCTCTTGCGCAACCGCTCTGTCACCAGTTCTGGCTCCGAGCCCTTACCTACTTCAGAGAGCCGAGGAGGAGCGTGTCACAGATAGTATGCAAGAGTTTATTGGATCGGACGCATATTTTGGTCCATCGTGACCGACACAAACCTATGAAAACTGACTTGGCGCAGGCAGGCTGGGAGGCTAGCCACGTTTCGCGCGGCTGAGACTGCACACCTCATAGGCTCCGGCCGCCACACCAAGATGCTGAAGGTGGGTGGTATGGGCTGACGAGCCTCTCGCCCGACTTGATAGAAAAAAAACCCCTGCGGAGAGGGTGTTGGGCGTATGTTATAGGAGCCGCGGCTGCTGGCTTGTTCAGCTTTTGAGCAGGTATATAGTGTTTTTGGGATCCCTGCACTCCATCTACGTGATCCTAGTAGGTTTTTACTCACTACTCTTCCTCATCCTCGCAACTGCATGCTTTGCCTCAATTTCTCCTAGGCGAATTTGGTATTCCACTTTACGACCCTTTCATCCCAGCACCTTGTGACCTAGAGAGAGCGAGTCAATCCAAGTATCGCAGAAGGCGCCAATGCCGCCGTACAACGGCCACGGGAACAACAGCGGCAACGGCAACGGGGCCGTCCCCTTCCAACCGAGACGCGACTACTACAATGGACAATATCCAGTCGAGTCGGGAGGAGACGGGATAGACAACGTCGGAGACTACGTCGCCCGGCGCCTCGTCCCAGTCATACTCAGTCGATCGGACCGCCCTTTGCAGCTTGTCATGAATTTCGGAGACCTTACGATCGAAGGAGGATCCGGTATGGCAGCTTTCGGCGGCGGCGGGAGCAGCGGCAGCAGCAGCGGCAGCAGAGATGGACGATCTCATCGTGGCAGCAACTCGATCCTCTACAATGCGCCAGGCTGTACAATGACGTTGGGGAGATCTGGTCACGGTCGCAATAGCAGGTTCCTCGATACGGGGTCCGGCTGGACAGTTTTGAATGAGGAAGAGAGTGATGGCCGGATGGGTACTAGAAGCAGCGGAGTGGTGGAACGTCGGATCGGGATATGCGTCCAGTGCTCTCGACGACAGCTAATTAGTGTCATTGGGTACTGTGTCGATTGCGACCTGAGTTCGCTCCCGCGGGAACGACTCGTTTCTGCCCCTGTGGGATATCGAACATGGGACGCGACGCGCACTATTCAATACCCTGAAGCTGGCAGGGCGTGGGGTGTACAGATGGCAAGGGACTGGTCGGGCAGGGCCGGCGGGTATCGATATAGGACGCCACAGTACTATAGTGACTCGGAACTTACTGAGATCAGTAGAAGGTGGTGAATGAGATGCACAGCCTCAGAGATAACTGATCTCTTGCCTTTGTTTAGTCTCACTCTACGGTAGCCTTACTCTACGGTAGCCTGTTTCGGGATGGATGGGGTAATTTACTGAATAATGTTGTCCGAGTAGGAGAGCAAGGCACCTTGGCCTTACCATTTAAACAAGATGAACGTTTTATATTTTTTGAAGCTAAAGGATACGGGATGTATGTATGCATGCAGTAGGTTCGGAGTAGCTTGAGACACAAGAAGAGACAAGAGGCGACAGTCCGGCCCTACGAATAAATTAGGCGGGGATTTAAAACCGAAGCCACCGCACTTGGTTCAGCCTCTAATCCCTGAAGTCTAGGAGGTATCCGATTCCGTACTGGACCTTTTAACTATAGTATCAAGAGTACTTTTAAGCTAGATGGACTGGTCTCTGTCAGGCCCTTTCTCTACGCCTTTGACGTTATTCGTCGAAACGGTCCGTTAGTCGGGATTATAGGTATTCCAACCAGCCAAAGTGTGTCCCGGCACATCAGCGCCATTTACGCGTTAGCTTTGGAGTTCGCGCGGATTCGGAAACGGGTTCGCACTCGCTTATACGCGGTACCCCCGACGACCGCAGTTTTTTATTGCGTAGGCTCGCAGTGGCTCGGTAGAGGCATGGGCACTGCCCGCTCTATGAGGTGTCCGCCGCGAATTCAGCGTTAGAGCACGCGCTAGAACGGAGCAACCGAGAGTTCGGTCGGCCCACTACAACCAATAATTTGGCGTACGAGCATGGATCGACGCTCTGGAAACCTTCTAAACAAGCTTTTTAGTTGCCCGCCGTGCCGCCATCTTGGTTAGGGAGGATTTGGGAACTTTTGGACGTTAAAAGCTTATTCGTCGACTCCAAATTCACTGAGGGGAATTCGCATCCGCATCCAATTGCTCTAGGACTTTTGAAGCGGGGCTGCCTCGTAGGAGGGAGGGCTGGGGCATCCCCCCACTGCCCTTATCACCGATCCAAGTAGATCATCTCTCTCTCGATATCATCCGCTTGGCATATATATATATATATATATATCAGATCAGGTAGCCAAGTCTTTTGGGTTGCCAGTCTCAGGCAGACAAACAAAAAGAAGTTTCTTTGAGACCAGATCAAGCAGAGAGAGCCACGCGAGAAGTTTGAGATTTAAATAAGTCGTCCTCGAAAGCCATAGCAACATGGGAATTATAGTCCGGCTGCTCAGTACCGGAATGGGACTCACCTCGGAGGCCATCCATCACTCTCGTTCGCGTTCCCGGTCACACAGCGAGAATCCAGATGCCTCGCCGTCCAATGCTCCCCCTCGGGTCACCAGCGTCCCAGACGCCCCGCCAGAGTACGTCGAGGTCGCCAACGCAGCCGCCGCCGACGAGCTCATCCGCAGCGGTCGCGCCGAGCGTGTGACCGACTACGGCAATGAGAAGAAGTCCCGCGGTCTCCTGTCGGCCGAGGACAGGCCCTCTCGCTCAGGCTACCAGTCCAAGGCTGCCGAAGCCGGGTACGAGGACGGCGACGAGTCCGACTCGGACTCGGATGCCCTTACTGACGCCGGCGCCGACGAGGCGGCCTGGGAATTAGACGAGATGGTGGAGCGCGTCGTGCCACCCACGTACGAAGAATCGGAAGCATCGCCGACGCCAGAGCCGGAGGAGGTGGTGAAGCAAAAGAGGGAGCAGATGGTGCGCAACCTGGTAGCCATGGCCGGCCCCGTGCCCCAGCCGGCCAGCCGACTCCCTTGCCCAGTCGTCATCCCGCAGAGGCGGCCGCGGTACAAGGATCGCGGGTTCGTCAGGGCCTATGCACCGGTCATGGCGGATTGCGGCATCAGCCAGGCCGTGTTCCTCCAGTTTCTGGCCGACTGGCACAAGGCGAGCAAGGTATGTAGCCTCTCGGCAGAGGAAGCTCTCCGCTCCCCGACCCCACATGCAACCCGCGATATCACATAGTGGCGGCAGCAGAGACACTAGAATTGGCCTAACCAGCTCGCAGTCATCGCCGTGGATTGACGTCGTTTTTATCGCCGCCTCGGTGGTGGGTTTCGTCCCCAGTGTGTCCGCTCAGGTAGTCAGCACAGTCGTGCAGGTCGTGGCCGGCACCGCGCGGGAGCTGCAGTCACGCTCGCGACGGAACACGTTCCTCGACATGGTGAACCAGGATCTGTTCATGCCGCGCGGCATGTACGCCATGTTGATGGCGTTCAAGGACGACATCCCGGAACGGCAGTCCGGCCCGTTGGCCCGCGTTGCTTCGCAGCTTGGCCAGACGCTCGTGGCCTCGGAGCGGCTCGACATCAACCAGACGGTCGCCAAATACAGCAATCCGAATCCCAACATGTCCAGCCTCCAGAAGAGCTTGAAGGGAATTCGGCTCACCAGCGGCAAGACACACGGCGAAATTGAGCTTCCCGAGGCCGCGGAGCTGGTCTTCCCAGATCTGGACCGCGCTGTGGACAGCGAGCTCAATCCCAACGGCAAAGGCAAAGGGGCCCAGAAGGAGGGCTTCATGGACAAGATGAAGGGCGCTGGCGACTTTGTGTCGGATTACATAGATCGCCGGCTCCAGGCAAGATACGTAAGTTCACCCATCAGAAAAAAAAACACCCCGACACGTGCTGGTGCAATTTCACAGCAGCCGATGATACTGACTTTGGTCTCCTCCAGGAGATGGAACATCAAGGTTCAGCTTTGAATGTACCGGCGTCGGCACGCGCTCCGTTTGCCTCTCGCTTCAGCGATCCCAGCCACCCTGCCAACAGCGGATCACTCATCGCCCTCTTCACCGGCGGTGCGATCGACCCTTCCGGAAGACGCCAAGCAAAGCGGGCACGGAAGGAGGAACGCCGAGCAGCGAAGCGAGACTACAAGGACGCCCGGAGAGTGGCCAGGGGCCGGTCGCCACGTGGCCCTCGGCAGCCCAGGGCCACACCCGACGGGAAACGCATCAAGAAAAAGGGCATCATCAAGAAGATCATGCAGCAGGATGTGCTCTACCTGCTGGTGGTCAACCTTCCGACAGAGGAGGAACTCCAGCAGTCGGTTGCCCGGTTGGAACACATTATTGACGAAGCCCAGCGCTAGAGAGAGAACCAGAGTCTGTATTGGTACCTCGGGTAGTTAGTTATATTTGGCTTGGAATCGAGGCGGGTGGGAAGTATTGACAGATATTCCTCACGACCTGGAGTTGCTTAACTTGTCTGCGCTGATCTACGATGTAATTAAGGATTCTGAAGTTCAAAGAGGCCAAAAGTAACGATAAATGATGAAATAACCCCAAGAAAAAAAAATTATGCTTTTGTTAGCTATAACAAGAGTCCTATCAGCAGATCTTAGTCTCCTTGCCAGGCTCGAGCCAGACTACCTTGTCATTGACGCCTTCCTTGTCGAAAGCCTTTGCCAGGGTCTCGCGGTCCTCGGTGAAATGGCGCCAGCTCTCAAAGTGCATTGGAACCAGGACATCCGCCTTGAGATCGCGGAACAGCTTCACCGCGTCGACGCCGTCCAGCGTAATCTGGAGCGGCTCGTCGTTCCCGGGCATGGGAATCATCACCTTGCCAATGTTCAGCAGCGCGACCGAGACGTGGTACCTCTCCGCGACCTGCGCCAGCTCCGGGAGGTACACTGTGTCGCCGCTGAAGTAGATGGCGTTCGGCTTCCCGTCGGTGGTGCCGAAATCCGCCGAGGAGATGATGAAGCCGGTGACTTCGCCCCCCGGGAGATGCACGCAGGGGGTGCCGGTGATGTCGAAATCGCGTCCGCCCAGCCGCAGCGTGACCTTCTCCCAGGGCTTGAGGCCCTTGACGCCGGGCCGTGGGGCCAGCTTGGATGCACCGTCCAGGGTCGTGAGCACATGACGGCCGTCCAGGATCTGACGACCGGGCTCGTCGAGATTGTCCGGGTGGTCCTCGTGGCTCAGCAACACGGCGTCAATGGGCGGTAGGTTGGCGAGGCCCAGCGAGGGCTGGCCGGTTTGCTTGAGGACAATAACCCCAAGGTCCCACTCGGTACCGGATGGGGAGAAGACCGGATCCGTGAGAAGATTGACACCATTCAGGTGCAGGATGGCAGTGGCGGTCCCGATATAGGTGATGCTCAGCGGCGTCTGAAGCTGGGGAGCCATGGTGGAGGAGTGTGCCGAGAGGAGGGCCACGGCAGGTGATGTATCCGTAGAGACAGTCGTAAGATACCGTCGTCTATGCACGTAATGCAAGTTTTACAAGTGCTGCCCCGGGCGGCGCGTGTTGGGTTACAAGAGTTGATTGCGGTCTTAGAACAGACCAGAGCGAAGCTTGTTATCGAGGATGATGGACCAAGAAAGGTACCAAAAATTTGTGTCCTCAGTCGAATAACATTGAAGATGCTTGTAGTTTATATATTCACTTGGAAGCATCTATCATATACACGCGCTTCAAGATGACCTAATGCAGCCAAGCCATGCGCAAGAGGGCAGCACTGCCGTAGTTTGGATGACATAAGGTCGAAGTAATGTATGGAATCTATGAAAGGGTAAAGAAGCCACATCGGGTTAGAACGGTCCATAGCCGTTTCTTTTGCGGGAGTACGCACGGGATAATAAGCCGCGTGTTTTGTAATCACCAACTTTAAAAGACAGCCACAGCATGAACAAACTGCGTCCCACCCCCGGATACACGTCCTGGGTTGTTCCGTTGGCATTTCTCGGCCATCTGGGCTCTAGCTATTCCTTTGTGAGATACTTTACCCGTGGTCCGTCCCCAAAACATATCTGGCCCTGGTCGTCCTCTTGTCGTCTCAAGTATTTCCCTTTCTGGCTCGATTGGCCCTGTCGATCACGATCGCCGCCTAGCAGACAGCCGAGTCACCTGCTGGGCTGCTTGTTCATAGTGAGTCAGTGGTTGCAAATCCAGAGGGATTACGTTTCTCCTTCGATTGTCTCGACTGGATGGAACCGTTCCTCTATATACGATGAAGATACGGCAGAGAACGGTGTGCCAAGCATGTAGGACTCGAAAGATCGGGGTAGGTTTGCGCAACGGGGCCTGCTTCCACTAGTATCGAACAGATTTGCCTTACACTTCTTTCACAGTGCGATGGGAAAACCCCTTCATGCTCGCAATGTGTCACAAGGCATATTCCTTGTCCAGGATACCAACCCGATTGGACCTTTGTCTCTCAGCTGGACAAAGCACCGCCGAAACCACGAAACGCGTCTAGTAGAAAACGAGCGTATTCGGTGCAGCAGCAGATGGCAAAGCAGAAATCCCCTGGCGCAACCTGCCTGGCTCTCCCGCACGAAACAGATTCTTCGTGGTCCGAGTATCCGGCTACGGTACCCCCCGCCCTGTCCATGCCTCTGGTTCACATCATCTCGCTAGTTGTGAGGAATTACGTACCGGACCCGGAGCTCCTGCCTGCACAGACCCAAATCTCGGTTTCCCAGCCCCGGATATGTGGTGCGTGGGTCGAGGTGCTGCCGGAGCTAACTAGTTACGCGGAGGGCCAGGAGCCTCTCTCCGCGGCTATCAATTGTCTCGCCATCTCCATTCTGAGCGGAGGCCCGATTCGGAAAATTCCCGTAACCAATGGCCTTGAAGCGTACGGTACAGCTCTACGCTCCCTCGGGAAAAATCTACAACCCTCTGACGGCGCGATTCCTACTCACATTGTTGCCTCTGTCATGTGCTTGCTCTTGGCTGAGGTACGTCGCCCAACCACTGATTCCTCGCATGTCTTTCATTCTACCTACCTCTTCCTGGATCCTTGCAAGAAATCGTAATCTGACCCTGATACGTTGAAAAGTTGATGCTCCCCACTTCTACACAGAGCTGGGCAGCCCATCTCCACGGCTTCGAAACCCTTATGCAATTATCAAGCCCAAAGCAGTTTGTCTCTGGTGTCCCTCACCGACTCTTCCTGGGTGCACGGGGAGCCCTTGTGAGTGTTACCATTTCTTAGTTTCTACTTGCAACGTACAACAATCACTGCCTCCTGGCTTTCTTTTTTTACTGACTTAGAAGTCAAGATTATACTGGCTTTCATCACCCGAAAAGCTTCTTTTCTGGGGACAGAACCCTGGAGAGTAGTACCATTTTCCGACACCAAGGCTCCTCCTGTTCAGGCACTCCTTAGCGTAGCCGCCACCATACCAGCCTTGCTGGAGCGCATGGACAAGCTCCCCGAGCAGTCCAGCAAGGAGGCGATATGTGCTGCCCAGGAGTGTTACGACACATTCAAAGATGCACTAGAACTTACGGAGGCGTGGGAAGATGAATACCGATCCACGACTCGTTTTCCTTCGTATTGGCTTAAACCTGGCGGCCCGGACGGCAAACCGTGTCTTTGGTTCCAGAGCATCACATCTGCGAATGCACTGACACACTACTGGGCGCTGCAGATCATTTGTCGCGAGAACATCTCCCAGCTGCGGGCCAGATTCCCGGAGATAGCAGTTTCAGATGATACCAAAGCGCTACTAGATGCCCATGGCGAAGACAATGTGGACATTGCTGTCAAGATCTGCCAGAGCATCGAATATCTGATGCAAGACGAGATGAGGCTGTTCGGGCCGAGTTCGGTGATTCTGCCGCTGCGGGTAGCATACGACACGCTGAAAGCAGGTGGCCCAGGCACGACGGAGAAATTGCTCTGGTGCCAGAGGATTATTGCGCGGATCCTGGGTAAAGGTTTCCAATTTGTAACCCTCTTCTTTGATATGTTTGCGAACTCATCACAACCATACGCTATAAGCAATTAGGTACGAATGTCATGACAGCTTTTTGCCAACCAATTATAGACGTACGGAGCAGTCCGTTTCCTAGTGCAGTACAGCTTTCTGATATGTAATTATGTAACTATGTAGCAGATAATAAGGTCCAGTGAGTCTTATTTCGAGACTATATATAAGCCCCCCCTTTTTGCATAGTATTGTTTAGTCTACTTTGACCATCTAACCATATATCTTTCGACCTCCTTCATACCCTGAAACTTGGAACCCAGCTTCTCGGATCGCTGGATTCCGAGCTCTTCTTCACGCTTGTCCAGCTCTTTAGCCCAATACTCATTGTCTATGATGAACGTTCCCAGCTCTTGGAACTCAAGTTTCGAATAGAGCCCATAGGCTTCGGCCGATGCCACGAGAAACGTGGGAATGCCCTCGGCATCGCTCTTCGCCACCACGGCACTGAGCAATCGCCCACCAATACCTCTTCGCTGGTGGCGGGGGTCGACCATCAGGTGCTTTACGACTAATGGCAAACGTCAGCACTTCACGGCACGGGCTGATGTAATAGCAACGACACCACACTCACACGTGTGCCTCTGGCCCTTGGCTGCGTCAACATAGCATGCTTCCATCTCGTCCTCCCGCTGGCAGAAGCGTTCCCACAGCTCCTTCACGTGCTCTTTCGACGCAAAGAGCGGGGGTTCGGAATGGGAAGGTTCGTTCTCATGGTTCTCCGCCACTGGCACCTCCGTCGTCTTGGCTGGCTCTATGAAATATCGGATAAACCCGACCATCTCCCCCGACGATTTGTCGCTGGCCACCAGAAACTTCTGATCTGGCTGGTTCAGAGCTTTGGTCGTGGATTTGACCAAGATCTCTCGGGGTTCGAGGGCGAAGAACTCGCCGTAGAACTCGTGCGACTGCTCGCTCAGCGCCGCATAATGGATGCGGGTGATGGCGTTGAGGTCTTCCACGGTCGACTCTCGGATCTCGATTGCCTCCATTTTGAGGCTGAGATAGGAGGAAAGAAGGTAGAGTTAGATTGTCGAATTCAGTTCGACCTAGAAATTCTGCTGCGGCGTTTAGTGCAATTTATATCCCCCACAGGTCTGTTAGTCGTCGGGAACGACCTAAGTACAGTACATACTAATTAGCGAGAATCCACCCGTAGCTACAGGACCGCACTCGGTACAATAATGTCTATAGGCTGGTACCCGCCGCAAATCGGCGTGTGACTAATTCGCTGAAGGTTTTTATGCCGACAACTGGCTGGCCGAGTGCTAGCAGCGATGTTTTAGCGCCTTTCTGCGGAACCATAGCTTGGCATGCTTAGAGTCTCCCAGCACAGTGAAGCCCGAGATGATCTAAGAGGAAGGCTCCCCAGCACCGACGAGTTGTCACGACTCCTGAATTTCTCTGTAGAGCATGTCGCATGTCAAGTCGAAGGAAATCCTTTCCAGTTGGCTCCTTGCCTTTCCGCCGACAGCCCCGTCCATCAGGATGTGAATGACAGATGGTTGGTTCCGTACACGGCCTAGCAATTCCCTGCCGGAATCCTCTCCACGTTCGACTTGTCCGCAGGGCGTACATGACATACGATAGTCCGTCCACCTGCACCGATGATTGACCTTAAGAGGGCAAGTGATTAAAACCATGGAGCCACGTGTATCTTTCGAGGTTGGGATCTCTGTGAGCTAATTGCCATGCACTAAGACCCGAATTGGCACTTTATTTGTCTCTCAATAGACATGACCATACTTTGGGAGATATATGCCGTGCCACCAGGACTTTGTCAGAAGTTCAAGATGAAGAGAGACAAGATGAGGATATCTCCCGTAGTTATACCATTCCCTACTATAACTAAGGTACCTAACTGCGTTAATGTTGCTCGTCGACCAAAGAGGAAATCTACCCCGCCAAATGGGCTGACAGCCACGCGCATCGTCCCGCTGCGCAGCCCCATGCAACGGTCAGCCTATCTCAAGGCATTCTTGAGGTTCTCGATAACGCTGAGGCCTCTTACTCGGTATGATGGTTTTAAGAAACTCCAGGATCTCTTCTCGGGCCCTTTCCCCCGGTTGGCAATCGCCTACAGGCGGCGAGCGTGTCTACCTTTGGTATATCAATTTTAAAGTATCGAGCTCATGGCTTCCGCATCATCTTCAACCATGGAGATCCCTCCTTATCCTTACCGCGGTCTCGACGGGAGTTCAATCCGTCTGATCCAGGTCACTGATGATCCTACTGGCCGAGAGCCCATTCGCTGTGAACTGACGCACAAGTCTCTTGACACGACTCCTCCGCCAGAGTATATTGCTATCTCGTACACGTGGGGAGATGCCACTGAGAAAGGGCTGGTCTATGTCGACGGCCACAGATTTCCCGTGCCACTAAGCCTCTGGTACGCCTTATATCATGTCCGCATGTGGTCGGGGCTTGAGGGGGCCCGGGCGGACCGTGGGGAGCAGGGTATTTTTCGTCCGAAGCCTCCGTGGCTCTTCTGGGCCGATGCGATCTGCATCAACCAAGACGATGCGGAGGAGAAGAACCGAGAGATCCCGAGGATGATGAAGATATTCGGCACGGCAACGGAAGTTTTTGGTTGGCTCGGGCATCGCCTTCCTCCCGGTATGAATAACGACATGCTTAGTTTGGTCATGGACAAAGCGCGAGACATCAGTCGAGACGCCATGATCGATCCTACGGACTGGATCGGACTCACCGTGGCCAGCGAGGAAGAGCTTCGGATCGGCCTCGGCATAGACGACATGCAGGCTTTCATCGATGCCGTGTTCGCCATCGCGAACATGCCATGGTTCAAGCGTCTCTGGATTATTCAAGAATACGCTGTCGCTCAGGCGGGGGTGGCTCTGGCGATTGGTCCGCACATTTTCGATGCCCGGGATTTTCACACCTTGCTGGTCCTCTTCGTCCACCGGCCTCAGTGGTTCCTGCAGCCGGTCGATCTAGCCTGCACCATGATGATGGGCCGCATCCGTGAGCGGCATGCCTACCACATGGGGTATCTAAACGACATGGGCATGTCTCCGCTGATTGCCCTTCCCGAGACGACCAATGAGCTGGATACATTTGCGCAGCGACTGCAGGGTCTGCTGGCGCAGGCTTCCCTGGCCCCCTTCCAGTCGACCAAGCAGCACGACATGATCTACGGCATCATCAGTATGGCCTCGCCGCCGGATCCTATGCCTCCAGAGCTCGCCATCGACTACAGCCTGCCATGGTCGGAAGTCTGTCGGCGATACGCAAAGTTCCTCGCCGAACGGACCGGGTCCATCTCGTTCCTAAGCCGTGTACGAGTCGCCGGTCTCTGGCCCTCGGAGGAGAACACGCAGGATCTGCCAAGCTGGGTCCCCAACTTCGCCGCCATGAGCAACGTCATGAACCACGCGTCCTACTACTTTATCGAGCGCGACCGATACATTGGGAGCAAGGTGACGTTCTCGGAAGACGGAAACGCCATGACGCTGGATGCAGTCAATCTAGGCAAGCCGCAGGCTTTCACTCGTAGAACCGACCTGGCTCAGAGGACACAAGAATTGTACGACCCCAAGGTCCCACGATCTCCTCCTTTCGTTAGGACGGAGGCCCGAGAGTTTGTACACGAAATCTTGGCCGTCGCTGCGGATCGGCAAGGGAAACCACTTGAAGAAGTCCTCGCGGGGTGGATAGGGGCTTGGGAGGCGTCGGTGGATCGCCAATACAACGACTCAGAGGCTGCCTCCATTCAAGAGACATACCTCGAATGGGTCAATGGCAAGGGGTCAGACCTCCTTTACCTGGATGAGCCACTCATTGCCGGGAAGTCCTTCTCCGAGCGAGGGCGGGCGGTGTGGCGACGACTAAAGAATAAGAGCGTCATCAAGAACTGGCTCGTCACGGCTGATGGACGGGGCTGGATTGCTTTGTTCCAGGAAGTGATATTGGCTGAGGATACGGTCGTGGTTTTCAGGGGCCTGCCAGAGTTTCCGGCTCTCTTGAGAGAAGATCCCAAAAAGGGAGGCTACCGCTTATTGGGGATGCTGATCGAGCGCGTCCCTCTCTCATCTGGCGCATGGGAGCGCACCGCAACAGATTTTCTGGGGAAGGGAGAATATCCGTGGGCCAGAGTTACAGTAGTGTAGACCTGCATGGGTACCAAAACATATTTCAACGCTATCACCACGCTCAAGTTTAGACACAAGTATACAGAGCGTAGCTCGGGTATTCTGTCATAGACTCCTGCTAAAATATTCCCTGCTCTGGAATCATATTCGGTACAAGTCCTCATAGAGGAGCACCATCTCCTGTTTGGAGACCTTGCCCGATTGCCGATGCGTCCTTATGGGCAGCCTCCTTTTACCCGACCAATTTATGCTAATTTATTTCCTCTGTGATTAGTTTGATTCGGCATATAGTTATAAGAGAATGTGCAATTAAAAAGGAGCATGCGGTTTTTTTTATATTACAATAGGTGGCCAGCACTGGCAGTTGGGAGTCGAAGTGTACTCGGGGGAAAAGGCGACTGAGAGTTATCGCCATAGGACAGAATCCGAGTAAAAGCGGCGAGGAGAACCTGGGATTGAGAGGTGATGACACACAATAAAATATACCAATGGAGTTATTGAAGCTGGTCGGCATATCTGATGGCCATCGAAACGGCATGCAATGGCTTCGTGCACTCAAGCGTCAGACCAAGGTGGTCTCATTGCGCATGGTGGTGATGTTAGCCCTAAGGAGACCAGAGCAAAGTATAACTAGCAGGGCTATTAGACGGGCATGGTACAGTGGCTTTGTCGAGTATGTGGTTCCGGTGTAATTATAACCTTACCAAGGTGTTGTCAAGAAAAAGCGGCGAGTTTCCTTCCATGCCGTGGTGCGTGCTGTGTAGGTCAGTTATGTAGCGAGAGGTAAACCACCCGCCTATAAGACCTAGGGGCGACCCGTCTTGCCGTTCCCCGCCTATCTCGGAATACTTGGTTTGAGCCTCAACAGCCAGTCGTGAACAGAGCAGAAAAGAAACATTATGAGGTTATCCACAGCTTTCGTTTCTTTAGCGGCGGCAGCCGAAGCTCACTGTACGTTTTCGTAATACCAGATATTGTCTCCCTATGGCTCGACAAAAGCGCCAGTCAAGCTAATGGATAGCTTCATTACAAAGACCATTTCTCCAACATTGGAGTTGCAAGTCCTGAATGGAGTACAGGGCGACCAGTCAAGAACGGTCGCGACAATGGCCCGGTAACAGATTTGAACAGCATTGACATGCGCTGCAACCAGGCCGGGACCGCAAAGAACATCTTCACTGTTGCCGCAGGGGGTAAGATGCCTGTATACTACAACCAAGGACCGTGGCATCAGGGGCCATACCAAGTGTACATGGCCAAAGTTCCTGAGGGACAGTCGGTTCTCAGTTGGGACGGTGCCGGCCAGGTATGGTTCAAGGTGTTCTCCGCCGGGGGATACACCGGTGGATGCAAGTTTTCTGGCGGAAATTATTGCTTCGTCGATAAATGTAAGATCGCGGACACATTAGAGAGCGTCTATTGTGTGTTAACACTATTTCCTTGCTTCTAGGGGACAACCCGATGGTTGTTACACTTCCGGACTCCCTCCCGGCAGGCGACTATCTCGTCCGAGCAGAGCACCTTGCTCTGCATATTGCGAACCAGCCGCAGTTTTACATCGGATGCGGGCATGTCACTGTCAATTCCGGCGGCAATGGCACTCCTGGACCGCTCGTCGCTTTTCCGGGGGCTTACAGATCAGGCGACAAGTCCGTCTACAATAACTTCAACTATCCGAAACCCGTCAACTACAGTCCCCCTGGGCCACCGATGTGGACTGGTAATCTCACTACCTAATAATACACCCGACGTATTAAACAGGTTACCGGAAGTTCGTTCAATTGTGCGATAAAGTGTTCAGATTCATTGCTCGTAGAGTCCGCGTCACTGCGGCTAGCCTTCATGCTCTAAATATTGTCGAGACCTCGTCCATTATACAAACTTTACCATTCGAGCTCAACTTGGCATTTGATCGTTAGGAGTCGATATGATCCCAGTTTTCACGTCCACTTTCCACTTGGGATAGTACTCTAGGGTTATGCTCTTCGCACTACGAGACATTGCATGAGATTAGCCATACTCGCAGTCGAAAAGGGGGAGAGAGCGTTCACCAACCTCGTGTTCACATTCATAGGGAGCCAGACATAGTTTGACGCCGCAGACCCGTCCGAATCCCAGGCGTCGCCCATGTATATGTACGCCGTCGCGTGAGATCCCTTGATCGTGAGCTCGAATGTATTCTGGGAGCTGTAGGTATTCTCTGCAGCAGGTGCAACATCCGTGCCGCCTTCCCAAGGTCCCGATAGAGAAGTTGCCCAGAACACTTTGTTGGGGTTGGACCGCCAGCCCGTTTTGCCGGACACGACGAGAAAATACAAGCCATCTGCACGAAGTATCCCCGGTGCTTCAAACGCGCCTTTTTCTAAAGGCAGAGTTTGCGTTAGCCACTAGCCTATGGGTCGGCCACCGTATTGTGAGTTTATGCATACTGAAAGTAGCAACACAGTCTCCCAGGTTTCCGGCAGTATTGATTTTGTTGATTTGAATAGTATTGTGGTCAGCGCTGGTTAAGAGGTACCACGTTGCTAGTATTTGTGTTAATAACTCATTCACGGAAAGCTTTGAGCATGCAGCATACAGGTTGGCTCATCATAGAATATTCCCGTATCCGAGTATGTGTAGTTGCTTGGGGGGAGATGAACCTTGGCTGCTTGTTGGTAACCTCCAAGCAGCTCCGTGGACTTGAGAGAAAGGGAATACCGATCCTGCTGTCCAAAGATCTAATCCGGGCGTATTAGTGTCAATCCCCTCCACGGCGCGAGAAGCAATGCGACTTGCCCAAAAAGACTCGTTGTTCGGAGTCACCAGCTTGGGCCGCCACAATCCTACGATCGAAGGCGCCTGAGGTCCCAGGTTCTTCCAGTTCATCAAGTCACTAGAGGAATAGATGACAGGCGTGATATCTAGCCGGCCATGTTAGTCCCGTAGAAAGCCGCATGTGATACCAGGCTGTGCCAACTCAACGTACGCTGTGCGACGCTGAATCCGATCCAGTAGAATACATCATCTTTCTGGAAAATAGAACCTCCGTGGGCATCGATTTTCTTCCCATCTGTGTCATACCAAACTTTACCCGACTCAATCCAGGATGCAGAGCGTATGGCCAGAGCCATTGCCAAGATGGCCATAAGTCGTGATAGAAGCATTTTGATACCCGATTTGACCTTGGAGTAGTGTTCTAGAAACAAAAGGATTCTAGCTACCGCCGGATTCTCATGCTGATGCGAGTTTTTTTTTAACGGATTGCGGATTCATGGAACGTGACTGCTCCGGGTTTCCAAATAGGCATATTGAAGCTTGCGAATCATGAACCAGCTACACTAGATTTAGCCGATTTATTGGCCGGATCACATGCGGCTCCCGGGATACCTCAGGAAATATTAATACATAGTGATTTATTTAGTAGCTAAAATTGTGCTACATATAGGTGAGAGTCTTAAATACTGTTTTGTAACTATGATAGTTAATCCCTTTGACTGACGCCGGCCATAGTGTGATGTAGGCTAGCTCTCGGTATAAAGGTACCGTTGACGAGCAGAACGAGCCACTACGCAGGTACCTCGGCCGTCATGGCCTACGAGAAAACCTCAAGATTCTTGGCCGCCCATTCTTCCAACGAGGTACTCCGTCCGGCGTACTTGGACACATTGGCCGACGCCTCGGCATATTCCTCCCCCTCATAGATAGGAAACTTGGACTCTCCCCTCGATCGCTTCCCGAGCTCCGCGATGAGCTGCTTGGCTAGCACCTCGGGCACCCCTATGGCTGCCATGCTCTGAACCACGGTCGCCTCGTCGGCATCGACGATCTTGACGTCCTTGCCAGCCGCCTTGGCGAGCACCAGCGCGGCATCGCGCTGGGACAGCAGCTTCGGCCCGCACAGGAAGATGGTGTTGGGGTCCTTGGTGCCTTCCGTTATCTTGATACCCTTCACGAGGGCCGCCGCACTCACCCTACCAATATCGTCGGGCGAGAGCCAGTCGAACTTTTCTTCGGGGTACGCGATCTTCAGCTCTCCGGCTTGGATGCCGGAAGCCCACCACCTCGTGTTGGTGTCAAAATAGGCTGGTCGCACGGCAATAAACCCCTCTTTGCCGAATACCTCCTCGAGGCCAATCTCGATCTGCGCATGGGCAAAGGGCACGAAAGTCGCCGGCGTGATTTTCCTGATGTCGCCGTAGACGCTGGCGCTGCTCAGGAAGACGACGAAAACGATCCCCGCCGCCTTCAGGGCCTCCATGGTGGCCCGCAGGCCGTCCGTGGCGCCATGCACCAGGTAGATGAATGCATGCTTGGCCCCAGTCTGGCGCACGGCGGCTTCGACTGTCTCGGGCTTGGTGAGGTCGGCCACGACTCGTTCAAAGTTGCCGGCCTTTTCCTCCTCGGATGCCAGACCAGGAATGGGCTTTTGAAGGTCCCGTACGGCCAAGATGGTCTTGCTTCCGAACTCCTGTAGCGAGCGTGCAACAGCAGAGCCGACGCCGCCGGTTGCGCCAAAGACGATGGTGGTGGGAGGAGCCATGGTGTTGTATATCTGTTGTAGGGCGATTTTAGATTGTTTCTATGACGTGGTATCAAGGAGATAAGTGTTAGAGTAGTGCTTTAGTGGTGCAAATGAGAGTAAGAAAGGTACATTTTATATGTTTATATAATTAACTGTATCTAATATCCCTACTCCAGCCCTGCTGGCCATCGCTGGGTAGCCAACGGTAGCCATCGGTAGCCATCGGTACTCGGGAGTCTGGGTTTCCGATGACATGGTCGGGGGTATGCGCCGAGATTTGTCAGCCGGCCGAATCAATAAAGAGTTGATACTCTGCGGTAAACAGAAAGTTTACGCCAACCCGGCTGCCTATTGGGTCGGACGACGGTGCAATCCATGGTTCGAGCTTATTCTGATTCGATAATTACAATGGATGCTGGGCAGGGTAAGTCATACCGGATCAGAGAACACGCCGTGTCCCCATTGTCCAGCGAGGATAATTCGCGATGTCTTAGTCACCACGGACTATCGCCAATCCCGACTAACCTTTCGCTTATGGCTTAATATGGTTCGCAGGTTGAAAGTACCTTAATTATTATGGGGGTTCAATTACTATTTGGACAATTCGAGAGCCACGTAGGCGACTTCTCAGTGAATCGGCCGTTCAACCTGCCGAGCAGCACTCTCCTAACTTCCTTACCTGAGGTAGGGACCTAGCTTAGGCAGGTAAGCTAGTCACGTACTTCCACATACCTTACCTTACCCATGTAAACAATTGAAAAGGGGAAATTCCTTCACTGTTAGTACGCGACCTCATACTCCCAGGCTCTTCTTGAGACAATCTGACTCAAACAGGCTTTATCCAGATCTACTCTGTATTCTTGGCCAGGTTGACAATCTTCCCAGGCCATATCGCGAATCACAACCCCCCCCTCCCCCCCCTCTTTTTCTAACCGAATTTCTCGACACTTCTATCCGGCGATCTGCGAAGCATCAGCTCCTGGATCTCACCCCCCCCCCCCCCCCCCCCCCCCCCGCACTCCCC
>FTAH01000186.1_pt1 | contig 29514 bp, 21 predicted proteins | sample 1639051 | NCBI WGS metagenome assembly FTAH01 (sample SAMEA3914812, study PRJEB12502) | metagenome | biome: forest; material: soil | place: Canada | collected 2011-07-07 | depth 0.1 m | reverse complement strand
GGCCCATACCGCTCTCAACATGGTCTTCGACATGCTCGTCTTCGCCGTCCCCGTCCACTTGTACTTCGAGAAAGACTCGTCCACGCGGACCCGCATGGGGATGCTCGCGCTGCTGATCCTCGGTTGCCTCGTGAACGTCCTCGCGGCGTGGCGCCTGGCGCTTCTCATCGGATCGCGCAACGACCCCGACGAGATTCTCGACCTGACGTGGTACGCGCCGGCCACCCTGCTGCTGTCCGTCGCCGAAGTGACCTTGGCCAGCATATGCGCCAGCATCCCCATCTTCTGGCCGGCCCTGAGCTACTCGCTCGGCGCCATCTTCGTCACCAAGGAGGTAGAGGTCACGCATGGAGATCGAGACGAGAATGGCAGCAGGCCAGAGAGCGAGACCGAGATGGCTCCGCAGCTGCCGGGTATAGTACATTATCGGGATAGCTTCGTCTTGGACCAAGTCGACCCCCTGCGGAAGCATTTGTCGGCCGGAGTAGAGACGGTCGTGACGAGTGACAACACTCCGGATCGGTGGAAAAAGTATTTCGAGGCGTGAAACATGATTTTATGAGCTAAATGGATAAAGGTCAAAAGTTTAAGATCGCTATGATAACCAGGGTTTTAAACGTTCAAGATCAAGTATGTGTTGCTTCATAGCATCTATATAGCGAAACGAAAAGATAGAATTATTCTCCCAAGGTGTGCTATGAATAGCAGCTGTTCTACTGCATGGACGTCTCTTATTTCTAACCACTTTACTTGCGCCTGTCTATGCCTTTGCGGCCGATCTATTCTACATCTCCTTCGTCAGATGGCAACGAAACCGGAAGCTATCATTACGTCCCGAAATCTCGGAGACAGATTGGCTGTCAAAATGTAGGATATTCATAACAGCAAAGTATACGTGATCAAATTAGCACACTCGGACTTCTGACTTGGATGATCCGCGCTGCTTGAACTTGAGTTGTGGAATTGCGGGACAATAAAGGTAAGTGGCACCGCCCTGGGACTGACATCAATACTCATGATAGGGCATTTTCCTCCACCAGAGAGAAACGTCTCATAAAGCGTGATGAAGCCAAGTAACAAGCGTACACTGACTAGAGGTGAGAGTGCGCAGACAGTCGAATCTAACTAGAAGATGAAGACTTTGAGTGGGAAATACGATGGAAATGTAGAGGGCTTGAAGATGATTTCTGCCCTTCCCTCTCGGCTCTTACGGTCAGCTGTCACCCTCAGCCCAGTACAACTTTTCGTTTCGCAAGCTCTTCCGTATCCAGTGCAGAGTCGCTGCAGTCCAGATAATGGCGAAGATAAGAGGGGTTCCCCACGCTGGGAGCATCGGAAGTGAAGCGGTTCGTCAGCAATTCTGCACGCAATGACACAGGTCAATACCTAGGTAGGTAGTGGGCACTCACCGACCCCGTACGCGACTGTCTCGGAAGGTATAGTCCAGAGGGCCACCATCGTTCCAATCCCGTCTAGGAGGGCCCCGGCCGCCCAGAACCAGTTCAGTTGGGCAATCAAGAGCCGGAACCGCCAGCTGGCGTCGTATCGAGCGCGCAGCCTCTCGCGGTACCCCTTTCCCGCACCGCCGTCGACCGCCACGATGTCTTCCACGATCGTGTACACCATGGGATGCATCTTGCCACCCTTGGGTATCGAGCTTATCCTAAAAGGGGCCGCGCAGTTTCGCCAGTTCATGATGCCGCTGATGAGAAGCTGCGAGCCCACCTGGATGAGCAAGATCAACAGGGGCATGGCGAGGGGCCGCACAAGAGGCTCCGTGGGAATGGACGGGCCGATCAAGATGCCCGTCATGATCGTATATCCAAAAGAAAGCGACAAATGCGTAAAGTCAAAATGCCATCGACCGCCCCCGATAGGACGGTACTCGTCCGATTTCTGTATGAGCCTCCATGAGCGGAGAGCGAATTCGATCCCGGTGATCAGACCAAAGAAAGAAGTTATGATTGCGAATACTGGGATCCTGTTAGCGACGGCATACAAAAAGCCTCTCCGAGCGGCGCTCGGTTCTGGTTCATTTGTGGTCTGGGCTCATTTACATATGCCATGCTGAAGATTGGTGGTGAACCAAAGAGTGTAAAATAGGATGATGGGCAAGAGACTCAATTCGAGCACGAGCAGTGCCGTGACGATGATCAGTTTCGTCTTGTGATCCCACAGGTTGTAGTTCAGTCTGGGGAGCCCTGAAGGGTCTGATACCGCCGTGTTCCTCGAGAGGACTTGGGCAAATTCAGGGCGATTCGAGTGCTGTTGGTCGTCCTCATGCTGCTTCTCCTCTTGGCCGCCTGGCATGGCTGTTTCTGCCCAGTGTGTATGGTGGATACATCTAATAATTACTGCATCTGCTTTGTTGAATTCATCATTTCTCTTCGTTGCTCTTAGGTGTATTAGTTCGAGCTGTGTAACGCGACGTCCGACCCAAGAGGGAAAACAAAGTGTAATTAAGGCACTCTGGCGAAGTCAAAGTAGTGGAGATTGTTCCCCCGATTCTAATTCAGGGATACTGTAACGTGACTAGGTGTTCGTAAGCCTGTTGCATTTCGGCGTATCATTGCCGGGGTGATGTCATGCGCAAGGGTGGGGAGGTCCAGGCCCTCTACAGAGAGAGCTTCTTTTGTTGTCCCGACCTCCGTTGCCGATTTTCTGACTGGTGAACCATTGAATGACCTGAGAACTAGTTCGCAATTATTTTAGCTGCTTTAATTTGATTGGGGGAGGTTCATATTCTTGTAGACTAACTCTTGCCCATCATCTGATTCAGGGCGAGCAAAGTCGCGATATGATACACTAACTTCGCCGTGTTGGCCCTTTTAAGGTTGAAATAAACTCTCTTCCTGAACGGACTGTCACTGTAGACGCGAAGCAATAAGGCGGTCCTGGTAACAACCCGCCGCCGCCTTATTCATCTAAGTGGCTATGAGTTCCTACTGCGAACGGAGAAATTGAATATCATCAACCTGGCAAGTCGATTGAGAAACATTGGCTAAAGGATCGGGTTTGGGGTGAATCTATCGACTAATCACATCTCATCCTCGAAAAACTTGATCAATGTCCTAGCACCAGAAACACCGAGCCCCAAACGGGGGTAGCAAATATACACACGATCCTCCAGAGTACCAAACTTCTCACGGAATTCGCTCTTTTGCACCAGCTTCAGCTGCTGTGTGATGGATGAGTAAACGTGCTGGATGATTTTGACCCTGACTTTATCTATGTTACGACCAATCTCGAGACTGGTCGTCGCACCGGTCCCGAATGTGACGGACGAGACGCCCGTCTTTGCGAGCTTCTGGATGGCGCTCGCAATGGCCAGTTCGATTGTGCCGCTTGGAGCACCAGGAAAATCGAGCGCAAACTTGACCTGGTAGCCATGCTCCGGAGAGAGCTGGTGAAGGACGACAAGCGCAGCGACATCGCCGTCGGCAGTCTCAGCCCAGACAAACCGTCGATGCTCCAGGTCGATCCAAGGACGGACTTCAGTGATATGTACTTGAGTTCCCTGCCGACTCGCTTTCCAGTCCTCGATCCTCTTGTCGCATTTCTTTCGCAGATCCATCGGTACCTCTTCGCCGAGGCCGAGCTCGTGGATCCTGATGCCGGCCTCCTCAGCCTGCCGCCTTTTCTTCATGACAGTTTGCGTGCTCTCAGGACCCACGCGCTCCTCGGCCACGCAGCTCATGGTTCGCCAGCCGAGCTTGCCGCCGAGAATCTCCTCTACCTCTTTGTCGACCAGGAGCCAGAGCGGCCGGAGATGAGAGGCTTTCAATTCTCTCAAGAAATCAACAATCACGAGCAGGTATTGGCGTTGATCGCAGAGCGGGTTGCCTAGGATAATTGCATACCCACTCTCCGAAGCATACCCGACAGCGGCCCCCGTAGCTTCGTGGCGCCAAACATGATATCGGTCGTCAAGCCAGCTGGTGTTTGAAGCATCTCCGTAGTTGGCGATGAGTTTCTCGAGCGACGGTAACTCCTGGTTCTTTTCTTGTCGCTGGTAGTTTACACTATACCCAATAGTATCGGCTTCGGGGTGACGGAGCTTGAGCTGCGTCGGTTTCACGGTGGGGAGAGACTTAGGGTCGCGAGGAAACAGAGTGGTGTTCCTAATGTCTCTCAAATTCAGCAGAAGCATGAGGACGCGTTCGAGACCGATACCGCAGCCGGCATGCGGAAGGACACCGTATTCAAATCCCGACATGTACTCGTGCAGCGCAGTCGGGTCAATGCCTATTTGCTCCATTCGCTCGGCTAGCCGCTTTGCATTATTGATTCTTTGGCCGCCGGTAGTTATTTCCTGGCCCCGGAGGAAGATGTCGAAAGAGTTTGTAAACTTGCTGTCGGAGGGATCCAGGTGTGTATAGAACGGCCTTGCAGACGCCGGAAACTTGTCCAGGATATAGTAGTCTGTCTTGTACTTCTCCTTGACCAGCTCGCCGAGTCGGATTTCGGCACGAGTGCTAAGATCTTCATACTCTGACGTTTTCCTCCCTTGTTCATCCGTCCACCCAGATTCGTTCAAGAGCCGAATAGCCTCCTTGAATTGTAAGCGGGGCGTCGTCTCGAGCCAGATCAAGTCATCGTGAGGGAAATGCGTTTTGACGATATCTACTTCCCGGCGGTACCGCGAGTAGACGGTCTCAAAGGTGGACTTAAGTAGTTCGTCTATGATGTCCAAGGCTTCATGGTAATCCTGCTCAATTACCATTTCGAGGTCCATCCCGATGTATTCTGTGAGATGACGGTGTGTATTGCTGTCCTCGGCACGGAATACCGGCCCAATCTCATACACGCGCTGGAAATCGGCGGAAATGCAGAGTTGCTTCGCCAGCTGAGGGCTCTGCGCCAAAAAGGCTTTCCGGCCGAAATAATTGACCTGAAAAACCTCGGCGCCGGACTCGGTTGCGGCAGGCTGAAGCTTCGAAGTATGTATCTCTAGGAATCCTTGCGAGTCGAGAAACGATCGGAAATGATTGCATACGCCGGCTTTGATGCGGAAGACACTCTGCATTGTGGGCGTCCTGAGGAAGCTCACGCGATTTGCTTCCCGAACGCGACCCGAAGCCGCATAATCCACCTCATCCGCTTCTTTGGAGTCCTCCAGCTTGTCGATGTTGTGTACGTCGATTGGCAGATGTCCGCGCACACCCACCAAGAGATGCATAGAATCGATAACCAGTTCCAAGTGGTGGATAGTGCAGCCTGTGACAGGCTCTTTCGGCCTTTGCAGACGGCCCCTGGCCTGGACGATGTCCTCCGATGTCAGATGCTCCGCCCACCGGACAAAGCTCTCCACGATCTCGTTTTCCCGTACTTCTAGGACACCTTGTATAGTGTCGATCTGGTCTCGCAGGACCAAGAATGCCAGTTTCGAGCTCATCGGCCGGATCTGATGGACCCGCACGGTGAGAACTACCTCGTCGCCTTCATTTCCCTCGGTCCCGATCTTTTCAACAGAGGTGCTGTGCGGCCGCGGCAGCCCATCGTGGCCCCTGCAGCCATATGACTGGCGAATATGTTCTGGCTCCCCGGCGCGAATCCTCTCTTCCTCGCCTGCCTCTTGCTCTTGCTTGCGTTCCAGGCGATCACGCTCTGCTTCGAGGTCTACATCCTTGAGGTATTCCTTTTGAGCCTTCCTCAACTCCCTCTGGTCGGCTTCGTCGTGCAGCTTGTCAAGGTTGCCGATGGCTGACTTGGACATGTGATTTTTTGCCGTGGAATGTCCGATTAGCCGGTTGAGCTTGAGGACTGGCTGCTTTAGAGACCGCAGCGCGGGCGACATGACGGCAACCTTGCGGATAGGTCGCAATGCAACCAGCAAACTGATTTTCTGCTGGCTGTAGGTAGAACCGTCGATGGGTTTGCCGACGTAGCCGGTTCAAATCATAGCAGAGGAATTGGGAGCTTATTATACACAGCGCGGAACACCGGAGTGGTGGGCTTAGTAGGGCTATACTGTACAAAATAAAGTGAGGTTCAAATACTTTATTAGACGCTCTGGCTCGCCCGCAGTTCCCTTCCCCCACCTCCGAGGCAATCAGGTACTGCAACAAGCATCCATGGATCCCGAGGTGGCCACCTGGTCACGAGAGTTGTCAAATTCTGGCTCAAGCACCCATGAAAGACGGCTCCGAGCATTACCATGACGAGAGCATGCATATGTACCGACCGGAACAAGAGCTCCAGGAGTGTCAATATCGCTGTCACGCTTTCAGAGCCCCACCTGCCCACTTTGCTGGTACAACGCTTTTTCAAGGTGGGATGCCGCTTTGGCTTCCAGCAGAGAAGGGTTTAGGGAAAGAGGCACCGGCGATCTCTAAATGCTGATGTCATGATTGCCTGATTGGTCAGTGACCCCTCCAAAAGGCTCGGTGGCGTTTTCTCGAATAAGTTTACTGAAGTTTACTCAAGACTCGCTTTTTTTGCCACTCAACCAATTTTCTCAAAGAAAAACTTCCCCTTTTAGTGTGCCTTGTGGTGCGAATGGAATCCCTTTAGAATGCACCGACTCCGATATGCGGCAACAGTTTACCTAAATTTATGATGAATTGCCCCTGCCTAGCAGCCTTGGGACAATCCGGATTGGCTACCATGGTGAGCATGTCACCATGTCTAACCAAGGCGAGCAAGGGTTAGGGGTGATGGACAATCCAGGGGGTTTTGTGGGGTTCTGCTCACCCACCCACCCATCTGAGGGAGGTAGGGGGGGAGGCGATCTGCAAAATTCCAGGCAAGCAAGCAAGTAATTAGTTCAAGTAATTCTTATATTATCACTCAGATACCCCCCCTCTTTCCAGCATTGCGCAGCACAGGTTGGAGAGCCGTGGGCGTGCGTCTTTTGCAAAAATCCACGACATCATTCGCTGCCAGCGCGACCATGTCTCGTATCTCGAATATCCAGGGCATTCCCGTCGCCTTGGCGGATCCCAAAGAAGACCCAGGGGCCGAAGCGCAGCGACCCAGGGGCAAGAAGTTGAAGAAGGCGGTAGACAAGACGGGAGAGCCTCCGTCTCGTTTCTCGCTACGCGTGTCGGCGGCATGGTGGAGATCGATGGAATACGTCGGGATGTCGCTGCACTTCCTGGCTTCCCCACAACCTCCCAGTCCTACGTTCACCCGTTCCATCCCCTCCACGCTATCGAAGGAGAAAGGGAAGATCATTCTGCACTTCTACGTCCCGAAAGGCTACGAGGAAGCAGGAAGCAAGGCACAGTTTCCCGCCGTCGTCAACTTCCACGGCGGTGGCTTCACCATCGGAGCGCCGACAGATGATGCGCGATTTGCGCGGGTGGTCATGGAGACATGCAACGCCATTTTCGTCTCCGTGGAGTACCGTCTGGCCCCGGAGTACCCGTTCCCGACGGCGGTCGAGGACAGCACAGATGCAATCCTGTATCTGATACGTCACGCAGGCGAACTGCGCATCGATCCGCTCAAGCTCGCAACATCAGGCTTCTCCGCGGGCGGCAATCTTGCTATAACGTCGCTTCTTCGGCTCCAGTCGCAGCTCAAGACGGGCACAGCGGTGCCGGAACATGAGATAGTCGCCGTTGCGGCATGGTATCCCATTACCGACTATACATTGACACGCGCCGAAAGAAGGGAGATCTCTATTAACCCGAAGAAGGCCCTCCCGAGCTTCTTTACCGATCTCTTCGATGCATCGTATCTGCACCCACCAAATCTGGATCTCTCTAATCCCTTTCTTTCACCGTCAAAGGCGACAGATGAGCAGCTCGACCAAGGCCTTCCAAAGAACATTGTCTTCTACACTTGCGAATGGGACATGCTACTCCGCGAGGGAGAACAGCTGGCCGCTAGGCTAGGCAAGGCCCCGTTGCACAAGAGCGTCCACTACAAGATGGTACCAGGAGTCTCTCACGGCTGGGACAAAGGCCCCAACCCAGTGCAAGTGGCAGAATACAGCGAAGAGCTCTACCTTGAGTGCTGCGAAAAGCTGAACGAAGCGTTCAAGAGAGGTCGATAATCGGAATCGTCTGATCGATTATGAGATTTGGCGAGTTAATTGTTAACGCTTCTTCGAATAGACGATAGCAAAGTAACGAGAACGCCTGGATCCACCGGGAGAGACGGTCAAACCAGGAAGGCTAGGAAACTGATCTCTCCTCGGGGATTTGGCATTAGTCAAGATACACGATACCCAAGACTTGTATTTTTAGACCGAGAAATATTCTACGACTTACGAAGTATGCACACGAAGCTAGCGCTGGAATTATATAAAACAGCGAGGTACAAATTCATTTTATGTATTTTTATATCGCCGAAATTTGTATCGCAAGCACCATTTTGAGAATCCAGATGGTTATATAAATGAGATCAACTCAGAAGGTCCTTTTTATTTCTAGATATAACGATACTGTAACTCCGGGATATATATATTGAACAATGAGTCTATCTACCGCCTCGCAATGGCAGGGAGCATCTAATTATCCCTTGACTAGTTTCGCAAACATCTGGTCCCTTTCAAGTAACTCCGCCGGGGTACCGACCTCCATCACCTTGCCCGCATCGAGCACCACGATCATGTCTGATCCCATAATCGTGTCCATCCGATGGGCCACCGTGATCACGGTACAGCCGGCGCACTTCTCCTTCAGGAGCCGCTGGATCATCGCATCCGTCTCCGGATCGATGTTGCTCGTGGGTTCGTCCAGCAGCATGATCTTGCTCTTCTGCAGGAGTGCCCGGGCCAGCGCGAAGAGCTGCTGCTGGCCCTTGGACAGCGCCGAGGCGGTGATTTCCATGTCGAGCCCGCCGCGCTCTTCGAGAGCCGTCCATAGCCCCACGTCCTTGAGGGCAACGATGATGGCCGCGTCCGTCGCGAGCCCGCGGGGATCCGCGTTGAGACGCACGGTTCCGACGAGGATGAGGGGATCTTGCGGGAGAGTGACAATGCGCTGCCGAATGATCTCTCGAGGCATCGTGGCCAGGTCCAGGCCGTCGATGGTGATTGCGCCGCTGTCGATCTCCAATAGTCGCAGCAGGGTCGCGACAAGCGAGCTCTTGCCACTGATCTTTCGCGTTAGTGATATGCCAGTCTTCTGGGGACTCTTCTTTTCATGGAATAATAGTACTAACCTTCCTGTCCGGCCACAGAGACCAACCTTTTGGCCAGGTTTGATAACAAGAGATAAATTGTGCAGAGCAGTGGCACTAGGACTAGCAAAGGAGTAATTTAGTCAGCATCGTACAATCTGAATTTTCCATCAAGAGGGTACAGGCGTGTCACTTACTTGTGGGATGCAGTTACCTCGCGGAACTCTACTTGCCCAAGTGCGGGCCAGGAAGTTGGAGGGGTCTGAGTTTCGATGTCCTTGTCCTCGGGCTTGACGGTTCGCTCGAAATCTCTCGTGCGGGCGAGAGAGCCAAGAGAAGTCTCGAGTTCGGTCCAAAACGATACAATCATAGACAGCACCCCCTCGAAGGCTAGTCGAATATGATTAGCAATGACCGAAGAGAATTTCCACTTGCAGTTGCGATACTCACAGAGAATATTGGTCAGTGACACGCCAAGCAGACCGGCACTCGTAAAGTGACGCAAACCAACCGCAAGTCCCACCACAAGAACGGCTTCGGCGGCGACGATGAGCGCGAGCACCAGTTGCAACCATTTTTGGCAGCTTTGCAGCAGATAAAGGGGTCGCTGCGAGATGTCAAGGAGCCTGTGGTTCTCGATCTCGTTGTCCTGCTGCCAGTCAAAGGCTCGGATGGTGGCCAAGCCGTCCAGCGTCTCGAGAAAGTGAGAATAGAGGGGGCTTTTCGCCTCCAGGTCCAAGAATCGAAGCTGCCTCGAAGTCTGCAAGTACACGTGCTGCAGGCAGTATATGGCGAAAAAGATAACGGGGATCGTTGCAGTGAGATACACGGAGCCCGTGGCGATAAGACCAACACTGGCAAAGCCCTTGATGACATCTGGCCGGCGGAGACTCAATATTAGCTCGGGTCTCAACGGAGAGCGCGAATTCCTCGAAAACTCACTTGAAACAGCGACGGCAGCACCAATAGGCAAAGACGACTCAATCAAGGTCATATCCTGGCTGAACCGGTTCAAAATCGAGCCGGTATCGGTGGCCGAAAAGAACGCCTGTGGCGCTCTGCACGAATATGTTGTAAGTGCTATGGAACTTTTTACGGAAATCAACGGGCTGAAGGGAGCAGAGTATCTTACCTCATGACGGTCTTGAGAAGGATGTAATGCAACTTGTTGGAGCTGGATGGCGCGATAACGATCAAGAAGCTCCTAGGCAATATTAGACTCTCGGGTTCAGAACACGCAGTAGTGTAGTGAGTGATCTTACCAAACAAAGCCACCAACTCCAACCAAGGTAGCGATGGGAAGAGCCAAGTATACGCTGGCGTACAGCGCAACTTGCTTCCCGTTGGTGTCAGACCACATCTTCAGCCATATTTCTGCTCCATGGGTTAATAGCCGGCCCGTCACGATTGTAGATAGTTTACTCACGGCTGAAACTTTCACCAAATACATCCAGAATGACAAAGAAGAGGAACATCAGAGCCTTTGGCCAGCCGACGGAGCTGAAATAGTATTTGTAGAGACTCATATCGCCGGTCTTCCTCTTCAAATCATCGCGATCTGTTGATTTCGGAGTCTGGAAAGGTAGCTTCTTTTTGGTAGAAGGTTGCGACTCTGACTCGCCCTTTTCCGCTGAGGCACGCGATGCTGGTGGAAGAGCTTTTTCTATCACGCCAGAGAGAACAGCTTGATTGTAGTCGCCATTGTAGGTGAGATTTCCCTGCGACAGGACCAGTATATTGTCCGCATATGAGAGGTATTCAGCTGCTATGACTTAGTATGATTCACTCTTGAACTTCGAAATGTACTTACTGTCATGAGTAACGAGAAGAACCGTGGTCCCTAGTTTCCGGAACAGTCCCGACGCGGAAAATAGAGCCTCAACAACAGTCCTTTTGGTGCTGCTGTCCAATGCACTCAGTACGTTGTCAAGAACCACAATCTTAGCTCGGGTGTAGACAGCCCGCGCAAGCGCAACTCGGTGTTTCTGGCCGCCACTGAGCGTGGTGGTTCCACTGCCGATGCTTGTCTCGTCCCCCTCTGGGAGAACAGACAAGTCCTGGTCCAGACCACTGGCCCGGATACAAGTTTGGTACCAGGACTCATCTATATTCGCCTGGCTGATATGCCCGCAGATTGCCTTCCTGATCGTCGAATTCGGTAGCCATGGAGATTGTCCGCAGTACGCAATTCGCTTATCACTGACACTGATCAGGCCTTTCTCCACTACTCCCTCCCCTAGAATTGCCTTAATCAAAGTCGACTTTCCAGATGCGACAGGGCCAATGATCATGGTGACGGAGCTGTTGGGCACGTCGAAACTAATGTCTCGAAGGACTATGTCCGCAGTCTCAACCGGGCGGAGGTCGAGACCCTGAACAGAGACTGCCAATTTCCGCAGACTTTTCCCACTTGTCTCATGGTCTTGTGCTTTGCTCTCTGGCTCTGAATTCGTTTGAGCGCTGACTGTGGTGGAATCATCCCTATTGGTGTCGGCACCAGCGTTGCCATGCACCTGGCGCGAGTCGTTTCGAGGCGTGGCAGTGAGAAACTTTTGGACCCTATCAAACGACCCAAGACCTGCCACGGTCATGGGAACACTCTGTAGAAGGGAGGAAACGGGGCCGGTGAGGAGACCGATGATGGACAGACTGGCGAAGGCCTGGACCGTATCGAAGGAGTCCGACCCGCGAACAGCTGCCTGTATCCCGTAGATGGCGAAAGTCAAGGGTGGGGCCATGAAGAAGGCAAAGTTGGAAATGACGTTTTTCCAGACTATATTCCATCGATATCCGGCCATAAGCGAGGTTTCCCTGACCCGCAACGTCTGGAGCGTATCGGTCATGAGGCTGCCTAGGCCCATCATCTTGATACTCCTCATCTCCGAGAGCACGGAGCTTGTAACACCGACTCGTTTCTGGACAGCGTCGACCCAGCTTTTTTGGTTCGCGCTGACTCGTTTCGTGACTTTCGAGGCAAAGTATGTGGCCACTGGGAACCAGATCCATATTAGCATAGGCAATTTTCAATGGAGGCCAATCAGAGGTCTTGCGTACCAACCACCACTACCACCGGCATTACACAAACCCATCCCACCTGCCGGGCGAGAAGGAAAAGCCCAATGGCAACCTGTATGGTAAGTGCCCACACGTCGTGCAAGGTAGCGAGGGACTGGGCAATGAGGGTCGTGTCGGAGCTCATCAACGTCACGGCTGTCGCTTCGTCGTACAACCCATCTGGTACTTGCAGCGCCCGGTCGTAGATCAAGGCAACCAGCGCCCCGCGTGACATTGTAATGCACCGATTCATCACCTGGCTGTAGTGCAAGTCGGATACGGCGAGGCCGAGGTAGATCAGGGCGGTTGCGCCTATGAGTCCGTATCCTTTATTCGCGGTAGCACGGTCTCCATCCGGCTCGGATACGAGACTTAGGACGCTAGATATGAGGAACGGCTGTGTCATGGTCAAGGCGACATTACACAGCCTTGGGGGAACCGCCTGCAGTAGCGGCCACCACAGTGCTCGGCACAGAGCCCACGCCAGCTCGACGCGCCTTTCCGGTCGCCGTCTGGTCTCCCATGCCCGCTGAAGTTTCAATTTGAGATCGCTGCTGGTCAATTTCGTGTCGAGCTGGTACAGATCGTTGATGGAGATCAGAGCGTGGAAGCCGCGGCGAAATAGATCGTTGATCCACCACAGGAAGGACCTGTTGATAATTCCGCTGGTAGACTCGGGTGGGAGGTCTTGGTACTCGGTCTTGAGATAAATTCTTTTCTGGCGTGTTTCCAGCAGCAGAAGTGCGATCTTGGCTGCGATACTTGCTGAGAAGACGCCGGCAAGCGCCTCGAGGGTGGCGTTGGCGCGCAAAAGCCACAATGACCTTGCCTGAGGGATATCTAAGAAAATAGTAAAGAGGAGATACGAGATCAGCAAGGTAGACGGTTTGACCGATCTCGAATCTTCTATCCACGACAACCCAATCAAATGCAGAGCGACGATCAAGTTGACCGTAGCCGCGGCAATGGAGACGGATGAACTGGTGGAGCGGTCGCGGGTGTAAAGCACCAGCAGCGCAACTTGCAGCGCAACGAACAACAAGGCCGTCCAGAGTTTCGCAACCCGCAGAGGGTTCTCGCTGGTCTTGATATCGGCACGGAGGAGCTGCGCAAACCGCACGAGAAAGGTGAGAAGAAAGACCGCCGCGGGAAGCAGCGTCAAAATCGAACGCTCGAAGAGCAAGGTGAAATCGAAACCACCGCGACAGTCATTTTGCACCACAGGACCGAACGCGTAGTCCACGCCCAAAGTGCAATTACTGAATTCCTCCATGTCTTACACTGCGAGCGATTGTATCCATCAACCCGGAGAAGTTGTTGGAGATGCCTCAGGATAGATATCTATAAGGAATTACATCCCCTTTTGAGTGAGGATAATTTAGTTCACGGCGTGTAATTTAGCCCCACCTTTTCTGCCGCTCTGCTCATATCAATGCCCCAATTTGGTATCGGCGAAGAGTCACTGAGGCAATGTTCGGCGACCCGAATCGGACTAGTGTCTGCACTGGCCAATAAGAAGTCGAAGCTTAAGAAACCAACGGGAAAATTCGTACTACAATAAGACGCGTAAAATAGATAAAATAGAAGAATAAAGCGTACTTTCGTGAGCCGCCCATTTTTAAGGGATACGCATGGGAAGGCTGCATCTTTTCGCAACGGGCTGTCTGATTTGTACTTTAGAGGTAGAGCTGAGCGGCGTGGCATGCCTGTGAGAGGTCGCACGATGTCTGATGTTCGTTACTTATCCCAAGGCTTAATTACCAGGCAATACCTCAAGTGTTCTAAGCAACCCGCTGCTCTGGAAGCTTGACCGAATGACACGTTTAGATTATGTCACGCCGAGCGTTGAATTCGGCGGTGCAGAATATATCAAAGGCACGATATTTACCCAAGACCGCGATATTGTTGTCCTGGTCATTGTCTGCACTAGTTTTGGGCGGAACTAGATGGTCACAGTAAGTGCTTCGCAGTACGGCTATTGAATAACTTATGCCGCAGAGGGTGTTCAGTAATCCAGCACAACTACGTGGCCCTCCAGATGCCCACCTGCGCACGAAGTCTTATCCCGTGCACGAATCAGATGTCGATTCTACCTACCTACCGTAGTTAGGTAGCTTTCATGAGATCAACGGCGGCGTGGGCGGCACAGCTGAGGCTCCTATTCGAGTGTGGGTCAAAAGAAGGTCGCGCCCTTCCCCTGCCTGATCCGGCTTGGCATGTGTTCGCTTCTTAGAGCTTCCGGGCCGAAGCCTGGGGATGCTGCAGTGCCAAGATCCCGATGACGCGGCACCTCGAACCTGCGTCCTGGACGAGCGGTTACACGATATCAGCTGAATGCGATCAATGCTGCAATCAATGCTGCGATCAATGCTGCCCAGGTGTTCTAGGTTTCAAGCCCAAGTGTCTCGACTATGTGCAACGGCTTTGTCAGGTCAAAGGCCGAGAGGCTCATCCATCCGTTCCTCCGTAACTCCGAGAGAAATTGTCTCGATCGTTTGATATCGGATATCGAAGGGCGGTTTTGACCTCGGCCCTACTCTGAAAAGGTAACTAAAACAGTTATTGAGGCTCTCAGTAGCGGCCGATGGGGTAACTGCGGGGGCAGGTCACCGGGTTTGTCAGTGGAGGGCACAGCCTCGGAATGACGCATTTCAGCACGATGTTCGCTCGGGCCGCGCCAACGTGCGGGATATTAGGTCTCCAAACGTATATCATGGGGATCGGGGCCCAACAAGCTTCTCTTGGTCATTGCCTACAGTCAACCTTCACACATCGCACCCAAATACGGCACCACGCTACCCTGGCCTTTTTTTTGCTGGAGCGATCGCCATCACTTTCCGTACGATTTTGGCAAGACGAATTAGGACTTTGACAAATCATCATGCTTGATAAACTATTCAAGAAGAAGGAGTCCGCGCAGGGCACGTCCGCGCCGGCCACCGATGAATCCCAGTCCAAGAAATCGCTCTATCGGAAGTACCAAGATGTCAAGGCCAGCCGAATCGATAAAATCTCCGACGAGGACATGCTCAAGTATACGGGGAAATCGAGAGGAGAGATAAGCGAGTGGGCTAAGGACCAGCCTCACGTCGCCGGCAACAGGCTTGCCGGCACAATCGGCGCGGGCGCGACTCCCATCGGCGGAACCGATCATTGGGCGCCGGTCGGCAAGCAAGAGCTGAAGTTCCCGCCACAGACGCAGGCGAGCAAGAAGGGTCTCGACGACGATGAGTATGATGACTAAAGCCTAAATGTCCGATCGACTCCGAAGCCCCAACATGGGCGCTCGATGAAAGGGGGGACGGAGGAACCCGAAGCGTACATTCGCAACTGGATGGTTGAATTCAATAAGGCTCATCCGTACACGATGATGTGGGCAGTGCTATCCAAGAGAGCGAGAAGGTGATTTGCTGATTTCGACATATCAATGTGCAGTCGCGAGCGGAGAGGCTCACTTACGGGACAACAGATATGTACTCGCGTGCTTTGCTCTTCTTATCTATTGATACCTACCCAGACGTATTGATGCTATTTCACTCGTTAATACTATAGTCCATGGACCCCGATCTGCAAATAGGTATGGTCTCCGTCAATCTTTTCCCTTGTAGGCCCCGCCTTCAACTCCTCCACGTCCCATTCCGCCCAGACGAACCGCCCGTGGAGGAATGCAGCTTCTTTCGAGGCCGCCCACAGAGCGAAATGAGCTGCAAGATCCACTACATGGCCGACTAGAGTTAGAATGAATCCTGATATATTATTTGGAGAGCCATTGCACGAACCAGAAACCCATTGGTACTTGTCTTCCTCGAGAAAGGATGACATGTCCGTCCTGACCAGGCCCGGGTGGAAGCTCACGATCTGCATATCTTCGGGCTGGACATCTTTTGCGATTAGTTGGACGGCCAGGGTTCCCGCATTCTTGGTCAGCGAGTAGGCCGGGAACGCGCCGGCAAGCACGAAGTCGTGGATAGCACCGGTAGAGACATTGATAACAGCCTGCATCGTGTTAGCATGGGGATGCTTGCCCGACCATGGATAAACAAAATCGAAATGGAAGCGTCAGTTGAGGGTACCGGGCACTCCTACCAGACGTTTGCTCGGGTCCCTGCCCTCTTGTTTGTAGAGTCGCTCAACGAGGCGGACATGTCCATGAAGGTTGATGAGTAGGCCGGCGGAGACCCCATCTGCTCCCACTTCCAAGATGGGCTTTGCACCTGACACCATTCCCGCGCTGAGGACTAAGGTATCGATAGTGAGACCCTTCTCCCTGAGGCTGGTCCAGAGGGCGTCGATGGAAGAACTGTCTCCCACATCGCAAGATAGCCCCAGAACCTGGAGGCTACGGCTCGCAAACTCGCTCGAGAGCTTGGAAACCGCGGACTCAATAACATCGGCTCGGCGGCCTGCGATAACAACAGTCGCGGCCCCGGCTTGGGCAAATGCTCTTGCGGTGGCAAAACCAATTCCAGTAGCTCCGCCGGTGATCAGAATGGTCCGGCCGGCTTGGGATACCTCAGGCCGTAGTGGTGAGACCGCTGGATAAGGCTCCGAGTGCAATGTCTTTGTGACAGATTGGCCTTTTGAGAGAGGAGCGGCGGCAGACATAGCGGCGTGGAGGTCGAGCTGACTCTTAGTGTTCTAGGATTTGTGTTTGCGGATAGATTCTAAGGGATCTGGAGACACTGGGCAAAGTAGAATATGTCGGTGCAGCTGGTCTCCTCTACGTTCGAACACCGCATTTATACCTGCTGCGATCTAATAGTTGCTCTGAAGATAATATTACGAGTCATCCCCGACGCTGCCTCTTACTCGCCTGATGAATTAATCAGTTCAAGTAGAATTACTAATTGAAGCTTTGCCCTGTTGGGGATACCAAACCCAACTCTGTGTATACGCAATTACCATACTAGAATTTCCGCCATGGACGCTATTACTTGTCTCTGGAAGATTGCTTTTCTAAGACTGCCGCACTAGAAGTCCGCAATAGTTCCGGGCTCAGGAAACCGTGGGGGGCTGAAGGGAGTTTTGCGGCCGCAAACTTTCCGCTCCCGTGCCGCAGGGACCCGCACCGGCCTCGTCTGACAAATCCACCTGGATAAGCTGGACCAAGATCACATCACCTTGTTTGACCAACATCCGCAAGAAGCATCGTTTCCTCTTCTTTACTCAGAATTCGCGTAAGCGTCCAGTCCAATTCCCGCAGAATGCCCGCCTCCCACCGCCCGAAAGCTTGTCTAAACTGCACCCTGGCAAAACGGGCATGCACCAAAGAAAAGCCGTTGTGTGCGCGGTGCGTGGACAGAGATATTGACTGTGTTTACCCGCAACCAAAGAAACGCAGACGAACCCACCTAGAGCATGTTCATCAGGCGATGCAGAATCTGGGCGGGACGTTACCAATGATAGGATCCGAGCCATGGGCCACGCTAAGCCGACTCGGTGAGGGCCAGTTTAGCAGTCAGGTCCTGAGCCGGCCATTTGTGTATCCGGATATACCACTCACGTTGCCCGGCAGCTCATCCTTAAATCCAAACGCCGGGTTAGGTCTAGGCCGGGATACGGCATACCCAGAAAAAGACAGCCCCTCGTGGTTTGTCAGGCCCGAGACTTGGGTCATGGAGCACAGTCTGCCCGGTGCATGCCCCGCGCCGGCTGTGGTGGCTAAGAAATTCTTGAGAGGCGTGCTGTTTATGTGCCAGGAATGGGTTAAGAAGGGAAGCAATAGCTTCATACACGCGCAGCTATACCGTAATGGTCTCCCGAGCTGCCTGCAAGATGCGTTCACGACCCTGTCGGCATATATCTCTCGCACGCCTGCCACGGAGGACTTGGTGCTCCAGATTGTCGAGGACCGTGCGAACAGTCTTCTAGCACAGCCGGCACCAGGCGAGGATCAGCGTGCGAACACGATAGCACATCTGTCTCGGGTTCAAGCGTTGTTGATTTACCAAGTTATCCGGCTATTGGACGGATGCGTTCGACAGCGGGCATTAGCCGAAGGCATCATACCGGTGCTCTTCTCCTGGGGTCACGAGATGTTGGACTCGGCAAAGACACTGTATGTCTCGCATCGTGCCGCAGAGAGCAGTATTCCCGACGGCCAAGATGGGTACAACGCCAGGGCGGAACTGTGGCGCAGCTGGATACTACTAGAGAGTGTCCGCCGTACCTGGCTTGCGATGGCTTTCACGCAGAATATCTACCTGATCATGAAGGATGGATGGGCTGAATGTACTGGAAGTGTATCCTTTACGGCGAGAAAAGGTCTCTGGGAGGCAAACTCGGCGGCGACGTGGACGGACTTGTGTCGATCGAAAGACCCGTGGATGGTGCCAGCGCTCCGCGGAGAGAGGCTTTTCTCCCACGACCAGATGGACGATGTCGACGAGTTTGGCTGTCACTTGTGGATCGTCATTGGTGCCGTGGACAAAGCCCAAAGCTGGCTAGATAGAAGCCAGAGACGACTAGGAGTGGTACTCGTGTAAGTGTAGTCGGGAAAGGATATCTCTAGATGGCCTTCGGCCACGATCCCAGGGCGGGTATGGGTGTTCAATGCAGCGTTTTTTATCAGTCCCCATAATAAAAGGTGCTCCTAAGGGGTGCACATCACGATGCTCAATTTGCCCGCAAGTGATAAAGAGGCTGGGCTTACAATACTGACAGCAGAACGAAACTATAGGGACTATATCATCTCTAATCCGGCACACTGCCCTAGATACTTAGACATTTAGTAGTACGCACACCTGATATTCCTGATAGCAATATATGTCGCAGGGAGCATAGTATTAGACGGTGGGGGCCACCGTATCTCACACACCATTACTAGGCCATCTTTCCTGGCTAAATATCCAGCACGGGCCGGCCACGGCTCATCAGTCAATATAAAGCTTTATAAATATAGAAACATGGTTATTTAGATAATTATGATAAGTCCCGAATTCCATTCTCTTATCAAGGCGCGTAAGCCTCGTTCTTTTTCTTCTTGCACCGCGTTTGAGCTGCTTCGACGATCCGCTCCTCTGCGAGATGCTTCTTTCCTCTCCCGCCGCATTGCTCTTGGGCATCTGTGCTGGACTTTGTTTATCTGCTTCAATCCACCATTCTCGTCAAGACATTGTACAACACGGCAATCCGCCGTTGTTTGAGGATAGTGGCTCTTTGAAGCACTTGTCTCGAGACACCGGCGATACCGGAATCTTGTATACCCAGAATTGGGCTGGCGCAGTGCTGATGGGGTCAAATCTCACAGCGGTTACTGGGCTCGTAAAAATCCCAACGGCAGCCACGCCTCCTGGTGGGAGACCAGGCGTCCAATACGCAACCACGACATGGGTGGGAATAGATGGCGTCAGCTGCTCGACGGATGCCCTTCTGCAGGCTGGCGTCGATACGTTTGTACAGAACGGGAGGATTCGGTACGAGGCGTGGTATGAGTGGTATCCGCAGCCATCCATCCCGTTCTCCAATTTCGCCGTCAAGGAAGGAGACGTGATCAACATCACCGTTGTTGCCTGGACTGCGACCACCGGCATTGCCATCCTGGAGAACCAGACAACAGGAAAGAACGTCAGCCACGCATTCAACCGCGGAACAAGACTTTGCTTTAGCAGTGCAGAGTGGGTTGTAGAGGATTTCAGCCAAGGGTCTCAGCTGGTAGACTTTGCGAACTTCACCAGCGTCACATTTACGAACGTATCCGCCACGACGGGGGCCGGGGCAGTGCTGAACAACACTGGATCGCAGATTCTGGGGATAAAGCAAAGGAATAAGATTTTTTCAGACTGCAGCACACCGGACTCTTCCACTGTTCACTGTACATATGCCAACCGCTGAGAATGTGGTCAGGTCATCGATAAAGGGTCCGTTCGTGTGTGACACCTTCACTTTATGGAATCATTTATTTAGGGACATAGGAGGGGAGGCAAGGGAAGTGGGAGGGCATTCGAATGGTAAATCTAGTTGAAGGCATCTCAAGTATTAATAGTCTTGGAATGCCAGTGGATAAACTGAAATCTTTATACTGTAATAAAGTCGACCATACAGAATCGAAGTTAGAAGATTTTCAAAAGTTTCCACAACTACTTGATATGTCTCTATGAAAGCCATAAACTCAAATGGACACTAGTCATAGCATGTAGTTGAGCCGATTCGGGCCAGTTTCAGTGGTGGGTTCCTAACTAAGAACAAAGTTAGAGTAGAGTGGTACCTCATTTAGCGTAGCTTACCCCGTAGTTTTTTTTGCTTCGGCGCTCTTGACAGTGCTTGCTCCGCGGCGTGCACTGTTGCCGAGGTAAACCAAAGAGGGGAAAGCAGTCGATGTACGCCCTGCGCATCAAACCTCCACTTCCCTACAAATCTGACATAAGAGCACGACAGCCTGTCAACGACTTGTCATTTGTTCATGCAAATAATTTTGAGTCCATTGTTATTATTATTTTACCTGATCTCGCGGTCGGTCACGTACGAGGGATGCAGCCTTCCGTGTCTGCCTTTCGAGGCCGCAGCGTACTTTGCAGGTACCTTGCATCGTCTCGGACACCGCCATGTACCAAGCCATTCTCATCTAAGCGCCAATGGGAATCCTTAGAGAATGAGATCAGGTCGAGACATATTCCCGTCGTCCATGATTATCTTACCCCTCGGGAATCCTTCCTCCTCAACCTCACTCTGAGCGACCATCTCCCCCGCTACTCAGCCAAAAGTGTTTATGACAAGGCTCGGCTGCCGTCCACTCAAGATGCATATGATCTCCCGCCGAGCCATCACATGGTTTACTTCCCGCCAACCATGCCAAACAGCAAAATGCTTCCTGACGGCACAGATCCCCTGCAGTCGCCCCAGGGAGAATTCACGAGGCGCATGTGGGCCGGCGGCGAGGTGCATTTCAACAGCAGCGCCTCTGCCAGACTGAAAATGGATGGATCTAGAGTTGCCTGTGTGGATAGCATAGAGAATGTGGCCGTCAAGAGACCCGATTCCGAGACTCCCCTGATCTTCGTGTCGGTGGAGCGGCAGATAGGGCGTGTCACCGAGGGCGAATCGGACGACGCAGTCAGAAAACGCTTGGGAAGAGAGGGAGAGGCCAGCACCAGAGAAATTCGAAATTTGGTGTTTATGAAACCGTCCAAGCAAGGCCAGCACATAGGACCTGCCCGGACGCAGCAGCCAGAACACCAAGGGGCGGAAGACTTCAGCCATGTCGTAGAGCCGGACGCCAAGCTCCTGTTTCGGTACAGCGCCCTGACTTTCAATGCCCATGCAATCCATCTGGACCCTGAGTACTGCAAGCAGGTAGAAGGCTTGCGGGGGTTACTATTTCACGGGCCACTATGCCTCACCTTCTTTTGTACCCTACTACGGCTACACCTGATTGGGAGAACCGGAAGCACAAAGCGTGGGTTTGAGACGCTGAAGAGCATCAAATACCGAAACACCCATCCTCTGTTCTGCAATGAACCCGTACGCTTCTCCGGGAAACAGACAGGAAGCAATCATTGGACCATGTGGGCCGAGACGCCAGAAGGATCTTTAGCTGCCACCGCGGATATCGTCACGGAGCAGGTTGATTGGATACCCGGAGATGTCTTTGAAGACGTACGGGCATTGAACATCCAGTAGTGAAGGAAGTTCCCCGCCCCCCGGCAATATTATACAAGCATCTTAAAGGGTTGTCACAATCCCACAGGCATGTAATTACTCCACAATTCAAACCACCGAGGAGAGGTGACAAAAATAGCTGAATCGAAACCTATGAGAAACCGTTTCCGCCGTGGCGCCAGACGCCTAAGCTTTCACATAGGGTAGTTATGACCTCCGAAAAGGAGGTTAACTCGTAGAGGTGTGATGGTTAAACCCCTTATAGTCTTGTGTGGAAAGGCCTGGGTTGTTTTATAAAATGCCCTCATAATTTACACAGCTCTCTTATACTTCAAATCAAGTTGGGCTTCCTTTGGCCATGGGATACTTGGCGCTAGACTCTTTCTGGCATCGGAAGAAGTCTCGCTTGCTGTCCAGGCCAGCGGCTATTCCATTTTAGGTGTCGGGAGCCATCTGTGGAACGTTCAGGGCATATTGCAGCCCGCTGCCAGCCCAGGTTGCTCTGTCTATATCTACTTGGGAATGGCTCTATTATCATACTACAGTGTTAAATAATCCGAAACTTCATGTTGGAAAAATCAAGAGTGTCTTGTCTACTACAGAAACATATATTAGTTGACTTTCCTGCTCCCTTCCAGTCGATATTCCGCGCCTGTCTAAATCTGCCTTGACGCTTTCGACAAAACCCGTCTTCGAATATGTGCCAACATCACGAAAGCAAGAGTAGAGACGAACAAATGACCGAGGAATTCTTTGACTTTGATGGAGCCAGCTCCGGAACCAGCTGGATATCAATGACAGGGGCAAATTCAGTCTCTAACCAGGGTATGCGGCACAGAGCTGGTTCCGTCGATCCAGTTATCGGATTGCCTTCTTCCAGCACTGTTTTTGGGTGCAGTGACACAGTCGAAGGGTTTGATGGCCCTGCTACTAATCGCCCAGCCTTGTTCGCGCCTATGCTTCTGCCCGCTCCTGGCAGCAGAGGCTTTCAAGGCACAAACCAGGCTATGCACGGCCAACTGGAGCCGGCACAACCAGTTTCCCAGATGGAGAGCGAGGTGGCTCACCTCCGCGAGTTCGTTTCTTTGCGTGAGATAGAACTTCCTCCGCCAGATATCTCTCCAAACAGTTTTGCAGTATTTCAGGAGAGTATCCGCACGGATCAAGCCGTCGTTTCGTTGAAGCAAGTCAATCCGCTTCCCTTCGGAGGCTGCGTTATGGATACAACAACTCCAGTCGCCGCCAACCCGGCCGTGATGGATATTGCGACCCCTATGGTATCGCCTCCTTTCAAACTGGAAAGACCCAAAGATATGACACTCGACCAGGGTAATAGAATGCCAACCCCCCCTCGAGGAGGCGTTCTGATTCCTGATCTCCTCGGGTGCAGCCCTTGGCCTGGGCAACGCCGCACGGAACAAGATCAAAGGGAAAGAGAGAAGGTGACCAATGCCGGGGGCTCGTGTCTTCTATGTACATTTCGCCACAAGAAGGTAAGCAACGTTATAATTGAGACACATTATAATGGGTAAGGGGCTAACGTCATGTTCGAAGTGCTCGGGAGAACGTCCCTGTAAAAGCTGCTACTTATTCTGGAGCAAGAGAATCTCGCGAACGACAATTCCACAATGGACTTGCGACGTTTACGACAAATTTTCTGATCTCGAGTTTCTGAACCGCAATTTTGGTACCTGATTCTCTTCTTTCCCTTCGGCAGCTACCGCCGCTAATCTTTGACTTAAAACTAGACGATGTCATTGCTAGGCAGGAACTCAGCTCACATATTTCTCACCATCAGTTAATGACTAAGAAAGTTTTCGACTTCCTCAAACATCTCAATCCCATGTATGGCATCGGATACTATATTATTCGTGAACATCTGCCAGAAAAGCTTACGACATTCTTCTGGACATGCTTTCTTCCTCTGAGGGCAGTCCAATGGAAGCATGCCTTCACATACTTTGATCCAGATTTGGAAAGATTCTTGCGGGGTTCGCATCAGATCTCCAGAGCGTTTTGCTGCAAGATATTCCAGCAATGCGATAAGCTTTTTGTGGCCAGGCATCGAGATGTGGCAGTACGAGTGTTAGTCACACTGCATCGTGAGCTCGACTGCCTTAATGCCCTACAAGATATAACATCGGATGTCGTGAAGCATATGAAGGACATGGTGATCAGCCGCCTCAAGATACTGTGTCCAATCCTCGTTGAGGCTCGCGAGCGCCAGCGTTTTGACGATCCCTTCATGAACATTGTGTCGGCCCTGATCGTCAACCATGATGAAGAATTGAGAGCACTTTTGTCACCAGCGGCTCTAATGATGCTTAAGCTATTTTATCTACCGTCGCAGGACGAATACGATCCTCTGCATAAGGAATTGAAATGGAAATCAAGAATCGATGACAATACTCATCGTTGCCTGGGAATCTATGCTTCCTCGATCCTGTTCGACAATGGGGTGGGACTGCCTCGACAGACAGCTTGCTACTGTCGGTACGTTTGGGAGGCTATCAAGGACGATTTCGCAAACTTGTTTCAAACCACTGCAGAGTCACTTTCTTCGCTGTTACATGCGGAGATTGAAACCGTCTTTACCATAAAACGAAACGACACTGACGCGATCAAGTCCGAGACACTTGGCGAAATATTGGGCAGAGTATTTGAGCCGGTTCAAGAGTGGAACGACAAACGCCATTCGCCATCCAAGGTTACAATCTTCCTCCAGGCGATGCGTTATGTCTCTGAACTCACCTTTTTAGTGCTGCCTTACTGTTACGACAGACAAATGGTGGCATTAGACGAGACCCAGCGTCGCCGTCAAGCGTCGACTTATCGCCATCTAGTACTACTGTCGCTGCTCGTGCAAGCAAGTACGCTGGTAAACGAATTTCTCCAAGAAAAAACAGTAGATCCTTCCCGACGTGCGCGCGAGTCTTTTAGTTCATGGTGTTTTGAAAGCATAGCAGCCGGACCCTCGAATTTCGTTTTTGGGGCTATTGATATACTTCGACGAAGTATTCATGAGACGGTCTTTGAGAGCGAAACTGGCATCGCTCTGCGAGAGCTTTCATACGCAATGGTTATACGGCAGTTGCATGTGCTTTATCTGTGAGCACTTTCAATCACGAAGGCAATTAGCTTAAGATTAGTATGGTAGTAGCTTCTCCCTATTAGGGAGCCGCAAGGAGATAGCTCCTTTGATTTCCAACGGATGGCACGCGGCAGTCTCATATCGCATTTCCTCAGGAGAGCCGTACGATATTTTTTTTATCAGCCAAGGACTCGGAAGCTTTCCTCCGCACTTGCGCTGTCTTTCACTAGTTCTCTCGGCTCACGAAGCCACCGTATTCTATCCTATGATTCTTATCAATAATCTTGATGCCGCTCGTGCAGGACCATGCGGCTATTTTATCGTGCTGGCGAACTAGGACTTATATAGCTTCGATCTTGAATTGACGGGTGTGGTACAACGGTAATCGCCCTAGTCACGCCTAGCGTAGCTCTCTCCCCTGGCCACTAATTCCTGCCCGAGTTTCTGGGTCATGAATCTCCGTTCAAATCGCGATAGTCATGCGAGGCGGGAGAAAGAGTCGCAACAAGTCGTCGCCAGCTGTGAGGAAAATTACAGCCAGGGATGCCGATACGACTTTAAGGCTCATAGGCAATGCTTCGCCTCCCTTGTGGACACCGAGCGGGCGGAATCTAAATATCGGGCTACGCAGAAACCTGGCACGTGCTTGTTCCGCTTCTGGGGTCAAGAACACCCGATTCAGGGAAGCAAGTGAATGGAGCACTACGGAGATGGTAGAAGGACTTCTGTGGGGCCCAAGGGGCCAAGAAATGATCTGCTAATAAGCTTGATAAGCTGCCGGCCACCAGGGGTTAAACTACAGTACCTTATATGATCCATAATCTGAGGCTGGGACTAGGCTGCCACGACAAGAAAGCTACCTTGGCAAGCTTGGTTCATTGGATTCATTGGTGGTGGGTTACGATTTGATCTGGAAGTTTTGACTGCAACCCAGGTCGTAAATAGAATGGCACATTCGCGCGGTAAGACGAGATCTGTTGGTCCTATCATAGCGAGCTAGTGACCCCGTCTTATGAAATAAGCTCAGCGCACATGGGCATCATTCGCCAGACGTACGTGCATGTCCAGTGCCTTGACAAGTTGGTGGTGCATCGAGAACCTTCTAAGCGCGAGCGTGGGATCGGCAGCTACATAAGGACGAAGTGTGACACTTGTACCTCTCTTGTAAGAAAAATAAGCCGAGTGTGTTCTCTCTTCTTGCGTCATTTGCATCTCGACAGGTCCTTTTTTTTTTCCCCTGTCTTGAAGAGAGCCACCTGAGCTGTAGCCTTGACTCGTGGTAGATGTTCAAGAAGCCCGATCGTGCTCAGGGCTTTTCCAAGGTCTCTAACATACTAGGCAAATACCCGCGATTGCCAGAGGCGTCGGAGGGCCTCCAGTCTATACAATTTAAAAGGCGGCTGAGGGGGCTACTGCGTGGCATTCTCCTGTTTGTACCTGTTGACTTGGGTTATAAACAAGCCAAGCAAGGCAACAACGCTTGAGATTTTCCTGAGTGCCCGACGCTCCAAGGTGGGCAAAGCCGGGCGGGGGGCAGATGGGGACATGTGCAGATCTCGTCCGGGTTAGCGTACCGGGAGTTAGATTGAAGCCACCACAGCTGAATCCGCTGGGGGTCCTGAAAATTCCAGCTAGTTACAGCACCTGATGTACAGAATGGGGGCCCTGGACTATCCCGACGGATCTGATCTCAGCGGCGGGTTTGGAGGACACCACCTCGTCGGCTTACCCGCTGACGCAAAGATAAACACGAGTCAATGGCAGTGCCAGGAATAACTTGGCTTTGCTTGCCATGCTTTGGTCTGCTTGCACGGCGGCTCCGCTTCGCCGGCACCCAAGTGCTACCCATCTAGCGCACAATCAGTTGCCGTGAGTACTGCATACAACGTTGTAGTTCTGCTGGTGCCAGAGCGCGGGGTCAGGTGATAGAAAAGATTCCTGTGCAATGCGACCTCCATGCTGTAACTATCCGCCGGAGCGTCCCTACGCCGAGTGCGGGGAGCGTATGGCACGATCCCGAAGGGAGTCAGGCGCCATGGCGGAGGTCGCAATCTTCATCTATTTAACCGCAACTTTGACATTTTGAATGTTGCGGGGTGCGTAAGGTATTCTCGAACGTACCTTAGTGCGCACGCCTTTTAGGACTTGATACTCTTCTTGGGTTGTCACGATTAGGCCATGCGCAGACTACCAAAGTAATTAATTTAACACGTAGGTAAAGTAACTAGAGAATTTATATAGCGTACTCGGTCGGTACAGTATATGACCTATAATGTATTGTACCTTAGACAGCTTTGCCGTAACACACATAGATCCTTAAAAGGTGGGGGCAGAACGTCGCGCCGCCTTTATACCTCTATAGTGATCCCTAACGCTCACTCGTTACGATGCTAAAATAAGCAAGTGTGCCCCCAAGGCGGACGCTAATCTCTGCAAATAATCCGACTCACAGCGTCAGCCTTTGGCAATCCTATGTTTTGCATATCGAGCGCACGGTCTCGTGATGCCAATGAGCGGCCGCGACCGAGGCTTCACAGATTCGATGGAGAGAAGATACAAACCGATTTGTCTTGTTCCAATTTACCACAGTACGGCCGACTGGGGCCCCGTTACTCTCGGAGAGGGCCTGGGGTCAAGCTCAATACGGTTTAGCAAGCGCCGCATTGCGACCACCCCCTTCGATATATGGCGTCTGAAACCTGCCCCGGCGGCCCAAAAGCCAGGACTCCACAAAAGAGGCCGAAGGCAGCAGTATTTTCTCACTCGCCATACGCTGGCATGATTATGCGGAAGCTGAGCAAGCGGACTCTCTGGGGTACCTAGTACTAGTTGCACGCCTTAGTGCCCGTTGCCCCGTTGCCAGTATCGGCGGTCGATGGTCGACTTATACGAATCCCTATATACATATATACCAGAGGAACGAAAGATGGCACCCCGAGCTCACCAACGGTCTTTCCACCAGGCTCTGTCAAAACTGCGTAGCGTCTTGTCTACAGTACCTGGACACCATGGGAAAATTCACGACCGCCCTGGCCCTCTTCTTGGGCGTGGCATGCGCCGCCCCGACTTCCGGGTCCTTCAACGAGACCTTGGTCGACGGTGAACTGGTCAAGCGGGCCACCAGCTTTTGGTATGCCAACATGGACCATACCGGCCAGTATCGAGGATACGCGCCCGATCTTGGCACGGACTATACCTATCCCGTTTTCATGGCCGTGAGCCCGGGAGATGGTAACGGCATCCAGAACGCCATCAACAACGCCGGAGACGGGAGCAGCCGCCATGGCGAGTGGTTGGCTTCCCAGCCGAGGGTACGTCCGCCTACTGCCTCTATGGCATAATACTGTCTGTGTTCCTGGCGAGCGAGACTAATCAGACGGGCGCGAGTAGGTGGTCTATATCCCTCCAGGAACCTATGAGATCAGCCAGACGATCCTGATGAACACCGATACCATCCTCATGGGCGATGCGACCAACGTAAGTTTGCACTTCTTCCTCAGGCACCTTTTGCATGATCGAGCTCTGCTGACACGAGAGAAACACTACAGCCTCCTACCATCAAAGCTGCTGCTGGATTCTCCGGAGGCCAGACGCTGATCTCGGGCCAAGATCCCACGACCGGTGCTGCGGGCGAGCTGTCCTTCGCCGTCGGCCTGAAGAATCTGATTCTTGATACGACAGCCATTCCCGGCGGTAAGTTTTATGCTATATCTAAGGGGGGTTGCGACGAAACGTACTCGCTTCTTCCTTTCCTGTCCTATCGCTGATCGTCTCTAGGCAATTCCTTCACTGCTCTCTACTGGGGAGTTGCTCAGGCTTGCCAGCTGCAAAATATCCGCATCACCATGGCTTCCTCTTCCAATGGCAATGGTCATACGGGTATTCAGCTGGGACGGGGCTCCACCACTGCCCTATCAGACGTTCGTGTCGAGCGTGGCCAGGTCAGTCTCTTGTTCGCCCCCGCCGAGATCGGTATGGTCTCTGACTGACGAGTGTCCCATTATTAGAACGGCATTTGGCACAATGGCCATCAGCAGGCTCTGTACAAGAGCATCTACTTCTACCAGAACACCGTTGGAATGCTCATCAGCGGCGGTGATACGATTAGTATCATGTCACCGACGTTTGACACCTGCGGCACTGGCGTCAGCAATACCGGCGGCTCCCCCTGGATCGCCCTCGTCGATGCGAAGTCTATCAACTCGGGGGTTACCTTCATCACCACTGTTTACCCGTCGTTCATCATCGAGAACCTCAGCAAGGATACCAACTCCGACATCGCCCGGGTTCCCAGTGGTACTGTGCTAGGTGCGGCCAGCCACGTTGCCACGTTCACGTACGGCAATACCGTCGGACGCAACCCAATCTACGGCGCTACGTCCTCGAGCAACACGCGCCCCGCCGCACTTGCCCCAGGCGGCAATTATCCCGTGCTTCCCGCCCCGAACTACGCCAACAACCCGGTGACCGACTTCATCAACGTCAAGGATCCCTCCCAGAATGGCGGCCATACCGTCTTGGGCGACGAGACTGTCGACGATGGTCCCGCGCTGAACGCGGTCCTAGCCTACGCTGCCGCGAACAACAAGATCGCATACATTCCCTTCGGAAAATACCAGGTTGGATCCACCCTCTTGATACCCAAGGGGTCTCGAATCGTCGGCGAGGCGTGGGCCACCATCACGGGCATCGGTAGCTTC
>FTAH01000243.1_pt1 | contig 30512 bp, 33 predicted proteins | sample 1639051 | NCBI WGS metagenome assembly FTAH01 (sample SAMEA3914812, study PRJEB12502) | metagenome | biome: forest; material: soil | place: Canada | collected 2011-07-07 | depth 0.1 m | reverse complement strand
TCGCAGAACTGCTCTGTAATGTTTTGGGTGGCTGCCATGTGAGATTAGTAGCAAATCTAATTTAGTTTTCCTTTTTTTTAAAAAAGAAAAAGAAAAAAAAGAAAAAAAATGAGAGGATTGCGCGAGGGGTTCAAAGTGATCAACTAACTCAAGGCTTCTTTGACGGTGCATGACTGTGTAACACAACTTGTTACTGTCGCTTGCAACTGTTCATTGGTGCAGACACATGTCTGATTTGTGATGGAGCAGGGAGAGCTAGCTAGAGCCTGCTCAAGGCATTGTATCTAGGTCGATGCGGCGATGATAAGCAAATACTGAACATTCCAGTTTCAAAATACAGAAGAGGCGCATACCGAGCAGGCGGGCAATGCTGAAAAAGATGATGAAGCGGAATTTGCCTGAGCGTACAGAGGAGGTACGGCGGCCAGCACCGTAAGCAGTGCGTACAATATCGAAGATGTCAATCGCTTCATAACGATGACTATACCCTGAGATAAGTGGCATTAATAGACCAAAGATTTGAAGCCCACGGAGAGACCAGTCTGGGTGGACCCTAAATGAAATATAGCTGTTCCTGACCTGATGTCCTGCTCCTGAGAAGTGCTTCCTTAGCCGGGGTCACACCGGCTGCTCAGACCTATATGACGGGCAGCCTTTCCTGAACTGGTCTAGCCAATGCAATTTGCTTGGGAACTTTGAAGTCGCGGATTCTGCATGCATCGGATTTCCATGCCGGGGCTGTCGCAGCTTTCAAATGTCAAGACAGCGGAAGACGCAGCTAGCTTCGGGATTCGAGCTGGGGTGAACGACATAGGCTCTTTCCAGAAACCACCCCATGCAGAAGTAATCCGAGGGAAAGTTGCAAGTTGCCTGTCCAGCTCTTCTGTTTCTATATGCAAACACCTAGGTCAGAAAGGCTTTAAAGCGCGAATATTTGACAAATTAAGTATCTATCGTGGTTGCCAGTCTTCTCTAGATAGCCACTATAACTCACACCGCATGAGACTCAAACTGACATGTGAAACGTGAGATGCTTATGGATTGCGAACTCGACAAGGCCTCGGGGATGCGGCCAGCTGCAAGACCTTCTTACAGCGGTATAGGGTCCTAGGGTTACTCGTCAGGAGGCCATGTATTCAGTCTCCTATTGGGTTGTCGATCCGTTCAAAATTCCGGGGGGGTTGTCTGTGCGTAACCCGGCGCGCGACGAGTGCCCTGATCAGTCACTCCAACTAACTTGATCAAGTTAGATCTCCGTTCTGCCACTGCTCTGGCCCCCTGTACTACTGCATTTCCCCTTGAACCGAGTCGCGCTAGCTGACCAAGGCTGAATTCTCCAGGCGTAGGCCCGGGGTAAAATATACGCCGTCGATCAATCTACATAAGTCTTCCCCCGCCACCACGTGCTCATCCGTTCTATAGCCGCTCTGGTACCGCTGCACCCCTTCACTCCACTACGCAACCCCTTCGACCTCTGACGATATTTTAGGGCCAGGGCCGCAGGGTAAGGTCAAGATACAATAGGTACTGTATGGGTATTTAAAGATACGCGAGGTTAAGCTTGGGCCTACCCATTTTGTATACTAACCAAATAGCGAACTTGACATTAACGCTTTAAAATCGGGGCCGGTAGGGTCATGCCAAGATGCTATACACAGGGGCAAAAAAAAAAGGGAAAAAGGCCAAACTTGGAGTTTACCATGTTTCTGTATTATCCAGTGAGCTAGTATAATCAACCTAGCTTTGACGTTCGGGAACCGGAGCCGGTAAGATGAGGCCGAGAAGCTGGAGATACACTTGGTAGATTGGATACCGCTGGATATCCACCAGAGATCGACAGCCCCTGTTGATACTAATCTACCACCTCCTAGATCAACCTGTTGATATACTCCTTTGGAACTAAATGGCCGATCCGAATCCAAGTAGGGGTAGCTCCTGGCTTCTATATATACTGGCATCAATCGCCTTGGAAACGCAGATAGTTCTAGATTTCGATCAGTCAACTCAATCATTTTACTACCTTGTGCAATCTTACTTCCAATAGATGCTAAGCTGCATTGGCACCGGTGAGCACGTTTGAGGGGTTAGCATCCTCCTTCCATTTGTCCCCATAGTATCTGTTGGAGACGCAAAACAAGAAATAGGTGAGAACTTCAGAGCCCCTCCTTTCTCGTTTCTCTTTACTTTTAGGGCGGATTGTTATCAGTTGTGTCTGGATGCGAAAGCCCAGTCTTGATAGGGTTTGTGCGATCCCAGATTGTGAAGTCGGAGCTTTACTCGAAGACACTGAGAAGCTTGAAAATTAAGTAAGTGTCTTGTGCTAGTGAACCAGGTCTATAGAAAAATAAAAGCAGGGAAACTCACGAAGCATTGTCCCTCGTATATGCTTGGTAGCCGGCCATGATGCCTAAGCACGCTGACGCTCCCGCGCCGTCGTTGTCGATCAATCCCGAGGTGCTCGCTTTCATGATGGCTCGTGCCTCTCCGCGCCGCAGCCGACGAACCCCCCTGGCGACGACCCGTCGCGCTTGTCTATCGAAGTGGACGTTTGCTGCGGAACAAGATGATGCGCCACCCGAAGGCGTTACGGTCCGTATCATCGTTGCAACTGCTGTCGTCTATAAGATTAACGTCGATCTGCGAATCTTTTTGGTTGGTGTCGGGTGGGTTGGACGGGAACAAGTTCTGGGGCGGCACGGGCACTGTGCTGATCTTGATCTTGATGTTGAGATCGTCGGTCGGGCAGCAGAAGTGTCGTCCTGCTGTCCGCTGGCGGGGCAAACACCCCTGTCATAGTGACTGCAGCGGCTATAATCCAGCAAGAAAATGCAGTCGGGTCCCCTGGGCCCTTTAGTCGAACTCGGGGTCCACCTCGTTGTTCTTGAAGGATCCGAGATTTGCTGCCATCCTGGATGCCAGGTCCAGGCGTCCAGTGGCAGCTAGATGCGTCGACTTCTTCCGCGCAGCACCACGGCTGCTACCAGCCGCTCTTGGTATCGCAGGTGCCTGTAGACCACGTCACCGACTTACGGCCTTGTGATATACGCCAGCTTTGTTGATGAAGATGTCCGCGTGGCGGAAGCACTTGTCCGTCACCGAACCGCTAACATCTTTCCCGGATTCGGACCTGTCGCAGCAGTATCTGACCGTGCCAGTGTCCGCACAGGTAAAATTATCACCACTGATGAAGCGATCTATGCTCGCGAGGATCTGCACCTGGTTGCTGAGGCACTTGGCCGAGTTGGAGCTGTCGCCGTGCACGAAGAATATGTTACCCTCAACCCACTGGAAATGCTCCAGATCGGGCATGATATCAACCTGACAGAACCGGTTGCTCCGTTCGCTCCGCACGCAGTTGATGCTCTCGCGGAGCTGAGCCGTGCCGGTCTTGCTTCATATAAGATTTGGCGTGTAGTCGCCGAGGCAGCAGGCAGCGGACGCGTCTGCCCAGTACCTCCAACGCCGTTTTGGGCCGCAAATTTGCACAGTCCCGACAGCGGGTTCAGGATGGTGTGGTGTTGGTCGCTCGCCAAGTTCGCGATAAACTTGGCCTAGCCATGCAAAGCGATTGCACCTTAATTAATTCTGGTTACAAATATTGCGTCCCAATCCCAAATTACCGGCCCACGTATACGATTGGCATCGTTTTCAGTGTGTGCTACGCTGGCAGTGCCAGCTCAGCTAGAGATTGGCATGGGCGCAATAAAAGCCACCACGACTTCCGCCTCTACTAATAGTGCAAGAATTTCGAAGGTGAGCAGGCGAGAGTCCTCGACAGCGTCTCTAGAGGCAAGGGCGAAGGTAGATGCATTTAAGGATTTACCGGCGGGCGGGATGAAATCTATAGTACGGGTTCCATCCCAAGGGGCGCAGTAACATTGGGTGTAACTACATTGTTACATAAGCTCGATAAGGTACACTACTTCATTTGTGAATCTGCCTTGCTAGTTTAGAAGCGAACCACCTTTCCAAAACGCCAGCTGCCTTACCCCACAGCCACCGTAGTCAGTACCATGGCAAACCTACCTAGGTGCTCCATCGAGCGAGAGGTACAGTTCACCAAACCTGTATATCTGTCGGGGTTGGCACTGAATTTAGGGTCAGCGACAGACACAAAAACAAGCATTCGATGAAGTGTTGCAACAGATCCCGAGGACCATGATAGAGGCTGCGTGGTATAAAAAAAGGCGACAGGAAGTATTTGTCTAGCTCGCAGCACCCTAAGAGTAATTGGGCTGAAGGGGGGCGCAGTTACTGTTGGTTGATCGCAAAGGCTGGCGGCGACTCGCCGTGCCACTGTGACCATCGAAGGCCAATAATCGAAAAAGCATAAAAGGGCACATTCACCAGACTCTGCTGAGCTGCTGTTTCCCACATTCCATATGCCTAATCCCACATGAGAGAACCCCGAGGAATATAAAGAAACATGGCATACGAATGGTCAGAAAGCGACTTTTTCATCCTTCGTCAAGACATTTCTCAATTACCCACTCAAGGCTGGGGAAGACTATATTACCTCGATGAAAACACCAATGCCATCAGTATCAAGGAAGTGAAACTTACTGAGCTCTCCTCTCATCCCATACAGACATATGACGTGTTCGAGACCGACAGCATCCAGGACGATACACAAATGATGGGCTACAGCCCGAATTATACAAGGAGATTTTACCTTGGTTTCCCAGACGAGGTGAAGAGCGGCTTCCGCCAGGCTGTCGACGTCTGTCGGGGTCTCCCTTCCCGGGCCCCTAAATCAGTGGAAGCAGTAGACTCGGCTCTCCACGCCGCAACCGGAATCTCTCTACTCTCGTCTCCCCTCATGCGCGAGCTCCTCCTCTTCATCGCCATCGGCTGCAACTTTCTCCCTTCGCGCAGAACCCGCCACCAGGCCGAGACGATTTACACCATCGCCACCGCCGGGCCGCCTTCGTCTGAATCTCTGCCCCGCGAGATCCGCGGGCATATCTCCTACGGTGGGGACACTGGAAGCCCGCGCGCCGAGGCAGGTCTCATCAGGGGCGGATGGAAGAAATCAATTGGTAGCTATAGGATCCTGTTGGCCTTGACGGAGGACGCCTTTTCTCGCGACAGCTACCTAGAAGGAGACGCCCGAGATCTGCTTAACCTGTTAATCGAACGGGGCGATATAAGCTTTTCGTCCGGCCCAAGTGGCTTATTCTGCTCTTTCCTCGTCGACCTGGCAAATGAAGGGAGTCTGACGGTTCTACGGCTCTTGCTCGGCAAAGGCGGGTATCTACCCATTGAGAAAGTGCCCCAACAGACCCGTGCGGATATGCTTATGGCTGCTGTATCTGAGGCGAGCTCCGCCAACTTCCCGAACCAGCAGCCCGTGATCGCCTATCTTCTTGGGGAATTGAAAATCGACCCGGATTCCCAGGGGCTTCACATGGCGGGAACCAAACCAGGAGTGTCCCAGATGCGTCAGACAGCCTTGCATGTGGCTGTAAGAAATGGGTATACCGAGACGGCGGATCTGCTTTTGCAAATGGGAGCGAGCATGGATGCCAAGGACGAGGAGGGGAGAACGCCTCAGGAGAAGTAACCGCCGACAGCGTGATATAGATTTGCATGTTAGGTGGTTCAATATCCAGCAGATTTAAGCGAGGTAGAAGAAGAAGTATATGTCAATGAAGTGTAGCAATTACTGGTAGAATTGCTGACTTGACTCATGTCCAACTTTCCAGCATGGGGCTACCCTCGATGTTTGCGGAGCGTGGCGCGACAGGTAATTTATCCAATAAATTGAGTATTGTGATTGAAGCCAATCAGCTGTTCCTAGCTAGAGTGGCTGCCTTAAGTAACAGTAGTTCAAATATCATGACAATAAAGGGCGTTCGGTCCGCTGATAACTGCCCTAGCTTTCATCCCAGTCTTCCAGGCAAGCATTGACTGTAGCTCGAATATCCAAACTGATCCGACCACTTGCTCAAATTCTCAATATGTTTCGAACTGATTCCTCTGTTTGTCTTGATGAAGATTGTTTCGAAGGGATGGATACTTGCACCGTCATACGCACCCTCGTGTTGAGGGTCCCATGCGCCTAGCGGCTCGCAGAATTCTACCGCATTGCCCTCTGGCGCCGTTTGGTATTTGGTGAGAAGGACGTCAACTTTCTTTCCCGCGCCTAGTATAATACCAGTTGCTGCAATCTCAGCTTCTACGGCGTCTTGCCGGTTTGCGAAGCATTGCGACAACCCTTTCTCGATCCAATCCGGATCATCTTGCCTGTAGTCGTCGGGGCGCGGGAAATCCTGGGGATGTGAGTAGAGGACTTCCATCCAGTCATCGTGCCGTGGGCTTGTTGGCGGCGGATTCAGTAATAATGAGAGCCCTTCACTATCGGTTGCCCAGACCATGGATTGTACATGCGGCGTCGGCCAGCAATTAAGCGAGATACCGACCAGCTGTGGCAAAATTAGCAGGTCAGCCTTTGCATGAGCATGTCTGTCTCGGCATATATGCATTAGAGGGAGCCAAAGGCGCGGAGGTAACGGCACCTTTACGTCTTCGGTTATTCTCGAGAGCAGTCTTTCCGTCCAGCAGATATTGTCGGCCCATGGTGGCATAAACGGACCACGCACGCTGGAATTCATAAGAATGAACCGTTTATAGTGTTTCCACAGATTGTAGGATGATAGCACCTCGGCATGTGCGCCGAGATCGTAGCAGGAGTTGTTTCTATGAATGAATCGGATACTCGGGTCGGATGGGAGAAGCGTATCTGCGTCAGTCTCGCCATTGAATATGAAGATAAAGTCGGCCTGATGGTGTAGCCCGTGGGTGATGAAGAACTGAAGGTTCTGTCGCGCCTCTGGAGTCTCGCTGTAGACATATGTAATGAGGGGCCTGTCGTGTTCGACAACGCTTCGATGCGAATCGGTGGTGGAAGTATGAGAGTTGGGAAAAAATGAGGACGGGTCTATCGTATTGAGTGCATACGATGGCAACCAAAACTTCGCCTTGTCAGCATTACCTGGTTAGTCGTGACCAGGTGGGAAACAAGATTTGCACCGTACCAAGAGCATTAACCCAGCAGTCCATACAACTAGCAGAAGACAGCCAGAAGTACGAGACCGAGAATGACTTAACATCGTGCCCTAAGTTCCTTACCGCAGTGAAGTTCGAGCACTGGAGAGCATGAGGAATGCGGGAGCGGCTTGGGAATGGAAAGCGAGACCAGATCCAACATGTCTAATTTATTGAACTAGAATATGCGACCACACTTTAGTGCTGGGCTTGTCGGAAGTGTCTAGAGACAAGTCCTTTGTTCGTTTAGCAGATGCAACCGGAATGCCGACAAAAAACAGTCTGGTGCCGCTAAGCGTTTTCTACAGCGGCTGGGCTCAAACAAAGGAATCAACAGCCGATTAACGTGTTTTAAACAAAGAGCGCCAATTTCTAAGGTGCCGGAGTAGGCCAGAAGTGGCCCTATAAATCTGGATATCTTGTAGCGTAGGGACCTTTATAAGACATTTACCGAATTCGGTCTGTACCTTTCCTTACTTGTTGCCCAACGTCATCTTAGGCCTCTGGCGGCTGGCTTTCTTTACCAGGCTTTGTGCACGACCTCAGACATTTTCATTTCACTTAGTTAACTAATTTTCTCACCCGTTGCTTTGTGATAAAGCTACGCGTATATAGCAGCCTGGCGACCTCTGAAGCAGCTTGAGATGGCAGATGACCAGCGAAATCATTACTTGGAGACTTACAATAATCCAGGTACAGTAGTCTTGCGTCACTTGAACCGAGTTCTCGAGCTAAGTAGAGAGCTGTACGGTCGCGTCTGAGATTTGACCGTTCTTGCTTGTCAAACTGGGAATACTGAGGTAGTTAGAGCCAATTCGATTACATTGTTACCTTATTCGCTAGCAACAATATAATCTTCCGATCTATTGTTTACTGCAGCATTTTCTTCCTTTTTTTTTTTACAAGCTTATCTCGATATCCAGCTATTGGTTTCATCGCTTGAACAACCCACTTTACAGTTTATTACAAGTTTTCCTCAATAGGATGAATACTTCTCGTCCCTGGACGGTATTAATCTCGCAACTACATAAGCAAATATCTCTCCGTATCTAGAAGAGATCTAGCCTCGCCACATACTAGTGTGTGACAATGATTCGTTATTACTTTGAAGTCTGACTGCCCAGGGGGAGTGTCATAGGATACTAGCTCTTCAAATATGGTCGTTGCGGGCCGAGTTATTGGCGGTTTCTACATCGAGGCTCGCGGGAATCTCGAAGATATTAACGACTGTCGTAAACACTACGATTCCTTCCTATTGAGAATACTTGTCCTTGCTACATAAGTGTGGTACCTACTGGTAGAAATTATGCTCTACATTTTGGTTTGGACCAAGCATTGACTGGCACTGACACTTGGCACCCTGCCACAGGCAATGTTCGTCAGGGCTGTGTTAATCCTTGTCCGCGGCATAAGCGCTTATTTGCATGCAACCCTGTACGGGCCCACCAGTGAGGGGTGTGCGGCGCGTAATTACCATGCCAAGGAAGCGAGTCGTCGTGGTCATGTATCTCCAGCAGGCACAAGACTGCCTAAGAAATTCATCGGCGCGGGCACTCCTACAAGCCGCGTGCTACAGTATCCGTCAACTGCCGCCCCGTGTGACTACCGGATTATCGGCGGCCCCGAAACGCGTGTTCTGTTTTTATATCAGTTTGCCGGTTTGGAGTTGACGCCTCGGTCCCACAATGCCTGACTTTCGGAGCCTCTTTCACCGCCATCCAAGCTCTGAGGATAAGGAGAAAAGCAGCGGCGCCGGATCGAAGCCAAGAAAAGATGCCCCGAATGTGCAGCAACCGAGGACAGATACAGGTGAGAAGACAGTATACCCTACCACCGGGTTGGAAGGTCAGTCGGTTTGTCGACGCTCACCAGAGGCTTAGTGAGCTCGGCGCCCCGGTCGCCGCACCGGTCGCCGCCTGCGAGTATTTCACCTCCGGCGCCACCCGCAGCTAGCGAGGTCCTGACCTCGCGGGCTGAAGACGGAGCCGCTTCCACCTCGGTCGCTGAGGCGGGGAGCGAGCCGGAGACCCTGCCACCACAACGGGTAGCCGAATCCGCAACAGCTCAGCCCGAGGGGCCCGCGCCGCGGGATCTGTGGCGTGATGCCATGCAAAAGCGCCCCGAGGAGGAGCGAAAGAGGCTCCAGATTAACGATCTAGAGTCCGTGCCGCTCGAGCGGCAGATCCACGAGTTGATAAATATCACCAAGCAGCGCCAGAAACAGTGTGAAGACAAGTTTTGGAAATTTACTATCGGACGGCATGAGTTCATCCTGCGTGACTACACGGTTAAGATTGTGGACTGCCTGCAAAAGATCGGAGACGTCGCCATCCAGTTCGCGCCACCGCAGGCCAGCACGCCATGGGCTGTCGTAAAGGCCCTCATGCAGGTTAGTTCCTATATCTATCTAGCCTCCTTTCCCTCTCTCTAGGGCCAATGTGACTAACGTGAGCTGGTGGATAGGTCCCTGTCATCGAGTCTGCGCAGATGTGGGCACTGCTCGCTAGTACCGACAGGATCCTCCGCATCATCAACCGCGGACAAGTGTACGAACACGTATTCACAGCTGCCACGACAGAGAAGGCAGCGATAGATAACCTCGAGACCGTACTCCTGCAGGTCTACGGTGCCGCGCTGGAACTTTTGTTCAATCTGACTAAGCTATTTGCAGTCGGCACCGCCTCGCGCACAGCACATGCTATTCTACACCCCAGTGAAGTCAAGGATCTGCTGGCGAAGCTGGACGAGCTGGAAACGGCGCTTGATCTAGAGGTGCAGGCGTGTCAAGTCGCGCGGAGCGCAGCAGCCGACGACAGACTGGAGCGAGATGTGCGCGTGGCGACGGATATCCTCCGTAGCCTCGACCGGCCGCTCGTACGTATTGACGAGAATGTAGGCAGTCTGCTGGAGCGTGTTCAGCAAGACGACCAGCTCAATCTGCTCGAGTGGATCTCACCGGTGCCTTACTCCAAGCACCACACCGCGATCAAAGAAGCCCGTACTTCCGGCACGTGCGAGTGGCTTCTGCAGCACAAAAGCTTTGCCGAGTGGCAGGATGACAGCTTTTCGGCCATCTTGTGGCTTCAAGGTTCTCGTGAGTTGGCTTCCTATCTTTGTCCGCCATTTATTTCTCGCTAACCTTGCCCCCCAACCAGCCGGCTCTGGAAAGACCTTCCTTACCTCCAAAGTTGTGGACCAAGTCTCAAGCTTGTTAAGTACCGCTAATGAGGAGGGGTTTGCTTTTTTCTATTGCAAGAGGGACGAGGAGAACCGTCGCAACCCTCTGTCCGTCCTCCAGAGCTGCGTGCGGCAGCTCTCCACGCCCACGGCCCGCTCCAACGAGATGCGAGCCATGCTGCGCCGCCTCTGCCACAAGACGCGACTGGAAGGTGGCAATCTCAGCTTTGCCGCCTGCAAGCAGCAACTGCTCGAGTCGGTCAACCTCTACCCAAAGACGACCATCGTCTTGGATGCGCTGGACGAGTGCGACCCCGATACGCGTGGCGAGCTTGTCGAGACAATTGACTATCTGTTGTCGGAGGCGAGGCGTCCGCTCAAGGTTTTCATATCCAGCCGGCCCGATGGCGATATCCGTGACTGCTTCGCCGCACGGCCCACCGTCGCTATTGACGCTACCGACAACCACAGCGACATCCAAAAATACATCGGCGAGGCCATCATTAAGCACAGACGCTGGAACCGCATCTCTAAGTCGTTGAGGGACGACATTATCCGTACTCTATCCGATCGCAGTGGTGGCATGTGAGTCATTGTTCCGTGGAGCTGATAGTCTTCTTTCGAGTTATGGGAGCGGCGCGTCGGAACGACACCGTTGTACTGACTATCAACACGCAGGTTCCAGTGGGTATTCCTGCAAGTGAAGCAGCTCCTCAAGCAACAGACCGAGTCAGCTATCCGCAATCAGCTCGGGAAGCTCCCTGAAGGCCTCAAGGAAGCGTACGATGAGATATACGGCGAAATAGCCACTCGGGATGCCCACGAAAAGACACTAGCCGATAGGGCTTTCATGTGGGTCATGTGTGCGGTGACGCCGTTGAATAACGACGAGCTTTTTGATGCAGTGCGTCGCGATGGCGTATCGACAGAGTTAGCCGACGAGGTTGACGAGGACCTGCTGCTGGACATCTGCAATAATTTGCTGGTGCTAGACTCGCAGCGGCAGGTCTGGCGCTTCTCGCACTTGTCGGTGCAGGAGTATTTTGAATCACAGCACTGGAGCCTCTGGGACGCGCACTGCTTGGCGTCCAAAGTTTGCCTCGTCTTTCTAATTGAGACATTCAAGGACCCCATCAGTGTCAGCAAGCCGGAACACAAGTCGAGCGAAGAACCCGCTGCCAAGTCGGAGGAGCCTGGTGGCAACCCGACTGTCGGACAAGAAGGCGACTCGACACCAGGACCCGAGGCGTCGAGCCCCGCCAGCTTCGGGCCACCACGTACAATCGAGAACCCCAAGCACACATTCCAACGATATGTCGGCTATAATTGGACGTCGCATGTGCAGGCTCACGAGGGCCGTACGCCCGACCCCGAGCTCGTACGTCTCCTTAAGACGTTCCTCGGCTCTCACAGCGAGGGCAGCGAGCAGTACCGAGTATGGCAAAAGCGCTTGTCTGGCGGGTGGCTTTCCGAAACGTTCTCAATCTTCATCCTCCTCTTAACTGGGGACCTGTCGATGGCACAGCCGGTGGCCAAGTACCCTGGAGTACCGATATGGACTATGTGCCAGTTTGGCTTCTACACCCCGCTCCTCGACTGGTGGCAGCAGGCCGAGATAGACATCTCGCAGACCAACAAGATCGGCCAGAACTTGCTGATCGCAGCTATAGATGGCGGGTGCAAGCCCATCTGCGAGATTCTGGTGACTCGAGGAGTACCCGTCGATGCACTCATGCCCAAGGGTGACTACGGCAGCGCCCTCGCGGCTGCTGCTGCGTCCGGTTTGGTTGAGATCGCTGATTATCTACTCAAGCAAGGCGCCGACGTAAATCAGCTGCTGATAGCCGGTACCTATGGCAACGCGTTAGCGGCGGCGGCATCTCATGGCCGTAGCGACGTGGTGAAACTGCTGGTGGATCATGGCGCAGATGTAACGATCCAGCTGTCCAGGGGCAGTTACGGAAACGTAGTCACGGCGGCTGCGCTGAGCAGCAATGTGGCCATTGTCGAGTTTCTGGTGCAGCGCGGCGCTGACCCTAATGCCTTGCCACTGCACGACGAGTACGGCAGCGCACTAGCGGCGGCGGCCGCCGGTGCAGTGGAAGACACCACTATGCTAGAATTCCTACTCGGGCAAGGGGCGGACGTGAATCTACGTTTGGAAGGTGGAAAATATGGCAGTGCGCTCGCTGCCGCGGCCATCCACGCCGGCGATTATCCCACAATTCTTGACTTCCTCATCAAGCAAGGGGCCGAAGTCAACATGACGCTGCCTGGACAATATGGGAGCGCTATGATAGCCGCCGCCACGAGGATAAGCTCGGTGGCCATCGAGTTCTTGATCCGACGCGGCGGAGACGTGGTGGGGCAGGTCGACTCCGGCAAGTTCGGGAGCGCCTTGATAGCGGCGGCGGCCGAGTCGAATGAGTCGACACTCGAACTGCTCATCAAGCACGGCGCGGACGTGAGCGCGCAGATACCCCACGGGGAGTTTGGGAGTCCCCTCGTGGCTGTAGCTGCCAGCTCATACGTCGGGAAGATGGAGGTGATCATCAAAAACGGCGCCGATGTGAATGCTGCTGTTCCCTATGGGCAGTACGGCTTACCCGTGATTGCGGCGGCCACGCGGGTCTCCTTCTATGAACCCTTGCAGTGCCTGCTCGATCACGGCGCCGACGTTAATGCGCAGACCGCGTTTGGTGATTACGGGTACGCCATTGTTGCGGCAGCCGCGAAATCTGACCTCGGTATGATCAAACTTCTCGTCAAGCACGGCGCCGACGTGAATGCGGTGGCCCCCTGTGGGACCCACGGTACTCCTCTAGCTGCTGCCAGGAAAAGAGACAGCGCTGATATTGTCAAATATCTTATCCAGCATGGCGCTGTTGAAGCCTCTTAGTATAGAATGTTTTCCGTCGAAATGTCAATATGGGGGCAAGGTAACACTTGGGCTGCAAATGAACAAGGCGTAGACGTTTTATACATGTAAATACGCTTGGCCCCTCTCATAGATACTGTATAGACTAAGACCAGGCTCGCTGATGCGATTGAACCTGGCAAGCCAATAAGGTCGAGCCAATTTGACACCAGTCAAAGTTGCATGAGTGATGTATAGAACAAGGTAATTGCCCATGAATGTAAGCCTGTTAGAGCACATGTACAATATATCTCTACAATACGGATTTAACTGGGTAGTATTTGTATATAAACTCAACTGACTAGATATCTTTATCACCGCCGAGGGGGACCAGCCACGAAAAAGAGACAACGTAAACTTTACCTGCGGTATACCGAGGTCAACGGCTCTCGTGGAGTGAAAAGTTCGCTGGGCAAACAAAAAATTACCTGATGATTGTGTTTGCCACGACAGACGATTCATAGTAGTCACCAGTGAAGCTGTAACAATATCGGTCGTCCGGTGGCGGAGAATAGCGAGTAGACGTTCCAGACCGCGAATATTCAGTATTACGATCTGTGTCAAAGTCATCTTCAGATGGGGCTTTCAGAACAATGAGCCCCCATATCCATGTACCATAGGAAACAACCGGCTTCTCAGCTGTTTCCTGGGCCGCTGTGTCTTCTTCTCCGTCTTTGTTCTCCTTTTGGCCGTCATGCTCCTTGTTGCCCTTGTCGCTCCTGTCACCTTCGAGGTGCTTCTCGATAGCTTTGTCGCTATCTTTGACTTCAGAATTTGAGCCCTTAGTGCTGGGCGGGCTGGAGTCTGGAATTTGGCTTCCGGTGCATTCCATTGGTTTCTCGGAAGAATACTTCATCACTCCAATTCCAGTCAAAACACTGACTATAATGTGCGACAGAGCACCAGCAAGCCATCTTATGGGACCAGAAAAGCGTAAATAGCTCCTGGTGTCTACTAAGTCGTTAGTTAAGAGACTCACGACGCCGAGGGGTTCCCAACACGGCGGTATGTATTGGTGTGTGCTTACCACCAGAATGTCTGCTGATCTCGAAGCGGAGGCGCGTGAACGCATTGGATCCCCCTTCACCGTAGATGAGCGGCATATAGATGCCAAATACCCCCAGTAGCGAGTAAGCCATATCCTCTTCCCTCGTAGTCTGGCGGTTTTTTATCCATGAAAAGCGCTCCTCGACGCTGAACCGGGACAGAGAAGTTCCCTGCAAGGCGGAGAGGCGGATCCCTGTGATTTCGTGGATCTGTCGCTCAAGACTTTTCTTATCGCCGATTCGGTTGCCTTCTCTGGAAAAGAATTCGACTGATTCCGGAGCAAGAAGCTCTTGCAGTGTCCAACCTCGAGTGAACCACTTGCTATCCCGAAAGGCCGATTCCCACGGAACCTGGCTCACCTCGCTATTAAGATCGATCGCAGGACTCGGAACATCCGACAGATATACATAGCATTTTGCGGCATTGCGATACCACTGAAACATAGAGGTGATCGCTTCCTGCAACTCGGCACTGCTTGACTTGTCGATGCAGCATGTGTCTACCCAGAAGTATCGTAGCCCGTCACTAGCTGCCCTCTCCGCACAGAACCGGAGCTTGTTATATGCGGCCTTGCCCTTGCCCTTGCCATTCGTGATGTCTTTGAACTTCACTTCCTTTGCGCTTGGGCCCCACGTGTGCGATAAAATGGCGTATGGCGGGATGCTGTTGCCAAACAGTTCACCTGTCAGGCTGAGCTCGCCCGTACTTGTCCGCTGCAACAGGCGCATCACAGGTTATTCCCAATTAGTGCTCGAGGAAATGCGCTTGGCTGACGCTGACGGTCAAAAAGATCAACTGCCACAACTAGGGTAGCCCATCAACCGAAATGCGAGAACTTCTGTAGACCGATGAAATGGATTTATCGTTGCAAGAGTCCGTCGAACCAGGCTGGTCGGGATTGCGATAAACGGTCAGCAGCCCGCGGTGACCAACCAGGGGCGTTTGCATGCGCCACACGTTTGCCTTAGTACTGGGCCTGCCTAGGGACTGAGCCAAGAGCGCAGGCAGTATTCATATTACCCCGCTGTGGTCGACCGAAGTACGCCCATACCCTGCATCGACTTCGTGTAGGTCCAAGCGAGCCCCCGAGAAGCGCCAGCAGAAGATTGCCCAAGTCCCTTCGGGGACCAGGAAAAAGTGTTTCTCCGAGTGTTCTCTCCATCTAACTTCGTTGATCTATCTTCTTTTATCCTGACATTATTAACTCGGTGGTGGTTAAGACAGGTAAGAAACAGACTTGAGAAACTGCGGCATCGGTCTCTTGGTCTTGCAAGATGTTCACATTAGCGTCCCGCATTCTCAGAACCATCTCCCCGAGCCCAATTAAAACGGTAGGCTATAAAATGATCTGGCAATTCGAATGATACGCGCTTCCACGGCTCTGTGCTGCGTAGAATATCTATCCTCTCAGAACTTCCTCCCAATTACACGCCGTACTGGAACGAACTGTGGCAAGAGAACTTGTCTATCAGGTGGTGCAGCTACGTTATTCGCGCAAACGCTTCTCATCGTGAGCATGCTGATTACATCTTCCCTGTTCTCGCAATACTACATCGCCTACACTCACCCTCGGCCACTCCGTGCTCTGCAAGCAATAAAGTGGACCATTTCGGTATTAACCAGTAGGATCTAGCAAGAAGCTAAAGTCTATGCATCGGCAAGCTGAACGTTATCAGTCTAGGCTCTGTTTTAGCGTGTAGGGCTGAAGGAATATGCGAAAGTGTGCATCCAGTAATGTACCCTGCGATGGTTGTAGCACAGGACACTGGGAGTTAAATATCAAGGTAGGAAACAGCGTTTCCCACTTTCTTGTGTTTCCATGTGGCTCGAATCGCTCCAGTCGCCACATACCATCCATCAACATGACCAGCCCCAAACGAACGGTGCTGATCACCGGCTGCTCAGATGGCGGCCTAGGCGCTGCTCTAGCGGTCGCCTTCCACAAAGCGGGGCAGAAAGTGTATGCGACAGCTCGAAATCCAGCGAAGATGCAGGAGCTCGAGGCCCTCGGCATTGAGACCATCACCCTCGATATACTATCGGAAGCCTCCATCGCCGCATGCGTCGCCAGCCTGTCCGCTCTCGATATCTTGGTCAATAACGCCGGCCAGCAGTTTGTAAAGCCGCTAGTGCACGTCGACATCGCCGAGGCGAAGAAGCTGTACGATATTAACGTGTGGTCGCATCTGGCGGTCACGCAGGCGTTCCTGCCGCTGCTCCTGAAATCAGCCAACGCTGTCGTCGTGAACCAGACATCCGTGACTGCGGTGACTCCGATACCATTTCAGGGCGTGTATAGCTCCTCGAAAGCCGCACTCGCGATGCTGACTGGCGTACTACGACTCGAGCTCCAACCGTTCGGCATCAAAGTGGTCGACTTGAGGACGGGGCACGTCAAAACCAATCTAATCCGGAACGTGCAGGAGACGGGCAACACGCAGCTGCCGGAGGGATCTATTTATGATCCAGCGAAGGAGGTAGTGAATGAAGTGATGCGCCAGGAGGGATTCATCGATGGGGGTATGGCAGCGGAGCAGTGGGCAGAGCAGGTCGTGCAAGATTTGCTAAAGAACCCCGCGCAGGTTATTTGGCGAGGCGAGTCGGCGTGGTTGACACGTATTGCGGCCATGCTGCCCTACGGGGTTTTTGATGGGATGCTGAAGAAGGTGGGTGGGCTAGACAGAGTTGAAAAGATCATGCAAGAGGCGGCGAAGAAGTGAGGTAGTGGAGGGAATAAGAGCAAAGTTCACGCCTTCAAGAGAACTTTTCATCGTTCTTCAATCGTACGAAGCGTGAACAGAATAATATTAGCTGACTATCTTCGCTGCCAAAATTCCCGGTCGTCTTCTCCTCCCGCTCTTCTGCATAGTTTTTTTTTCGCTGTCAAGAATCATTGTCATTGAGGAGCGAGAAAACGTAATAGTTGAGGAAGCCTATTTGCATGACCAACTACTGGCATTATTCTGGTTCTTTGTCGAGTCCCACACGGCCCTCTGCGGCCAAGGGCATAGGGGCCTCGTGCGGTTCACCGTCAAGGTATTGCCGTTATAAACTGTTGCAATTACTGAGTCCACCGGCTTGCCATTCTCCACCCAATCTACCAAGGCCAAGAATATGTCATATTTCTCGTCTTTGACGTGGCCTGGCACTGAGTAGCCGGTCGAGTAAGTCGGGTATAGCAACGCGGGCTGCCCAGCTCCGGCAAAGTACCACGGAGCATTCACATTTGCATCCGTCGATGCGCAGTGATGCATGCCAGGAACTTGGAAGTAGCGGAACCAGTTCTGTAGAGTCCCGCCCATAGCATTCTGGGTCGCGTTGTAGTATATATTGGATCCCTTCGTCGGGACAACGCCGTCCGCGAGGCCATGATAGAGAACGATCTTGCCACCACGGGCTCGGAACTGAGAAATATCGTACTGGTTTGCCGTGGGATGACCCGGATCAAGGCGCACCGAGTCCCGGAAAACCTGGTCGCTGAAATTCTGCCATGTCCAGTTCGGATTATTGTACAGCATATATTTTTCCCACTCTTGGTCAAAGCCACTGGGCAATCCCTCGGCCAAGCTGCTGGCAAAGTCGGCTTCGCTGCCTGGTATGGGCCCAGGATAAACAAAAGTACCATCAGCAAGCACGTAGTCGCTGTAGACTTTCATTGCGGTGTTGATCTGGGCTGCGGTAAGACAATTGTTTGGGTCGACTCCAGGTTGCCCACATTGTACCGAGGCAAAACTAGTGATGGTGCAGTTGTCCAAGCTGATAATCCCATCCGTGACGCCGTCCAAGTTGTCGCACTGCCGCTGTGCTAAGTTCGCCATGACAGTCCATTGGGCTTGGTAGATGTCCTTAGGGTCTCCCTCAGGCAAGTTGTAGGTGCCCAGATGCGAATACCACGGATTAAGATGATCAGACTGCCAGGCGGGAGCTCCGACGAGCACGCCATCGAAACTCGTCTGGTTGATCTGTATCTGCTTGAGCCCTTGGCGGCCGCCTGTGGAGCAACCAGTGTAGTACGAGTATGATATTTTCTTGCTGTAGTATCGCTCGGTCAAGAGCTTTCCGTAGTACGTAGAACCATTCAGGGCCGCATACCCCCAGTCCAACTGTGCTCTTTGGTTTCCAGCGGACCAGCTGAGATCTCCCACGCCCGACGAATGTCCAGTGTCTGTTGAAAGAGTTGCCATGTTGTAGTTTGGGCCTGGTGTCATATCTACCCAGTTTATGCCGCCGAGGAAAGCATAGTTCCCAACCACTAGAAACCTACCGTTCCAGTTGCTTGCGGTTGGAAGGAAGAGCCCGAATCGATAGTTTGAAATATTTACAGTAATCGCACAGAGTTGCGGTAAGTTGTAAGCATAGTTGGGCTGGGCTAGATCGGACGATCCCTCGCCATAGCAACCGCCTGTAACAGTGGACACCTTTTCTATGACAGCACCAGGGGGGAGAATGCCAGAGAAGGTTGACGCAACGCATCTCCCGGACGGCCCACCGCCAGGACACAAATTCTGCGCCAGAGCGTGTGTGGCAAGCTGGAAGAAAAGGATGCATAGATGCATAGTCATATTATGTAAGATAAATGAGTACCAGAATATAATATATTGAAATTTATCTGGAGTGCTATTTGGGAACTATTGAAGAGTGGATTTACTACTCTACTTATATTAAACGAGACCATGGCGTGATAGTCCAGGTAGTCCATATAAGAACACGGGGCGGTCGAGCAGGCTTGGCGTAGGTAAGCGCAAAAGCACATAGCGTTCCGAGTGTGACTATACGGCGGCCTGGTGACGGTCTAGTCAAGTTAAAGTGATCATTCCCTACGCCTCCTCATCGGCTGCGCTCTCCCATCTTGCTTCTCAGGGCCAGAGCTGTCCTGAGTACGTCGGCATTGGGGCCAGATGTAGCCATAATAGTGATGGTTATGGCGGCGGATGACCACTAGCCCCAGCCCGAAGGCATGGACTACGTTACATTGCTGCGACTCTGATGGTGAATAAAAATACGGAAATGCCACGCCTAATAAGCGACCCCGACCAGATTTTCACGCTGATCTTAGCAATGCTTGGGAACGAGTATACGCTCCCGTGCCAAACGAGGGATCCAGAGCCGAGTTTGCCACCGCGCACGCGGCTCAGATGTACCGCTGGGGCCTCGGGTACGGCACGGTGGTGTAAGGCGCATGGCTTCGAGGCGAGGTCGCATGGCGCTCACGCGTGCTGAGTACGACGCTGCCATTCGGTGCCGAATAACGGATTCTTGACGCGGCACGTCGAGTATGCGGGAGGGGGGTCTGAACATTGGTAGAAAACGCGGGGAAGGTGGCCATTGTGACAGATTTTGACAGCTCCGACTGAACGGGTGAGAAAACTGAGAATGACGGTGTGGGGTCTTGGACACCTGCGCTTATAGTCTGCTTGGCGAGCTCCGCGGATAGAAAGGGATCCGAGAATCATCTCCGAGCCCTCGTCTGAAAAACCTTGGATGCGGAGGTGATTTGCAGAGATGTTGCCCAGTATTGAGTAAGTTGACATCGGGAGACTCTCCTACTTGATGTGGAGTGCGGGCCTCAGTAGTATCCGACATGACAATATCGCCGTGTGAGACGCCTGTTGGTTCAATCACGAAAAAAAAGGAGAGACAGGTATCATGATGGTCCCACCAACTTTTCTCTCGCTAAATATGCTGAGGGCTTGGGGATCGTGGTACCGATGGTCGAGCCCAAATGTTTATTTTTCAAGCAAGTGTCACTCGTGAGCTAAATCATTTCTGGTCGACCTTGATCTCGATTGCCATCTCAACCCGGTCTACCCTTCTCAGATATGGATTCGCTGACGGCCATGTTCTGTAGCCGAGAATTTGAATAGAGGGTAGATTTGGCAAGTTGGCTCAACTCAACCCATGGCGCGTGTTGATCCAGGCGACCACCTCGGCCGCGGTCTTCTTATGCTCAGATGACGTAAACTTTGCTAATTGTATCACCCACATGGAGAAGAGGGCAAAAAGTCTCCCTGCCATCTTGCCTTGTTGGCTCTGTCTTGACTGTCTTTTTTCTTCGTTGCTGTATGTGAATCCCAAGAGCTGCGGGAACGAGGAGAGAACCGCAACAGAGAGCACACCGATCCACTCGTGCTGTTTCTGTACCATGGACCTGTCGCTCTCATCCATTTGCGCGCGGTTCTCCGCCGCAGCGGCGAATAAAAGGACGTCGATCAGGGACTCGCGGAGAACGATCTGGCTTGCCGCATAGAAATTCCATATATAAGCCTGTACTGGAAGTCAGTCTCGGCGTGCTTGTTTGGAGTATAATCACATACCAGCCACAGGTCGTCGTATGTCAAAAGCCGGGGATAGGGGAACCGCGGAATCGGGAATGTCGGCGATTCACCGGCTTCTCGAGCTTGCACGATATTCATTGGGTCATCCTCCTTTGGTTTCCACACTTCTGTCATCTCTGATGCCCAGGTTTCAACATTCACAAGAAGATCTTGCATTTCCTGGGCGAGCTCTCGCGCCTTTGCTGCTTTCTCTAGCCGCAATGACTCATCGCCCTCGCTGGCTTCCGTGAGTGTCCTGGCCGAAGCGCTGAGTACGTTCATGTGAAGAACATGAGTACAGATGCGTAGATCTGGTCGATCAATATTGAGCCTCCTTATCCATTCAATCTGCTCTGCGTCTGGCTGCTCGCGGAATAAAGTCTGCCAAAATTGCAGTCGGTAGTGCGTCAGGCGCCAAAGAGAGAGGCGCGTGGGGCTGTAGAGCTGCTGCTCTCCTCGTCGGTGAAGGACATGACGGATCGCCTCACCGTGAGGGCTGGACAGATCATTCCGGGCCAGATACATCAACTAATCCCAACAGCTCTTAGCAGTCAATCCCAGATATAAGATAGATTGGGAAATCACCTCGAAATTGTCAATCAGCAACATCGCAGAAAGAATGTGATCATCATCCAGGTTCTGCTGATCAGCAATGATTGCTCGCATACTGGTGAGGGCGGCCCCATAACTGTGTCGGGCCTTGATGTGGAATGGAACATTTCCAGCACTCTCTTCCCTCAGATCCGCGAACGCGACAGCTCTAATGGCTAGCCAAAGGACAGAGTCAGGCTCGGCACTCTGGAATAGCATGGGAAGTTCATGCATGTGACCTGGTCAATTTCAAATTAGACACTTAGTGCGGTTGACATTTACTGGCAGAGGTGAGCAAATTACTCACCGGGGGTTCCTCCGTGATTGCTCGGATGAAGAATCCAGTTAACGAAGAATCTTTCTACCGCCCTGGTTTCGACATCCCGTTTCAGAGGTTCTGGCACATGCCCAAGTGCGTATTCGTTGAGCCACGAGTAGTCTTTCTGCCCCGAATCGTCGGCTGCATCGCCTGTGGTTTGACTCAACGTACTTTGAACCACGGCCAGAGACGAGCTTGAAGCCGCTATCGGATCGAATGATTTCCACCCTTGCGGTCTTCTCGCGCGCTGAGAGTTTCTCTTTGCAACCTCATTCTCGTTTCGGAACACAAAGACGTCCTCCAGCGGATTTCCGGGACATTGGATCCTTTGCGCGACGCACCGTCCACATGCCGGGCGGACGAGATCACACTTATACAATGCGTCAGCTTATCGGAGAGGAGGCGGGATATCTTTATTGATCCTGTACCTTGGCCTTCGCGGATCTGCATGGCAAGCAAGCGCGACCTCCGCTCATGTTGATGATCCCAGTCGTGCAAACCTAAGGGGGGGTCATCCGCTGCAGGGGATTAATTTGTATTTGCCTTCTAGTCAATCGCTGGTTGAAGCAGCGGTGGTAGAATCAACTGTTTTGTTGGGGATGTGATTTATTACACATCGAGAATGCACGATTGCACATTGAGGTGCTCTGTTTAAGTTCTTATATCTGGTTAGACGCTGGAGCTCCACTAAGCGACCCACAGGAACTTCGTTACACTAATTTTCCGAAGCTGACCCACTGGAGTCGAGTCTTACAAATCGTAAGCTGTACACGACAGTTTAGTCTCGATATTAACTAAACTACTAAGGTCGGATTTTATCTAATATATATAATGGCTTTGATGAGGCGAGAAACTTGATGGAAAATCTGGATGGAAATTTTTGAACTCTAGACATGGATAGATCGGGAGTCTACACATACGGGTTCATTTTTCTATTCATAGTTCTGCGATATGCCTGGTTGCGATCTAATTCGTAGGTTATGGTTGAATTTGCCCTCAATGAGCTTAGCTCAATCTAAGCATTTATATATACCACGAGTTACGTCAGTTCTAAAGTTCAAACATGCGCTGGTGAAACATTTCCATCCTTATCCTGGTACTCAGAGACTGGTTTTAGAGGTTGAATTTTGCTTCTGGGTCTGCTAGTATCGTGATAAGAGTCCTTTTTCTTGTATCTAATAGCTAACCACCCAGAGAACATGGCCTTAGAACCCTCCCTTAGGGTGGTGGGGGATTCCTCCAATCTGTACTCCGTCAAGCCAGGCAACCCTGGTGTCTGTGAACTGCTCAAACTGTGGCTTCAACTTGGTCGCGTGCAAGTTAAAGTCATCTACCGTCCCGATTCGCAGGATGCGCATCCCCGGAAATCTGCTGCTCCGGCGGTACATCAGGTTGCCGCAGACGGAGCAGAAGCTGTCCTCCATCGTCGCGCCGCTGGCAATGGTCTTGTTCTGTGCCCACCTTGACAGCTTGTCTTCTCCGCGCACGTGTTTGAGACTTCTGTCATTCACGGTGAAGTTGGAGCAGAACATGGAGGCGCTGAGTTTGTGACAGTCGGAACAGTTGCAGACAAAGGTGTTGACAAGATCTTCGCCCTCCACAGGCTATCAGCGTGTTAGTGAGCTGAATTCAGTTGCGGCTCTAATGAATCCTTTGTTTTGAAGTCAGACTTACGAATGAGAGCTGAACTGTGCCGCAGAGACAGGTGGCCGTGGCTGTTCCGTCTGCTGTGACACCGGATGCGCCTTCTGAAGGGAGAGGGATGTTGGCCGCAGACATTTTGGTTGCTTGTATGCGTGTAGAGTCTGTAGAGATTGGATGCTCAATTTTCGACGGGAATTCAGAGACTAGATGCTCAAGGTGCAATGGAAAGTTGAATCTGTGAATGACTTGATGTTGAAAATAGTTCGAACAGAAGGTACTGACCTGCTCGTTTTATATCTATTGCTGCCCGTCTCAACCATCGCATCCAGTCAGCCAAAAACCGAATATACATCATATCTCAGGATCCTCCTACCTGATCCTAGGTTAGCCTGGCTCTAACCTAAAAAGGCGTTGCATATACCTAGAAAGGTGATGCATGTTGGCGCTCCAAGCTAAGGTGGCTATCGGCCAATCGAGTAGCCGCTCTTGTGCAAGCTGCATTAGCTAACCTTTGTCAGCCCAACGCGAGTCAAGCGGTTGAAACCCAAACGTGCCGATGACCTCATCAGGATGATGCATTATCAGCAATCCTAACACCAAGGAATATCTTTATGCCACTGGTCAGCCATGCTTAGTAGCGAGGGGTTATACCAGAAATATTCTATGTCCTCTTCGCGAAGCCAGCGGCGATAAATCGAAACCGAGCGAGCTTCGCGAGGATAAACAAACATACTGGTGTATTTATAATCACACCGAGCAGATTTCACTCACCAGGTTGAACATAGCCAGCCGGTGGGCATGCAATGTCATTTTCCGGCTCGCCGCACGCTTTTGGTGACATATCGAGTCGTGTCACAGACCACGGGTCAAGCGTGTAATCTGTCTATTGATTCTCAGACCAGTTACCAATGGATCCCTTCTCGCACTTGGATCATCTTCAACGCAGGCAATGGGTAATTAATGGTCTTGTGCCAGTTGACCGGATCGCGGAACGATCATGAGCGTATATTCACATAGATCAAACCTTTTTGACGTATCAAAACAGCTTTGTAGTTCCCTGAAACCGTTCCAAACGCCTATCTGAGTGACTGACCTGGCGCACCACGTATCCATCTCGCCATAGCAGTACTGTACGGGACACGCGCGTACTTCAATGCCGCAGAGCTCTGGAGCGAGGGTCTTGTAGACCTCAATCATCTATTAAAATACAGAAGGGGTAAGCACAGTTTCCTGGCCCCACAGTTTCCTGGCTCCACAGTTTCCTGGCCCCACAGTTTCCTGGCCCCAGAGAGTGATCTCAAACTTGTTGTTTCCGGAATCTCTTGATGCGTGTCAGACCTCGGGGGTGGGGCCACGAAGATGAACCCTACGGCTTCTAGCCCTCTGAGTAGAATCCCCAAATCATCTGGTCAGCTGACCTTCGCGGGATATCCTGCACCCAAGCAAGATACTGATCCCAGTTCGCAGAACTGCAAAGAAGTCGAACGGACATTGCGTTGGACCGTCATGCTTGGTGTAGACACATAGAGGTGGACGGGTTAGTAGATTAGTTCACCCTCCTCTACATCGGCCATTCTTCTCTTCCCACCCTTGGGCCGGCTCTGGTGTGAATGTGACTTGGCATCCCTCTTGCCCGGCGAAACCGCCTCATGCTTCCCTTCTGATGACGTTGCAGCGACGGTACTATGATGGCTGGTAACTGCACGCGTTGTTTCAATCCTCCCAAGTCGTCGTGCCAGTCCCTTCACTGGCTGTCGGATTACGTAGTCGACGAATCCCCTGAGAAGTTTCATACCCGTATTGGTTTGTAGGACTAGGATAGAGAAGAAAAAAGGCAAACAAATCGCAACTATGGTGACCGGGAAACGCCAATCATTAGGCGAGATGCTAAAGTTGGACATGCTGAAGACAGACTAGATTTTAAAATTATTAGAAGACTTTACCAGGAGTCGGATAGGGACGACGTGGAACTTACAGTTACAAAGGTTAGCGGTAGGAACATCATAGTAACGATTGTCAGGGCCTTGATGTTGTCTCCTTGCTCTATGGCCCTCCTGCTCTCTTTCACCGAGGAACCATGGAACAGCTGGTCACGGAGATCCTTGATTTCCTGCCGTGTTTGTTGGTTCAGGATTTTTATATCTTCCAGTTCGGCGATGGCAGTTTCCAAATCGTGTCTCAGGCCACGGAGTTGGATGACATAGTGGCGGCCCGCTGCAGATGACGGATCTGGGTGCGGCCACAGAGTAAGGTGTTTGGCTGCCCAGAAGTCTTCATCAAACGTTCCGTGAACTGCGGAGATCATGGCCTGGATACCCTCGTTTAGAACTCCCAAGGTATTGTAAGCCCAGAAATACCGCCGGCTGTATGTACAGTTCTCGTCCTCAAAGAGAAGCATGTCTCGAAGCCTTGCATCGAACATGAAGTGACCCTGTATTCATATTAGCATCACATGGACCTGGAAAAATACCAAGCATCGGAGGGAGCCTTACAGGAGGAGTTACGAGTGTGCGTATCAGCGCAAGTAGATCAGTGTATCGCGTCGCCGCATCCTTGTATTCAAATACGAGTGCACGAAGAAAGGCGATTGGGCCGTTGGAGAATCCCCCTGCTGTAAGGTCCCTGGCTGTATCCGTACTCTCATGGAAAACCTCGTCAGGATAGTATTGGAGACGAAGAAGGTGCCACGGTGAAAGAATGTCGGGGATTTGGCCACTGCCTCGCAAACCCTTGCGCATTTTGCCCAGTACTGGCTTTGGTTGTACCCCAGCTAGCGAGAGCCCTAGGACGGAAGTGCATTCGACAACGTGTATATGGTCTGCCGATGTATGGGTCCTTGGCCGATTAGCAGATTGCAGCCAAGTTGCTGGAGCCCGGTCGCTGCCAAAGACTGTGTGATATTTGAGAACGAAGAAGAAAGTTCTTCGGCGGCGCTCTGAGCTTTCGAAATCTCGATACATGTAAGCCTGTCAAAGAAACGGGTGTGAATTAGTGGCATTCGGCCAGGAGCAAGGGCAAGATCTTAGTGCATACTTGAGTTTTCCACCGTCCTCTCTCGCGAGACATGAGGTGCTGGAATACTTCATCCATGTCAAAGTCTCTCTGCAGAGCAAAGTGCGCGACCGCTAGGGACAATTCGGTGGGTTCTTGAAGAATACTTCGGCAGTCTTTGATCAGCGCTATCTCGTCATTCGGTTGAGTGAGGGACCTTACGTGATTCTTCCAACCGAATCATTCGTCTCATTGGATTCCTATGTAGCAAGAATTATTAGAATTGGTCAAACAAGCTTAAGGATTTAGAACTAGTACCTTGAATGCCGCCCAAAGCTGAAACGCATTGGAGGTGTTGCAGAGGACTGTGACTGGATCGTACGGTCTCACGAGAAACACAGCATAAGCAGAACTCTCACCGCCAAAAGTAAAATCGTCAGAATCCCCTCGTTCGTCATTTTTCAAATCATTCATGGTTATTCGTGATATTTCTCTGTCTTTGTAGACCTTGCCGAGGAGGATGGCAGCTTCATTAGAAAATGGATGGGATTGGATGTAATCGGCGAAGACTCTCTCTGAGAAGGGCTCCATGCATGTGGGACCAAGGATTCCTTTGATCGAGATATCCCATTCTGGGATCCGCGACATGAGTACCCTATCGTCTTGGCTGCTGGAGTCGCCTGCCGAGCTCGCGAAGGTAGTTCCTGAGAGGGTGTGGGAGGTAGTCGTCCCCGGCCCTTTAGTCGCGTGCCGGAGTTTTTCGACATCTTGCCATAGGGGCCGTAATAAAGGGCTTTGTTGAGCTTGCGAAAGAGGATTGACGGGAGCTTCGGGAGAGTTTTCTACCCTCCTAGAAGCCTGGTCTTCAGTGGGAGCCGGCAACGCTATTGTACCCTCAAGTGTTGAATGCTGTTGCCTACTGCTAGCGGCATTGAGGAAGGTTCTTATAGGTATAGCCACGGGAAGCCGTATATCTTGGACCCCCAAACATGTTTTCAGGTCCTGGAGAAGGTATTCAATTGGAAGCATATACACCCATGGCCGGCTTTCTCGGGACGCAATGATATGGCCGCATAGCTCACCGTCACTGATGACCCAGGACCCGGAATCACCAGGCACTAAAAATATAGTAAGTTTCTGGGACTTGGAGACAGAAAATAGTACCAATGGGTCTCTTACCGAGAGGTTCGTCGAGGATGATTTGCCTTGCTTGGAAAGCCTGGTTACCGAGTTGAAGATAAGCCTCACTGTCGGTCATGAATCCCCTCTTCATGCCACTAAACCCAGCATTGATCCAGACGTCGGATGACTTTTTCTCGCTTGTCGCAGCAAAGGATTTTACTTCTACCTTAGCACCGCTTGCCGGAACTGTGAACGTATTTGGTGTCCAACGGTGAGGCTCTTCGATTTTGATCAAAGCCCAGTCGCATCTTAATCCCGGCGTAAGTCCGAAATAGTCTATCGAAGTCGCACTTAAATGTCCGATACGCACATTTTGCCTCGGTTGCTCAGTGGGGGGGAAGGCATCGCCTAACGTGACCGGACGTGCCTGGTCCAGCGACGGTGTGACCGGACTCCCAGGGGAACTGGGAATCTCCCCTATTATGGGAACATCGTCAAATGTCACAAAGGGAGAACTGTCGTCCAGCTCGTCGTCGCTATATTCGGTTGAATCTTCAAAACTGTTTTCTTCGTCAACCGGCGCTATGTCAAATGAGGTTGTCTGCATCGCATGGGCAACAGTGATGCCGAAAGCCTGGCGGTCAATCACTAGAACTCCGCCAACGGTGAATTTGGCGTGAGCGTTGGCCGGCGATAAATCTCGCACGCTCACTGCGGCGCCGCACAGGGTGGCAGAATTAGTTGGCAGGTTGGAATAGAGTGGCAGGCCAGGGACCAAGGGACTTCGGCCGCCTGAGAGGGTTTGGAGTTTGTCAATGAGTACCATGAAGTAGTAGTTGTACTGGGAGAGCCAATTCTTCTGCGACTTTATGATTTTCTTGAGCTGTTTTCTATGAGGCTCGTTGCAGCAAACGAGGAGGACCGCTGGCTTCTGTGAAGTGACAGACGGGCCCGCCAGCATGAACTCCAGCGCGAAAGATGGATCTAGACCTTTCTTGGGCCGGAAGGTGTTGATAATGATATCTTGCAGTCGAATTTTGATCCATCTCCAATTTTCGAGATCCTTGGGCTCCATTATGGCGGTCGGGCTTGCAAAAACGCCCTTCTCGAGCTCAATGACGGGGCTTTCCGGAGCCACCAAGAGTGGCTGGTTGGTCGCACCAAATAAGTCAAGTGACTGCGTAGACGAAGGATCTGTCGAAGATATTGTCGAGGACTCAGCTAGACTTGTCGTACCACTAGAGCCACTAAAATGTGTTATCGAGTCCCTTGATGCTTCATCCGTGGAAGTTTCGGATCCAGTTACAATAGGGGTTGTACAGCGGGCTGGCTCCTCCGATTTCTCCGCTTGCGAGATAGCAGAATGGAAAGTAGGCTCATGATCTGGTGCTCTGAGGTTCATAAGGTGTTGCCAGTCTTGAATTTGCTTATCCGATATGTCATCGGTACCGGATTGGGTGTGAGCGTTGGGAAGTTCCCGTTGAAGCTCCATTTGAACATCTCACGACTATCTCGAAAGTCGTCTTGGTGGCATCGTTGTCGAGTTGTTCTGGATGGTGCCGAGGTGGAGACTGAGTCGCAGGAGACAAGACTGCCGGGTATTCTAGGAGTCACGTCCTTATATGTACGCCATCGTCTCTCCCGTCGTAGAGCGCTAGACAACCGAGTTTTAGTCTTCGGTGGCGGTGTACAGAGCCTTGTTTTCCTGATTAAGTTAGCCAGTTGCCTTGGTTCGCCCAGGTTGTTTGCCTGTCATTTGGGCAGCAAACCAGCGAGCGTGGGGGATCATGATTGGACAAAACAGGCTTCAGCTGCCTCGCTTCCAGAATCAATTGGCTGTGCTTCGAGTAAAGAAAAGAGAAACAAAAGAGGGGGGGTCTTTCCCTGGGGAGTCTTCATTTAAGTTAAAAGAACAATTCCCGCCTCGTTTGCAAAGCAGCGAGTTTAAACACGTATTCGGGTATAATGAAACCACCAACATCACCCTCGCTTCTAGTACCGCTACAGGGTGACACGAGGCCCTCTATTCTGAGAGCCTTTTTTGGTCCAAATTATGGCACTGATGAGCATTTATTCCATAACTTCCTTGAGAATTATAGCAGGGAGTTGAGGCAGCTTACGATAGGTGTTGACCCTGTTCTACGCCCTATCACATGCCTTGCGACAAAAACACACGATGACATCTTTTACGTCTGTTCTGTTCTCAGCGCCAAAAGGTCGATGCCCCGCCATAAGATTCGGGAATGCTTGAAATCCCGGTTCCCCGGTCCCTTGAACGATAATTTGTCCATTGACCGGTCCATTGACCTCTCCGTGCGGCTTTGGCTAATGCTAAATGTCCGCGACGAGGAGCTCTCGGTTGTGACGCCTCAGACGCCAACTCTTCACTGGAGTGATGCCCTCTCCCTTGAACAGTTCATATCAGCACACTTTCCCCTTTCAGTTACAGAGCTCACCATGCGCGAAAGCCGCCTCGATCCCTCGTTTACCGTCGCAAACTTAGTCCGGATCTGTGGGCTGCAAATTCAGTGGACAGCGAGCCTCGAAGACCACCTGCGACTCGATCGCCGTCGGAAGATTCTGTCTGTATTCTCATTCAAGGACTTCCTTTCTGGCCGCATGCGTGCCGCAAATGCGTCAGTTGAAGTAGGAAACACGAGGTAAATATATAGAACGACAGACGAAAAATGAACTGAGAACCCTGGCTAACCAGTAGTCAGGGTAGGGGAGATTCTGCCTGTTATGCTCCTGAAAGAGACCATTACGACTCTGAACTTGCTGTTCCCTCATTGGGACTCGGCGACCCAACTTATGCTACTGGAACACAAGAGGACCTTTCACCACGCACTCCCCATCGATGGCCCTCGCCGGCTAAGCCTCCAAGAGTTTCACTACTGGAGGGACCGTCTCCTTGAACTATACGAAGAAGTGTATCTTGCTCCACCGACGAGTTGGCGGCAAGCTTGGGCAGACCGCCGGAACCCACTCCAGTGGTACACTTTTTGGATCGCCATCATTGTCTTTATCCTCTCTGTAGTCTCGTGTACAGCTTCAATCATCCAGGCATGGGCATCCGTCGTGGCACTTCGGTCGCAATAAACGATCTTTTAACATATATTAGAACAATTAGAGTTAAGTTTAAATGAGATTCCTCTCGTAGAACTGCTTTAACACCAAGATGCTTAGGTATTCCATTGGCTGGATTTATCTGAGCTCCGCCTTACTCTGATGGCTAATCCGGCAGTTTCAAGCGTGGTACCGCTGGTCAATTTAACCGCATAAGGATGGCTACTATCCCCTATTAAGACACTCTAGTGATCTCTGAGCCTATGTTGTTCTTTCT